>Ga0308159_1000414_pt1 | contig 101174 bp, 102 predicted proteins | sample PhyCR1_FD_201040 | JGI IMG/M metagenome (GOLD analysis project Ga0308159, IMG submission 201040) | Phyllosphere microbial communities from UC Gill Tract Community Farm, Albany, California, United States - DLSLC.R1 | ecosystem: Host-associated > Plants > Phyllosphere > Unclassified | place...
GCGCCTCGCTGGCGAAGATGTACTTGACCAGAAGCTCGGGCAGAGCGGCGGGCGGCTCGAACCAGATTTCGCCGATGCGCTGGCCCTCGGGCGCCTCGAACGGCGCAGGCAGGACGTCCAGGCCCCAGGGCTTCTCGACCTGTCGGATCGGCAGCGAGGAGGAAGCGCGGGCGTCAGTCATCGGCGAATACTCACTGATTTCTGGCGCCGGAAAGATTGCCCACCTTCTGCACGCCGGCAACGGTAGTGATCATGATGTCATCGCCATCGACGACGACGATCACGTCCTCCAGCCCGATCACAGAGACTCGCGGACCGTCGCTGTCGACCAGCACACCCCGGCAATCGACCAACTCGACCGTGCCCGAACCGCGCACCGAATTGCCGTGCTCATCGCTTTCCAGCGCCTCGTGCAGCGCCTGCCAGTTGCCGATGTCGGACCAGTCCATGTCGGCGGGCACCATCGCCGCGCGGGTGGTGTTCTCCATCACCGCGTAGTCGACCGAGACGCTGGGCACTTCGGCAAAGGTCGCCGCATCGGGATGGAAGCGCTGGCCGTCCTCGGCGCCCTTCGCCACCGCCTCGGCCACGCTGGCGGCAACGTCAGGCCGGTGCGCGGTCAGTTCGGCGAGGAAGTCCTTCACCCGGAACGCGAAGATGCCGCCGTTCCAGGCGTAGATCCCTTCGGCAAGGAACGCCTTGGCGCGCTCCAGATCCGGCTTCTCGACGAACTGCGCGGTGCGGAAACCGCCGTGCTCGGGAATTGCCTCGCCGCGCTTGAGGTAGCCGAAGCCGGTTTCGGGCGCCGTCGCCTCGATGCCGAAGGACACCAGCCAGCCCTGCTGCGCCAACCCCGCCGCAGCGGCTGCGGCGACCGCGAAAGCCTCGGTATTGCCGATGTGGTGATCGCTCGGGCAGACCAGCATCACCGCGTCCTCGGGCAGGCGGCAGGCGGCGAGCGCAATGGCGGCGGCGGTGTTGCGCGCCGAAGGCTCGACGATGACCTGCGCCCCCTCGACCGCGCCCAATTGCGCCTCGACGTGGGCGAGGTGCTTGTGGCCGGTCACCACGACCGGGGCCGCGAAGCCTCCCGAGCCGGGACAACGGGCCAGCGCCGCTTCGAACAGGGTGCTGTCGCCGACCAGCGGCAGGAACGGCTTGGGCATCGCGGCCCGGCTGCGCGGCCACAACCGCGTGCCGCTACCGCCGCAGAGAATTACAGGAACAAGGATCGACATAGAGGAAGCTTCGCTCGTCAACTGACGGATACCGGTGTGATGGTCATAGCCACCGATTGCTGCAATGCAACGTTACAGGCTGTGTAATGCGTCAATAAAACCAGCGCTGTCGCCAACGATAGGTCGCTTCTACTGTTTTTCCAGTAGTATCCCTGGCCGGACGGAAGCGGAAACGGCGCGTCGCCAGATCGCAAGTCACGCGGTCGGCCTCCGGGTCCGGGCTCGGCTGCACGACCCGGCAAGCGACCACCCGGCCATCAGTGCCGACCCGAAGGTCGATGGTGACCGAAGCTCCCACGCGCAAGTCACGGCCTCTGCGCGCATAGTCCTTTGCCGAATTGATATTACCGGCGATCTTCACCGTGGGAAAGCTGCCACCGCCTCCACCGGCGCCCTCCCCGCCCAAGCCGGCTCCAGTACCCGAACCGATACCCGCAGCCCCCGTACCTTCGCCTGCCACGGCGGCTCCAGCCGCATCCTCAGCACCTTTTCCTGCGACGGGAGGCGCCTGCGTCGGGCGGATCACGACCGACGCGCGGGGGGCTGCGACCGGCCTCGGGTCGGCCTTGCGACCGGCCGGAGCAGCCGCACCCTCTATCTGCTGCGTGCGGCCGGGTGCGGGGGACGGACTGGCCTCGGGCCTCGGTGGCTCCGCCGAGATCGTGAAAGCCCGGGTCACTGACCGCGCGACCGTCGTTGCAAGGTCCGGAGTGAACGCCCGCACCAGCCCGGTGATGACCACGACATGGATCAGCAGGACCACCGCCGCTACCTTCCAGCGCGGCTTGCGCTCCTGCCTGTATCCGGTCCGCATCATGCCCCGCTGATCGCACGGGCGTGCAAGACGGTGCAACCTTTGACAACGCTGAGAGCCCGGATCATTCCATCTGGAGACTTAACGTTCGCAATTTGGACTACAGAGAGGACACAAAGGCATGGACGACAGATTTGAGCCGATCGCCTGCGACCATGATGGTGTCGCTCTTGATGGCTTCGTCGCCCGGCCATGCGGTGAAGGGCCTCATCCCGCAGTGCTGATGATCCCCGGCGCCACCGGCTCCGGCCCTGCGTTCGAAATGGCGTTCGCCGCGCTGGCCGATCATGGCTACCTCGCCGTCGCCGCCAGCATGTACGGGCGCGGTGCGGACATCTCCACGCCGCAGTCTGCGGGTCGATATTTTGCCGAACTCATGGCCTGCCCCGAAGTGCTTCGCGACCGCGTGGTCACCTGGTTCGAAACGACTCGCACCCTGCCCGGTGTCGATCCGGAGCGCGTCGCGGCGATAGGCTACTGCTTCGGCGGCAAGTGCGTCCTCGAACTCGCCCGCAGCGGCGCACCCGTACGGGCAGTATCGAGTTTCCACGGACTGCTGCTCACCCATGCCCCGGCCGAACCCGGGATCGTTACCGCACGCATCGCCGTCTGGACAGGAGGACTCGACCCCTATGTCCCGCGCGCCGACTTCGAGGCCCTGCGCGCCGAACTCGATCACGCTGGCGCGAACTACTCCGCAACCGAGTTCGCGCAGGCCCGGCACGCCTTCACCGACCCGGATGACGACGGTATCGCCGAGGGGATAGCCTATGATGCGGCGGCACATCGAATTGCCTGGAGCGGCACTCTTGCTCTCCTGCATGTGACCCTCACGGCATGATTGGCTGAACAGGTGTTACAATCTCGCAACGATGTCGGATAAATTCGCATTTTCGATATCACGTTCCCAATTGTGAACTGAATGCCTCGCAGTTATCCTTGCAAACAGGCGAGGGATTCGTAGTGTTTCCCTCAGGCAAAAAGGTCTGCCGGGCATCGGCACCAGGGAGAGAACACAGGCGCTTGGGGGGCGTCAACCGCAGGTCGGCAATGCCGGGTCTGCGCGCTTCCCCGACTTCGATTAACCGAAAATCTCCCGCGCGGACCGGCAAGAGCCGGCCGTCCCGCAGAACCGTCTGCCGATAACGAGAACAATGTTTCCGGAGGAGAGGAGAGATCATGAGTGCAAGGAATTTCAGGAGCCGGCTCACCAGCAGCGTCGCGATCCCGGCGGTCGCTTTCGCAGGGCTGACGGCGACGCCGGTAATGGCGCAGGGCATCAACCCGGACGAGATCATCGTCACCGCCCGCCGCACCGAAGAACGCCTGCAGGACGTGCCGATCTCGATCACCGTGTTCAGCGGCGACCAGATCCAGAAGCGCAACATCGCGGTCGCCTCCGACCTTGCGGTCTTCACGCCTTCGCTCTCGGTCAACACCCGCTACGGGCCTGAGAAATCGACCTTCTCCATTCGCGGCTTCAACCAGGACGCCTCGACCGCGCCGACCGTCGGCGTGTATTTCGCCGACGTCGTGGGCGTGCGCGCGCAGGGCGGCACGGCGGGCGGCAACACGGTGGGCGCGGGCGCCTTCACCGACCTGCAGAACGTGCAGGTGCTCAAAGGCCCACAAGGCACCCTTCAGGGCCGCAACACCACCGGCGGCGCCGTGCTGCTCGTGCCCTCCAAGCCGACCGACCTGCTCGAGGCTTCGGTCGAGGGGACCTACGGCAACTACGATCAGAAGCGCGTCCAGGCGATGTTCAACGCACCGCTGGCCGACACCTTCAAGGTCCGCGTCGCGATCGACCGCAACGAGCGCGACGGTTACATGAAGAACCAGTCGGGGGTAGGCCCGAAGGACTTCAACGACGTCAACTACTTCTACGGCCGCCTCAGCGTCGTCGCCGACCTGACGCCCAACCTCGAAAACTACACGGTGGCCCATTACAGCCGGTCGGACACCAACGGCTATGCATCGCGGCACGAGTTCTGCAACCGCAATCCCCCGCTGCCGACCGACATAAATCCGGCGACCGGCCGCCCCTACGGCGCCCCATTCTACTACACGTCGCTGGCTTCCTGCGACCAGATCGACCGTCAGGCCGCACGCGGCGACGGACCGCTCGACGTCGAGGTGGGCAATCCCAACCCGCGCATGTTCCTACGCACCTGGCAGGTCATCAACACGACGACCTGGCAGGCCAGCGATACGATCACGATCAAGAACATCGCCAGCTACGGCGAGTATCGGGAGCAGAGCCAGTTCCAGCTCTACAGCGACAACTTCTTCGTGCCCGACACGGCTTATACGCGCGCCGCAGCGGCAGCGGGTGGGCCCGCAGTCGGTTCGCGCTTCGACAATATCCAACTGGGCACCCAGCCCGGATATGACGCGGCTTCGGAATCCACGACGACCGAGGAACTGCAGGTCCAGGGCCGCTCGACCGACGGCAAGTTCAACTTCGTGGTCGGCGGCTACCTCGAATTCAGTCGCCCGATCGGATGGAACCAACAGCGCACCGGCATCTACGGCAACTGCGTAGACCCCGGGACGCTGGATTGCGTGGGCGGCATCCCGCTGATCCCCATCGCTCCGGGCGTCACGGTACCAGGCAACATCATCTCGGAATCGCGCACCAAGCTCGCCTTCAACAACCACGGCGTCTTCGGGCAGGCCACCTACCGGTTCACGGACCAGCTCTCCCTGACGCTCGGCGGACGCTGGACCTTCGACAAGATCGACGGCTACTCGGAAAGCAATCGCCGCACGATGGCGACGATCCCCGGCGTCGGTACGCGTGTGGTAAGCTGGGTCTGCAACGACAACCTCAACCACCCGACGGTGAGCCTGCTTGCCAACGGCGGCGACACCTCGGCCTGCGGCACGCGCATCGTCAACAAGTCCAACAAGCCCACCTGGCTCATCGATTTTGACTTCAAACCGACGCCCGACACGCTGATCTATGCCAAGTATGCACGCGGCTATCGTCAGGGCACGGTGAACTTCACCAATCCCGGCCTCGAAACCGCGAAGCCGGAGAAGGTGGACGCCTATGAAGTCGGCGCCAAGATGACCTTCCGCGGCGCCCTGCCCGGCTATTTCAACATCGCCGGTTTCTGGAACGACTTCTCCGACCAGCAAGTGTTCGGCGCGCTCATCGCCAAGCCGGACAGCGGCCTGGCAGGCGGCGCGGCAATCATCAATGCAGGCCGGTCGGTCATCAGGGGCGTGGAAGTCGATGCAGGGGTGACCCCGTTCCAGGGGCTGCGGCTCTCGGCGGGCTACACGTATCTCGACACCAAGCTCAAGGAGCTCATCACGCCTACGCTCTCGGCGGACAGCCCCTTCCTGCAGATCATCCCGCGCGGGCGGATCGGAGGTCCGCTGACCTACTCGCCCAAGCACAAGCTGACGCTCTCGGGCGACTACTCGGTTCCACTGGGCGACAACGTCGGTGAGCTGAACTTCGGGGCGGTCTTCACGTATACAGCCAAGCAGTTCGTCGATGGAAACCTGCAGATCCCCGGCTACAGTCTGCTGAACCTCAATGCCGGCATCACCGACGTGGGCGGCTCGGGCTTCGACGTGGTCGTCTTCGCGCAGAACGTGACGAACAAGCACTATCGCACCACGTCGGGCGGCGGCTACGATTCTTCGGGTATCGGCGACTTCATGTACGGCCCGCCGCGCATGTACGGGGTGCGCCTCAAGTACGCCTTCGGGCGCTGACCTTTCATAACGGGAACCCCGGTTCCTGACGGTCCTTCGCGGCCGGACCTTGGGCCACGCCGTCACCGGCGTGGCCCTTTTCACGGTTTCCAAAAAACCGCAAAATACGCTTACTCCCGATCGTCATTGCGAGCGAAGCGAAGCAATCCAGGACGGCTTGAAACTGCCCTGGATTGCTTCGCTTCGCTCGCAATGACGAAGGTAAGTTCGGTGCACGCTTCGATCTGTGCCCCTACGCGAGCAATCCGAAGCTGTCGTGCCGCATCACCGCCTTGCCGAGCCGATCGACGAACTGGACGATGATCGGCGGATCGACGCGGCGCGTGATCGACCATAGGTAATAGCCGTAGGTCACGCCTTCGCGGTACTGCATCCAGGCGTCCTCTTCGGACGGCATGTCCACCCCGTGTCCGCGCATCATCGAGAGGTATTCGCCGAGCAGGCGACGCTCCTCAACCTCGGCCACTTCGGTCGGCAGCACCGCGTTCAGGTGATAGGCCACGTCGAGCGCCCAGCCCCCGCGCTGGAGCAGTTGCCAGTCGATCACGCCCATGCCCTCGGGCGTACGGAAGACGTTGCCCGCATGGGCGTCGCCATGGATCATGAACTGCGGCCGCCCGCCGTCGCGCGCGGCGAGTTCCCTGATCGCCGCCGCAAGATTGGCGGCGCTGCGCACGCGGGGCGATAAGTTGTCGCCGCGCGGACCGTCGAGCAGGTCTTGCAAGGCCTCGGGCGTGACGTAGCTCATCTTCGCCAGTTCCGCGGCGCGCGGGCGAATCCAGTCGGCGCCATCAAGGAAATCGCTTCGCGCGTGGAGCAACGACAACTGCCGCAGGCTCTCCAGCGCGTCGTCCGCCGTGAAGGGATCGAGCGCCGAGCAGAACCGCGCGCCATCGGCGATGAGGTCGCGCATGATCGTCACGGCCTGCTGCGCCTCGCGGTCGATCACGGTGGCGACGCAATCGGGCACACGCACGGCGATCACGGGCGCGACCTTGTTGTAGAAGTCCGACTCGAGCACGCAGGTCGGCCCGCCGCGCGCGGTCATCGCGTCCACGTCGAGCAGGCCCTTGAGGCAGAACCCCAGCCGCTCGCCGTCTTCGAAGGTCACCGCAAAGCGCACTTTGGTGGCGACGGTGCGGATCACTTCCACCTCTTCGACCTGCGCGATAGCGCGCCCCGCGGCGATCCCGGCGAGCGCGCCCGCCAGCCACTGCGGATCGAGCGCCTGTTCCAGCGTCGCCGGAACCGTGACTTGCGGCTGCGCCGGGCGCGGCCTTTCGAGGACTTGAGACATGCCTTTTCCCTTTCCCGATATATGTCCGTTCGGCTTGACCTAATTCGCCATTTCGGTCCATCCTTCGCAATATAGAATTTTATCGGTCAAGCGATGGTAACAGAACGGGAGAGGCCGATGGGCAAGCCGCTGGAAGGCATCAAGGTCGTTGAAGTCGCGATGTGGGCCTTCGTGCCGGCTTGCGGCGGGATGCTGGCGGACCTTGGCGCCGACGTGATCAAGATCGAGCCGCCGACCGGCGATCCGCTGCGGGGGCTTTCGATCGGCGGTCTTGGCGGCGGGAAAATCGACTATTCTTGGGAGAGCTACAACCGGGGCAAGCGCTCGGTGACGCTCGATCTCAAGCAGGCGGCCGGGCGCGCGGTGCTGGACCGGCTGCTGAAGGACGCCGACGTGTTCCTCACCAATCTGCTGCCCCCGGCGCGGCGGGCGATGCGGATCGACGAGGAGACGATCCGCAGCGGATATCCCGATATCATCTACGCCAGCGGCAGCGCGCTCGGCCCCAATGGACCGGACCATGAGAAAGGCGGCTACGATGCCATCACCTTCTGGGCGCGCGGCGGTATTTCCTCCTCGCTGACCGAGCCCGAGGCGCCGCATCCGGTCGGCCCGCCGGGACCGGCATTCGGCGATACGATATCAGGCGCGATGCTGTCGGGCGCGATCTGCGCCGCCATCGCCAAGCGGGCGCTGACGGGCGAGGCGTCTAGCGTGGACGTCTCGCTGCTGGGCACCGCCCTGTGGTCGATGCAGCGCTACGTCTGCCAGGCGACGGCGGACGGGGTGCAGAAGTTCCCCAAGCCGCCCGCCGACAAGCCCAACAACGTGCTCGTCAGCAACTACCGCACGGCCGACGGGCGTTTCCTCGCGCTCTGCATGCTGCAGGCGGACAAGTACTGGACGCCCTTCTGCGAAGCCGCCGGACGGCCCGACCTCGCCGCCGACCCGCGCTTCGCCGACGCCGCCGCGCGCAAGGCGAACATCGATGCCTGCTATGCCGAAGTGAAGGCGCTGTTCGCCGGCAAGACGCTCGCCGAGTGGAAGGCGATCCTCTCGCGCCAGTCGGGCCAGTGGGACGTCGTGCAGGACGTCGGCGAAATGAAGGACGATCCGCAGGCGCAGGCCAATGGCTACCTCAAGCGCGTGGACTACGGCGACGGCACGCAGATCCCGATGATCGGCCTGCCGATGGTCTTCGACGGCATGCCGCTGTCCTCCACCCGCTCGCCCGACCTCGGGGCGCACAGCGACGCGGTGCTGGAGAGCCTGGGCTACTCCGAGGACGAGATCATCGACCTCAAGGTGCAGGGCGTGGTGTTCTGATGCGCAAGCTGCCGAAGCTGGAGCCGGAAACCGCCTTCTACTGGACTTGCGGAGCGGACGGGCGCTTGCGCATCCAGCGCTGCGGACAATGCGGAACGTACCAGCACCCGCCGTTCCCGCGCTGCTCGAATTGCGGCAGCGAGGCCGTCGCCCCCGCGCCGGTTTCCGGCAAGGGCCGCCTCGCCAGCTACACGGTGAACCATGAGGCGTGGGTGCCGGGGCTGGCCGTGCCCTTCGTGTTCGGCGTCGTCGAGCTGGCGGAGCAGGCACAGCTTTACGTCTTCACCAATGTCCTCGGGAGAGAGGTGCGCATCGGCATGCCGCTGACGGTCGAGTTCGAGCACCACGGCGACGTCTGGCTGCCGATGTTCCGGGAGGACAGGGAATGACCCTCCTCCCCGAAAAGCAGGTGTGCATCACCGGCGCCGCGCAGTCCGAGGTCGGCCGTCCCTCCCCCCGCACCGCGCTGCAACTGACCGCCGACGCCTGCCTCGCCGCCATTGCCGACGCGGGGCTCTCCCCCTCGGACATCGACGGGATCGCCACATATCCCGGCAAGAGCAGCGAAGGCGGCGGGATCGCGCCCGTCAGCCCCTCCGAAGCGGCCGCCGTGCTTGGCATCGAGCCACGCTGGATTCTCGCCTCCGCCGAGGGGTTCAGCCACATGGCGCCGATCTTCAACGCGGTGACCGCGATCGCCTGCGGCCTCGCCCGTCATGTCGTGGTGTTCCGCAGCGTCGCGCAGGCGCAGGCGCGGCTGGTGTCGCGCGCATCCACGCTCATGTCCGGCGCGCGTGACCGGGTGGACGGCAACAACGCCTGGACCGTGCCCTACAACGCGCTTTCGCCGATCAACACCTTCGCGCTCTACGCGCAGGCCTATTTCGACAAGTACGGCGCCGACGAGGCGCAACTGGGCGCCATCGCCGTCAACAACCGCGCCAACGCCGCGCACAATCCCATTGCGATCTACCGCAAGCCGCTCACCCTCGACGATTATCTTGCGGCGCGGGTGATCTCCTCGCCGCTGAGGCTATTCGACTGCGACAGCCATATCGACGGCTCGACCGCGATCGTCCTGTCGCACCGGGACGCGGCGAAGGACTTGCGCAATCCGCCGCTCCATATCGAGGCAATGGGCATGGCCGTGGGCGGGCTGTGGGTGGGCCGCCACAAGGGCGACTTCACCGAATTGCCCGCCGCGCATCGCGCGGGGGCGATGCTGTGGGAGCGCACCGACCTCACGCCCGCCGATATGGACTGCGCGCAGATCTACGACGGGTTCTCGATCCACGTGTGGATGTGGCTGGAGGCGCTCGGCCTCGTGCCGAAGGGAGAGGCCTGCCGCTTTACCGAGGGCGGGCAGCGGATCGCGCTGGACGGCGAACTGCCGCTCAACACTGGCGGCGGCCAGCTCTCGGCCGGGCGGTTCCACGGCTATGGGCACATCCATGAGGCGACCGTCCAGCTCTGGGGCCGCGGCGGCGGGCGGCAGGTGCGGGACGCGCGGACCTGCATCGTCTCCAACGGCGGCTATGGCTACGGCGCGATGATCCTGCGGCGGGACTGACCCACCTTATCGTCATTGCGAGCGCAGCGAAGCAATCCAGGGCAGCGATACGCCTCCCTGGATTGCTTCGCTGCGCTCGCAATGACGATGCCGGGGAACATACGCCCGGGCGGTGGCATCTGCTCCCTGCTTGACCGACTCATTCACTAATGCGATAATCAATTCGCAATTTAGAATAATAGATCGGGACGAGAGGAACCGGACATGAGCGAAGCAGATCCCGCGATCCGCACGAATGCGGCCACCGATTGGCAGTACGGCCCGATCTTCGACGCCGACGCGCACATCGATCCGCCGTACGACATGTGGAAGGACTACCTCCCCGCCCACCTCAAGGACCGCGCGCCCTTCATCGACCACGCCGAGGACGGGGACTACATCTGCTTCGAGGGCAACCGCCGCCCCTTCATGATGATCAACAACCAGGCCGGTCGCGAGGGCAAGAACTTCAAGATGAAGGGTCGCCTCGCCGACCAGCGCACGGTCTGGGAGCCCGCCACCCGCCTCGCCGACATGGACGCCGACGGCATGGATGCCGCGCTGCTGTTCGGCGGCGGGCCGCTGGGCTCCTTCGACAACGAACTCTACGTCGCCAGCTACGAGGCGTACCAGAACTGGGTGATGGACTTCGCCTCGGTGGCGCCTGACCGGCTATATCCCGTCGGTTACGTGCCGATGCGCGACATCGACGAGACTTGCGCGCACGTCACCCGGCTCGCGAAGAAGGGCTTTCGCGCCATCAACCTGCCCGCCTTCCCGCAGAACCCCGACGCCTGGAAGACCTCGTCCGGCATCGCCGCGATGAAGGATGGCCAGGTCTCGGCGCTGACCGGCGACAGCAAGGGCGCGCTGCAATATTCCGACCCCGCGTTCGACAAGCTGTGGAAGACGGTGTGCGACCACGGCCTCGTCATCACCTTCCACCTCGGCGCGCGGGTGCCGCGCTTCGGGCAGAAGGAGTTCTTCCTGCCCGACATGCCGATGAGCAAGATGGCGATGGCCGAACCGATCGGCATCTTCATCTTCAACTGCATCTTCGACCGCTTCCCGGACTTGCGCATCGGCAGCATGGAGAGCGGCGTGGGCTGGTTCGCGTGGTACACCGAATACATCACCCGCACCTGGGAACGGCAGCGCTTCTGGACCGAGAGCCAGCTCAAGCATCCGCCCAGCTACTACATGGACCGCAACGTCTACGGCTCGTTCATCCAGGACCGCACCGGCATCCTCAACCGCGACCTGCCGGGCGCGCGGAACATCATGTGGTCCTCGGACTATCCGCACTCGGAGACGACCTTCCCCAAATCGCGCGAGGTCATCCTGCGCGACTTCGAAGGCGTGCCCGAGGCGGACGTGCGCGCGATCATCCACGACAACGCCTGCAAGCTGCTGGGGATCGCCTGATGCTGGACACCCCCACCGCGCCCGAGAACGACGACGTTCTTACCGCCGACGACCCGCTCTACGAGGAACTCTACGACGTGCGCCGCGAGGCTGAGGCGATCGGCAACCTCGTGGAAGTGGCCGAGATAATGCCGCGCATCCACGCGTTGCGCGATGAAGGCCCGGTGCTGAAAGGACGCCTGCGCGAACTGCTCGGCCTGCCGCTGCACGAGCGCCATGCGCGCGCGGCCGGACGTCCGCACTGGACGGTGCTGTCGTTCGAGGCGGTGGAAGCCGCGCTGCGCAATGCCGCGGTGTTCTCCAACTCGGTGCAGGGCCACGACAACCCGGCGGGCGAGAAGACCATGGGCATCCTCGAAATGGACCCGCCGGTCCACCGCGCCTATCGCCGCACCATCCAGCCGCGCTTCAACATGCCCGAGGCGATGGGCTGGTGGCGCGAGCATACCATCGACACCATCATCGAACGCCTGATCGCCCGCATGGGCCGGGGCGATCGCGCCGACCTCAACCTCGACTACTGCGCGCGCATCCCGGTCTACACGATCACCACCGCCATCGGCCTCGACGGCGACGAGGCGCTGCGTTTCCGTCACGCCTACCTCAACTCCACCAGTTCGAGCCGGACGGTGACGATGGAGCAGCGGCAGGCCAACGCGAAGATCGTCGAGAGCACCGTGCTAGGCCTGATCGCGCGCCGCCGTCAGGAGCCGAAGGACGATCTCGTCAGCTTCCTCATCACGATGAAGCTGCTGATGCCGGGCGAGGAACCGCGTGCCCTCACCGACCGCGAGATCATGGCGCACGTCAAGCTGGTGATGGTCGCGGGCGGCGGCACCTCGTGGCGGCAGATGGGCATCGCGCTCTACGCCCTGCTCACCCATCCCGAGCAACTGGACGCCGTGCGCGCCGACCGCTCGCTGGTGGACGATGCGGTGGAGGAAAGCCTGCGCTGGTATCCGACCGCGCCTTACTTCTACCGCATGGTGATGGAGGATACCGAGCTTTACGGCCACGCGATCCCCAAGGGCGCAGTGCTGGAACTCGGCCTCGGCCCGGCCAACCGCGACCCCGCGCGCTGGGAACGGCCCGACGAATACGATCTGTTCCGGCCGAAGAAGACCAACCTTGCCTTCGGGTTCGGCACGCACCGATGCCTCGGCATGAACGTGGCACGGGTGGAGATCAATCGCGGCATCAACGCGCTGCTCGATCACTTCCCGAACCTGCGGCTCGATCCCGAAGCGCCCGCGCCGTTCATGACCGGCGGGCTGGAGCAACAGGGCGTGTCCGGGCTGCCGGTGTTGCTGCGGTAACCGCCCCTTACCCCGTCACACACCTACACCTCGTCATTGCGAGCAAAGCGAAGCAATCCAGGGCGGCCTTAAACTGCCCTGGATTGCTTCGGCCTGCGGCCTCGCAATGACGAGGGCTGGGTGGTCGGCTCAACTCTCCGCGAACGTATAGGGCTGCGCGGCACGGCGGTAGTCGTCCGCCAGCACGTCGCGCCCGATCGGCGGGACCGAGCGGGCGGTGCATTCGGCGCGCTGACACAAGCGGCAGGTGACGCCGATCGGCGTCGGCGGCGCGCCCGCCGGGTCCACGCCTCCGGCATAGACCAGCCGCCCCGCCTGCTCGGCCGCGCAGGCGAGCGCCACCGCGCGCACGACCCGCGCACCGCCGTAGCCTGCCGCCCCACCGGTCACCGTGCGCGCGATCGAGAAAAAGCGCTCCCCGCCCGGCAGCTCGAGCCATTGCGGCACGATCTCGCCCGGACGGCGGAACACCTGATGCACACTCCACAAGGGGCACCCGCCGCCATGTGCGGCGAAGGGGAAGCCCGCACCGTCGAGCCGCTTGGAGACATTGCCCGCCTCGTCCACGCGGATGAAGAAGAAGCCGACGCGCTCCTCCCCCGGCCTCTGCAGCGTGGTAAGACGATGCGCCACCTGCTCGAAGCTGGCGCCGAACAGCGCGCACAGGGCATCGATGTCGTAGCGCCGCTGGTCCGCCGCGCGGGCGAAGCGGCCGTAAGGCATGACAATCGCCGCCGCCGCATAGCCCGCCAGCGCGCGCAGCAGCAGCGTCGCGGTGGTGCGGCTGGAGAAGCTGTCGGCCCGGATCGTCTGCTTGATCTCGGATCGCAGCGCGGTATGGGCGATGTGCGTGGCGATCTGGAACGCGCGGCTGGCATGGTCGAGCGTGTCGGCGATCAGCAATTGCTGATTGTGCCGGTCGAAGCGGCGCAGCGAATCCATGAGCACGTCAGGCGGCAGGAAACGCACGCGCACGGCCTTGGCGGCGAGCCACTCGGTCGCCCCGCCCGCTTTTTCGATCTCGCCCGCCAGTTCCTCGGCGCGGGTGTCGAGCGCGTGGAAGTAATTGCGGTTGGCGGCAAGGAAGCGCTGCGCTTCGCGCACGGGCTCGTTCTCGTCCGCCATCGGCCCGGCGGCGCGCTGCTCGGCCAGCGCCTGCGCCTCGCGGGTGTAGGCCTGATGGAGCCGCAAGAGCGCTTCGGAGACACCGGGAAAGCTGGTGGCAAGGTCGGCGACTTCCAGCTTGGGCAGGTCGATGTCGGCGAAGATCGGGTCGCGCAGCACGTCGGTCAGGCGGCGCGCGTAGTCCTCCCCGTCGTCGCCGGCGATGTCGGCGATGTCGAGGCGGTACGTCTTCGCGAGGCGCAGCAGCATATCAGCGGTAACCGGCCGCTGGTTGCGCTCCAGCAGGGCGACGTAGCTGGGCGAGATCTCCAGATCATCGGCCATCGCCAGCTGCGTCAGGCCGAGTTCACGGCGCAGACGGCGCAATCTTGGACCAAGGTATAAGGGACGGTTTTCTGCCATTTCCGCGCATTCTGTCACAACCACACAACTTTACAAGGAACATCTGTAAAGTTTGACAACAGCACCTCGCAAGGCATTCCGCCGCGCCGTCACCGCGACTACCTCGGCTCCATCGAAAGCAATCGCATCCGCGAAGAGGAACTGAAGCGTGACCTACCAGAGCAAGATCATCGAAGCCGGTAATACGATCGGCACCGAGACCCACTGGAACGGGATCGAGGCCGAATCGGTCGCCCGCATGCGCCTGCAGAACCGCTTCCAGACCGGCCTCGACATCGCCCGTTACACCGCGCACATCATGCGCGAGGACATGGCGGCCTATGATCTCGACCCCGCCAACTACACCCAGTCGCTGGGCTGCTGGCACGGGTTCATCGGCCAGCAGAAGATGATCTCCATCAAGAAGCACTTCGGCACCACCAAGGGGCGCTACCTGTACCTCTCGGGCTGGATGGTCGCGGCGCTGCGCAGCGAGTTCGGCCCGCTGCCCGACCAGTCGATGCACGAGAAGACGTCGGTTCCGGCGCTGATCGAGGAACTGTACACCTTCCTGCGCCAGGCTGACGCGCGTGAGCTGGGCGGCCTGTTCCGCGATCTCGACAAGGCCCGCGAAGCCGGCGACGAGGTCGAGGCCAAGCGCATCGAGCACGCCATCGACGCCTACGAGACGCACGTGGTGCCGATCGTCGCCGACATCGACGCGGGCTTCGGCAATGCGGAGGCGACTTACCTCCTCGCCAAGAAGTTCATCGAGGCGGGCGCCTGCTGCATCCAGATCGAGAACCAGGTCTCGGACGAGAAGCAGTGCGGCCACCAGGACGGCAAGGTCACCGTTCCGCACGAGGACTTCATCGCGAAGATCCGCGCGGTCCGCTACGCCTTCATGGAACTGGGCGTCGACGAGGGCCTGATCGTGGCGCGCACCGACTCGCTCGGCGCCGGCCTCACCAAGCAGATCGCCTTCACCCGTGAAGCGGGCGACATCGGCGACCAGTACAACGCCTTCCTCGATTGCGAGGAAGTCGAGACGGTGGGCCACGGCGACGTTCTCATCAGCCGCGACGGCAAGCTGCTTCGTCCCAAGCGCCTGCCCAGCAACCTCTACCAGTTCCGTTCGGGAACCGGCGAGGACCGCTGCGTGCTCGACAGCATCCACGCCCTGCAGAACGGCGCGGACCTGCTGTGGATCGAGACCGAGAAGCCGCACATCGGCCAGATCGGCGGAATGGTCAGCCGCATCCGCGAGGTGATCCCGAACGCCAAGCTGGTCTACAACAACTCGCCCAGCTTCAACTGGACGCTCAACTTCCGCCAGCAGGTCTTCGACGCCTGGCAGGCGGCGGGCAAGGACGTCTCGGCCTTCGACCGGGCGCGCCTGATGAGCATCGACTACGACGCCACCGAGCTGGCGGCAGAGGCCGACGAACGCATCCGCACCTTCCAGAAGGACGCGGCGCGCGAGGCGGGTATCTTCCACCACCTCATCACCCTGCCGACGTACCACACCGCCGCGCTGTCGACCGACAATCTGGCGAAGGAATACTTCGGTGACGCCGGGATGCTCGGCTACGTGAAGGGCGTGCAGCGCGAGGAGATCCGCCAGGGCATCGCCTGCGTGAAGCACCAGAACATGGCCGGCTCGGACCTCGGCGACGACCACAAGGAATACTTCGCGGGTGAAGCCGCCCTGAAGGCCGGCGGCGCGCACAACACGATGAACCAGTTCGCGGCCTGAGCCGCACCACACTTGGAGGAAGCCGGGGGACGGTCCCCCGGCAACTTGGGGAAGCAACCCGATAAGCAAGCAAGGAAAGGACATAGCATGACCACCATGACCGCAGAACCGACCCGCGCTCGCGCGGTGCTCTCGAACGAGGACTTCAAGCTTCTTCAGGAAGCCGTCGTCTTCTATCTCAAGGCACACGAGGACGATCCGATCTCGTCCAAGTACTCCAACCTCTATCACCGTCTCGGCAGCGCGATCCGCCGCTGAGGCAGCTCAGAGTTTTCCTGGGGAGGAAAGCTTGGCCCGTCGCACTCGTGTGCGGCGGGCCATTTGCATGGAGGCACTTGCGAGCAACTCCGAAGGCGCCCGGTCAGCTTGCGTCAATCATACCGGCCTATCCTGCGCCTTGCGACGTCACCAGAATATAGGATGCAAAGAAGTGCGAGGGACCTGCACAAGCCTCATGCGACTGCCCATATTCCGAACGACCGGCGCCCCGCGCTTACCAAAAGTTCATGCTCCAGACCCTTGAAATTGCGCGCCTCGCTTCGTCATACCTTTGTCGCCATAGGGCAGAAAATTAACCACCTGCCTCATAGCCTGCTCCAAACCAGATGGGGATCTGCGTTGTATTTGGGGCTTAAACAGGACGTAACCGGCGAGGAACTCGCGCTCGCCATCGCGGAGCGCGGAGACCTGCCTTCGCTCGACACCGCGCTTCAGGCGGCCTCGCTCGCCGAGACGCGGCTGCGCGAGGTGATCGAGGCGATTCCGCAAGGCATCGTCTTCCTCGACGAGGAGGATCGCTACATCCTCTGGAACGAGCAGTACGCCCAGATCTACGAGAAGTCGGCCGACCTGCTGGTGCCCGGCGCCAAGCTGGGCGACGCGCTGCGCATCGGCATCGCGCGGGGCGACTACCCCGAAGCAGCCGGGCGCGAGGAGGAATGGCTCGCCAGCCGCCTCGCACTGCTGCGCCAGCCTTCGCACCGCCACGAGCAGTGGCTGTCGAACGGCCGCTGCATCATGATCGAGGAACGCCGCCTCGAAAGCGGCGGCTCGATCGGCGTGCGCGTGGACATCACCGACCTCAAGCAGAAGGAAGACGCCTTCCGCCTGCTGTTCGAACGCAACCCGCTGGCGATGTTCGTCTACGACCCCGAAAGCGGCTGCATCCGCACCGCCAACGAGGCCGCCTGCGCCCTGTTCGGCTACACCCCGCGCGAAATGGCGGACCTCCCGGCCGGCGATCTGTTCCCCGAGACTTCGCGCGCCCACGCTGCGGAATTGCTCGTCACCGACCGCGCCGACACCGGCGACAGCTGGAAGATGCTGCGGCGCGACGGCACCGCGATCGAGACCGTGATCGCCACCCGCGTCTCCGACCTCGAAGGATTTTCCGGCACCATCGTCTCGATCTTCGACGTCACCGAACGACGCCGCATCGAGCAGCGCATGGCGCACATGGCCCGCCACGACGAACTGACCGGCCTCGCCAACCGCGCCCATTGCCGCACGTACCTCAACGACCTGCTGACTGACGCAGGCGCGCAAGAAACGGTGACGCTGGCGATGGTCGATCTCGACCACTTCAAGCCGGTCAACGACACCTACGGCCACCACTTCGGCGACATCGTGCTGACCGAGGCCGCGCGCCGCATGCGCGAGCTGATCCCGCCCGAGGCCCTGCTGTGCCGCATCGGCGGCGACGAATTCGCGCTGATCTTCCGCCGCTCCAGCCTGACGCAGGCGGAACTGGTGGCCAAGTCGATCATCACCACCCTGTCCGAGCCCTTCTTCGTGCAGGGCCACATGATCCACATCGGCGCAACGATCGGCTTCGCCTCCGCACCTTACGATACCCGCGATCCCGAGACTTTGCTGCGCTACGCCGACCTTGCGCTCTACGCCGCCAAGGGCGAGCGGCGCGGCACATGCCGCAGCTTCGAAGCCGGGATGGACGCCGCCGCGCAGGAGAAGAACCGCCTCGAGATCGACTTGCGCGCCGCCGTGCGCGAGGGCGGGCTGGCAGTACACTACCAGCCGATCGTCGATCTTCAGAGCGGGCAGGTCGAATGCTACGAAGCGCTGCTGCGCTGGAACCATCCCGAGCGCGGCGCGGTGCCGCCCGACGTCTTCGTGCCGCTCGCCGAGGAGATCGGCCTGATCGACCAGATCGGCCGCTTCGTGCTCGGCAGCGCCTGCAGCGCGGCGATGCAGTGGCCGGACCACGTCAAAGTCGCGGTCAACGTCTCGCCGCTGCAGTTCCGCAACGGCAACCTGCTGAGCACGGTGATCAACGCCCTCTCCACCTCCGGCCTCGCCGCCGAGCGTCTGGAACTGGAGATCACCGAGGCGGTGCTGATGGAGAAAGGCCCGCGTCCTTCAGCGATCATCCGCAACTTGCGCGCCTTCGGCATCGGCATCTCGCTCGACGATTTCGGCACCGGCTACTCTTCGCTGAGCTACCTGCTCAACTACCCCTTCACCAAGATCAAGATCGACAAGTCGTTCATCCTGAACCTGCACCATGAAGCCAATTCACGCGCTGTCATCCGCGCCGTGATCGGGCTCGGCCGCAGTCTCGGCCTGATCGTCACCGCCGAGGGGATCGAGAGCGACATGGAGCGCGAATACCTGCGCGACGAAGGCTGCACGCAGGGACAGGGCTATCTGTTCGGCAAGGCGATGCCGGCGATGACCAATTAAGGTAATCCCGCCGCCCTTCGTCTCCCACATTTCGTCATTGCGAGCGTAGCGAAGCAATCCGGGGCAGTTGAACGCCGCCCTGGATTGCTTCGCTACGCTCGCAATGACGAAGGTTGGGTGAATCTCACGCCGCCAAGGCCCGGCGGCAGAACTCCCACAATTCGCCCGCCAGTTCCTCGCGCCCGGTGCGGTCGGGAATACCCTCCTCCTCCGCCAGCAGCACCGTATGCACGGTGGTCGATACGAGGTTGTAGACAAGCCGCGCCTGCAGTTGCGGATCGGCCTGCCGGAAGGCTCCGCCCTCGATCCCCGCCGCCACGTGCCCGGCGATCAGGTCGAGCAGCGGCTCCAGCGCCGAGTTCAATTCCCCCTGCCGCGTCTGGGCGAGCCGCAAGTGCTCGCGGCTGAGCGCCGCCCCGCGCCGGTTCGCGCCCAACCGGTCCTGTCCCAGCTGGCCCACCACGATCCCGGTGACGATCGCCCGCAGCGCCTCCACCGGCCCCTCGCAGCGCGCAGTAATGTCCCGGAACTGCAGTGCCGCCGTCCGCAGCGAGCTGTCGAACACCGCCAGCACGAGGTCGTCCTTGCCCTGGAACCGTTCATAGAACGCCCGCCGCGCCAACCCTGCCCGCGCCAGCACCGCACGGATCGTCAGGCCCTCCAGCCCCGATTCGTCGAGCAGGTCGTAGGCGGCACGGATGAGCAGCAACGCGCGGTCGCCCTCGGGTGCTTCGGGCGCGGTGAACAGCGGCGGGTAGGCGGTCGTCATCCTTGAAGCGCTACGCCCGCGTGGGGCCCCGGTCCAGCCCTGCGTCGATGCGATTGACTTGGCCGCCCTCAAGCGCGTACAAGAATGAGAACAATGTTCTCACAGGACAACGAGAGAGGAAACCATGCCGCAGATCACTTACGTCGATCACGACGGGCACCAGACGCGCGTTGACATACCGCTTGGCGAGAACGTCATGCGCGGGGCGCTGTACAACGGCATCGAGGGCATCGTCGGCGAATGCGGCGGCGGCCTCTCGTGCGCGACCTGCCATTGCTACGTGGACGAGGACTGGGTCAACACGGTGGGCGGTCCCTCGTCCGACACCGAGGCCGAACTGCTCGAAGCCGTAGCCGGCGAGCTTCGGCCGAGCAGCCGCCTCTCTTGCCAGATCGAAATGACCACCGCGCTCGACGGGCTGGTCATCCACCTGCCCGAAACGCAGTTCTGAGGGAGAGGACGCCATGCCTATCGACGCCGCCAATCCCGTGCCCCCCAGCTTCCCGCGCCATGTCGGGATGGACCAGGTGCCCGCCCACGTTCCGCCCGAACTGATCCGCCAGTCGGGCCTCACCGTCGGGCCGGACTTCCTTGCGAACCCCCACGACTTCATGGCCGCGCTGCATGAAAAGCAGCCGCCGATCTACTACGACGTCAGCCCGATGGGGAACATGTGGCACCTCATCAAGCATGAGGACGCGCTGTTCGGCCTGCGCCACCCGGACATCTTCTCGAACGAGGGGGCCACGCCCTTCCCGCGCGATCCGGACGACTACTTCTACTTCATCCCGATCGAGATCGACCCGCCGCACCACCGCAAGTACCGCAACATCGTCGATCCGGTGTTCAGCCCGCAGGGTGTGCTCAAGCTGGAGGAACAGATCCGCCAGCGCGCCAACGGGTTGATCGACGAGATCGAGGCGAAAGTCGCCGCCGGAGGGACTTGCGAGTTCACCGAGGACTACGGCCGCCCGCTGCCGGTCACGGTGTTCCTCGACATCATGGGCCTGCCACAGGACATGCGCGACGAGTTCGTGGACTGGGCGATGAAACTCCTCCATTCGAACGACCGCGCGGTGATGGGCGAGACGATGGGCAAGATCACCGCCTATCTGCGCCAGGCGATCGAGGAGAAGAAGGCGAACCCCGACGACGGCGTCGTCAGCCGCATCGCACACTCCGCGCCGGACGGCGTGCCGCTGTCGGACAAGGAGATCTTCGGCTTCGTCTGCTTCCTGTTCATCGCCGGGCTCGACACCGTGTTCGCGACGCTGAACAATATCTGGCTCTACCTTGCCGAGAATCCGGACAAGCTCGCTGAAATCCACAGCCGCCCGCAGGACATCGACAAGATCGTCGAAGAACTGCTGCGCCGCTGGTCGGTGACGTTCTCGGGCCGGGTGCTCGACAAGGACTATGAGATGCGCGGCGTCCAGATGAAGAAGGGCGACCGCGTCACTTTCATTCTTCCCGCCTGCAACTTCGACCCCGAGGTGTTCCCGAACCCGAAGGAGGTGGACTTCGACCGCCCGCGCAAGACGATCCTGGCCTTCACCGTGGGCGTCCACAGCTGCATGGGCGCACACCTCGCCCGGCTGGAAGTGAAGATCGCGCTGCAGGAATGGCTGAAGCGCATACCGGCGTTCTCGGTAAAGCCGGGCACGCGGATCGAGTACCGCCCCGGCGGCGTGATCGGGCCGGAGCACCTGCCGCTGGTCTGGTAGCCCGTCAGCCCACCTTGCGAGGCGGCCTTGCGAGAATATCCAGCAACGCCGCCTCGAACGCTTCGGGGCGCTCATACATCGCCCAGTGCCCGGCGTCCTCGACGACGCGGAACTCGGCGTCGGGCTGGACGGTACGCAGCGCCGCCTCCTGCGTGGCCGGGTCGGGATGCGGCAGGTCGAACGCGCCCCAGATCGCGTCTACAGCGACGCGGACCTCCGGAAGCACTTTGACCAGTCTGTCGGGAAGCACCAGCGGCGGTGCATGAAGCCGCGCAGCCTTGGCAGTCGGCAGCAGCATGTGAATCGCAAGGTCGTCGGCGCTCTCGGGGTGATGGAGCATAAGCCCGAGCAGATTGGCCTTGAGAGCGGCGCGGCGCTCCTCCCCAACCAGACCGCTGATCCGGCCGAGGCGCGGGTGCCCCATCGGCGTTCCCAGCCCGCCGCAGCCGACGATCACCAGCCTGCGCGCCGTGCCCGGATGCAGCGCCGCCAGATGCGCCAGCGCGACGCCGCCGAACGAGAAGCCGCACAAATCGGCAGGCATCTTTTCCGCGCCGAGGATCGCAGACAATCCCCGGGCAAGCGCGGCCGAGATGCCTGCATGGTCGTTGCTCGCGGGCATGGCCGAATCCCCGTGGCCCGGCAGGTCGGGCACGATCAGCCGCCGGTGGCGAGACAGTCGCTCTATGTTGCGGACCCAGTGCGTCCAGGACCCTTGCGCGCCATGTGCAAGGACCAGCGGCGCCCCTTCGCCCCAGATTCGCCATGCCATCGTCCCGTCGCCGCACGGAGTTTCGACCCGCCTCGCCTGCGACTCGAGCGAATCAAGATAGATGGCCGGGCCGGTATTCTGCTCGAATTTGCCGGTGTCGGTGCCCATTCGGGTCATGCCTCTCTCCTTCGATCCCCATCGGATCATCGCAGGAGACGATGCGCAACAGGCACCCCGCAATCATCGCCGGGATGACAGCGCAGGACATGCAACACCGCAGAAACGCGCGGGAAATGGGCGAAGGAAAAATTGCATGCTGCGCAGCATGAAATGCATTTCCCGCTTTGCCAAAGCCGGATTCTTGTGCAATGTGGTCGGTGAAAGGTTCATGTAACCTTACCGGTGTTGGGAGAGAGCGCGCCGGGGATGAGAAATCACTCCGGCGCGCCGATTTCTTCGCAGATGCAGCAGAAGCTGCCTGATCCACCAACTTTCAACAATCTCCCTGATTTACGCGGGTTTGGCAAGCCCTCATTGCGTGCGCTTTCCTTGCACCTTCAGCCGGGTATCGCACTGCAACATGGCGTGCCCTTAGGAAAACCGCCGATCCTGCGCCTGGAGTGATTCGCGAAGGTGGGACAATATGTCCTGATCGCAGCGGCGATTCTCCGGTTCGTTTGCCCCTGCGGGTGCGCTTGGCTAGACCCCGGTTCCGTGACCGTCTCCCCGCCCTCTCCCGCCCGCCAGCTCTGGGCCATCGCCCTGCCCGCGATGCTGACCAACGTGGCCACTGCGCTGTTCGGCCTTGCCGACATGTGGGCGATCGGAAGGCTCGGCGATGCCCCGGCGCAAGGCGCGGTCGAACTGGGGGCCAAGTTCATGCTCGGCCTGCTCAACGTCTTCAACTTCCTGCGCACCAGCACCGTCGCGCTGACCGCGCAAAGTAGCGGGCGCGGTGACGGCGACGCGGGCGAGACGCTGGCACGCGCGATGGCGGTGGCGCTCGGCATCGGCGCGATGCTTCTCACGGCCATGCCGCTCGCGATCCCGCTGGGTCTCGACGTATTGGGCGCCGAGGGGCCGGTGCGCGACGCCGCGAGGAGCTACATCGCGGTGCGCTACTGGGCGGGGCCGGTGTGGCTGGCGAACTGCGTGCTGGTGGGCTGGCTGATCGGACGACGCAAGGTTCGCCATGTCCTGGTGATCGAGATCATCGCGAACCTCGCCCACATCGCCCTCGACCTGCTGCTGGTGCTCGTCGTGCACTGGGGCGTGGCCGGGGTAGCGACGGCGACGGTGAGTTCCGAAGCCCTCAAGTTCGTCCTACTGGCCGCGATCGTCGTGCGCGAGGGCGCGGCGCGCGATGCGCTGGCTGCCCTCGGCCGCAAGGGAACGTGGGCACGGAGCGAACTCGCGCGGCTTTTCGCGCTCAACCGCGACCTGTTCGTGCGCACTCTGCTGCTGACCGGTTCGATCCTGCTGTTCGCCCGCGTCGGTGCCCGCGCCGGGCCGGTCACGCTGGCTGCCAACGGCGTGCTGTTCCAGATCTTCATGCTGGCGACACTTCTGCTCGACGGGTTCGAGAGCGGCGCGCAAGTGCTCTGCGGCGAAGCGCTTGGCGCACAGTCGCGAGCGCGTTTCACCGCCGCCGTACGTTCCGCGCTGGTATGGGGCGGCGTGACCGGGCTTGCCGTCGCGGCGCTTTACGCGCTGGCGGGCGCCCGGCTCGCGGCGGCGTTCAGCACCGACCCTGCCGTAGTCGCCGCGACCGCGCAGTATGCGCCGTGGCTGGCAGTGCTGCCGGTGCTGGGCGTGTCGTCCTTCGTGTTCGACGGGGTGTTCGTCGGCGCCGGATGGACGCGGGCGATGCTGGGGACGATGGCGGCGGCGATGGCGGCCTACCTCGCCCTGCTGTGGGCGCTCCAGCCGCTCGGCAACCATGGGCTCTGGGCGGCTTTCGCGGTGTTGTTCGGCGGCCGCGCGGTGGGCCAGGCGCTGGTCCTGCCGCGCCTGATCCGGCGCAGCTTCAGCGCTTCCTGAAGACCAGCATCAGGTTGTTGGCGGGCATCTCGACGAGACTGTCGAACGCCAGGCCATTGTCCAGAGCGCAGGCGCGCACGGTTTCCACGCTGCGCAGGCCCCATTCCGGATTGCGCCGCTTGAGGTCCTCGTCGAAGGCCGCGTTGCTGGGGGCCAGCGCGATCCCCTCTCGCCGATAGGGGCCGTAGAGCACCAGCGGATAGCCCGATTCCAGCACCCGCGCGGCGCCGGCCATGAGGCCTTCGGTCGCGCTCCAGGGGCTGATGTGGATCATGTTGATGCAGACGACCGCCTGTGCCTCCGTGATCGGCCATTCATGCGAGGCCGCGTCCAGTTCCAGCGGCGCGCGCAAGTTTGCCAGCTCCGCCTGCTCCCCCCACGCCGCGATCGAGGCGCGGGCGTTGTCGTCGGGATCGGTCGGCTGCCAGACGAGGTCGGGCAAGGCGGCGGCGAAGTGGATGGCATGCTCGCCGGTGCCGCTGGCGATCTCCAGCACATGGCCGGATACCGGCAGCACGTCGCGCAGGACCGACAGGATCGGGTCACGGTTGCGGGCAGTGGCGGGAGCCTCTCGGCGGGCGTCGTTTTCCATTGCCTTGCAATGGGATCGCCGACCCGGTTCGGCAAGAGCGACCTGCGCCCGAAGGGTGCGTCGGCCGGACGGAAAGCGGGGGGACTGGGGGGCTGTCTGTGCTTTCGGTCCGGCCGACGCGCCGGTGCCGCCTGTTTCGGGGGCGGCGACACCGGCTGTCTGGTAACTCAGTGCCCTGCGGCGGGCTTCACGTTCTTGGGCGGGCGCGGAGCCAGCCAGATGGTCATCGCGGCAAGGAACAGGGCGATGGCGCTGATCACGAACAGCTCGCCCGTGGCCACCGCGGTGCCCTGATTCTCGACCATCTGCGCGATCGCCACGCGCGCCTGCTCGGCACTGAAGCCTTGCTGCTGGAGCGCCTGCGAGGTCGCGTCCGCCCCGTTGAGCACGCCCGACAGGTCGGCGCTGCGCGAACGCGACATGTCGCTCCACACGGTGGTGATGATCGCCGTCGCCACCGCGCCTGCCAGGGTTCGCCCGAAGTTGGCGATACCGGCGGCCGAGGCGGTCTCGTGCGGCTGCACCGAACTGAGGCTGATGGTGGTGAGCGGCACGATCATCAGCGAGACGCCGACGCCCTGCAGCAGCTGCGGCACGGCGATCGTCCAGAACGTGATGTCGGTAGACCATGTCATGCGCATCAGCGCGCAGACACCGATCCACGAGACGCCCACGAAGACCAGCAAACGCGGATCGAACCGTTTCATCAGCGCCGGCACGAAGGGCGATGCGACCACCGCCAGCACGCCCGAGAAGGCCATCGCCCTCCCCGCCTCCGTCGCGGTGTAGCCCATCGAGGTCTGCAGCCACTGCGGGATGATCACGATCGAGGCGAAGTACGTGCCGAAAGCGATCGTCAGCGAGGCCGTGGACGCGGAGAACCCTCGATAGCGGAACACGCTGAGGTTCACGATCGGGTGTTCCTCGGTCAGCTCCCAGATCAGGAAGGCGATGAAGAACACGCCCGCGATGCACGCCAGCGCGACGATCTTGGTGGACGAGAACCAGTCCTCGTCCCGCCCGAGGTCGAGCATCATCTGGAACGCGCCGATGAAGATCACCATCAGCGCCAGCCCGATCTTGTCGATCGGCAGCTTCTGGGTCGGCGTCTCATGGCCGCGCAGCAGCACCGCCACGCCGAAGAAGATCAGCGCCACGATCGGCACGTTGATGAAGAAGATCCACTCCCACGACCAGTTGTCGGAGATGTAGCCGCCCAGGATCGGACCGGCGATCGGCGCGGTCACGACCGTCATCGCCCACATCGCCATCGCCTTGGGCTGCATCTCCTTGGGGAAGATCTTCAGCATCAGCGTCTGCGTCAGCGGCATCAGCGGCCCACCGCAGAAGCCCTGCCCGAGACGGAAGATGACCAGTGCCGAGAGCGTCCCCGAAAGCCCGCACAGCGTCGAGAATATCCCGAAGCCGACCAGCGAGAACATGAACACCCGCAAGGCGCCGAAGCGGTTGGCGAGCCAGCCCGTCAACGGCACGCAGATCGCCTCGGCGACCGCGTAGGACGTGATGACCCAGGTGCCGCTCGACACCGAGACGGCAAGGCCGCCCGCGATGTGCGGCACCGAGACGTTGGCGATCGTGGTGTCGAGCACGACGATGAAGTTGGCCATGGCGAGCACGAAGCCCGCCAGGATCAGCTTGGCGCCGGTCAGCGGTGGTCCGCCTTCCTGCGCCGCTGCAGCCGGAGCGCCGCCGGCCATCAGTCGTTGTCCGTCAGGTCGATCTCGGCTTCCATCGACAGGCCGATGCGCAGCGGATGCTCCTTCAGCTCCTTGGGATCGAGCTGGATGCGCACCGGCAGGCGCTGCACCACCTTGATCCAGTTGCCGGTCGCGTTCTGCGCCGGGATCAGCGAGAACGCCGCGCCGGTGCCGCCCGAGAAGCCGACGACCTTGCCGTGGTATTCGACCTTGCCGCCGTAGAAGTCGGAAGTCAGCGTAGCCTTCTGGCCCGAGCGGACCTTGCCGAGCTGGTCTTCCTTGAAGTTCGCGTCGACGTAGAGTTCACCCACCGGCACGACGGTCATCGCCGCCTGCCCGCTCTGGATGCGCTGGCCGACCTGGATGCTGCGCCGGGACACGACGCCGTCGATCGGCGCGCGCACGATGGTGCGTTCGAGGTCGAGCTTCGCCTGCTCCAGCTGGGCCTGCGCCTGCAGGATCTCCGGCGCGGTCTGCAGGGTCGTGCCCTTGGTGAGCGCGACGGCGGCCTCTTCCTGGCGGCGGGCGCTGCGGGCGTTTTCCTGCGCCTGCGCGACGGCCGCCTGGGCCTGCTGGTAGGATGCCTTTGCCGAGTCCAGCGCCTGGCGCGCGGTCGTCAGTTCCTCGTTGGACACCGCGCCGGTGCCCGAAAGGGCCGCACGGCGCTTGTAGTCTTCCTGGGTCTTGGTCAGCGTCGCCTGCGCGGAGGCGAGCCCGGCGCGCGCGGTGTTGATCTGCGCGTCGCTCGCCCCGGCGGCGGCGCCCAGCGCCGCGTTGTTGGCGATCGACTGGCCGTAACGGCGCTGCATCATCGCAAGGTTGGCTTCGGCCTGCTGGACCGCGATCTTCTGGTCGGAGTCCTCGATGCGGAACAGCAGCTGGCCCTTGCGCACCGGCTGCGTGTCGGTGACGAGCACCTCGACCACGCGGCCCGAAGTCAGCGGGGTGACCTGCGCGTTCTCACCGGCGACATAGGCATTGTCGGTCGAGACCGTGCGGCTGCCGATGAACTCCGCGTAGAGGAACCACAGGCCGCCGATCACGACGACTGCGCCGCCAAGGCCGAGCAGGAGGTTCTTGCGCTTGCTCTTGTCCACGACGGTGCTCGAACCGGCGTCGTTGGGGGTTTCGTCACTCATCGGGGGTGGCCTTCTTGGCTGAATCGTCTGCATATCCGCCGCCCAGGGCGCGCTTGAGCGCGACTTCGCTGGCGAGCGTGGCGAAGTGGGCGTCGACCGCGCCGAGGCGGGTGTCGAGCGCGGTGGTTTCGGCGCTGAGCACGTCGATATAGGTGCTCAAACCGCCCTTGTAGCGCTGGAGCGCGAGGCCGTAGGCGGCGTTCGCCTCGGTCCGGGCTTCGAGCGCGTGACGCTCCTGCTCACCGGCCGAAGTGCGGGTGGAAAGCGCGTCGGCGACTTCCTGCAGCGCACCGATCACCGACTTGTTGTAGCTGGCGACCATCGTGTCGTAGCCGCCGCGTGCCAGGCGATAGCGACCCGAAAGCGCGCCGCCCTGGAAGATCGGCAGGCTCACCGCCGCACCCGCGCTGCCATAGTCCGAACCGCCGTCGAACAAGTGCGAGATGCCCAGCGAGCTGAGGCCGATGAGGCCGCTCAGCGAGATGTCGGGAAGGAACGACTTCTTCGCATACTCGACGCCCTTGTCGGCCGCCTGGACCAGCTTGCGCGACATGACGATGTCGGGGCGACGACCGGCGAGCGCGATGCCCGCATCGGCCGGCACCGGCGTCGCGGCGATGGTCGCGATCGACGGGGGGGTGAGCGTCAGGGTGCGATCGGGACCGGCGCCGAGCAGGGCGGCGAGCGCGTGGCGGCGCTTCTCGATCTGCTCGCGGTTAGCGGCGACGTCGATCCGTGCGCGGGCGGCCTCGGCGTTGGACTGGCGCAGCGGGCTCTGGTTGTCGAGGCCCTGGGTCACGCGCTGGCCGACCAGCTTGGCCGAGCCTTCGCGCGCGGCCAGCGTTTCGCCCAGCACCTTCTGGCGTTCGAGCAGGCGGCCGAGGTCGAAGTAGGACGACACGACTTCCGAGGCGAGCACCAATTCGGCCTGCCGCTCGTCGGCGACGGCGGCCTCGGCAGCCGAAGTCGCGGCAGCGAGCAACGCGCGGTTCTTGCCCCAGATGTCGAGGTTGAGGTTGGCGGACAAGGCAAGCATGCCATAGTCCTTCCAGCCCTTGGGCAGCGCGGCGACCGGGGTGCCGTTGTTGTAGCTCTGCTTCTCGACCGAGGCCGAGCCCTGCCCGCCGATGCTGGGCAGCAGCGCGGCACGCGAGGATTCTAGCGCGCCCTGCGCCTGGCGGATGCGGGCGAGCGCGGTGGCGACATCGGGCGAACCCTTGATCGCCTCATCCACCAGACCGTCGAGCTGGGGATCGCCGTAAGCGGTCCACCAGCGCTCCTGCGGCCATTCGGCAGCGGTGCCCTGGATCGAGGCGGCGCTGTCGAGGGTCGACGGCGGGCGCAGCTCGGGACGTGGCCCAAGGTCGGGCGCACCGCACCCGGCGAGCGAACTGGAGGCGATCAGCAGCGCGGCCGTCGCGACTCGGGGGGAGAATTTTGTACTCATCGGTACGGTCCAAATCGTTTGCCGGCTTGTTTCTGTCAATAAAAAACTGTACTAGAGAGTACACCATGATGGAAAAGACCGGAATTTCAAAGCGCGAGGCGAACAAGGCCCGCAAACGCGCGGAGATCGTGCAGGTCGCCTCGGGCATGTTCCTCGAACAAGGTTACGCCGAGACGACGATGTCCGCGATCGCCGATACCGTGGGCGGATCGAAGGCGACCTTGTGGGCGCACTTCGCCTCGAAGGAAGAGCTGTTCACCGCCGTCGTCGACCTTCACGTCGAGGCGTTCGCGCGCGACGTGGAAGACGTGCTGACCGGGCAGACCTTCTCGGTCCCGGCGCTGCGCCGGGCGTGCCTGCGCTTCATCGACTGCCTGCTGCGGGCCAATTCGGTCATGCTCTACCGCCTCGTGGTGAGCGAGGGCGAGCGGTTTCCCGAGATCAAGGAGACCTTCTACACGCGCGGGCCGGTGAAGCTGCGCTGCGCCATCGCCGACTTCTTCGCCACGCGCTTCGATGTCGATGAAGCGCAGCAGTTGACACAGCTCACAATGTCGGCGGTGACGGGCTATCGCACCGATGTACTGCTGCGCCCCGACCCCGTCGGGCAGGCCCAGCACGAGGCCTTTGTCGACAACCTGCTCTCGCACAGCGTCTGGCCTCCGGAGAAGGACGCCGACTGAAAGGCTGCCTACATTCGTCATTGCGAGCGTAGCGAAGCAATCCAGGGCGGGTTGCGACTGCCCTGGATTGCCGCGCGGCTTCGCCGCTCGCAATGACGATGCAGGGGTAGCCTCGGCCATGGTGACCGTTTTCCGGCCCACTCCCCCAACCGCCCCGGCGATCACTGCCCGGCGTCCCCATTCGGGGTTGGACGCGCGCGGTTCTCCTCCCCCATCCTCGTGCCTCGGCTCGGGAGGAGAGGAGAAGCCCATGAGCGACGACACGTCGGCCGCGATCCGCGACACGCGCAAGGACTGGGTGGTCGAGCACCGCGACATGTACTTGTCCTCGGGCGGCGCGCAGGGTCACATCATGGACATCACGCCTGTCGGCGGCCGCTCCTTCGCCACCCACTGCCTCGTCAAGTATGTCGGCCGAAAGAGCGGCAAGGTCTTCATCACGCCCCTTTGCTACGCCGACATCGGCGGCGAGGTCGTGATCTGCGCCTCCAAGGGCGGCGCCGACCATCACCCTGCCTGGTATCTCAACATCCGCGAGGCCGAGACGGTCGACTTCCAGGTCGCAACGCAAGCCTTTCGCGCCACATGGCGCGAACCCGAAGGGGCCGAGCGCGACAAGGTCTGGGCCTTCCTGACCGACTGCCATCCCTTCTACGCCGATTACCAGAAGGCGACCGACCGCGTGATCCCGCTGGTCATGCTCAAGGCCATCGAACCGGTCCCCGTGTTCAAGGCCGAAGACGCCACCGGCATCAGGCAATTCTGAGAGAAAACATGAGCGACGACTTCGACTGTTCCGACATCGACAACCATCTCGGCAAGACGATGGACTTCTCGCCCTTGCGTGAGGCCATCGCACCCAACGACATCCGCCGCTGGGTCCATGCGATGCATTACCCCAACCTCGCCCACTTCGATCCCGGTCATGCCGAGGCGAGCGTATGGGGCCGCCTCGTCGCGCCGCAGAGCTTCGCCATCGCGACGGACGACGGCCACGGCGCCGCGCCCGCCTGCGTCGGCAAGATCGCAAACTCGCACCTCCTGTTCGGCGGCGACGAGTGGTGGTTCTACGGCCCGCGCATCGAGCCGGGCGACGTGATCACCAACACCCGCATACCGTTCGACTACACGGTCAAGCAGACCGGCTTCGGCCCCACCTGCTTCCAGCGCGGCGACAACAACTACTCCAACCAGAAGGGCGAGGAGATCGCCCGCCAGCGCTCCACCTCGATCCGCTACCGCGCGGCGGCGGGCGGCGACAACGTCAAGACCGACGACTTCGAGGAGCCCGAATGGACCGACGAAGCGCTGGAGGAGATGGAGGAGCGCCGCTTCGCCTGGGTCCGCATGCTCCATGACCTCGGCAACAAGGAACGCTGGTGGGACGACGTCGCGGTCGGCGACCAGTTGCCGGAGCGCGTCTTCGGCCCCCACTCCATCGCCAGCTTCGCGACCGAGTGGCGCGCCTATATCGTCAACACCTGGGGCACGCTCGACTTGCGCAAGCAGGACCTCGAAGGCCTCGGCTTCACGCGCGAGATGGCCGGGTACGAGAACGACCCCGACATGCTCAAGGTGAACCCGTTCCTCACCGACGGCGCCTATTACGGCCCCTCGCGCGGGCACCTGTTTGCCAAGTATGCCCGGCGCATCGGCATGCCGCGCGGCTACGGCTACGGCGCGTCGATGGGCTCGTGGGTGACCGACTACCTTTCGGGCTGGGCGGGGCAGCACGGCATGGTGGTGCACTCTGTCGCCAACTACCGCGGCCCTGCGCTGACCGGCGACGTGACGATCCAGACCGCCGAGGTCACCGAGAAGTCGGTGGACGCAGACGGCCGCCATCTCATCCACGTCAAGCACCTGATGAAGAACCAGAAGGGCACGACAATGTGCACGGGCAGCGCGGAGGTCGCCCTGCCGAAGAAGACGGGCTGAACCTCCCTTTCGGTTACCGACAGCGCCGAGCGGGAAAGCAAGCCCCTTGAATCGTCATTGCGAGCGTAGCGAAGCAATCCAGGGCGACGCTGAACGGCCCTGGATTGCTTCGCTACGCTCGCAATGACGAGCGATCACGCCGGGAACAACGCCCCGCCCGTCGCTACGGTCTCCACGCGCCCGGCGATCCAGACGTCGCCGCTCTCATCCTGAGAGCAATGCACCAGCCCGTCCGCCCCGACCTTGCGGCCCTGCGCAGCGACATAGTTGCCCTCGGCCTGACCGCTCGCGAAAAGGTACTGCGCCACCGCCGCGTTGAGACTGCCGGTCACCGGGTCCTCGACCATCTTGCCTGCCGGATCGGCAAAGAACGCCCGCAACTCGAACTGCGCCGCACCACCCGGAGCGCACGGGCCCAGCAGCGCCACGTCGGTCCCCTTCGGCGCACGCGGGACGGGCTCAGCCGCCAGCACCGCCTCCGCCGAAGCAAGGTGCAGCAGCTTCCAGCCCGGCCCGTTGGCGGCATGGACCGCGGCGACGACTTGCGCCTCGTCTGTTCCGGTGAGGCGCAGCGTTTCCGCCCGGTCCTCGGCATCGAGCGGCCCCGACCGGATCAGCGGCGGCGCGCGGAACGCCAGCCGCTCGCCATCCCGGCGCACCTCGACGAGACCTATGCCACATTCCTGCACCACGCATCCGTCCTCCTTCGCCTTTCCTCCGGCGGCGAGCCACGCATGGGCACTACCCAGCGTCGGGTGCCCGGCGAAGGGCAGTTCGCCCGCCGGGTAGAATATACGCACCCGGTAATCGGCCCCCGGGTCGGTCGGCGGCAGGAGAAAGGTCGTCTCCGAATAGCCCAGCCACTGCGTCAGCCGCAGCATCTGCGCGTCGCTCATCCCCTCACCGCCGCGCACGACCGCCAGAGGATTGCCACTGAGCGGGCCGGAGCCGAAGACGTCGATGAGATCGAGAAACATGGCATGCCTTTCGGAGCTAATTGCACTTTTGAACGTTTCGTCGCAGTCCGGGTCCATCTTGTCCCTTGCGCTCCCGACCTGCCCGGCGGTTCATCGCGCGTTGCGAAGTGCGGGTCCAGACCGATCGGGTTCTCGAACAGGAATTTTCGCAGGAGTTTGAACCATGAAGAAGTCCCTGCTGGCGATGGCTGCGTTCGCCGCCACCATCACTGCCCTGCCCGTCGCGCCGGTGCTTGGCGACCCGCCGCCCTGGGCGCCTGCGCACGGCCGCCGCGACCATGACCGGTACGACCGCAATGACCGTCACGATCGCTACGACCGCCGCGACATGTACGATTCGCGCGGCCGGTATCGTGAACCGCGCCGCCTTACCCGCAACGACCGTGTCTGGCGCGGCAATGACGGACGCTACTATTGCAAGCGCGACAACGGGACGACCGGCCTGATCATCGGCGCCGGCGTTGGCGCGCTGGCGGGGAACCAGATCGCCGGCCGTGGTGACAAGACCATCGGCACGATCCTGGGCGGCGTCCTTGGCGGAGCGCTGGGGCGCGAGATCGACAAGGGCGACATCCAGTGCCGCTGAACTGAGATTTCAGGCCCTGAGACGAGAAGCGCGCGGTCCGAAAAGGCCGCGCGCTTTCGCGTTGAGGTGGTATTTTTGTTTCCGAAAGAAACATTTCCCTCGCTTCATCGCTGTACCAGCGCAGTTCGTCACGGATTTCCAGCAGCGGCCGTTCGTTCATCTGACGTTGTGGATCAATGAACGAAAAGCCGCGTTACCAGATCATTCCCACGCTACGATGAGGGCACATATCATGCGTAAGACCATTCTCGCCGCCACTATGATGGCGCTCACCCTTCCGGCGACCGTCGCTTTCACCGCTCCGGCCGAAGCGCGCGATCACCGTCGTTACCACACCGATCGCGGCGTCAAGTACTGGCGCGGCAATGACGGCCGCTACCGCTGCAAGAAGTCCAATGGCACCACCGGCCTGCTGGTCGGCGGCGTTGCCGGCGCCCTTGCCGGTCGTGCGATCGACACCCGCGGTGACCGCACTGTCGGCACCTTGCTCGGCGCTGCCGGCGGCGCCGTCCTGGGTCGCGAGATCGACCGTGGCGGCGACCGTCCGCGCTGCCGCTGATCCTTATCCCCGGTCCCTTGCGAAAGGCGCGTCGTCCGAAAGGCGGCGCGCCTTTTGCTTTGTCCGTGCCGTGGCCCTCCGCCGGTGCGATCGGTGCATCCCGGCTTTCCTACAGCGGCTGGCTATGCTCCAATGCCGCCATGTTTCAGCGACTTGCATTCATGACCGGCTCGTCTGTCCTCGCTATGGAAAGCCCCCTTCGGAGAGGCGGGAGTTTCTCTTCAGGACAGTGTAAACCGTGTAAACCTGATGTGTCACCTTGTGAGGCCGCGCAGTGAGCCGCCCCGCCATGCTGGTGACCGGCGGCGCCAAGCGGATCGGCGCGACCATCGCCCGCGCCTTCGGAGCGGCAGGCTGGCATGTCGTGATCCACTACGGCCGGTCGCGGGCGCAGGCCGAAGCGCTCGCGGCGAGCCTGCCCAGCGCCGAGATCGTCTCGTGCGACCTCGACGACTGGGATGAAGGCCCTGCCATGGTCGAGGCACTGGCTGCCCGTCTGAACGATTGGCGGGTGCTGGTGAACTGCGCGGGCGTCTTCGACCTCGACACCGCCGAAACGCTGGAACCGGATATCTTCACCGCCGCAATGCGGGTGAACGCTGCCACTCCCGCCCGGCTGGGACAGACGTTCCTTGCCCATGCCCGCGCCTCTGCCGGCAGGCGCCTGATCCACGTTACCGACCAGAAGCTGCTCAATCCGAATCCGGATTTCTTCTCCTACACCATGAGCAAGCACGCGCTTTCCGCGACGATCCCGATGCTTTCCATGGCCCGCCGGGCAGAGGAAGACCGCGTCTACGGCATCGCGCCGGGCGCCATCCTCGCCAGCCACGACCAGAACGAGGCGGAAGCCGAAATCTCCCACCGCATGAACCTGCTGGGCCGCCGTGCGACGCCCGAAGACGTAGCGGGGGCAGCACTGTTCCTTGCCGGAGGCTGGCTCGACAGCGGCCAGACGCTCTACGTCGATTCCGGACAGCACCTCCTGGCCCAGGAACGTGACGTGCTGTTTCTGGCGCGGGAGTAAGGATTGTGCATTTATCAACACAAGCCCCCTTGCATGCGGGTAATTACCCCCGCACAAACCCCTGATGGCACTCGGCATACTTGACCGCTTCCTCGAGCGCGGCGTCCGACAGGGCGTGCTCGAACTGGCCCGCCCCGACGGCTCCCTCCGTCGCTTTGGAACCCCCGCAGAAGGCTTTCCCCACGTCCGCATCCGCCTGACCGACAAGGGCGCCGAACGCCGCATCCTGCGCGATCCGCGCCTAGGCGCCGCCGAAGCCTTCATGGACGGTCAGCTCGAAGTCGAGCAGGGCGACATCATGAACCTCGTCTACCTGCTGCGCGCCAACGCCCGCTGGGACAAGGGCGGCGAACTGAAGGAGCAGACCGCGCTCAAGAAGGTGCTCGGCAAGGCCGTCACCCTGGTCGACGGCATCAACCGCGCGGCGAGCGCCAAGAAGAACATCGCCCACCACTACGACGTGGGCAACGACCTCTACAACCTGTTCCTCGACATCGAGCACATGCAGTATTCCTGCGCCTACTGGCCCAGCGACGACATCACGCTGGAGCAGGCGCAGACCGCCAAGCTCGCCCACATCGCGGCCAAGCTGGCGATCGAACCGGGCCAGAAGGTGCTCGACATCGGCTGCGGCTGGGGCGGCATGGCGATCTATCTCGCCAAACACTTCGACGTCTCGGTCAAGGGCATCACGCTCTCCGAGGAACAGCTGGTGCTGGCCCGCGAACGCGCCATCGAGGCCGGGGTATCAGGCCGCATCGACTTCGAGCTGATCGACTACCGCGACCTTGCCGCGCGCGGGGACAAGTTCGAGCGGATCGTCTCGGTCGGCATGTTCGAGCACGTCGGCCAGGCCCAGTTCGACCGCTTCTTCCGCGACTGCGCGACGATGCTGGACGACGAGGGCGTGATGCTGATGCACACCATCGGCCGCATGGGCGGGCCCGGCTCGACCGACGCCTTCACCCGCAAGTATATCTTCCCCGGCGGCTACATCCCGGCGCTGAGCGAGACGGTGGAGGCCAGCGAAAAGGTCCGCCTGATCGCCACCGACGTGGAGAACCTGCGCCTCCACTACGCCAAGACCCTGCGCGAATGGTACAAGCGCTGCGTCGCCAACAAGGAGGCCATCGTCAAGCTGCATGACGAGCGCTTCTACCGCATGTGGATCTTCTACCTCTCCGGCGCGACCGCCGCCTTCGAGAGCGGCGGCATGTGCAACTACCAGATCCAGTACACCCGTTCGCGCCACGCCCTGCCCCTCACCCGCGACTACATCGCGGAAGGAGAGAAAGTGCTGCTGGGCGCGTAAACGTTGCGAAGTTTGGGCGCACCTGCTAGCCGCGCGCCCAAACTTCCACCGCTCATGCCGCGAAAGCCCGTGCCCATGTCCGACAGCATCAAGAAGGTCGTCCTCGCCTACTCCGGCGGCCTCGACACCAGCGTCATCCTCAAGTGGCTCCAGGTCACCTACAACTGCGAGGTGGTGACCTTCACCGCCGACCTCGGCCAGGGTGAGGAACTCGAACCCGCCCGTGCCAAGGCCAAGCTGATGGGCCTGCCGGACGAGAACATCTACATCGACGACCTGCGCGAGGAATTCGTGCGCGACTTCGTGTTCCCGATGATGCGCGCCAATGCCCGCTACGAAGGCGACTATCTCCTCGGCACCTCGATCGCCCGCCCGCTGATCTCCAAGCGCCTGATCGAGATCGCCCACGAGACCGGCGCCGACGCTGTCGCCCACGGCGCCACCGGCAAGGGCAACGATCAGGTCCGCTTCGAGCTGTCGGCCTACGCGCTCGATCCGAACATCAAGGTCATCGCCCCCTGGCGCGAGTGGGACCTGACCAGCCGCACCGCCCTCATCCAGTGGGCCGAGCAGCACCAGATCCCCGTCCCCAAGGACAAGCGCGGCGAAAGCCCCTTCTCGACCGACGCCAACCTCCTGCACACCTCGTCCGAGGGCAAGGTGCTGGAAGATCCGTGGGAAGAGACCCCCGACTACGTCTACTCGCGCACCGTCAACCCGGAAGATGCGCCGGACGCACCGGAATACATCACCATCGACTTCGAGAAGGGTGACGGTGTCGCCCTCAACGGCGTGGCGATGAGCCCGGCCACCCTGCTCACCCAGCTGAACGAGCTGGGCCGCAAGCATGGCATCGGCCGTCTCGACCTCGTCGAGAACCGCTTCGTCGGCATGAAGTCGCGCGGCATGTACGAGACGCCCGGCGGCGAGATCTACGCCCGCGCCCACCGTGGCATCGAGCAGATCACGCTCGACCGCGGCGCCGCGCACCTCAAGGACGAGCTGATGCCGAAGTACGCGGAGCTCATCTACAACGGCTTCTGGTTCGCCCCCGAGCGCGAGATGCTGCAGGCCGCGATCGACCACTCTCAGCTGCGCGTCAACGGCACCGTGCGCCTCAAGCTTTACAAGGGCAATGCCTCGGTCGTCGGCCGCAAGAGCGCCGACTCGCTCTACTCCGAACGCCACGTCACTTTCGAGGACGATGCCGGCGCCTACGACCAGAAGGATGCAGCGGGCTTCATCAAGCTCAACGCCCTTCGCCTGCGCCTCCTGGCCCAGCGTGACAGCCGCTAAGAGCTTTACCGCAGGTTAACAGAGTCCGGCGGCCCGTTGCCAAAGCGCGACGGGCCGCTTTTGCCTATATGGCCTTCCGGGAACCGCACAGGTAGGACTCCCGCCATCGTCAACGACGAAGCGGGGTAAGTTTTGCAAGTTCGAGCCGTAAGCCTGATGGCGCTGTGCGCTGCCGTCGTCCTGCCCTTCGCAGGCCCCGCTCAGGCTGAAGCCCCGGTAGCTTCGCAAGCTCTCGTTCTTGCTCCTGTCGCTGGCGTCAACGCCGTCGCCGCCGCAGAAGTTCCCGCCGTCCTCACCGCGCCCGAGGACGACATCCAGGTCACCCCGATCGCAGGCGGCATCGCCAGCTTCTACGGCCGCCACCTCAAGGGCGCCCGCACCGCCAGCGGCGAGCGTTACGCGCCCGACGGACTGACCGCCGCGCACCGCACCCTGCCCTTCGGCACGCAGGTGCAGGTCACCAACCCGGCCAACGGCGAAGTCGTCGTCGTCACCATCAACGATCGCGGCCCCTTCCACGGCAACCGCGTGATCGACCTGTCCGACGCCGCCGCCGACGAACTCGGCATCACCCGCATGGGCAGCGGCAAGGTCGAACTGGCCGTCCTCGGCAACTGAGGCTGGGTTTTTCTGCGGGGGCTTCGACAAGCTCAGCCTGAGCAGAATTGATAGCATGCATCACAATCCCCGCTCACCCTGAGCTTGTCGAAGGGTGGATAGCACCGCCGCCTGATCTGAAGGAAAAAGGTCGGCCGGCGCAGCTGGGAGGGGGTGGGGGAAGCGCCGCGCCGGCCTTCACACTCGATAACAGCGAAGCCGGACAAGCGTTCCCGGCCTCCGAACACTTTTGCCCAGCCGTGCTTCCCCATCGACGAAGCGCGAGCAGGTTTACACGGTTTACACGGTCCAGAGCGGCAATTCCGCCACTGACTTCCATCTTGGCCCCCAGCGACTTGTACTCCATCGGCGCCGCGCCCTCCCCGCCCGAGAGCGCCCCGTCCACCCGGGCGAAAGCGCGCGCCTGCCAGCGATCCCACTGCGCGCCGCTCTCGCGCAGGAAAGGCCCGCGCACCGGCGCCTCCGGATAGTCCGGCGCCTCCCCCGCGTCCTCGGCCGCGATCTCCCCCTCGTCCAGCGGCTGCACGTACCCGGCCGCGGCATCGATCGCATCCACCGCGTCGAGCCACGCCTCCCGCGCACCGCCGAACCGCGCCTCCCCCGCCGCCGCGACATAGTCCGCCCGCTCCGGAGGCAGCGCCGCGCCCTCCTCCATCCCCGGCACATCCGCGCAAGGCTCCTCCCCGGCGACGAGCGCCAGCACCTCGTCGAACCGCTCAGCCAGAGCCTCATGCCCCTCGCCCGCCACATCGAGCCGCGCCAGATGCGCCAGCAACAACCGCGAGTCATACCGCCGCCGCACCCCGACCAGCTCCCCCCGGAACCACACCGCCTCCTCCACCCCATCGAGCGCCCGCGTCGCCAGCACCTCCTCGACATGCCGCCGCGCCAGCACCAGAGCCGCCGTCCACGCATCCGCAAACACCGCATCGCGCCGCCGCAGCAGATAAGCCGAAGTCCGGCTCATCCCCACGAAAGCACACGCGGCCCGCACGTCGCCCTTCTGCGAGAGTTGGTCGAGAAACCGCACCTTGCGGTCGGCGTCCCACGCCGTGTGCGGGACATGGGGAGAAGAAGAGAAAATGCGAGGGCCATCGCCCTCGCGCTCCCGGACCCTTTCCGGCGCGCCCGAAGCCGACGAAGCGCCCGCCTGCTCGCCCGGAATACCAATGTCGCGCGAGGCGGGAACCCACCCCCGCCCGAACCGAGACGCTCCCTGTTCCTCCCCCCGCGGGGGAGGGGGAGCCTGACAAGACGGATGCGCAAGCGCATCCTTGGCCGAAGGATGGTGGAGGGGCACAGGGTGGAGCGGCACAGGCCGATCCCCCGCCCTACCGTCGACACCGAAACTGCTGGAAAAGTCCGTCATCGTCCACCTCGCGCAAGAGGAAAGCCACGAAAGACCACGACGCAGCCCGGGCAGGCGCGTCGTGGGGGACGGATTAGTTATCGTATGTGGGGGAGTGTAGGAAAGGATCAAAACCGAAATTTAAATTCCTTCTTATTGTCACTCAAGACAATAAATCAGCGACCTCCTCGATGTCGCTACATTGCATGATTTTCCCATACAACTCATCAGTCAGCAATTTCACCCTATCCGGCTCAACTTCATATATATACGATCCAATATATATATTTTCTTCATTGAAGAAGTCCGGCGCAAAGGAAACGTAATTAAAGCCAATAGGCTTGAGTAATTTTAGTATTTTCTTAAAAATATCTATCCGTCTTCCCCGACCAATAGATAAAACCTTCTTATCAGGAACGCCACCTTTTTCCGATGTACTCCCGAAAGTTTGATCTATTCCTATTTTATTTGAAGAAAGAACTGATAAAACCTGATCAAAATTATCCAGAAGGTCATTTACGGCAACATTGATCCCCTTATTCCTAACAGATGATTTACTTCCTAATTTTGGCACGGCATCTACAGAAGGCCTCGTCCAACTAATCACTTCGCTTTCAACGTCAGCCCGAAAAGAAGCGTTTTCAATTTTAAGTATTTCTTCCTTTTTTGTTTCCTTTGAAACTCTTTCTAAATATTTTGCATAGAAAGAATCCTCTTGCATCTGAGGACGAAATTTTGTCTGAAGTACAAATAATGATGCTAGAAAAATTGGAACACATAATGCAGAGCAAATAACAAGAAATCCTGGCGCCCAATAAGGTTTACTTATTATTGTCGCCGCGCTTAAAAATGATCCATTAGTTATTATCAAGCCTACCAACCAAGCCGACAAGAGTTGGATAGGTTTGGTTACGGAACTTGGATCAAAAGGCCTCTCACTCATAAAATTCCCCCGAAACATTTGATACGGATACTGCTGCCACTTCGCACTAATTTTAGCGATGTCATCCAGTAAGGCCTGCGAACCGTCACAGCGTTGTGCGGTAGGTGGGTGGGCGCTCATGGCTTTCCGGCACGCAGCGATACGCATGCCGAAGTCCGCCACGTCGATCACCGTCTCGGAGCCCCTCCGGCGGTTATGTTATTGTTGTTATCGACCACATAATCGCCATCCTTTCATCGCGAGTGCGGCCTTCGAGTTATTCCTTATCCGCGTTGGGGCAAAGCGCGATCATATAGCGGCAAACTGCTGTCGGCAGTTCCGGGAGCGCGAGGGCGATGGCCCTCGCATTTCGACTTTTTTCTTCCCCCTTCGCCTGAACCGCCTGTGGCCCTCCACGATCCTCCCTTCGACAAGCTCAGGGTGAGCGGAGATGGTCCCCCTCCCCGGAACGGGGAGGAATGGGTTACCACTTCGCGCCGAGTTTCGCGATTTCGTCCAGCAGGGCCTGCTTGGAGGGCGTGCGGTCGGTCCCGGCGTTGCGCGGGAGGTGGGGGATGTTCGCAGCCTTGCGGCGCGCGGCGAGGAGCTTGCCGAGTTCGGCCATGTCGATGACCGTCTCGGTAACGACTTCCGGGGGTTCAGCCGGTGATGTCTTCGACGCCATAATCGCCCATGCTTTCTTCGCGGGTGCGGCGTTCAAGATAGTCCATGTCTGCGTCGGGGTGAAGGGATAGCAGCATGCGAGCCTGATTGATGCGATCGGGGGCGCTGCGCGAGGCGTACTGCCCCATGCGGTCGGCGATGAGGTCTTCGACGCTGATCACGCGGAACAGCGCGGTTTCGCCGACGGGGCGGATCAGGCGCAGGCGGGTGGGCTCGATGTTGCCGTCCATCGGCACTTCGGCGACGACCTCGAAACCAAGGCGTAGGTCCGGGTGGACCCAGCCCTTGAGCATGGCGCCTGCGCCGCTCGGGCGGACGAAACCGGCCTGCTGCATTTCCTCTTCGAGTTCTGGCTGGCGGGTGGTGCAGATGTCGAAATCGCCGGTGGTAACGGCGCTGTGCGACCAGAACTCCGCCGCCGCACCGCCGACGAGGATGGGCCTTTGCAGGCCGCGCGCGTGCATGGCCTCGCTGACGCGCGCGAAAAGCTGGAGGGCGGCGACGAACTCGGGCCGATAGCCGGAGTTGCCGTCGCCCTCCCCGTTCACTTCGCCCAGCTTCCCAGCAGGGGTTTGAGGTAGCTTCCGGTGAAGCTGCCTTTCACCTTCACCACCTCTTCGGGCGTGCCTTCCGCCACGATCTGGCCGCCGCGGACGCCGCCTTCGGGGCCCATGTCGATGATCCAGTCGGCGGTCTTGATGACGTCGAGGTTGTGTTCGATCACGACCACCGAGTTGCCCTGGTCGACCAGTCGGTGCAGCACTTCGAGGAGTTTGCGCACGTCTTCGAAGTGGAGGCCGGTGGTGGGTTCGTCGAGGATGTAGAGTGTCTGGCCGGTGGAGCGGCGGGCGAGTTCCTTGGCCAGTTTCACGCGCTGCGCCTCGCCGCCGGACAGGGTCGTCGCCTGTTGGCCGACCTTGACGTAGCCGAGGCCCACCTCGTTCAGCATGTGCATCTTGTCGCGGATGGGGGGGACGGCCTTGAAGAATTCCTCGGCGTCCTCGATCGTCATGTCGAGCACGTCGGCGATGGACATGCCCTTGAACTTCACTTCCAGCGTTTCGCGATTGTAGCGTTTGCCGTGGCATTCCTCGCACGTCACGTAGACGTCGGGGAGGAAGTGCATCTCGATCTTGATGAGGCCGTCGCCCTGGCAGGCTTCGCAGCGCCCGCCCTTGACGTTGAAGCTGAAGCGGCCGGGCTTGTAGCCGCGCGCTTCGGATTCGGGGAGGCCGGCGAACCAGTCGCGGATCTGGGTGAAGGCGCCGGTGTAGGTCGCGGGGTTGGAGCGCGGGGTGCGGCCGATCGGGGACTGGTCGATCTCGATCACCTTGTCGCACTTTTCGAGGCCGGTGATCTTGTCGTGTGCGCCCGCGATGACGCGCGCGCCGTTGAGCTGGCGGGAGGCGCCCGCCTGCAGCGTGTCGATGGTGAGCGAGGATTTGCCCGAGCCGGACACGCCGGTCACGCAGCAGAAGGTGCCGAGCGGGAACTTCGCGGTCACGCCGGTCAGGTTGTTGGCGCGCGCGTTCTCGACGGTGACGAAGTGGCCGTTGCCCTTGCGGCGTTCCTTCGGCACCTCGATCCGGCGGGTGCCGTTGAGGTACTGGGCGGTGAGGCTGTCCTTGCTCTTGAGCACCTGCTTGAGCGTGCCTTCGGCGACCACCTGCCCGCCGTGGACGCCCGCGCCGGGGCCGAGGTCTACCAGATAGTCGGCGGTGCGGATGGCGTCCTCGTCATGCTCCACCACGATCACGGTATTGCCGAGGTCGCGCAGGCGCTTGAGGGTTTCGAGCAGCATGTCGTTGTCGCGCTGGTGCAAGCCGATGCTGGGCTCGTCGAGGACGTAGAGCACGCCCGAGAGGCCCGAGCCGATCTGGCTGGCGAGGCGGATGCGCTGGCTCTCGCCGCCCGACAGCGTGCCCGAGGTGCGGTCGAGGTTGAGGTAGTCGAGCCCGACGTTGTTGAGGAAGCCGAGGCGCTCGTTGATCTCCTTGAGGATGGCCTTGGCGATCTGTTGCTGCTGGTTGGTGAGCTTGCCTTCCAGCTGCCCGAACCACGCGAAGCCGTCCGCCACCGAGAGGCGCGCGGCGTCGGCGATGTCGCTGCCGGCGATCTTGACCGAGAGGGCCTCGGGCTTGAGGCGCTTGCCGTCGCAGGTTTCGCAGGGCTGCGCGGTCTGGTACTTGCTCAGTTCCTCGCGCATGAAGGCGCTGTCGGTCTGCAGCATGCGGCGGTTGAGGTTGCCGATGACGCCCTCGAACGCCTTGTTGACGGTGTATTCCTTGCGCCCGTCCTTGAAGGTGAGCGGCACGGCCTTGCCGCCGGTGCCGTAGAGGATCACCAGCTTGATCTCGCCGGGCAGTTCGTCCCACTGCGTCGTCAGGTTGAAGCCGAAGTGCGCGGCCAGGCTGGAGAGCACCTGCATGTAGTAGGGGCTGGGCGGGTTGGACTTGGCCCAGGGCACGATCGCGCCCTGCTTGAGCGTCAGGTGCTCGTTCGGCACGACCAGCTGCGGATCGAACAGAAGCTTCTCGCCAAGGCCATCGCAGGCCGGGCAGGCGCCTTGCGGGGCGTTGAAGGAGAACAGGCGCGGCTCGATCTCCTCGATGGTGAAGCCGCTGACGGGGCAGGCGAACTTCTCCGAGAAGACGATGCGGTTGGCGGGGAGGCCGGCGTTCTTCATGCCCTTGGTAGCGGCAGCCTGGGCGGCGGGGGCTTCGACAGGCTCAGCCTGAGCGGATTTGGGAGATTTGGATTTATCTCCAACCTCCGCTCGTGCTGAGCTTGTCGAAGCACCTGCACCAAGCTCCGCCACCGTAGTATCCGCAAGGTCCACATAAGCCAGCCCCTCGGCCAGCTTGAGCGCCTGCTCGAAGCTGTCGGCCAGCCGCGTCTGGATGCCCTCCTTCACCGCGATGCGGTCGACCACGACCTCGATGTCGTGCTTGTACTTCTTGTCGAGCGCGGGGGCGTCCTCGATGGCGTAGAACTCGCCGTCGATGCGCACGCGGGTGTAGCCCGCCTTCTGCCACTCGGCGAGTTCCTTGCGGTATTCGCCCTTGCGGCCGCGCACCACCGGGGCGAGCAGGTAAAGGCGCGTGCCTTCGGGCAGCGCCATCACCCGGTCGACCATGTTGGAGACCGTCTGCGCCTCGATCGGCAGGCCGGTGGCGGGGGAATAGGGAATGCCCACGCGCGCCCACAACAGGCGCATGTAGTCCCAGATCTCGGTCACCGTCGCCACCGTGGAGCGCGGGTTGCGGCTGGTGGTCTTCTGCTCGATCGAGATGGCGGGCGAGAGGCCGTCGATATGCTCGACGTTCGGCTTCTGCATCATTTCGAGGAACTGGCGCGCATAGGCCGAGAGGCTTTCGACATAGCGGCGCTGCCCCTCGGCATAGATCGTGTCGAAGGCGAGGCTCGACTTGCCCGAGCCCGACAGCCCGGTGATGACGATCAGCTTCTCACGCGGGAGCGCAATGTCGAAGCCCTTGAGGTTGTGCTCGCGCGCGCCGCGCACGGTGATGTGGGTGAGACTCATGGGAGGCACGTGTTCCAGATTTGTTCGCGCGCTTCAAGGGGGCGCATCGCGGGTTTTGCCGTAGATGGGGTGCGGGGCGCACAAGGCAAGTCTTGTGGACATCTCCGCGCCCACTTGCGCGCCGCTTCACGAGGTGTCTAGTTCCCGCTGCGACTACGGGGGAATACCATTGCGATTTCTGAATCTTGCTCTCGCGGCAAGCGTGCTGGCGCTTACCGCGTGCGGAGGTGGCGACTCCGGTTCGGGCGGCGGCTCGACACCCACGCCTGCGCCGACACCGGCACCGACGCCTGCCCCCACCCCGGCTCCAACGCCGACGCCGACCACCAGCTACGTCCTGACCGACTTCACGAGCGACTTCTGGTTCGATTCGGCTCTTGGCTACAATCTCAACTACACACTCGAACAGTCCGGCCCGTACCTTTACAACTACTTCAACGCCGGACAACTTCTGGGCGAAGGCGAAACTGCCACACTGCGTTACCGTCACGATCCCGAAGCGGTCGATTTCACGTACCGGAACACCTCGACGTCATTCACGGCGGCGGACCGGCAGCGATCGCTCTCTTACATGCTGTTCGAGAAGCCCGGCGATTATGTCGCACTCGATTGGGACACCCCCTCGCGTTACGCCACCACGGCGCTGCGTCGGGTCGAAACGACGAACACTACGGCGACCGCGATCTCGACCCCGGCCTACAACTTCCAACTGGCAATTTTCGGCAGCCCGTCCTCGCCCAGCGATCCCTTGCCCGATGGCCTTAGCTACGGCGGCCTGGCTATCGTGCGCGGCGGCACGCCCGGCTCGCGCGAGTTCGACATGTCGCAGGTCGGCGGTGGCCAGTCGAAGGTCTACTGGTCCTATACCCCGCCTGCCTACACCCCGTCCCCCTATGTGATCAGCGGCTCGATCCGGCTCGTGGTCGTCAGCAACCAGTCCGAACGCCAGGACGGGCTGCTCATCGCCGAGGGCTCGTTCGACCGCGCGACCAATACCGTGAGCGGCACCCTCACCGACAAGACCAACGGGTATTCTGGAACGTTCAAGGGGCGCATGTACGGACCTGACCGTGCCGAGCTTGGTGTGGTCTTCCAGTTCTCCCGCGACAGCGACGGTTCGAGATATTTCGGCCACTTCATCGGCACACGCTGAAGACGACGGGGCGGGGCATCCGGGCGACAAGCCGGAAACCCTGCCCTTTGGCGCACGTTTCTTCCGACGAACCGAAGCCGCATTACGCGCGGCTTACCAGATCAGGAGAAAGACATGCGCCATATCCCGAAACTTGCCGCTGCGGCGGCGATCGCGCTCACCGTGCCGCACTTCGCTTCCGCGCAGGACACGACTGAGCGGCCCGCCGCCAGCGCACCCGAAGCGGGCGATCCGGAAGCAAAGCGCCGGATGCTCAATGCCGAGCAGGCCGCCGCCGCACAGGAACAGCTGGCGCGCAACGAAGCCAGCCGCTCCCAACATGACGCCGCCGTCGCCCTCAACGACATGAAGACCGCCCGCGATGCCGCCGCCTACGATGCCACGCTCGATCGCCACGATGCCGCCGAGCAGGACTATCGCACCGACCGCAAGCAGTGGGAGGTCAGGAACCCGGCTTGCTGGAACGGCAATGCCGCGAAATGCCCCGCCGACCCGCAGGCGCCCGGCTCCGGCGGCAGCTGATCGCCCTCGCCACGCGACGAACCGCTTGTCGCAAGTCCTTTGCAAGCCCCCAAGCCTGCTGGCACATAGCGCCCGTCGGGTGCGCCGATCAGGCTCAGGGGATTTGAATGATGGGGGCTGCAAAGCTGTTCGGGTGCGTGGTGGCGCTGTCGCTGGTTGTGGGCATGGCTGCGCCGGTGCTTGCCGACGATCCGCGCGATCCGACCATGACGCCCGAAGCGATCGCCCGTGATGCCGCGACGATCCGCCGCATGAACCGCGATCAGCTGGACTATGTGCGCCAGCGCGATGCCGGGTATGCGCAAGGCTGGCGCGATTACGATTCGGCGCGCGGTCGGCGGGATGTCGAGGACGAAGGCTACGCTGCCGATCGCCGCGACTACGATACCGCCCGCGCCAACTATGCCGAAGAACGCCGCCGCTACGAACGCGAGATGCGTGAATGGCGCGAGGACGTCTCCGCCTGTCGAGCGGGCTATTACGAACACTGCGCGAGGTAAACCTCCTCCCTGTTCCGAAGGAATGGGGTGGTGGTGCCGACGCAGTCGGTGACGGAGGGGGTTTCCTGCCCTCCCCCTCCACCACCGCCTGCGGCGGCGGTCCCCCTCCCCATCGCTGCGCGACGGGGAGGATTCGGAAGCTACATCAGCGCGGTGATCACCAGCGCCAGCGCATGAAGTGCAATCGCGCCGCCGACGATCACGCCCGCCCGGCTTATCGCCCGAGCCGTGCCGTCATCCTTGGCCGGGGCCTCGCGCTGCTCCAGCCGCGCCGTCGCCGCCCGCATCAGGCGCGGCGCATCGGCGGACAGGCGCGATGCCTCCAGCAGCAGCGCTTCCAGACGGTCCGGCCCGGCCAGCCGCGTCAGGCGCGAGGCGACGAGCCTCCCGCGCAGCGCCGTCAGCGCTTCGGACAGATCGAAGTCCGGGGCGATGCCCGCCAGCACGCCGTCCATCGTCACCATCGCCTTGAAGATCAGCACCAGATCGGGCGGCAGCACCAGGCCCTCCTTGCGCAGCAGCGGAAAGAAGTCCGCCACCATCGCGTTTAGCACCAGCGCCCCGGTGCCATGCCGCGCGACCAGCCGCTCCGAGGCGGTCAGCAGGCGTTCGCGCGGCACTTCCCCAGCCTGCGACCATAGCCCCAGCATGTCCGCCACGCCGCCGGGATCGTTGCTGCGCAGGGAAAGGATGAAGGTCAGGAACTCGTGCTGGCGGCGCGGGCTGACGAATCCGACCGAACCGAGGTCGAGCAGCGCCAGCCGATCGCTTTGACCCGGCGCGGCGGGCGGCAGGCACAGCAGGTTGCCCGGGTGCGGGTCGGCATGGAAGCGGCCGTTGACGAGCACCATCTCCAGCACCAGCCGCGCGCCGAGCCGGGCGATGGCGGACGGGTCGATACCCTTTGCGCGCAGCTTTGCCGGATCGCGAGGTGCGGTGCCGTCGACGTAGTCCATCACCAGCACGCCCTCGCTGGTGTGCTGCCAGTGGATGCGCGGGACGATGGCCTCGGGGATCGCGGCGAGATCAGCGCGCAGCAGGTCGGCGTTGCGGCCCTCGTTGGTGAAGTCGAGTTCGGCGAGGATCTCGCGTCCCAGCTGATCGATCATGGCGCCGGGCGTCATGCGCCGGGCCATCGCGCTTCTTGCCTCGACCAGCGCGGCAAGGTGGCGCAGCAGGCGCAGGTCCGCCTCCATCGCCTTGCGGATGCCGGGGCGGCGGATCTTCACCACCACCTGCGTCCCGTCATGCAGCGTCGCGCGGTGGACCTGCGCGATCGAGGCGGCGGCGAGCGGTTCGGTGTCGAAGGCGGCGAAGGCGGTCTCGGGAGGCTCCCCCAGCGCGGCCTCGACGGCGGGGCGCAGGCTGTCGAACGGAAGGCGCGGGGCATCGCTCTGCAGCTGCTCGAAGGCGGAGATCCATTCGTCGGTCAGCATGTCGCGCCGGGTCGCGAGGATCTGGCCGAGCTTCACGTACGTCGGCCCCAGCGCCTCCAGCGCGCGGCGGGTGCGGGCGGGCAGGTCCGCCTCCTCGCGCGCTTCACCGTCCCGGTTCCCGGCCAGCCCCAGCCGCGCGAGCAGCGAGTCCAGCCCGAAGCGGGCGATCACCGCGCTCACTTCGGCCATGCGCGCCCGGTCGCGGGCGGCGACGGTCACGGTTTCGAGGATGGTCGGCATCGTGGCTCCTTGGTTGCAGGGCGCAAAACCTGCGGCGGCGACGGACGGTTCCGGCTTCGCTTGTGGAAAGCCGCACCGCCTGCGTTGGAGTGCAGGGCTTCGGGAGGTAGTCTCGCCGAATGCCCGGCCCCATCCGCAGCGCCCCCTTACGGAACATTGCCGTCCTGTCCCTCGCCGCGCTGCTCGCGGCTTGCGGCGGCGGGGTGAAGTACCGCCCCGTCAGCGACGTGCCCGTCCGCATCGGCCCTCCCTACAAGGTGCGCGGGGTGACCTACACTCCCGCCGCGCAGCCCGGCTACGACATGCTCGGCTATGCGACGTGGTATGGTTCGGAAAGCGGCAACCAGGTGGCCAACGGAGAACGCTTCCGCCCCGGCTGGATCACCGCCGCGCACAAGACGCTGCCCCTGCCCGCTTATGTGGAAGTCACCTCGCTCGACACCGGCAGGCGCATCATCGTGCGTATCAACGACCGCGGCCCGTATGGCGAGAGTGCGCGCATCATCGACCTTTCGCGCGGCGCAGCGGAGGAACTCGGCATCCGCGCGCAGGGCAAGGCGGCGGTGCGGGTCCGCGCCATCGAGCCCGACGAGAAGGACCGCGCCGCGCTGCGCAAGGGCAAGACCGCCAGGTCGCTCGCCCCGGTACCGGCCCGCACGCTGTCCAATCTGCAGGAACAGTTCGCGCGCGGCGTCGGCACGCGCTGAGGGAACCGGACGCAAGCGCTGCGCGTTATCTCTCCAAAGGAGAGAGATGATGACTTCAGGCGCCGAAATTCCGTTCCGTCGCAGCCGTTTCGCCCGTGGCACGGGATCGCTGCTGTTCGACCGCCAGCGCGAGATGCACCAGCGCGAGGCGGAAAAGCGCGAAGAGCCCATGCGCATCTGGTCGAAGGGCCACTTCGTCGAAAGCTGACGCTCACCCCAGCGAAAGCGCACGCGCTCCCGGCTCGCCCAACCAGCGGGCCGGACAGCCCCAAACGTTCCGGATGACGTCTTCGGACAGCGCGTGGCCGGGCTCTCCGTCAGCGGCGATCCGTCCCTCGTGCAGCACCATGACGCGATCGGCGTAGTTCATCGCGGTCGCCAGGTCGTGAAGGACCAACACCACGCCGCGGCCCTGGCGGCCTTGCTCGCGCAGGCGCCCCATCAATGCGAGCGCATGGCCGAGATCGAGATTGGCCAGCGGCTCGTCCGCCAGCAGCCAGGCCGGGCCAGTCGCCAGCACCCGCGCCATCAGCGCCCTCGCCCGCTCACCTCCCGACAGCTGCGAGACGGGTCGTTTCCGGAATGCCTCGAGGTCCATCGTCGCGATCGCGGCATCGATCGCGGTCCGCCCACCGCCCGTCCCTGTATCCTGCCAGGGCAGGCGGCCGAGCCCGACCAGCACTTCGACCGTGACGTCCCACGCCACTTCGGGGCTTTGCGGAAGATAGCCGATGCACTGCGCGCGTTCCCGCGGCGGCACCGCATGCATCACTCGTCCGCCCAGCGCGGCAACGCCGGTATCGGGCTCCACCAGTCCCGCCAGGCAGGACAGCAGCGTCGACTTGCCCGCGCCGTTCGGTCCGCAGATCGCAGTGACTTCCCCCGCATGGATGGTCATCGTCAGGTCGCGCAGCCGTCCCGCGATGCCGAGCCCCACCGTGTTCAGCGTCCCGGTCATGCCAGCCCCCGCCGCATGCGCAGCAGCAGCGCAAGGAAGAACGGCGCTCCGATCAGAGCCAGCGCAATCCCCAGCCGCAACTCTCCGCCCGCAAGCGGGAGGACGCGGCAGCCGGCATCGGCAACGAGCAGCAGGAGTGCCCCCGCCAGCGCGCTCGGCACCAGCAGCGAGGACGGCCGCCGGTCGGTCAGCGGCCGAACGAGATGCGGGACCATCAGTCCGACGAAGCCGATCACACCCGCCACCGCAACCGCCGCGCCCACCGTCAGGCCCACGCCCGCGATCATCAGCGCCTGTTGTCGCCTCGGCTCGAAGCCCAGCGAACGGGCCGCCGCCTCGCCCAGCGTGAGCGCGTCGAGCCCCCGCCCGGCCACCAGCAGCACGCCGAGTCCCAGCAGCGTCAGCGGCCCGGCAATGACGACCTCGCGCCACGAACGGTCGGCCAGCGCGCCCATCAGCCAGGTCACGATCTCGCTCATCGCGAACGGCGTGGGCGAAAGGCTGATCGCAAGGCTCGTCAGCGCCCCCGCCAGGCTGGAGATCATCAGCCCCGCCATCGTGAACAGTGCGACGCCCGCCTCACGCCCCGCGATCAACGCCAGCAGCGCCATCGCCCCGCCCGCGCCGACGAGAGCGAAGACCGGCAGCAGCCAGACCGACGCGGCATAGCCGGTCCAGAAGCTCAGCACCGCACCCAGCGCCGCGCCCGGCGCGATGCCGAACAGGCCCGGATCGGCGAGCGGATTGCGCAAGTAGCCCTGCATCGCCGCCCCCGCGCCGCCAAGTCCGGCGCCGACGATCAGCGCCAGCAACGCGCGCGGCAGGCGCAAGTACAGCAGGATAACCGAGGCATTGTGTGTGTCGGACGCAAAGGGATCGATCCACACTCGCCCCGCCAGCAGCGACAGCGGCACGGCGAGCGCGAGCAGGACGACGAGGATCGGAATCAGGCGGCGGTTCATGGATGACGGTCTGCCGTTGTGCCGGGTGCTTCGACAAGCTCAGCATGAGCGGAGCTTGTGCGATTCCCCCCATCCCCGCTCACCCTGAGCTTGTCGAAGGGGCCGAGATTGGCAATGCTGCGCCGCACTTGCGCGAACCGGGCCAGTGCCTTGGGCACGGTCGGCCCGCCGCACCAGATCAGCGAACGGTCGAGCGGCGCGCGGATCATGCCCCGGACTTTGGCGAGAGCGGGATGACGCAGCATCCGGTCCTCCTCGCCGGCGGGCGAACCCACGGTGAAGACCACGCGCGGCGGATCGGCCACCACGCGTTCCAGCGGCAGGTAATCGGCCTGGGCAAGCCCGCGCGCGGCAGCGGCATTGGCAAACCCGGCGCGGCGCATGAGATCGGCGATCAGCGTGTGGTCACCCGCGACGATGCCCCCGGATTCCCACAGCAGCGCCTGCACCGGCCGCACGCCGGTCGGCGGCTTGGCACGGGCGACGGCAGCCTCCATCCGCCCGGCCAGTTCCTCCCCTTCCGAACGATTGCCCGCCAGCTTCGCCAGCCGCCGCACTTGCGCGAGCGCTTCGGGAAGGTCGGCGGGAAGCGGCTCGAGCACGACCTCCAGCCCCATGTCGCGCAGGGCCTGCGCGGTGGCCGGCGGCGTGTAGCTGCTCGCCACCACCACGTCAGGTTCGAGCGCGACGACATCCTCCACCGCGTCCGACACTTCGGCGAACTGCGCGGCGCGGGCGAGATCCATCGAACTGGCCGAGGGATCGTGGCTGTAATGGGAGATCGCCAGCAGTTGCCCCGGCGACGTCACCTCCGCCAGCACCGCGTCGGTGCAGGGGTTGAGCGAAACGATGCGCGGCCGCACCGATCCCTCGACCGGCGGGTCCGACCAGGGTTGGCAGGCGGCGAGCGTCAGGAGCAGCGGGGTAACGGCAAGCCACCCGAAGCCCGCTTGCGCTCCCCCTCCCTCGTCATTGCGAGCGCAGCGAAGCAATCCAGGGCGGTTTACGCGCCCCTGGATTGCTTCGCTGCGCTCGCAATGACGAGGGGTCAGGGAAATATCGCGAGGAGGCCGGTCCACGGCCAGCGGTCCCGGAACACGTCCGGGACGACGCCTGCCATGGACCGCCCCTTGGCTCACATCTTCACGCGGATGCCGGCATAGGCCGAGCGGCCGGGCGTGCCGTACGTGCGCACCACTTCGTAATGCTCGTCGAACAGGTTCTCGACGCGGCCATAGACCTCGACGTTGTGCGTCACCGCGAAGGCGCCGCGCAGGCCCACGACCACGTTGCCGCCGACGTACTGCGCGTTCGCGGTATCGTCGTAGCGCCCGCCGCCGACCCGCAAGTCCGCGCCCAGCTTCAGGCCGACCGCCCACGCCTTGTCGATGCTGGCGTAGAGATTGCTCTTCGGACGACGCGCGAGCTGCGCGCCGGTGTCCTCGTTGACGGCGTCGAGGTAGGTATAGGCGAGGTTCACGTCGAAGCCCTGCCAGTCGGTCACCTGCATCCCCAGTTCCACACCCTGCGCCCGCGAGCGGCCGACGTTGTAGTAATTGAAGTTCGCAAGGTCGTAGTCGATCAGGTTCTTCGTCTTGCGATCGAAGTAGGTCAGCGTGAAGCGCCCGGTGCCCTCGGCAAAGGGCTGCTCGATGCCGACATCCCAGCTCTTCGACGTCTCGGGATCGAGCGCGCGGAAGCCCGCGTTGGTGTAGAGCTGGTAGAGCGACGGCGCCTTGAAACCCTCGCCGTAGCTGGCCCGCAGGACCGGGGCGCTGTCGCCGCCGCCGATCACCCAGGCGCCGTTGGCGGCGAAGGTCGTGCGGTCGCCGAAGTCCGAGTTGTCGTCGTAGCGCAGGCCGCCGTTCAGCGTCAGGCCGGCGAACGGGCGCAGCGTCAGGTTCCCGAACAGGCTGTCGATGGTGGTCGAATCCTTCGAGCCATAGTTGTCGTCGAACTTCTGCTTCTCGGTCTCGCCGCCGACCAGTACGCTGGCCTGCTCGATGGGCGCGAAGCTGACCTGGCCCTCGAAGCGCTCGGTGCGGCCGTTGGTGGTGTAGGGGCCGAAGACGGCGTCGTCGGAAATGCGGCGCGTGTCGTTGATGCCATAGCCGACGCGCGCGTTCAGCCTTCCGTCGAGGCCCGCATAGCGCAAGTTCGCATAGCCCAGCGTATCGCGCTTCATCCCGACGTTGAGGGCATCGGCACCGGTGTTGTCGTAGTCGTAGTTCGCCTTGGTGTAGAACCCGCCCGCATCGGCCGAGAGGCCCGGCGCGAACTCGATCGAGGCGCGGGCATTGGCGCTCTTGCTCTCGAAGCCGTCCTTCTCGGTGGCGCCGCGGCGCTCGTTGAAGGCCGAGAAGCCGTCGCCCTTGAGCCAGTTGCCGCCCAGCGTCAGCCCGACCGGGCCGACGAGACCCGCCGCCGAGACACTCGCCTGCTTGCGGTCGCGCCAGCCATATTCGGCTTGGCCGCGCGCGGTCCACTGCTCGGTCGGGCGGGCGGTGATGAAGTTGATGACGCCGCCCACCGCGCGGCTACCCCACAGCACGCCCGAGGAACCGCGCACGACCTCGACGCGGTCGAACTGGCCGATCGGCAGCGCGCCGAAGTCGAAGCCGCCGCCCACGTCGCCCGGATCGTTGATGCGCACGCCGTCGATCAGCACCAGCGACTGCGCGTTCTCGGCGCCGCGCACGAAGACGCTCGCGGGCTGGCCGAAACCGCCCGACTGCACGGTCGAGATGCCGGGGATGCGGGCAAGCACGTCAGTGGCGGTGGTCGCCTGCGTGCGCTCGATCTGGTCGCGGGTGACGACGCTGACGGACTGGCCGACCTGGGTAAGGGGCGTCGGGGTGCGCGTGGCCGTGACCGTGATGTCCGTGCGCGGATGCGTGTCGAGCAGCAGCGGCTCGTCATCCTGTGCCAGCGCAGGCGTACTCACCGCAAGCGCGGTGCCGAGCAGAAACAGATACTTCATATGTCCTCCGAACCTTTGAACGTGCTTGTGCCGTTCACGGCGGAGGCATGCGCGCCTTCCTCATGGCGCGTCACACTCGCTGCATCCGGAAGAACCCCGTCCGGCTGCGGAACGACCGTCTCGGGCAGGTCTCCTGGCTCCCGGATCGTCAGTCGCGCCATCCGCCTTCCCGGCCCTCATACGGGCCAGTGGCATGGTGGAGGCGGCCTCCCCGGTCACAGTTGCGGGGGCAGCGCCGGTATTCGCACCCGGCTTCCCTCTTAGGCCCTTGCGGGCAACCCATGACGTAACCGCGCGGATAGTGCGGCATACAGGGGTTGGCAAGCGTTCGTCGTCCCGGACTTGATCCGGGACCGGTGGCTGTCTTTAGACGCGAGCCATGGGCAAGGCGCCACGCCGCAAGGGTGCGCCGTTCACGGCCAGCGGTCCCGGATCAAGTCCGGGACGACGGGGTGCAGCCAAATCTTAAGCCCTTAAGCGTACAGAGCGTGGCTGTACCGCAACGGGACGGCCCGGAATGCCCGGATGCGCGCGCGCCGGACACAGGCTAGGCCGGTGCTGCCGAATTGCGGCCGAAAGGAACCGAGTGAGCCCTGCCCCTTCCATTCCCGGACCAGACGCCGCCCCGGCGCCGGTGATGGATTCGCAAGGCGCTCCGTTCGAACGCCCGCGCGATTTCGTCGGCCGCTATCCGCGCCGCGCCCGCGGTGTCGGCCACCGCCCGGTCGTCCTGCGCCGCCGCTGGACTTTCGCCGTGACCGCACTCGCCGCCGTCGCCCTTCCCGCCTTCGCCGCGCCGGAAGGCTGGGACAGCTTCGCCATCGCCGACGCCGCCCCGCAAGGCGCCGAAGCACTGCCCATGCCGTTCGAGCAGGCGGGCGCCAGCTTCCCCGGCTCGGCCTTCTATTACCTCGAAGCCGAGAAGGCCCCGCTGCAGGTCGGCGAAGGCATCCGCTCCGACGCCGACGACATTGTCTCCGGCCCGCTGGCTACCGCGCGGCCGATCTACATCGACAACTCCGGCGTCGACCGCACCCGCGCGCTGCAGTGCATGACCGCCGCGATCTACTACGAGGCCGCCAGCGAGCCCGACGCGGGCCAGCGTGCGGTGGCGCAAGTCGTGCTCAATCGCATGGCCCACCCGGCTTATCCCAAGACCGTCTGCGGCGTCGTCTACGAGGGGTCGGAACGTTCGACCGGCTGCCAGTTCTCGTTCACCTGCGACGGCTCGCTCGCCCGCCGCCCGCAGCGCATGTTCTGGGACCGCGCCGAAAACGTCGCGCGTCAAGCGCTGGCAGGCTACGTCTACACGCCGATCGGCCTCGCCACGCATTATCATACTGTCCAGGTGCACCCCTACTGGGCGCCGAGCCTGCAGTACCTTTCCACCATCGGCGCGCACCGCTTCTACGCGCTGCGCGGCGCGGCGGGCAGCGCGGCGACGTTCCGCTTCGCCTACCTCGGCGGCGAGCCGATGGCCGCTCCGCACCGCCATGACGACAGCGCCGATGCCGCCGCTGCAGCAGCGGCGCTCGACCCGCTCGCCGTCCAGCGCGCATTCGGCACGGCCCAGCCCGCGAAGGCGGAGCCGGTCGCGCAGGCAACCAGCCCGACCATGCCCATCCAGCCCAGCCCCGCCTACTCCAGCGAAGTGCAGCAGCGCGGCGGGGAATCGCTCTATACCGCCCGGAATCTGCCGGGTTCGCAGGGCATCAAGCCCGAGTACGCAAACTCCGGCCGCTGGATCACCCAGCCCGCAAATTGAAGATAATCGATTGCAGCGGAGGCACCCGGGGAATGTCCCTAGGTGGTATCGTCAAGACTTGAGAAACCACGTCCCTGCATGATGGGTTCATCGCTGCCGGGGTAGAGGGTTGATCCGTCGACACCCACCAAGAAGAGAGACTATCCGCCCATGACCATCCGCTTCGCCGCCGCCATGAACGGGACGATGCCGGCCATTGCCGGAGTGCTCTGCACCGGCGCGCCGCTGGGCGCGGTCAACGACAACGGCCCCCTTCTCCCACGCCCCAGCCTGCGCTCCATCGAGAGCAAGCCTGCCGCCGAGATCGACGCCGGCATTGCCGAAGCCCTCATGCATTTCGCACGCCACGGCCTCTCCGCCGCCGAACAGGCCCGCGTCGAGGCCGAGGCCGCCCATGAACGCGGCGACACCGCCGCACGCGCCCGCTGGCTGAGCATATGCCGCCATCTCGACCGCCGCATGGCCGCCGCTCTGGCAAAGCGCCTCGCGAGTTGAACGCTTAATCCTCCCTGTCGCGAAGCGATGGGGAGGTGGCAGTCGCGAAGCGACTGACGGAGGGGTGGGTTGCAATCCCCCTCCACCACCGACTACGTCGGCGGTCCCCCTCCCCATCGCTTCGCGACAGGGAGGATGAGAGTTTCGACGAGTCGCACCCAAAGCGACTTGCGCTCGCCATATCCCCGTTCGATACCATCCCCAGCGCCGCTAAACCCTTTCGCAACATTGCCGACAGGTGAACAAACAGGCGATTTTCCGCCATTTCACCCCCTTTATTGCAATTGCGAACTATTATCAGATAAAAGCTGATACAAAGACCCCTTTGCCGGTTGCAATGGTCTTCCAAGGGGCGTAGGGCCGCCCTCGCAAACACCGGCACCTGCCATTTGCGGGATTAGCGCAGGCCGCCTTGAAGTCCGAGAAATCCCGCCCTCGGGAAGGACACGAACGGATCATGGCTCGTAAGAAGATTGCCCTTATCGGCGCCGGCAACATCGGCGGTACGCTGGCGCACCTCGCGGCGCAGAAGGAACTGGGCGACATCGTCCTGTTCGACGTCGCTGAAGGTCTCCCGCAGGGCAAGGCTCTCGATCTCTCGCAGTGTGGTCCGGTCGAAGGCTTCGACGCCAAGATCACCGGCACCAACGACTATGCCGACATTGCCGGCGCCGACGTCATCATCGTCACCGCCGGTGTCGCCCGCAAGCCCGGCATGAGCCGCGACGACCTGCTCGGCATCAACCTCAAGGTGATGAAGTCGGTCGGCGAAGGCATCGCCGCCAACGCACCCGACGCTTTCGTGATCTGCATCACCAACCCGCTCGACGCGATGGTCTGGGCGCTGCGCGAATTCTCGGGCTTGCCGCACAACAAGGTCGTCGGCATGGCCGGCGTTCTGGACTCGGCCCGCTTCTCGACCTTCCTGGCCTGGGAATTCGGCGTCTCGATCCGCGACGTGAACACGTTCGTGCTCGGTGGCCACGGCGACACCATGGTCCCGGTCGTGCAGTACTCGACCGTCAACGGCATCCCGGTTCCGGACCTCATCAAGATGGGCCGCACCACGCAGGAAAAGATCGACGCGATCGTGCAGCGCACCCGTTCGGGCGGCGGCGAGATCGTCGGCCTGCTGAAGACCGGCTCGGCGTTCTACGCACCGGCCGCCTCGGGCATCGCCATGGCCGAAGCCTACCTGGGCGACCAGAAGCGCATCCTGCCCGTCGCGGCCTATGTCGATGGCCAGTACGGCGTTGACGGCCTCTACGTCGGCGTGCCCGCAGTCATCGGCGCGAACGGCGTCGAGGAAGTCGTCGAGATCGAACTGGACGAGGAAGCCAAGGGCAACCTCCAGGTCTCGGTCGACGCGGTCAAGGAACTGCTGGTCGCCTGCAAGGGCATCGACGGCACCCTCGCCTGAGTTTTTGAATACCGCCCCCGCGACTGCCCCTCATTGTTGATACTCTCACAATGATGGGTAGCGCGGGGGCAAAATAGTTTCTTGGAACCTCCCCGGCCCAATCCGGCTGCTTCCACGATCAGGAACAGGAAAACCGATGTCGATCCTCGTTAACAAGAACACCAAGGTCATCACCCAGGGCATGACCGGCGCGACCGGCAGCTTCCACACCCAGGCTGCGCTCGACTACGGCACGCAGATGGTCGCGGGCGTGACCCCCGGCAAGGGCGGCCAGACCCACATCGGTCTGCCCCAGTACAACTCGGTCCACGAAGCCAAGGCCGCCACCGGCGCCAACGCCTCGTGCGTCTACGTGCCGCCGTTCGGCGCCGCCGACGCGATCCTCGAGGCGATCGACGCCGAGATCGAACTGATCATCTGCATCACCGAGGGCATCCCCGTTCTCGACATGGTGCCCGTGAAGCGCGCCCTCACCGGCTCGAAGTCGCGCCTGATCGGCCCGAACTGCCCCGGCGTCCTGACCCCCAACGAGTGCAAGATCGGCATCATGCCCGGCAGCATCTTCTCGCAGGGTTCGGTCGGCGTCGTCTCGCGCTCGGGTACGCTGACCTATGAAGCCGTGTTCCAGACCACCGCGGCGGGCCTCGGCCAGACCACGGCTGTCGGCATCGGCGGCGACCCGGTCAACGGCACCAACTTCATCGACATGCTCGAACTCTTCCTCGCTGACGAAGCCACCAAGTCGATCATCATGATCGGCGAAATCGGCGGCTCGGCCGAAGAAGAAGCCGCGCAGTTCCTCAAGGACGAAGCCAAGCGCGGCCGTCGCAAGCCGATGGCGGGCTTCATCGCCGGTCGTACGGCCCCTCCGGGCCGCCGCATGGGCCACGCCGGTGCGATCGTCTCGGGCGGCCAGGGCGGCGCCGAGGAAAAGATCGCGGCAATGGAAGAAGCCGGCATCAAGGTTTCGGCCAGCCCCTCGCTGCTCGGCGAGACGCTGGTGGAAGCCATCAAGGCTTTCGCCTGACGAATTGAGGACGGATCATCGTGACCACTCCCGTCATTGCGAGCGTAGCGAAGCAACCCAGGGCGGTTTACGCCGCGCTGGATTGCCGCGCTCCTTCGGGGCTCGCAATGACGAAGGGGGTTTAGTGATCCGGCCTTGAGGTGCCCATCGCGGCGCGGTTTCACGGAACTGCATCGCGACGTGGCGCTTACCATGACGCGCAAGGGGCATCCGGTCCCGGCGTGAGTACCTAGCGGACTAGCGGCCCTCCCTCCCCGGAAAAATCCGTCAGCCCGCCAAACTGAAAACGTCGGACAACCCTGTCCGGGCGTGGCGATAGGTGATTCCTATGGGCGACGAGAGTTTCGATTTCACCCCGGACGCGGCACTGGACGAAGTTCAGGCCGGTCCCAGCTGGCAGCGCGGCAACTGGCCCCTCGTCGGCGGCGATGCCGAGGACGACTGGACGCAGGGACTTGATCCCACCGTCCTGAAGGCCGAGATCAAGAAGGCGGCCGCGAAAGGCGGCGCCCCGATCGACCAGTCCCGCATAGACGAAGCGGCGGCCGATGCAATCCGCGCGATGATGCTGATCCGCACCTATCGCGTGCGCGGTCACCTCGCGGCGGACCTCGACCCGCTCGGCCTCAACCAGCGCAAGCTGCCTGCCGACCTGACGCCGGAATACCACGGCTTCGCCGGTGCCGCGCAGGACCGCAAGGTCTACGTCGGCGGCGCGCTCGGCCTCGAGTGGACGACCGTCCGCGAGATCGTGCAGATCCTGCGCGCCAACTACTGCGGCAAGGTCGGCCTCGAATACATGCACATCTCGGACACGGAGGAGCGCCGCTTCCTCCAGGACCGCATGGAAGGCGCGAACAAGGAAATCGAGTTCACGCCGGAAGGCAAGAAGGCGATCCTCGCGGCCGTCGTGCGCGGCGAGCAGTACGAGAAGTTCCTCGGCAAGAAGTACGTCGGCACCAAGCGCTTCGGCCTGGATGGCGGCGAGTCGATGATCCCTGCCCTCGAGGCGGTGATCAAGTACGGCGGCCAGCTCGGCGTGAAGGAAATCGTCTACGGCATGGCTCACCGCGGCCGCCTGAACGTCCTCGCGAACGTGATGGCCAAGCCCTACAAGGTGATCTTCCACGAATTCTCAGGGGGGACCGCGAACCCCGAGGACGTGGGCGGCTCGGGCGACGTGAAGTACCACCTCGGCACTTCGACGGACCGCGAGTTCGACGGCACCAAGGTTCACATGAGCCTGATGCCGAACCCCTCGCACCTCGAAACCGTCGATCCGGTCGTGCTCGGCAAGGTCCGCGCCTACCAGCAGATCGCGGACGACATCGGCGACGACGTCGGCCCGAACGCCAAGCACAAGCAGGTGCTTCCGGTCCTCATCCACGGTGACGCGGCCTTCGCGGGCCAGGGCATCATCTGGGAGTGCTTCGGCCTCTCGGGCGTGAAGGGCTACAACACCGGCGGCTGCGTCCACTTCATCATCAACAACCAGATCGGCTTCACGACGAGCCCGCAATTCGCGCGCAACTCGCCGTATCCCTCGGACGTCGCCAAGGGCGTCCAGGCGCCGATCCTGCACGTCAACGGCGACGATCCGGCGGCCGTGACGTTCGCCTGCAAGCTGGCGATCGACTACCGCCAGACCTTCGGCCGCGACATCGTGATCGACATGTGGTGCTACCGCCGCTTCGGCCACAACGAGGGCGACGAGCCGGGCTTCACCCAGCCGCTGATGTACCAGAAGATCCGCCAGCACCCGCCGGTGTCGAAGATCTATTCCGACAAGCTGAAGTCGGAAGGCGTCATCGACGATGCGTTCCTGACGCAGACCGAGGCCGCGTTCACCGAGCACCTCGAGGAGCAGTTCGAGGCGGCCAAGACCTACAAGGCGAACCAGGCCGACTGGTTCTCCGGTCAGTGGAGCGGCTTCCACAAGCCCGCCGACCCCGAGACCGCGCGCCGCAACGTCGATACCAAGGTCGAGCCCAAGCTGTTCGAAAGCCTGGGCCGTACCCTGACGACCGTTCCTGCGGACCTCACCGTCCACAAGACGCTCGCCCGCGTGCTCGCCGCCAAGGAAGAGATGTTCAAGTCGGGCGAAGGCTTCGACTGGGCAACGGCGGAGGCACTCGCCTTCGGCAGCCTCGTCTCGGAAGGCTACGGCGTTCGCCTGTCGGGCCAGGACTGCGGCCGCGGTACGTTCTCGCAGCGCCACGCGGTGTGGACCGACCAGACCGACGAGCGCAAGTACGTGCCCCTCACCACGCTGCCGCACGGCCGCTTCGAGGTGCTGGATTCGACGCTGTCGGAATACGGCGTGCTCGGCTTCGAGTACGGCTTCGCCAGCGCCGATCCGAAGACGCTGGTGCTGTGGGAAGCGCAGTTCGGTGACTTCGCCAACGGCGCGCAGATCATCATCGACCAGTACGTCGCATCGGCGGAGTCCAAGTGGCTGCGCGCGAACGGCCTGGTGATGCTGCTGCCGCACGGTTACGAAGGCCAGGGACCCGAGCACTCCTCGGCCCGTCTGGAGCGTTACCTGCAGCTCTGCGCGCAGGACAACATCCAGGTCTGCAACATCACCAGCCCGGCGAACTACTTCCACGTTCTTCGCCGCCAGATGCGCCGTCCGTTCCGCAAGCCGCTCGTCATCATGACCCCCAAGTCGCTGCTCCGCCACCCGCTGGCGAAGTCCTCGGCGAAGGAGTTCCTCGAAGGCGACTTCAAGCGCATCCTCTCCGACCCCAAGGGTTCGGCCGACGAGGCGACCAAGAAGGTCGTGCTGTGTTCGGGCAAGGTCTTCTACGACCTGCTCGAAGCGCGCGATGCCGCCGAGATCGACGACACCCAGATCATCCGCATCGAGCAGCTCTACCCCTTCCCGGGCGAACCGCTGGCCAAGCGTCTGTCGAAGATGCCGAACCTCGAAGAGATCGTCTGGTGCCAGGAAGAGCCGAAGAACAACGGCTCCTGGTTCTTCGTCGAGCCGCTGGTCGAAGCCGCCGCCGTCGAGGCGGGCGTCAAGGCTCCGCGTCCGCGCTATGCGGGCCGCTCGGCCTCGGCCTCCCCGGCCACCGGCCTCGCCAAGCGCCACACCGCCGAACAGGCGGCGCTGGTTGCCGACGCGCTGCATCTTTCCGTCCGTTCCGAACTCCGTCGCAAGCAGAAGGCTTGAGATAAATCATGACCACCGAAGTCAAGGTCCCCGTCCTTGGGGAATCCGTCGCCGAAGCCACCATCGGCCAGTGGCTGAAGCAGCCCGGCGAAGCCGTTGCCGCTGACGAGCCCATCGCCAGCCTCGAGACCGACAAGGTCGCGATCGACGTCATGGCGCCCCACGCGGGCACCATGGGCCAGCAGCTCGTGGCCGAAGGCGACACCGTCGTCGTCGGCGCGCTGATCGCCACGATCGAAGAGGGCGCCGGCGCTCCGGCAGCCGCCAAGCCCGCCGCTGCGGCTCCGGCCGCCTCGGCCCCTGCCCCGAGCCCGGCTGCTGCCCCGGCTCCCGCAGCCGCTCCGGCGGCTGACGAAGCCTCGGCCGGTGCATCGGTCCTCTCGCCGGCCGTGCGCCGCGCGATCCTGGAGCACGGTATCGACCCCGCGTCGATCAAGGGCACCGGCAAGGACGGCCGCATCACCAAGGACGACGTCCTCGAAGCCGCCAAGAACAAGCCCGCAGCCTCGGCGCCGGCCGCTTCGGTTCCGGCTGCTGCCGCTGCTCCCGCCGCACGCGGCGAAGAGCGCGTGAAGATGACGCGCCTGCGCCAGACGATCGCCAAGCGCCTCAAGTCCGCGCAGGACAACGCCGCCCTCCTCACCACCTTCAACGACGTCGACATGTCGGCCGTCATCGAGGCGCGTGAGAAGTACAAGGACGTGTTCCAGAAGAAGCACGGCATCAAGCTGGGCTTCATGTCGTTCTTCGCCAAAGCTTCGGTCCTGGCGCTCAAGGACATTCCGGCGGTCAACGCGCAGATCGACGGCGACCAGATCGTCTACCACGACTACGTCGACATCTCGATCGCGGTCTCGGCCCCGAACGGCCTCGTCGTCCCGGTCGTCAAGGACTGCGACAAGCTGGGCTTCGCCGGCATCGAGAAGGCCATCGCGAACTTCGGCAAGAAGGCCAAGGAAGGCACGCTGACCATGGCCGACATGGCCGGCGGCACCTTCACCATCTCGAACGGCGGCGTGTTCGGTGGCCTCATGTCCACCCCGATCATCAACCCGCCGCAGTCGGCGGTGCTGGGCCTCCACCGCATCGAGGACCGCGCTGTTGTCCGCAACGGCGAGATCGTGATCCGCCCGATGATGTACATCGCGCTGTCCTACGACCACCGCCTGATCGACGGCCGCGAGGCGGTCACCGCGCTCAAGACCATCAAGGAAGCGATCGAAGACCCCACCCGTCTGCTGATCGACCTCTGAGACTGACAAGCCCCGCCCGCCCCGAACTCTGGTCGGGCGGGGTTTTCACTTGCGCTGAAACGATTATTACCGCTCGTGACTGATTGTGCGAAGCACGAGCGTGAGGAGGCCTACAATGGCTGATTACGACTACGACGTCCTTGTCATCGGTGCCGGCCCCGGCGGTTATGTCGCGGCGATCCGCGCGGCGCAGCTGGGCCTCAAGACCGCCTGCGCCGAAGGGCGCGAGACGCTGGGCGGCACCTGCCTCAACGTCGGCTGCATCCCCTCGAAGGCCCTGCTCCACGCTTCGGAATACTTCGAAGCGGCCAAGGGCGGCGCGATGGCCGCGATGGGCATCAAGGTCACCCCTGAGCTCGACCTGCCCACCATGCAGGGCCAGCGCCTCGACGCGATCAAGGGCCTGACCGGCGGCATCGAGTTCCTGTTCAAGAAGAACAAGGTCGATTGGCTCAAGGGCTACGCCCAGTTCAAGGACGCGCACAGCGTCGAAGTCGCGGGCAAGACCGTGACCGCCAAGAACATCGTCATCGCCACCGGCTCGTCGGTCACCCCGCTCCCGGGCGTTGAGATCGACAACGAAGGCGGCGTGGTGGTCGACTCCACCGGCGCGCTGGAACTGGCTTCGGTGCCGAAGAAGATGGTCGTCATCGGCGGCGGCGTGATCGGCCTGGAACTGGGCTCGGTGTGGCGTCGTCTCGGCGCGGAAGTCACCGTGGTCGAGTTCCTCGACCAACTGCTTCCGGGCATGGACATGGACGTGCGCAAGGAAGCGTCCAAGATCTTCAAGAAGCAGGGCATGGCCCTGAAGCTCGGCACCAAGGTCACCGGCGTGACCGTGGCCGAAGTGAATGGGGGCAAGAGCGCCAAGGTCACCGTCGAGCCCGCCAAGGGTGGTGATGCCGAAGTGATCGAGGCCGACGTCGTCCTCGTCTCGATCGGCCGCCGTCCGAACACCGAGGGCCTCGGCCTCGGCAACATCGGCCTTGAGCTGAACGCCCGCGCGCAGATCGAGACCGACCACGACTTCGCCACCAAGGTGGACGGCGTCTGGGCGATCGGCGACGTGATCCCCGGCCCGATGCTCGCGCACAAGGCCGAGGACGAAGGCATCGCCGTCGCCGAGAACATCGCGGGCCTGACCGGCATCGTGAACCACGACGTCATCCCGGGCGTGGTCTACACCCAGCCCGAGATCGCGGGCGTGGGCCTGACCGAAGAAGCCGCCAAGGAGCGCGGTGCGATAAAGGTCGGCAAGTTCCCGATGCTGGCGAACTCGCGCGCCAAGACCAACCACGAGCCCGACGGCTTCGTGAAGGTCATCGCCGATGCCGAGACCGACCGCGTGCTCGGCGTGTGGTGCATCGCCTCGGTGGCGGGCACGATGATCGCACAGGCCGCGCAGGCCATGGAATTCGGCGCGACCTCGGAAGACATCGCCTACACCTGCCACGCGCACCCGACCCACTCGGAAGCGATCAAGGAAGCGGCGATGGCCGTGACGGGCAAGCCGATCCACATGTGATCGCGCCGTCAGGCTGAGCGAAGGGGCCGGTGCGAAAGCGCCGGCCTTTTTCGTTGGGGAACCCGCCCGCCGCTCGCGAATTTCACCGCGACTATGGTTCCACGGGGCGTTTCACGCATGGCCTTGCGCATTATCCTGCCGGTTCTGGCGGGCACCCTCGCACTCACCGCCTGCAAGCGCGAACGCTTCCAGCCCCCGCCGCGCGCCCATGACGAAATCCGGATCGAACCGCAGGCGTCGCTCATCACCGTCCCGGTCACGGCGGACCTCACCGAACTCGCCGCCGCGCTCGACCGGGAGATACCCCGCACCCTCTGGACCATCGACAAGCCCGGCCAGACTTGCGTGAAGTCGAAGCAGGTTGATCTCGGCATCACCACCCTCAAGACCCCGGCGCTCAAGTGCCGGATCGTCGGGGACGTTACACGCGGCCCGATGACCTTCGCGGGCAAGGGCAAGGAAATCCGCCTGACGATGCCGCTCCACGCCGTCCTGCGCGCCGAAGACATCGGCGGCATGCTCAAGCGCGAGACCGCCACTGCCGACGCCGTGGCGGAAGCCACCGTGCGCATCACCCTTGCCGACGACTGGACGCCGCGCGGGACCGTGGACATCCGCTATGACTGGACCAACTCCCCGCATGCAGAGTTCCTCGGCCAGCGTATCGACTTCACCGAAAAGGCCGATCGCAAGCTGGCGCCGGTGATCGCCAAGCTGGAGCGCGAATTGCCCGGCCAGCTCGGCCGCCTGCAATTGCGACGCCAGGTCGAGCAGGCATGGAACTCGGCCTTCACCACCCTGTCGCTCAACCGCGAGAACCCGCCGGTGTGGATGCGCGTGAAACCTACCGAACTGCAGTACGGCGGCTACGAACTCGACGGCAAACGTATGCTGCTGCGCCTCGGCGTGAAGGCGGTGACCGAAACTTTCGTCGGTCGGCGGCCCGATGACCCCGCGCTGACCCCGCTGCCGCCGGTCAAGCCGTTGCAAGCACAGGCCGGTCGCCTCGCCTTCTTCATCCCGGTCGTCGCCGATTACCATGAACTCGAACCGGTGCTGATGAAGGCGCTGCGCAAGCGCTCAACCCGCCCCTTCACCGTGCCCGGCGTCGGCCCGGTGCGTACCGATTTCCACAAGGCCACGATCTACGGCACCACCGGCGGACGCATCGCCGTCGGCCTCGATTTCACCGCGCGCGACGAAGCGGGCAAGCTCGGTGCAACCAAAGGCACCGTCTGGATGACCGGCGTGCCCGTCAATGCCGAGGATTCGCGCCGGATCGGCTTCGAGGATTTCGAGGTCAGCGGCACCACCGACATGCGCGGCGGCGACCTGATCCTGCGCCTCGCCAACACGCCGGGCATGAGCGCGACGATCGCGGGCGCGCTGGCGCAGAATTTCGAGAAGGATTACGGGAAACTCCTGGGCAAGATCGGCCGCGCGATCGAGGACAAGCGCGAAGGCGACCTCGTCATCCGCGCCGAGGTGACACGCACCCGCACCGGACGTATCCAGGCGGCAGGGCGCGGCCTCTATCTGCCGGTCTGGGCGGATGGCACCGCCTCGATCACCGTGAAGCGCTGAACAGAGATCATCACCGTTCGGCAACAAGCGGGCAGCAATTGCCTCCTACCTCCGATTGCACAAGGATTGTGCATTATTGCCTAATATTTAGGCATTTTTGGGAGGAACCATGAGCCTGATCGCCCTTGCCGCTTTCGCTGCCGCCACCGCCGCCGCGCCCGTCCATAGCGTGAGCCTCGACCACCGCGGCAGCACTTACAGCATCGACTACCGCGCCCGTGTCGAGACCAGCATGCGCACCATCGGCATTGCCCCGCCCGCGCGCCAGAGCACGCAGCGCTGCGTGATGACCGCAAGCGTCTCGGTCGAACGCGTCATCGCCGATGGCGCCCATGCCCTGACCGCAGCGCTGCCCGGCAAGGAGACTTTCACCCGCCAGCTACCCGGCGACTGCCGCAGCCGCGACGCCCAGCTCGCCCGGCTCGTCGATGACAAGACGCCCGCCATCGCCGCGCATCTGGCCGAAGCCGCAAGCACCGACCGCGAGCATGCCCTCGCCGCCATCGACGCCGCGCATCACTTCGCCGCGAATTGACGGACAGACACGGGAAAGACTGCTAGATCAATCGCATGCGATATATCTTCTGCCTGGCCGTCGCGATCTGCGGCGGCCTCGTTTTTTCTGACGCCCATGCGCAGTCAGCCGGTTCCACCCTGTCCTTCGAGGCCGAAACCGATCACCGCGACCGGGGCCTGAGCAGCAGCAGCGGCAAGGCCGCGCTCGGCGCCTCGGCCTCGGTGCCGCTGACATACGACCTTGGGATCGACTTCGACGCGGTGACCCTGCGCGATGCCGCACGCCATGGCGGCGCCGATCTCGGCCTGACGGTCGCGCCGCGCTATACCTTGCGCAGCGGGGGCTGGGATTTCTCCGCCGGTCTGCGCGGCAATGTCTTCGTCGGCCATTCGGGGACGAGTTATGGCGAACTGACCGGCGAAGTCGCGCGCACGCTCGGCCCGGCGCAACTGGTGGTGGGCGCCGCCTTCGCGCCCTCGCAGGACGCCATCGGCGGCAGCAACCTCTACCTCGACGCCCAGCTTTCGGCGAGCATTCCGGGCACGCCGGTGACGCTTTACGGCGGGGTCGGCCACACCAGCGGCTCCTCCAACGGCGATCCGCGCGCGTTACGCCTGCGTCCGGGCGGCGACTACCTCGATCACCACGTCGGGGCCGAGTACACTGACTCCAACTACGCATTGGGGCTGCGCTATTCCGGCACCTCGATCGGGAAGGACGAGGTCGATCCGCTCACTCGCTGGACCGACCGCCACTACGGCGCGCGCGTGATGGCCTATTTCCGCTTCACGCCGTGATGCGCCTCGCTTGGTTCCGGCAGCGGTTCCGACCCTCTCCGATTGACCAGATGCGCCCCATGCGTCGCAACTGGCAGGAGAAGTCGACAAGACACGGGAGAGCGCGATGAAGGCAGTCTGGTACAACGAGAACGGCGGCCCCGAGGTCATGCACTTCGGCGAACAGCCCGATCCGGCGGTAGGTCCGCGGACCGTGCTCATCCGAGTCGAAGTGATCTCGATCGAAGGCGGCGACCTGCTCAACCGCATCCACACGCCGCCCGCCCGCACACCCTTCGTGCCCGGCTATCAGGCGGCGGGGACGGTCGCGGCGGTGGGCGCCGAAGTGACGCGCTTCGCGCCCGGCGACCGCGTCGTCGGCTTCAACTGGAACGGCAGCCACGCCGAACTGTTCGCGGTGCCCGAGACTTACGCCTATCCGGTTCCGGACGGCATGGACCTTACCCTTGCCGCGGTGGTGCCGATCGCCTTCGGGACGGCCTACGACGCGCTGTTCACTTACGGTGGACTGGTCGCGGGAGAAACCGTGCTGATCCAGGGCGCGGCGGGCGGCGTCGGGCTTGCCGCCGTGCAGCTTGCATCGCAGGCGAGCGCCATCGTGATCGGCACCGCATCCAGCCCCGAACGCCTCGCACGGATTGACCCTATCGGCCTGACGCACGGCATCGACTACCGGCGCGAGGACATCGCCGCGCGCTGCAGGGAAATCACCGCGGGCAAGGGCGTGGACCTCGCTCTCGACCTCGCCGGCGGGGCGGGCAAGGACGCGCTCGTCGAGGCTCTGCGCGGGCACGGACGTTATGCCGTGGTCGGCGCGGCGGAAGGTACGCTGCCCAGCTTCGGATTCTTCGAACTGATCCGCAAGGCCATGAAGGTGACCGGCATCTCGTTCGGCCGCGACATGCACACGCCGCGCGTCCACGCACTGCTTGCAGACCTATTTTCGAAAGCCCACGCCGGCGAACTGGCCATGCCGATCGACCGAGAGTTCGGTCTGGCCGACGCCGTGGAGGCGCACCGCTTCGTCGCGGAAGGGCATCCGTTCGGGCGGGTCGTAATGCGGGTTTAGCATCTCCTCCCCGTTCCAAAAAACGACGGGCAGGGACGGCTCACAGCGGATCGAACTCCAGGTGCAGGGCCTTTAGCGCGCGCAACACGTAAGTCGGCTCATATTCGAATCTGCGTGCGCCTTCGGGGCCATGGTGCTCCCCGGAAAGCCGGATGTTGTCCATGCGTGCCAGCAGGCGCTCGATGCTGACGGCGACCTCGCGCCGGGCAAGCGGAGCGCCGATGCAAGTGTGCGGACCGCGCCCGAAGGCGAGGTGCTCCTTGATCCGCGGCCGGTCCATGTCGAAGCGGCTCGGGTCGGGAAACCGCGCCGGGTCGCGATTGGCGGCCATATGACTCATGAGAATGGGCGTGCCGGCCTTGATCTCGACGCCGCCGAGCGTGGTACTCTTGCGGCAGAGCCGTCCTGCACTCTTTACCGAGCCGTCGTAGCGCAGAAGTTCCTCGATGAAGTCGGGAATACGCGCGGGATCGCGGCGCAGTTCGGCCTGGATGTCGGGCCGCGTCGCGATGACCTTGAAGCCGTTCGCGAGCAAGCGATTGGTAGTATCCTGCCCGGCCCCGAACAGGAATGCCGCGAGCCCGGTCACATCGACGAGCGACGGTCTGGAACCATCGGGAAAGGTCGCCTTCGCCAGTTCGCTGAGGATATCCTCCTGCGCCAGCAGTACGCGAAACGGGCGTAGCAGGGGGCGCACCAGGCGGTGATTGGCCAGCCGTCGCCGCGCGATGAGCCCGAACAGCTCCTTGCCCACGGGTACAAGCGGATTCTTCATCATCTCCTCGTGCGTGGCGTCCATCGGCACGGGGATCGCGCCTTCTAGCAGCTTGCGGAACCGGCCACGGGTGGCCTGCGAGAGCCCCAGCAGGTCGGAGATCACCAGCGCTCCGTAAGGCCCTCCGTACTGGCGCACCATGTCGACGCGCCCGTCCCGGTGGAACTCGTCGATCAGCCCCTCCGCCGTCGCCGCAAGCTGGGGCTGCAATTGCTTCAACCGGCTCGGCGTGAACAAGCGGGAGAGGATCGAGCGCAAATCGGCATGGCGGGTGCCCTGCTCGCAGACGATCTGGTCGGCGAAGGCGATCTGGCTGCGATGGGCCTCCAACTGGTCGCCGATGTCGTCGCCCTTGGGCACGAAAGGCAGGTCGACCATGCCGCCGGTCACGCCATTGATCTCGGAGAAGTGCTCGGTGTCGAGCGCGACCTTTACGGTCTCCTCGTAGCCGACCACCGCCACTGCCCCCCGATAGGGCAACGGCACCACCGGGCCCTGCGCGCGAAGATAGTCGAAATAGGCGTGCGGATCGTCCACCAGCGAGATGTCGGTGTACCAGTCGGCCTTCTCGTAGGACACGTGCCCTTCCCCCGTTTTTATGATCCTTTGTGTATCGTAAAAACGCCATGGGTCAAGGACCGCGCAGCGTGCTAGGAGGCGAGCCATGATCCCGGCTTCCCCTGCCCTGCCGCCCGCCCTCGACCTTCTGGGTATCGCCGTGTTCGCACTGACGGGCGCGTTGGCCGCAGCGCAACTGCGCCAGACTTTCGTGACGGTGGCCTTCTTCGCGCTGATCACCGGCGTCGGCGGCGGCTCCTTGCGCGACCTGCTGATCGGCGCGCCGGTGTTCTGGGTGCACGATCCGCTGGTCGCGCCGGTGTGCCTCGGCGTTGCGCTGCTCGCGTGGTTCACGCCGGTGCGCTGGTGGCGCGGCCGCATCCTCGAATGGGCCGATGCGCTGGGCCTCGCCGTCTATGCGGTGTTCGGCACGATCAAGGCGCTGCACTGGGGCGTACCGCCGGTTCCCGCCGTGCTGATGGGGGTAATCACCGGCTGCATCGGCGGTATCGTGCGCGACGTGTTGGCAGGCAAGCCGTCGATCCTGATGCGACCCGAGCTTTACGTCACGGCAGCCGCCCTTGCCGCCGGGGTCGCGGCGGGGGGCATCGCCGCCGGGCTCCCGGCACCGACGACCTGGGCAATCGCGGTGCTCGCCGGGTTCGGCCTGCGTGGTGCGGCGATCCACTGGTCGCTCGGCCTGCCCCTCCACCCCGGCGAGGACGATTAGGCGACCTTCAACCGCCGCCGCATCGCCGCCTCGTCCATCATCGCCGTGCCGCGCAGCTGCCCAAGGCGCACACCGGTGCAGGTCATCTTGAAGTGCGTGAAATCCTCGTACCATTCGAGGCCCGCAGCCGACTTGCCGCTGATCTCCTCCCACAGCGCGATCGTCTCCTCGCGCGTGCCCATACCTTCGAGCCAGGCACCGTAAGTCGAGTTGCGGCCATGCATCGTCTCGGACAAAGTGCAAAACCACGCAAGGTCGTGAAGCGCCCCGCCCAGCGAAGGCTGTTCCCAGTCCATCACCGCGACGACCTGGAAGTCGTCGTCGAACATCATGTTGCCGATGCGCGCGTCGCCCCAGACGATCCCTTCCGGATCGTGGACCGGCCAAGCGCCCTCCAGCCTTGCCAGAGCATCGCGCAGCACCGGCTGCGGCGCGGTCTCCTCAAGCCAGGCGGTGAAGCGCTGGTACTTGTCCCATTCCTGAGCCAGCCCGTGCCCGGCGGCACCCTTGCCGCCGAGAAACCCCGCCTTGGCCACCGGCACTCGCTGAATCGCAGCCAGCTGCTCCACCGCACTGCGCCACAAGCGGCGGCGTTGCTCCGGCGCGGCATCATGCAGCCAGCCTTCGCGGCCGTAAGGCGGGATCGAGACGGGAACGCGGCCCTGCTTCTTCTCCATGACGAAGAACGGATTGCCGAGGATCGACGGGTCCTCCTCGAACCACAGCGGCCTTGCCACGCACACCAGCCCCTCGTCCGACAGCAGCTTCATGATCGCATACTGCTCGTCGAACAGGGTGTCGGGGAAGACGGTGAAGGCCTGCGGCTTGATGCGCACGACACAGCCCTGCGTGTGCCGATGCCCACCCTCGGTCCAGTGGGCGTCGAACAGGATCGTCTCGTGGCTCTGGCCCGCCCCGCGCGGGTAGGCGAGGCCCGTGACCGAAATCGCGCTCGCCGCCGGGAGCCGTCCACCGAGCCAGCGTTCGAGCCGTCCGGCAAGTTCGGCAAGATCCCGCGTTTCCGGGGCAACGATCACGTCAGACACAGCCTCTCTCCCGCCTGGCGATGCCTGATTATCGATAAGTTCGACATCGCGAATTTATTTTCGCGATAATTGATATGCGGACAGCAAGACGCGGTCAAGCGAAGTGAACCTCGCCCAAGCGGTGTTTGATTATCAGGATTTTGCCAAAGCGCGCGAACGAGCCCGCCGTGCAGGATTCAGTCGTCCTCGCCGCCGCCGGCGAGGAAGCCGGAAATCCGGGCGCTGGCCTCGGCGAGTCGCGAACCGGCCTGCGCCAGCGCCGTGCCATTCATCGCGCCGTGGAAGCCCGCCATGACGAGCGCCATCATCACCCGGTTTCGGCTGTCGTAGATCGGCGCCATCAGCGCCACGAGCGGATAGACCCGCTGCACATCGACCTCAAGCAACGGGACGACCGGCGGGTCTTCGGTGCCCGACCGAACGCCCAGTTCCTCCTCGCTGCCCGGACGCCGCAGCAGCGCGACGTAGCCATGCGTGCGGACGAACTCCAGCCCGGCACGGAACTGCCCGAGTTGCTCCTCCCCCAGCGGCGGATCCGCGCGCGACACCCATGCATCAGCGTCGCGGGCGGAGCGGGCGAAAAAGGTCATGGCCTGGATCCAGCGCAGCGGCATGCGCGTGCCCAGCGGGACCGGATAACCGATATGGCTAAGCGAGGCTGCACGCTCGCGTAAGTGGATCACGTCGCCTTCGAGGAAGTAGGCGCCGCAGACCACGTCGAATTCGTCAGCGAGGCTGCGCATCTCGGGCTGCGCGACCTGAAGCGGCGAGAAGTGCGCCGCCGCCGTGCGCCCGATCGCCGCGAGCGCCGGGCCGAGCACGTAAGTCTTGTCGGTCGTGCGGTAGAGATAGCCGACGTCGACGAGCCCGGTCAGCAGCGCATGGCAGGTTGCCCGGCTCAACTTGAGTGCCCGCACCAGATCCGTCAGTGCGAACGCCTGCCCGGGATGGTCGGCGATGAAGTTGAGGATGGCCGCCACGCGGGCAACACCGGGAGAGGAACGCGACATGGCTGCTTTCGATATTTCGAACTGCCTTGGCCTATGGGCAACGCCCCCGGTTCGTCAATAGACACACCTGTTCAATAAGGTGAACGTACTGCCCTTTCTCATGGGGTCCGGCCAAGCCGGTCTTCCATCATTCGCGCCAGCTCGCGCCGGGCCACCTTGTTGGAATGCAGCAGCGGCACCTCGTCGCGTCCCATCGGCACATAGGCACGCGGGACCTTGTAGCTGGAGAGCCGCTGACGCAACTCGGCCTCGATGACGGCGAAGTCCGGCTCGGCACCTTCGCGCGCGATCACCGCAGCAACCAGCAGCGCGCCACGCTCCCGATCGGGCAGACCGACCACGTAGGCGGTATGCACTCCGTCGAGCGACTGCAATTCCATCTCCACTTCGGCGGGCGACACGTTGGAGCCCGACACCTTGATCATGTCCCCGCCGCGCCCGACGAAGTGGACCCGGCTGCCCACCGCACGCTCCTCCACCATGCACATGTCGCCGGTGCGATAGTAGCCGTCGGGTGTGTAATGCTCGGCCCGCTCGATCTTGTGGAGGCCGCTCGCGACGGGATAGCCGCGCACCTGCATCTCTCCCACCTCACCCGTCGCCACGGGGCGGTTATCGGCATCGGCGATGCGGATCTCGTAACCCGGGGCGAAATGGTCCATTGGCGCGCAGACCGGCCGACCGGCCGCGCGGAAATCGTCGCCCCAGGAATAGGGTCCCAGGGTCTCGCTCATGCCGAGGCCCCACCAGGGTTTCGGCCCGCGCATCGCCGCAAGGTCTTCCTCGGCGAGCACCGAGCCCATCGCGAAGCGGCTGTTGGAGAGCGTGCGCTCCGTACACACGACAGTCGCCCCTGCTTCCAGCCCGGGCACGAGGTACATCATCATGCCGCCGACCCAGAACATCGGCAGGATGCAGGCCACGCGCTTCCCGGGCACATGGCCCATCATCTCGCGCATCGTATGGCTGCGGAAACAGACCGGACCGTGGGCATGGCGCACGCCCTTGGGCAGCGCCATCGAGCCGGAGGTGTAGATCTCGACCATCTGGTCGGTCGGATGGACTTCGGATTCGACCTCGCGCAGCAGGTCTTCGCCGACCGTCCGCGCGCCCTCGGTCAGCCAGTCGAGCGGTGCGATGCTGGGAGCCAATCCCTCTCCGTCCGAGGCGATCCAGCGCAAGTACGGCGCCCTGCCAAGCCGCAGCGCGCCGCTCTCCTGCCCGTCCAGTTCGGGGAGCGCCTCCAGCACGCGCTCGGCATAGTCCTTGCCCAGCATCGTGCGCTGGAGAACGAGCCCCTGCACATCCGACTGGCGCAGCACGCGGACCAGTTCATTGGCGCGGATCATCGTGCTGATCGGCACCGCGACCGCACCGATCCGGCTAACCGCCGCCAGCATCACCGCGAAGTCCGGTCCGTTGCCATAGATAAAGCCGACCCGCGCCCCCTTGCCGATCCCGCGCGCCAGCAACCCGCGCGCCAGCACGGACGACCGTGCTTCAAGTTCGTGGTAGGTGACGGAGGCGACCGTCTCCTCGTCGTCCTCCAGCGTAACCGCGACGGCATCGCCATGGGCCGCCGCAATGGCACGAATGAAGCGCGGAAAAGTATGTACCTCGTCCGGACGTTCGACAGAGGTATCGGCAGCGGCCTTATTGCTCACGTCTCCGGCTCTCCTCTTGGCAGGCCCGACGCAAAACGCCGTACGCGCCTACAGCGACCGCTTCAGCAGTTCGCTATTTCAAATTAGGAGTCGATATTCCGGAAAATCAATGGGAGCGCAACGTCCGCCCGATACGATACCGCGCGGGCGTTCCGGTTCAGATCATGCCGTGTCCATCTACCGCTACAGAGCGGATGTGCCCGCCATCATCGACGCTGCAAGCAAATGGCCGACCGTCCTGGAGGCGACCTTCGACACTATAGCGCTCGCCCATCCGGCGTGCCGATCCCACCGATTCGACATGCTTGTCGCCGCGTTCCAGCTCTGCCGTGCAGGCATCGACGGCACCGCCCAGCGATCCCGCACCTGCAGGCTCCCCTGCGTAGTCGCCATCCGCCACCGGCCCACCGGGGTACGCGGGGCCGCCATAGCCTGCGTCATCATCCGACTGCCCGCCATCCGGATAGCGATAGGGCTCAGGCTGGTCGTCGCGCTTGTCTGCCTTGTCCTTGCTGACGGCCGTGGCGATCGCCGCGACGCCGCCCACGACGAGCAGCCCCGCCAGCAAGTCCCCGCCATCGATCCCCCCGCCGCGATAATGGCGATGGCCCCCGCGCCAGTCCCCGCGGCCATGCGCCAGGACCGGCGTGGCCGTGACCGAGAACACCGCAAGCGCGGCAAGAGAAACGGCGGTACGCGAACGGAACATCTTCATCGGGAGAAACCCTATCCGGCGCGCACGGTCCGCGCCGCCCATCACGGCATCATTACGCCGCTCATGCTGTCCTATGCATGAACCGGTTCACGGCGTAACGGTCTTTGCCTCCCCGGCTTGTGCGACACTGGCTTCGGCCGGAAGCTTCAACCCCGTCCATTGCGCCACGAAGGCGAGGATGTCTGCCCCCTCCTCGATCGCCTTGTCCGTGGGCTTGCCCGAGCCGTGTCCGGCGCGGGTCTCGATGCGGATGAGACGCGGCCTGGCCCCGAGGTTCGCGTGCTGCAGCGCCGCCGTGTACTTGAACGAGTGCCCGGGCACCACGCGGTCGTCGGTGTCCGCCGTAGTAACCAGGATCGCCGGATACTGCGCACCCTCGCGAATGTTGTGGTAGGGCGAATAGGCGCGCAGGACCTTGAAATCGTCTTCCCGGTCCGGCCGCCCATAGTCGTCGGTCCAGTAACGCCCGGCCGTGAAGCGGTCGAAGCGCAGCATGTCCATGACGCCCACTTGCGCGACCGCCGCCGCGAACAGGTCCGGCCGCTGGTTGACCACCGCGCCCACCAGCAGGCCACCGTTCGAGCCGCCCTGAATGGCGAGCCCATCCTTCTTCGCGATGCCCTCGCTCACCAGGAACTCGCCCGCCGCGATGAAGTCGTCGAAGACGTTCTGCTTGTTCTGCCGTCGCCCCGCATCGTGCCACGCCCGGCCATACTCGCCGCCGCCGCGCAGGTTCGCCAGCGCGAAGGCCCCGCCCGCCTCCAGCCACGCCATGCGCGTCGCCGAGAAGCCGGGGGTCAGCGAAACGTCGAAGCCGCCATATCCATAGAGCAGCGTCGGCACCGGCTGCTTCGCCTTCGCCACCACGCGGCTGCGCACGATGAACATCGGCACGCGGGTGCCGTCCTTCGACGTGAAGAAGCGCTGCTCGACCACGTAGGCACCCGGATCGTAGCACATCTTCGGCGTCGCGAAGGGCGTCGTCACCCCGGTCGCCAGGTCCATGCGGTAGATCGAGGCCGGACAATTGAAGCTGGTGAAGGCGTAGAACGTCTCCGGATCGCCCGGCCTCCCGCGAAAGCCCGAAGCGGTGCCGATGCCGTTCAGCGACAGCGTCTTGCCGACACTGCCGTCGAGCGCCAGGATTTCCGCATGGCTCGCCGCATCGCGCATGTAGTTGAGGACGAGCCGGTCCCCGACGATCCCGGCGCGCTCCAGAATATCATCGCGCTCGGCGACGATCTCGGTCCACTCGGCCTTGGGTGCATCGAGATCAATGCCTACGAGCCGATAGCGCGGCGCGTCCCGGTTGGTCACGTACCACAGCTTGCGCCCGGCACCTTCGACCAGCTTCCAGTCATCGGTGAAACCGGAGACGAGCGGCACTGCCTTCCATCCGTCGCGCTTGCGCTTGTCGAGATCGATCACCCGCACTTCGTAGCGCGCATCGGTGCCGACGTGGCTGGTGATGAGCGCCAGGCGCCCGTCCTGCGTCACGTCCGCCACATGCCCCCGGTCGGGCGCGTCGGGCGTCGCATAGACCAGTTCGTCCGCGTCCTGAGCCGTGCCGATGCGGTGGAAATACACGGCCTGATTGTAGTTCAGCGACTGGAACGCCGCCCCCTCCTTCGGCTCCGGGAAGCGCGAATAGAGGAAACCTTCCTCGCCCACCCATGAGAGGCCCGTGAACTTGGCCCAGCGCACCTCGTCCTGCAGCGGCTCGCCGGTCTTGACGTCGATCACGCGCAGGATGCGCCAGTCGCTGCCGCCGTCCTGAACGCTATACAGCAGGTAGCGCCCCTTCTGCGAGGGCTCCCAGGAATCGAGTGCCGTCGCCCCGTCCTTCGCCCAGGCGTTGGGATCGAGCAGCAGGCGCGGCTTGCCGTCCAGCCCCTTGCGTACGAACAACTGCGCCTGGTTCTGCAGGCCGGTGTTACGGGTGTAGAAGTAGCTGCCGCCCGCCTTCACCGGGATACCGAAGCGCTCGTAGTCCATGAAGGCGCGGATGCGGCGCTGGAACTGCGCGCGCTGGGGGAGTGCGGTCAGATAGTCTTCGGTGACGGCGTTCTCACGGCTCACCCAGTCGGCGACCTCGGAGGAATGTCTTACGTCATCCTCGAGCCAGCGATAGGGATCGGCGATGGCCTCGCCGAACTGGGTCTCTACGACGGTGTCGCGGCGGGTCTGTGGATAGCTGATATCGGACATAGGCCCTGCCCAGATGGGCGTCGCCGCCCCCGACAGCAAGAGCGCCGCCAACACCTGCAGACCGCTAGTCTTCACACATCCTCCCGACCCTGCTTTTGAGCATGCTGTCTAGCACATCGCCGTACCGGGGAAAGCACGCATGAAAAAGCGGCCGCGAACCGAAGTCCGCGACCGCTTCTCTATCCCGTCAGGGACGCCGAGTGGCTTACGCCTCGGCGAATTCCTCGGCGTCGGTGTGCACCGGACCGGAGTCCTGGCCCTTGGCATCGACGTCGCGGTCGACCAGTTCGATGATCGCGATCGGAGCCGCGTCCGAAGCGCGGTAGCCGGCCTTGATGATGCGGGTGTAGCCACCCTCGCGACCGGCAAAACGCTCGGCGAGGACTTCGAACAGCTTCTTTTCCTGCGCTTCGTCGAGAATGCGCGCGTGCGCGAGACGACGGTTCGAAAGGCCGCCCTTCTTCGCGAGCGTGATCAGCTTCTCGATGTAGGGACGCAGTTCCTTCGCCTTCGGCGTAGTGGTCTGGATCTGCTCGTGCTTGATCAGCGCTGCGGCCAGGTTACGCAGCAGGGCCGCGCGGTGGCCGGACTTGCGCTGCAGCTTGCGGCCGCCCATCTTATGACGCATATTCTTTACTCCGTTCGTCAGGCAGCCGTTCAAGGTACTGCCTGCCGGGCGATGCGGTTAGACCATCGCCCAAAGCCTGTTCACGTATTTGTGAAGCGCGCCCTCAATACGAAAACGGGGCGGGAGTCAAGGGCGGATGCCGTCGAGCATCGCCCAAACCGGCGGGCCAAGCGTCAGAAGTCCGATACCTGCGGCCACGATCGATGCCATCAGCACCGCTCCGGCACAGATGTCCTTGATCCGGCCGATGACCGGATCGAAGTTCGGTTCGACCCGGTCGCACATCTGCTCAATGGCGGTGTTGAAGGCTTCGGCCAGCCAGACCAGCCCTATCGCCAGCAACAGCCAGCGCCAGTCGTTTGCGGAGACATTCAGGAACAGCCCTGCCCCCATCGTCACGATCGACGCCGCCAGGTGCACCCGCGCATTGTGCTCGTTGTAAACCAGCCAGCGCAGGCCGCGCCATGCGAAGATGAAGCTCCTGAGCCGCGCCGCGATGGTGAAGCGGCCTGCAGATTTCAATGCGTTGGGCGATTCGATCATGCCGTCAAACGTATTATCGCGGGGATGACGCACAAAGGTTCGATGCGGGAGATCGTACCCCAAAGAAAAAGGCCCCGCAGTCACCCGCGAGGCCCTCTTCATTTCGAAACCCGAAGGTCCAATCAGCCGAGCAGTTCCTGCTCGAGCTTCTTGGCCATCTCTTCGATGTTCTCGGGCGGCCAGCCCGGGATGTCCATGCCGAGGCGCAGACCCATCGAGGAAAGCACTTCCTTGATCTCGTTGAGCGACTTGCGGCCGAAGTTCGGCGTGCGCAGCATCTCGGCTTCGGTCTTCTGGACCAGATCGCCGATGTAGATGATGTTGTCGTTCTTGAGGCAGTTGGCCGAACGGACCGACAGTTCCAGCTCGTCCACCTTCTTGAGAAGGTAGCGGTTGAGCTGGTTGGTGTCGCTCTCTTCCGAAGCCGCCGCGCCGCCGACAGCCACACCGATCATCGGCGAGGCGCCAACCGGGGCGATGTCCTCGAAGTGGACGAACAGCGCCAGCTGGTCCTGCAGAATGCGTGCAGCATAAGCCACGGCATCTTCAGGGGTCACGGTGCCGTCGGTCTCGACCGTCAGGTTGAGCTTGTCGAAGTCCAGCTCCTGGCCGATGCGGGCGTTCTCGACCTTGTAGCTCACCTGGCGAACCGGCGAGTAGAGCGAGTCGACCGGGATCAGGCCGATCGGCGCATCGACCGGGCGGTTCGACACGGCGGGCACGTAACCCTTGCCCGAGTCGGCGGTCAGCTCCATGTTGAGCGTCGCACCATCGTCGAGGTGGCAGATCACGAGATCCTTGTTCATGACCTCGATGTCACCGGTGACGGCGATGTCGCCGGCGGTGACAGCGGCCGGACCGGTTGCCGAAAGCTGGAGGCGCTTCGGACCGTCGCCCTGCATCTTGAGCGCGATCTGCTTGACGTTCAGGACGATGTCCGTGACGTCTTCACGCACGCCTGCGAGCGACGAGAATTCGTGGAGCACGTTCTCGATCTTGATCGAGGTGATCGCCGCGCCCTGGAGGGAAGAGAGCAGCACGCGACGCAGCGCGTTGCCGAGCGTCAGGCCGAAGCCGCGCTCGAGAGGTTCGGCGACGAAGGTCGCCTTCAGCTTGGGGTCTGGTCCCGGCTTGATCTCAAGGCTGTTCGGCTTCTTGAGTTCCTGCCAGTTCTTGATGTTGACAGTCATGGACTTCCCCTGGGAGTGATGGCGGTTGCGTCCCGAAGGCCTGGTGGAGAGGCCCGGGACGTTCCGAAGACGGGCGGTGACCGGTCACCGCCCGCATTAGCTCGATCAGACGCGGCGGCGCTTCGAGGGACGCACGCCGTTATGCGGAATCGGCGTGACGTCGCGGATCGAGGTAATCGTGAAGCCCACGGCAGCCAGGGCGCGCAGGGCGCTCTCGCGACCCGAACCCGGGCCCTTGACTTCGACTTCGAGGGTGCGGACGCCGTGCTCGGCGGCCTTCTTGCCGGCGTCGTCCGCGGCCACCTGAGCGGCGTACGGGGTCGACTTGCGGCTGCCCTTGAAGCCCATCATGCCGGCGGAGGACCACGAAATCGCGTTGCCCTGGGCGTCGGTGATGGTCACCATGGTGTTGTTGAAGCTAGCATTCACGTGGGCGATGCCGCTCGTGATGTTCTTGCGCTCGCGGCGCTTAATGCGCTGAGGTTCGCGTGCCATATCGTATATCCTGTCGAATTATCGCTGCGGGAAACCGAAAGCCTTAACGGCTCCCTCGGCTTACTTCTTCTTGCCGGCGATCGGCTTGGCCTTGCCCTTGCGGGTGCGCGCATTGGTGTGCGTGCGCTGGCCACGAACCGGCAGACCCTTGCGGTGACGCAGGCCGCGGTAGCAGGCGAGGTCCATCAGGCGCTTGATGTTCATCGCGGTCTCGCGACGAAGGTCACCCTCGACCGTGTGGTCGGCGTCGATGGTCTCACGGATCTGGAGCACTTCGGCGTCCGAGAGATCCTGGATACGGCGGGTGTGATCGATACCGAGCTTGTCGGCGATCTCGAGAGCCTTGGTACGGCCGATGCCGTGGATATACGTCAGCGCGATGATAACGCGCTTGTTGGTGGGGAGATTTACCCCTGCAATACGAGCCACTTAATTCTCCTGCTCCACAGAGGTGCGAGCGCGCACCTCCATCTCATCGCGAAAACACTCGGGGAAGTGAAATGGCAAAAGGCCCGGTTGGCGGTTACTCGCGGGTGCTTTGGACACGCGGTATGGGCCTTCCGGACTGCCGTTTACTGACGAGTGAAGGGGGCGCTTAAAACGATTCGCGCGCAGAGTCAACGTTCCGCGTCAACGCCTGCGGCATCGACCGGGCGCCGCCCTCCGCCTGATCGACGGGGCGGATGTCGCGCCTGTGATGCCTGTTTAACGCAAATCGCGAGGCCAGTCAAAGTGCGTAGCACCCGGCCCTGTCCCAAGGCGGCACCGCACGCATCGGACCTAGCGTCCGACGAGCGGCCCGTCACTGGTCGTCGGCTTGCTCGAAAGCGGCACGATGTCGAGCCCGGCCGTAGGATCCGCCGCTGCAGGCTCCTCGGCAGGCGGGTCGGCAACGTCCGTCTCGATCTTCGGGAAGGCCGCCGCGAAGGCGCCCCCCAGCTTCTCCGTCAGGCGCTGGAGCTGTCCGCCGAGCATACCATCGACCGCCGGCGCCAGTTTCTCGAACGGGGTGCGGGTGAAGCCACCCACGACGTATTCAAGCAGGACCTGCGTACCGCCCTTCCCGTCCGGCTTGAGTTGCACGGTCAGCGTGCCGATCGCCGCGTCCGACTGCAGCGGGCCGAGCGCCCCGCTCATGCGCAGGGCGCGGCCGCGCTCCACGTAGATCACGCGCATGTGCTCGACGCTGCCGCGCGGCGTTGCCTTGGGCGAGCTTTCGCTCGGCAGCACTTCGCAGAAGCAGCCGCCCGCCCGCGCATCGAGCGTGAGGTTGGCGGCATCGCCGGACCAGGTGTGATCGGAGTCCCACCAGACCGAAGGCTTCACCAGCACGGCCCAAGTTTCCTCGGGCGTCGCCGAAACTTGCGCGACATGGCGCACGACGAAGCCATTGGCCTCGACTTGCGCGACGCTCGCGCTTGCCGCCGAAGGAACGAGCGCCATGCCGGCCGCCGCCAGCGCAAATGCGAAAGACTTCATAAAGCTGCCCCTGCCCGGCCGCGAAGGCCCCGTCAATGTCGCGACACCGTCCATGCCAGATCGCATGAAGCCCGTCATCCCTGCCGCGCACTTCGACGACAAAATGAAAAACCCGGAAGCGACCTGAGGCACTTCCGGGTTTCATTGTTCGGTTCACTCTGGAGCAGGATCAGCCCGCGAGGATCGCCTCGATCGCCGCCGTCACCTCGTCCATGTCCGCCATGCCGTCGACTTTGGCGACGATACCGCGCGCTTCGTAGACGGGCAGGATCGGCGCGGTCTTGGCGCGATACTCGGCCATGCGGGTACGCACGGTCTCGGCATTGTCGTCCGGACGCCGCTTGAACTCGTGCCCGCCGCACTTGTCGCAAGTGCCTTCGACCTTAGGCTTCTCGAAGGTGTCGTGGTAGCCCTTGCCGCAAGTGGCGCAGGTGAAGCGGCCGGTGATGCGCTCGACCAGAGCATCCTCGTTCACTTCCAGTTCGATCACGTGATCGAGCTTGCGACCGCGCGCTTCCAGAATGCCGTCAAGCGATTCCGCCTGCGCTTCGGTGCGCGGATAGCCGTCGAAGATGGCGCCGGTATCCACGCCCATCGCGTCGAGTTCGTCCCCGATCAGCGCCGAGACGATCGCGTCCGAAACCAGTTCGCCGCGCTCCATGACCGCCTTGGCTTCGAGCCCGGTCGGCGTCCCCGCCTTGACCGCAGCGCGCAACATGTCGCCGGTCGACAACTGGCGCATGCCATGCTTATCGACGAGACGCTGCGCCTGGGTTCCCTTGCCCGCCCCCGGCGGTCCCAGCAGGATAATGTTCACGCCCTGAATCCCCCTCGGTTTTACGTTATCGGCACGCGCCTCAGCGCATGCGGCCCTTCAGCTTGGCCTTCTTGATGAGGTCGCCGTACTGGTGCGCCAGCAGGTGCGACTGAATCTGCGTGATCGTATCCACGGTCACGTTGACGACGATCAGCAGACTCGTGCCACCCATGAACAGCAGCGGCAAGCCCGTCATCGACAGGAAGTACTCAGGCACCGTGCAGACGATGACCAGGTAGGCCGCACCGATCACGGTGATGCGCGTCAGGACGTAGTCGAGATAGACTGCGGTGTTCTTGCCCGGACGGATGCCCGGAATGAAGCCGCCGTTCTTCTTCAGGTTGTCCGAGGTCTCTTCCGGATTGAAGACGACTGCGGTGTAGAAGAAGCAGAAGAAGATGATGCCCGCCGCGTAGAGCAGCATGTAGAGCGGCTTGCCGTGGCCCAGGTACTGGTTGAGCGAGACCACGATCTTGCCCATCGTCGAATCCGGCGTCAGCGACTTGCCGGCGAACTGGCTGATCGTCAGCGGCAGCAGCAGCAGCGAGCTGGCGAAGATCGGCGGGATGACGCCGGCGGTGTTGAGCTTGAGCGGCAGGTGGCTGCGGTCGGCCTGCATCATGCCGCGCTGCGTGGCGCGCTTGGGATACTGGATCAGCAGGCGGCGCGTGGCGCGTTCCATGAAGCAGATCATCAGGATCATCGCCACTACCAGCGCGATCAGCGCGATGATAAGGATCGAACCGGTGTCGCCCGCCGAGTAGGCCGAGCCCAGGTTGCTGGCGAACGTCGGCATCTGCGCGACGATACCCGCCATGATGATGAGCGAGACGCCGTTGCCGATCCCGCGCGAGGTGATCTGCTCACCCAGCCACAGCAGGAACATGGTGCCGCCGATCAGCGAGATCACCGCGCCGACGCGGAACGGGATGCCGGGATCGACCACGGCGCCAAGACCGCGCGAGGTCGACAGCGCCTCGAGGCCGGTGGCGATCGCGTAGCCCTGCACGATGCACAGCAGCACGGTGCCGTAGCGCGTGTACTGGTTGAGCTTCTTGCGTCCGGCTTCGCCTTCCTTCTTCAGCGCGACGAGCGCCGGATGGAGCGAGGCGGCCAGCTGCACCACGATCGAGGCGGTGATGTACGGCATCACGCCGAGCGCGATCAGGCTCATGCGCGAAAGCGAACCGCCCGAGAACGTGTTGAACAGGTCAAGGATGCCGCCCTGCGTCTGCAGATAGAGATCGCGCAGCGCGACCGGGTTCACACCCGGCAGCGGCACGAAGCTCAAAAAGCGGAACACGATGAGCGCGCCGATGGTGAACCAGATGCGGTTCTTCAGCTCGGTGGCCTTGGAGAAATTGGCCAGGCTGAGCGTGCTGGCGATGTTGTCGGCGCGTGAAGCCATGACGTTCTAAAAAGCCTCGAAGAATCTGATCGGACTCGCCCTTAGCGGCTCATGCCTGCCTTGTCGAACCCGGGAAGGAAACTGGCCATATAGACATTGGAACGATGTCGGGAAGACCCGTCCCGCACGAATCGGCTCCAGTGTGCCGCCCGCGCATCACATTTGTCGACACCTTACAGCAAGAGAGGGCGAAGCGCCCGGCGCCCGCCCTCTCCTTATGCCTTAGCGTGTCGCGCCGGAAATCAGGCCGCAGCCTCTTCCTTGGCGGGAACGATCACCGAACCGCCGGCCTTTTCGACCGCGGCAACGGCACCGGCCGAAGCGCCGGCAACGTTGAAGGTGACCTTCGAGGTCAATTCACCCTTGGCGAGGAGACGCACGCCGTCCTTGCCGCCACGGGCCAGGCCGACGGCCTTGAGCGCCGCGTGATCTACCACGCCGGTGATGTCCAGCTTGCCGGCGTCGATGAACTTCTGGACGAGGCCCAGGTTCACTTCCGCGAAGTCCTTGGCGAACTTCTTGTTCGAGAAGCCGCGCTTCGGAAGACGCATGTGGAGCGGCATCTGGCCGCCTTCGAAGCCGTTGATCGAAACGCCCGAGCGTGCCTTGGCACCCTTCTGGCCGCGACCCGAGGTCTTGCCCTTGCCCGAGCCGATACCACGGCCGACGCGCATGCGGCGGTGACGGGCGCCGGCGTTGTCACGGATGTCATTCAGTTTCATGTTCTGCACTCGCTTTCGCTTTGAGTCGCGCTGATAGGAAGCGGCGCCCCTAGCGGATGAGGCCGGGCTTGTCACCCCGGATTCGGGAAGAGCGGGTCATCCCACATCCCGGTTTACACAGAAGAGCCTGTGAAACCCCGAGATTGTTCCTTTATAGTGAATGACTTGCGACCATTCCCTGTGACCTTTCGCGTACGCCCTGCTCCGCTTGGGGAGCTATCTTCATCATCATCGTAACTGTCATTCCCGCGAAGGCGGGAACCCATCTCCTGACATTGCCTCTTGCGAAGACATCAGCTGGGTCCCCGCCTTCGCGGGGATGACGAAAAAGCGAGCGAGAGCGATGCTGCCCTCACCCATCCGCTATCGCATGGATCACGGTATGTAGGACAGCCTCAGCTGCCGCCGCCGAAGCCCACCAGCAGCTTCGCGCTCTCCGGAACCCGCGTACCGAAGGCGTCGCGCGCAGGCGCCCAGCGCACGATCTCCACCGCCAGCCCGCACAGTTCCTTGTCGAACGCGGGCGAGACGGATGCCGGATCCATCTTGCACTCTGTCGTGTTGCCCTGCTCGTCCACCTGGAAGTTCAGGTCGTAGCGGCCGAACGGCTTGGCTTTCAGCTGCGTATCGTAACGCTCCTTGAGTTCGGTGAGCGCATGGTTGAACTCGACGAGGCTGGCGTCATCCCAGCGCGGCTTCTGGCGCAGGCTGGCGAACTGCTCTTCGGTCACCAGCGGCCGCATCGCGCGGATGACACCGTACCAGCGCATCACGCGCGCGATCTGCAACGGCGACTGGCGGTCGATGGTCGTCTGGCACGTCCCGCCGATCGGGTCTGCCTTGGCCCGCAGCAGCGCCTGCGCCGCAGGCCAGCGATGGTAGGCGACCGCCCAGGCGAGCGGCGTCAGGCCGAACAGGTCGGGCTTGTCGATGCCCTTGGGATCGCGCTCCAGCAGGATGCCGATATCCCGGATCGAGCCGCGCCGCGCCGCCGCGCCGAGCCCGTGCTCCATGCGCGCGACGCCCAGTTCGGCGAAACCGTAGGGCTGTTCGATCCCGGCATCGGGATTGTCCGGCATCGTCGGCGCCGGCCCGGCCTTGTCGACCGCACGGCAGACGTCGGCATAAGGATAGCGCGGATCGGCCAGCATCGCGGCGTTGTAGCGGCGACCGAAGCCGGTGACGGTATCGTCGGGCTTCTGCTGCCCGCCCTCGACCTTGCCCTCGGGCACGAAGGCCACCGCGCGCACGGTCCATGGCGAAAGGCCGCCAAGCATGCGGCACTGTACGCCGTAAGCCTCGGTGGAGATGCCGGTCGGCGTCGTCGCGGCAATCAGGCGAAAGTCGCCCATGTCGAGCGCCTTGTGTGCCTCCGCCACGGCGTTGGCGCTGCCGTCTTTCAGCTTGCGGCGCAGCGAGCGGTCACCCTTGCGCAGCTTGTCCAGGAACGCGGTATCCGCACGCAGGTCGCCGCATTGGGTTACCGAGGCGCCCTCGACACCGAGATTGCCCTTGGGCGCCTCGTCCGAGCACGCGGCCGTCGTCAGCGCGCCCATGCACAGGATGGTGGCCGTCAGAAGCCGCTTGCCGATCAAGACCTGTCCCCGATTGGAATCCGTGGCACCCCAAGGCACCGATGAAGCTGGCGCGAATAGCATAGCCGCGCGCTGTTGGAAGAGCATTACTTGCGGGAAGGCCCGCCATGCCTCTGGGGCTTCGACAAGCTCAGCCTGAGCGGGATTGGGAGGTTTGCACTTAGCCCCGCTCTCCCTGAGCCTGTCGAAGGGTCACCCTGAGCTTGTCGAAGGGCCGGCCACCCACGCAAAAAGGCCCCGGTGTTTCCACCGAGGCCCTTCTGTCTCGTTCAACGTGAACCTGTGAAGGTTCAGTCGACGATCTTCACCATGTGCGGCAGCTTGGCGATGGCACCGCGCACTTCGGCGGTGTCTTCGCGCTCCACGATACGGTGCATCTTGCCGAGGCCGAGACCGATGAGGATCTTCTTCTGGCTCTCGGGGCGACGGATCGGCGAACCGATCTGCTGGATCTTGATCTTCGCCATGATGCTTACTCCACGATGGCTTCGGCAGCGGCCTCGGCCTCTACCTCGGTAGCACCACCGCGACCAAGCAGGTCGGCGATCTTCTTGCCACGACGCTGGGCCACCGACTTCGGCGAAGTCTGCGTGGTCAGCGCGTCGAAGGTGGCGCGGATCATGTTGTACGGGTTCGAGGTGCCCACCGACTTGGTGACGACGTCAGCGACGCCCAGGCTCTCGAACACGGCGCGCATCGGACCACCAGCGATGATGCCCGTACCGGCCGGAGCCGTACGCACGTTCACCTTGCCGGCGCCGAAGTGGCCCTTGCCGTCGTGATGGAGGGTACGACCCTCCTTCAGAGCGACGCGGATCATCTTCTTCTTGGCCGAGGCAGTCGCCTTGGTGATCGCCTCGGGAACTTCGCGGGCCTTCGAGTGACCGAAGCCCACGCGGCCCTTGCCGTCACCGACGACCACGAGTGCGGCGAAGCCGAAGCGCTTACCGCCCTTGACGGTCTTGGAGACGCGGTTGATGTGAACGAGCTTTTCGATCAGCTCTTCACCCTGCTCCTCGTCGGCGTTGCGGTTGCCGCGACGGTCGTCACGACGGCCGCCACGGCCACCGCGCTCACCACCGCGATCGTTGCCGCCACGGCCACGGCCGCCACGACCACGGCCGCCTTCGCGGTTACCCTCGAACGGTGCGCCGCCCTGGGGTGCTTCAGCCGAAACCGGCTGCGTGTTGTTGTTTTCGTCAGCCATGATCAGAACTCCAGCCCGCCTTCACGGGCGGCTTCGGCAAGCGCCTTGACGCGGCCGTGATACAGGAAGCCACCGCGGTCGAACACGACCGAGGTAACACCCGCCTTCTTGGCGGCCTCGGCGAGTTCCTTGCCAACGCGGGTCGCGGCGTCGAGGTCGGTGCCCTTGGCGCCCAGCGTGTTGGCTGCAGCGACGGTGTGGCCCTGCGCATCGTCGATGATCTGCGCATAGATGTGACGGCCGGTGCGGTGCACCGACAGACGAGGACGACCACCCGAACGGGCCTTGAGCGCGGTGCGAACGCGGCGCGCGCGGCGATCGAAGAGAGACAGCTTTGCCATTACTTCTTCTTCCCTTCCTTGCGGAAGATGTACTCACCGCGGTAGGCGATACCCTTGCCCTTGTAGGGCTCAGGCTTGCGCCAGCGGCGAATTTCGGCCGCAAGCTGGCCGACCTTCTGCTTGTCGATGCCCGAGATTTCGACCGTGGTGTTATCCGGGGTCTTGACCTCGATGCCTTCCGGCACGGCGATGTCGACGTCGTGCGAGTAGCCGAGCTGCAGCTTCAGGGTCTTGCCCTGCGAAGCGGCACGGTAGCCGACGCCCTTGATGTCGAGGATCTTGGTGAAGCCGTTGGTGACGCCTTCGATCAGGTTCGACACGAGGGTGCGCTGAAGGCCCCAGTGGCTGCGCGACTGCTTCGACTGGCCGATGGGCTGCACGGCGATCGCACCGTCGTCCACCGAGTAGGTGACGAGGTCCGACAGACCCAGGGTCAGGGTGCCCTTGGGGCCCTTTACCGAGAGAACACCGTTGTCGATGTTGGCGGTGACGCCGTTGGGAACGGTCACCGGCTTCTTACCGATGCGGCTCATTAGAACACCTCCGCCAGCACTTCGCCGCCGACGTTCTGTGCACGTGCTTCGGCATCCGAGAGCACGCCACGCGGCGTCGAGACGATGGTGATGCCGAGACCGTTGCGCACAACCGGGAGTTCCTTGGAACCCGAGTAGACGCGGCGGCCAGGCTTGGAGACACGAGCGATGTGCTTGATGGCGGCTTCGCCTTCAAAGTACTTCAGCTCGATGCGCAGCTGCGGGTGGGCGCCGGTGGCGTCGTCGGAGAAGCCACGGATGTAGCCTTCACGCTGGAGAACTTCCAGGACGCGCGCACGCAGCTTCGAGGCCGGCGACAGGACGGAGTCCTTCTTCGCCTGCTGGCCGTTGCGGATGCGGGTGAGCATATCACCCAGGGGATCGGTCAATGCCATTGCTTCTAACCCTTACCAGCTCGACTTGGTCACGCCGGGGATCATGCCCTTGTTGGCAAGATCACGCAGCTCGACGCGGCACAGGCCGAACTTGCGGTAATAACCGCGCGGACGGCCGGTCGTGGCGCAACGGTTGCGAACCCGGGTGGGGTTTGCGTTGCGCGGGATCTCGGCCAGCTTCAGGCGAGCAATGAGACGCTCGGTTTCATCGAGCGACTGATCGTCAGCGACCGCCTTGAGGCGCTCGTACTTGCCTGCATACTTCTTGACGAGCTTCTTGCGACGCTCATTCTTGTTCACGGAACTCAGTTTCGCCATGGACTTAAGCTCTCTTCCTCAGCGGCTCACGCCGCCTCCTGCTGTTCCGACTCTTCAGCCGGGAACGGGAAACCGAACAGACGCAGCAGCTCGCGCGCTTCGTCGTCGGTCTTCGCGGTGGTGGTCACGATGATGTCCATGCCACGAACCTTGTCGATCTTGTCGTAGCTGATCTCCGGGAAGATGATCTGCTCCTTCAGGCCCATGGCGTAGTTGCCACGGCCGTCGAACGACTTGGGGTTCAGGCCACGGAAGTCGCGGATGCGGGGCATCGCGATCGTGACGAGACGATCCAGGAACTCGTACATGCGCTCGCGGCGGAGCGTCACCTTGCAGCCGATCGGCATGCCTTCGCGCAGCTTGAACTGTGCGATCGACTTGCGGGCCTTGGTGATGACGGGCTTCTGACCGGCGATGAGTTCCATCTCGGCAGCGGCAGTCTGGACCTTCTTCTTGTCCTGGCTGGCTTCACCGACGCCCATGTTGAGCGTGATCTTCTCGATCTTCGGGATTTCCATCACGTTCTTGTAACCGAACTTCTCGGTCATCGCCTTCGCGATTTCAGCGTCGAACTTCGTGCGCAGACGCGGAGTGTACTGCTCAGCCATCGATCGTCTCCCCGGACTTCACGGCCACGCGGACCTTGACGCCGTCCTTGATTTCGAAGCGAACGCGGGTCGGCTTGCCGTCCTTGTCCGCAACGGCGATCTTGCTGATCGCCATCGGAGCGGGAACGCGGTCGATGCCACCCTGCGGGTTCTGCTGGGTCGGCTTGCGGTGCTTGGTCGCGACGTTCACGCCTTCAACCACGACCTTGCCGTCCTTCGGGATAACCTGAAGCACGGTGCCGGTGCGGCCCTTGTCCTTGCCGGACAGGACGACGACGGAGTCACCCTTCTTGATCTTAGCGGCGGCCATTACAGCACCTCCGGCGCGAGCGAGATGATCTTCATGAAGCCGCGGCCGCGCAGTTCGCGCACCACGGGGCCGAAGATACGGGTGCCGATCGGCTCCTCGTTCTTGTTGATCAGCACGGCAGCATTGCTGTCGAAGCGGATCACGCTGCCGTCCGTGCGGCGCACGTCCTTGCGGGTGCGCACGATCACAGCGCGGTGAACGTCGCCCTTCTTGACGCGAGCGCGGGGCTGCGCCTCCTTGATCGACACCACGATGATGTCGCCGACGCCGGCGAAACGACGCTTGGAGCCACCCAGTACCTTGATGCACTGGACGCGCTTCGCGCCGCTGTTGTCCGCCACGTCGAGATTGGATTGCATCTGGATCATCGATCCGAGTCCTTCTCATCTGGCTTGCCGGAACCAGTCCGGCAGTTCCTAAAAAGACAGGCCCCCGAAGAGGCCCGAGTCGCCCTGCGCGGGCGAAGGCGGCCCTTTGCCGCATTCACCCGCGAAGGTCAACACTTGTGTCAGGTAAGGCCAAAGCCGGGACTTTGCAGCCCCGGCTTCGATCTCAGCGGAGGATCAAACCTCGGCTTCGAGTGCCGTACCCTTGCTCGCCTGAAGACGGTCAAGAACCTTCCAGGTCTTGGTCTTCGAGTAAGGCGCCGTCTCCTCGATCCGGACTTTCTCGCCGGTCTTGAAGGCGTTGTCCTCGTCGTGGGCGTGGTACTTCTTCGAGCGGCGGATGATCTTCCCGTAGAGGGGGTGCTTCACCTTGCGCTCGACGAGCACGGTCACGGTCTTGTCCGTCTTGTCGGAGACGATAGTCCCGCTAAGAATACGCTTGGGCATCGTGTTTCTCCTTACGCCTTCGCCGCGGCGGAACGCTCAGCCTGGAGCGTCTTGATGCGGGCGATGTCGCGACGGACTTCCTTGATGCGTGCCGGGGCTTCGAGCTGGCTCGTAGCAGCCTGGAAACGCAGGTTGAACTGCTCGCGCTTGAGATCGACGAGGTCAGCGGTCAGCTGGTCGTCGGTCTTGGCGCGAAGATCTTCGGTCTTGGCCATTATTCGCCTCCCAGGTGCGAGGTGTCACCGAGGCGGGCGACGACCTTGGTCTTGATCGGCAGCTTCATCGCGGCGCGGCTGAAAGCCTCGGCGGCGAGCTGGCCGGCAACACCGTCCACTTCGAACAGGATACGGCCGGGCTTGACGCGGGCCGCCCAGTATTCGACCGAACCCTTGCCCTTACCCTGACGGACTTCGGCAGGCTTCTTCGAAACCGGCACGTCCGGGAAGACGCGGATCCAGAGACGACCCTGGCGCTTGAGGTGACGCGTGATCGCGCGGCGGGCCGCTTCGATCTGGCGGGCGGTGATCCGCTCGGGCTCCATGGCCTTGAGGCCGTAGGAACCGAAGTTCAGGTCGGTGCCACCCTTGGCGTCGCCCTTGATCCGGCCCTTGAAGGCCTTGCGGAACTTGGTCTTTTTCGGTTGCAGCATGGTGCTAACTCTATCCTAGACTCAGCGGGCCGGACGGACGCCGGAGGTCTGAGCCTCCATCATCAGTCGATCCTGCGCCATCGGGTCGTGACCAAGGATCTCGCCCTTGAAGACCCACACCTTGATGCCGATGATACCGTAGGCGGTCAGCGCCTCGGCAGCGGCATAGTCGATGTTCGCACGCAGCGTGTGAAGCGGAACGCGACCTTCGCGGTACTGCTCCAGACGGGCGATTTCAGCGCCGCCGAGACGGCCACCGCACATGATCTTGATGCCTTCGGCACCCAGACGCATGGCGGACTGCATCGCGCGCTTCATCGCACGGCGGAACGCCACGCGGCGGATCAGCTGGTCGGCGATACCCTGGGCGATCAGCTTGGCATCGACTTCCGGCTTGCGGATTTCGACGATGTTCAGCTTCACTTCGCTCGAGGTCATCGCGGCCAGCTGCTTGCGCAGCTTCTCGATGTCCGCGCCCTTCTTGCCGATGATGACACCGGGACGGGCAGCGAAGATCGAGATGCGGCACAGCTTGGCCGGACGCTCGATCACCACCTTCGAGATCGCAGCCTGCGGCAGGGTCTCGATGATGAACTTGCGGATCTTGAGGTCTTCCTCAAGCAGCTTGCCGTAGTCCCGGCCTTCGGCGAACCAACGGCTGTCCCAGGTACGGTTGATCTGCAGGCGCAGACCGATCGGATTGCTCTTATGACCCATGGATCAGGCCTCCTCGACTTCGCGAACGACGATCCGCAGGCGCGAAAACGGCTTCAGGATGCGCGTGGACTTGCCGCGACCACGAGCGTGGAAACGCTTCATGGTCACCGACTTGCCGACCGACGCCTCGGCGACGACGAGAGCGTCGACGTCGAGGTTGTGGTTGTTTTCCGCGTTGGCGATCGCCGAGGCGAGAACCTTGCGGGCGTCGACCGCCATGGCCTTCTTGGAGAAGGACAGGACGTTCATCGCGTCTTCCGCGCGCATGCCGCGGATCAGGGCAGCAACGAGGTTGAGCTTCTGGGCCGAACCACGAATGTTCGTGTTGACCGCAAGAGCTTCCTTGTCACCTACGCGGCGGGGTGCTGCTTGCTTGCTCACTTGCGCTTGCCCTTCTTGTCGGCGGCGTGGCCGGGGAACGAGCGGGTGGGAGCGAACTCACCCAGCTTGTGACCGACCATGTCCTCGTTGACCGCAACGGGAATGAACTTGTGCCCGTTGTACACCTGGAAGGTGAGACCAACGAACTGCGGGAGAATGGTGGAGCGACGCGACCAGGTCTTGATCGGACCAGCGCGGCTGCCGGCATCCTGCGCGACTTCGGCCTTCTTGAGAAGGTAGAGGTCGACGAAGGGGCCTTTCCAGACGGAACGTGCCATCGTGACTTACCTCTTCTTCTTGGCGTGACGCGAACGGATGATGAGCTTGTCCGTCTGCTTGTTGTTGCGGGTGCGGGCACCCTTGGTCGGCTTGCCCCAGGGCGTAACCGGGTGACGACCACCCGAGGTACGGCCTTCACCACCACCGTGCGGGTGGTCGACCGGGTTCTTGGCGACGCCGCGGGTAAGCGGACGACGGCCCAGCCAGCGACCGCGACCGGCCTTGGCGAGGGTCTGGTTCGAGTTGTCGGGGTTCGAGACCGCGCCAACCGTGCCCATGCAATCGCCGCGCAGGTAGCGCTGCTCGCCCGAGTTCAGGCGAACGATGACCATGCCGCGGTCACGACCGACGACCTGGACATAGGTCCCTGCCGAACGTGCGATCTGGCCGCCCTTTTCGGGCTTCATCTCGACGTTGTGGCAGATCGTGCCGACCGGCATCTGCGACAGAAGCATGGCGTTGCCCGGCTTCACGTCGGTCTTCTCGCCGGCGACGATGACGTCACCGACTGCCAGACGCTGCGGCGCGATGATGTAGGTCAGTTCGCCGTCCGTGTACTTCACCAGCGCGATGAACGCGGTGCGGTTGGGATCGTACTCGATCCGCTCCACGGTGGCTTCCATGTCCCACTTGCGACGCTTGAAGTCGATGAAGCGGTACTTCTGCTTGTGGCCGCCAGCGATGCCGCGCGAGGTCACGTGACCCTTGTTGTTGCGGCCGCCGGTCTTGCTCTTGCCTTCGGTCAGCGCCTTGAGGGGCTTGCCCTTCCAGAGCGACGACTTGTCGACGAGGACCAGGCCGCGGCGTGCGGGGCTGGTCGGGTTGTAATGCTTGAGTGCCATCGGAAATTAACCCCGCGCGCCTTCGGTGATGTCAATCGACTGGCCTTCGGCCAGCGTGACGATCGCCTTCTTCACGTCGCTGCGACGGTAAGCCTTACCGCGCCAGCGCTTGGTCTTGCCCTTGACGACGAGCGTGTTCACGCCGGTCACCTTGACATCGAAGATTGCCTCGACGGCAGCCTTGATCTCGGGCTTGGTCGCCTTGTCGGCCACCTTGAAGACGACTGCGTTCTGCTCGGAAAGCAGGGTCGACTTCTCGGTGATGTGCGGGGCGACGATCACGTCATAGTGACGAATGTCGACGGACTTAGCCATTGAAACGCGCCTCCAGCTTCTCGACAGCGGCGCGCGTCAGCACCAGCGTATCATGCTTCAGGATGTCGTAGACGTTCGCGCCGACAGCCGGGAGAACGTTCACGCCGACGATGTTGCGGGCCGCCAGGGCGAAGCCCTCGTTGACCTGATCGCCGTCCATGACGAGAACCTTCTTGCCGAAGTTCGCCTTGGCGAGCTGACCGGCCAGAGCCTTGGTCTTGGCGTCGGCGACGTCGAGCGAGTCGACGATCACGAGGCCGTTCTGAGCCTTGGCCGAGAGGGCCATCTTCAGACCGAGCGCACGGATCTTCTTGTTGAGCGAGATGTTGAACTCGCGGCGACGGGCACCGTGAGCCTTACCACCGCCGATGAACACCGGAGCGGCGCGGTCGCCGTGACGAGCGGTACCACCACCCTTCTGGTTGCCGAACTTCTTGCCGGTGCGTGCTACTTCCGAACGCTCGCGGGTCGCACGGGCGATGCCGCGACGGTTCTCGAGCTGCCAGGTGACGACGCGGTGCAGGATGTCCGCGCGCGGCTCGAGGCCGAACACGTCGTCCGAAAGCTCGATGTCGCCGTTGGCGGTCGAACCGTCGATGTTGAGGACCTGAACCTTCATGATTAGCCCTCCTGGCCTTCGGTCGCTTCGGGCGCCGCGGTTTCAGCAGGCGTGTCGGCAGCGGCCGTGTCGTTGGTGTTGCCAACCGACTTGATGCCGGCGGGGTACGGAGCCTCGCCGTGACGGTCGACCTTGACGGCGTCCGCAACGGTCAGCCACGAGTTCTTCGCGCCCGGGACCGAGCCCTTGACGAAGATCAGGCCGCGCTCATCGTCCACGCGGACGACTTCGAGGTTCTGCTGGGTGCGCTGACGGTCGCCCATGTGGCCGGCCATCTTCTTGTTCTTGAACACCTTGCCCGGATCCTGACGGTTACCCGTCGAACCGTGCGCACGGTGCGAGATCGACACACCGTGGGTGGCGCGCATACCGCCGAAGCCCCAGCGCTTCATAGCGCCCTGGAAGCCCTTACCCTGGGTGTGGCCGCCCACGTCGACGAGCTGGCCCGGGACGAAGTGCGAAGCCGCAATCGTCGCGCCAACCTCGAGGAGGGCGTCGTCGGCGACGCGGAATTCCGCGACGCGCATCTTGAGGGGAACCTGAGCCTTGGCGAAGTGTTCGCGCTGCGGCTTGGCAACGTTCTTCTGCTTCGCTTCGCCGGCACCGAGCTGAACGGCGACGTAGCCGTCACGTTCTTCGGTACGGACTGAGACGACCTGGCAATCCTCCAGCGCCAGGACAGTGACGGGCACGTGGCGACCGTCCTCCTGGAACAGGCGGGTCATCCCGACTTTCTTTGCGATCACGCCGGTACGCATGACCTTACTCCTTACAGAGGCGTACGCAGGACCATCCCCCGCACGCATGTCCAACCCTGTGTGTGATACGAACCCCGTCCGGGTCAGGTGCTCCCTGCAAGCCCCGAAGGACTGACGGAAGCGAGACGGGGGACGCATTCCCGAACGAAACCCGAAGGCGTCGCCGGAGGTATCCCTTGTGTCCCTTCGGGCTTTTCCCTCAGGGCGCTGTCTCTGCGGGTTTCTCCCCGCAAAGCCGGCTAGCGAAGCCGACAAGATAGTCCTCGATCTAGTTAGGGTCCGATCGGAAAGGACCATCGGGGCGACCTTTTCAGATCACCCCGTTAAACCGGCTTCAGGCCAGCTTGATCTCGACGTTCACGCCGGCCGCGAGGTCCAGCTTCATCAGAGCGTCGACGGTAGCGGCGTTCGGCTGCACGATATCAAGCAGACGCTTGTAGGTGCGGACTTCGAACTGCTCACGCGACTTCTTGTCGATGTGCGGACCACGGTTGACCGTGAACTTCTCGATCTTGGTCGGCAGCGGAATGGGGCCACGAATCAGAGCGCCGGTGCGGCGGGCCGTGTCAGCGATTTCGCCAGTAGCCTGGTCGAGCACGCGATGGTCAAACGCCTTCAGGCGGATACGGATGTTCTGAGCTTCCATTACCTACTACCGATGAGAAAGAGCCATAGGACACGAGGTCCCGTCAAATTCGAACCGCGCCCCTACACGCCAAGTGCGAGTCGGGCAAGCCCTGATTTTACGCGGATCGGCAGGTTTTCGGCGGCACGAAGCGCGGTTCGTCGCATCGCCCCTTCCCTGCGCCCGATGCACTCCCTAGGTTGGCATCGCGACGCCTAACAGAAGCCGCTGCCAATGCCCTCCACTACCACGACAATTTCCAGCGTGCTTGCCGCGCTGACCCTCGCTTGCCTTGCTTCCGCGCCCGCTGCCGCCGCAGGCTCTGCCTACGGCCCCACCGGAAGCGAAATTCCCATCGATCTCGACGACACCGACGTTCTCACGGCCCACGTCGACATACCCGACCCAAGGGGCGGCCCGATAGACGATGCCTGCCGCGACGCAGCCCGCGCCAGCAATGGAGGCAACGACGGCACGATCGTCGTCTGCTCCCACGGCGGCGACGGCTCCAGCGAGCGGGTTCCCGCATCGAAATCCGTCGACGAGAGCACGCGCACAGGGGCGCTGCATCCGCCGGACCTGTGGAACCTCCCGGGCTGCCTCGGCCCGTGCATCACCATACCGTTCGGCAAAGTGCCGGAGCCCGTCTATTACATCGACCTGAAGTCCATTCCCGAGGCGCCCAAGGGGTCGGATGCGTGGAAGATCGCACAGGGCGAACTGCGGCAGCCCTGACGGGCGCACCGCACACAGGCTTCCGCCCCACCCTCCGCTCATGCTGAGCTTGTCGAAGCATGGGAGATGCAGCGCTACGCCGCAGGGGCTTCGACAGGCTCAGCATGAGCGGGCGGGGAGAAGCGGTCCAACCACCCCATAAACGCGAAAAGCCCGGCGTCTCTTTCGAGACGCCGGGCCAATCACTTTCGGCCGTTGTTGGCCGATCGACGAATTACTTCGTGATCGAGGCAACGACGCCCGAGCCGACGGTGCGGCCGCCTTCGCGGATTGCGAAGCGCAGACCTTCGTCCATGGCGATCGGAGCGATCAGCTTGACCGACAGCGAGACGTTGTCGCCCGGCATGACCATCTCGGTGCCCTCGGGGAGGATCACTTCGCCGGTCACGTCGGTGGTGCGGAAGTAGAACTGCGGACGGTAGTTCGCGAAGAACGGGGTGTGACGGCCGCCTTCGTCCTTCGACAGAACGTAGACTTCTGCCGAGAACTCGGTGTGCGGGGTCACGGTGCCCGGCTTGGCCAGAACCTGGCCGCGCTCGACGTCTTCACGCTTCAGACCGCGAACCAGTGCACCGATGTTGTCGCCGGCTTCACCCTGGTCGAGCAGCTTGCGGAACATTTCGACGCCGGTGACGGTGGTCTTCTGGGTGTTGCGGATGCCGACGACTTCGACTTCCTCACCAACCTTGACGATGCCGGTCTCGACGCGGCCGGTCACAACCGTACCACGGCCCGAGATCGAGAACACGTCTTCGACGGGCATCAGGAAGGGCTTGTCGGTCGGGCGGGGCGGCTGCGGGATGAAGTCGTCGACGGCCTTCATCAGCTCAAGGATCGATTCCTTGCCGATGTTGTCGTCGCGGCCTTCGAGAGCGGCCAGAGCCGAACCCTTGACGACGGGGATGTTGTCGCCGTCGAAGTCGTACGACGAGAGCAGTTCGCGAACTTCGAGTTCGACCAGCTCAAGCAGTTCTTCGTCGTCGACCTGGTCGACCTTGTTCATGTACACGACCAGCTGCGGCACGCCGACCTGGCGAGCGAGCAGGATGTGCTCGCGGGTCTGCGGCATCGGGCCGTCAGCAGCGTTCACGACGAGGATCGCGCCGTCCATCTGGGCGGCACCGGTGATCATGTTCTTGACGTAGTCAGCGTGACCCGGGCAGTCGACGTGCGCGTAGTGGCGGGCGTCGGTCTCGTACTCGACGTGGGCGGTCGAGATGGTGATGCCGCGCTCGCGCTCTTCCGGAGCCTTGTCGATGTTGGCGAAGTCGACGGCGGTGCCGCCGAACGCTTCAGCCATCACCTTGGTGATCGCAGCGGTCAGCGTGGTCTTGCCGTGGTCGACGTGACCGATGGTGCCGATGTTGCAGTGCGGCTTGTTCCGCTCAAATTTAGCCTTGGCCATCTTTCAAACCTTCTTTCGTCTTGATTTCGAATCTGCGGGGTATCGGAGCGGAGCCCGCGGATGCAGGCGCCGCCCCTATAACCAATCCTGCCGTCAGGCAAGAGTATGCTTGATCCCGCCCGCCCTTAGGCGAGCTTCTCCTTGACTTCGGCCGCGACGTTCGCCGGGACTTCGTCATAGTGGGAGAAGATCATCGAGTAGTTCGCGCGGCCCTGGGTGAAGGAGCGCAGCGAGTTCACGTAGCCGAACATGTTCGCGAGCGGCGTGTTCGCCTCCACGACCTGTGCGTTACCACGGCTGTCGGTGCCCTGGATCTGGCCACGACGCGAGTTGAGGTCGCCGATGACGTCGCCCATGAACTCTTCCGGGGTCACGACCTCGACCTTCATGATCGGCTCAAGCAGCTTGATGCCGGCCTTCTGGGCGACTTCACGCATGGCACCGCGACCGGCGATTTCGAACGCCAGGGCGCTCGAGTCGACGTCGTGGTACGAACCGTCGTAAAGGACGATTTCGAAGTCGATGATCGGGAAGCCGACCAGCGAGCCCGAGGCAGCGGTTTCGCGCATGCCCTTTTCGATCGCGGGGATATATTCCTTCGGAATGTTACCGCCCTTGATCTCGTCCTTGAAGGTGATGCCCGCACCGCGCTCGCCCGGCGTGACCTTGACCTTCACGCGGCCGAACTGACCCGTACCGCCCGACTGCTTCTTATGGGTGTAGTCCACGTCCACAGCCTTGCCGAGGTATTCGCGGTAAGCCACCTGCGGCGCACCGACGTTCGCCTCAACCTTGAACTCGCGGCGCATGCGGTCGACGATGATGTCCAGGTGAAGTTCGCCCATGCCCTTGATGATGGTCTGGCCGGATTCGTGATCGGTCGAGACGCGGAACGAGGGATCCTCGGCCGAGAGACGGTTGAGCGCGATGCCCATCTTCTCCTGGTCGGCCTTGGTCTTGGGTTCCACCGACAGCTCGATGACCGGCTCGGGGAATTCCATACGTTCGAGAACGATCGGCGCGCGTTCGGCGCAGAGCGTGTCGCCCGTGGTGGTTTCCTTCATGCCGGCAAGAGCAACGATGTCGCCCGCGAAGGCCTCGTCGATGTCCTTACGCTCGTTGGCGTGCATCTCGAGGATGCGGCCGACCTTTTCCTTCTTCTGCTTCACCGAGTTCAGGTACGTGCCCTTCGAGAGCGTACCCGAATAGATGCGAGCGAAGGTGAGCGAGCCCACGAACGGGTCGTTCATGACCTTGAACGCGAGAGCCGAGAACGGCGCGTCGTCGGCCGGCGGGCGGCTGTCGGGCTCGTCGCTGTCGACCTTGACGCCCTGGACGTCTTCGATGTCGAGCGGCGAAGGCAGGTAATCGACGACGGCGTCGAGCAGGGGCTGAACGCCCTTGTTCTTGAACGCCGAACCGCAGACGACCGGCACGAACGCATGGCCCAGCGTACCCTTGCGGATCAGCTTCTTGAGCGTCGCGACGTCGGGCTCGTTGCCTTCGAGGTACGCTTCCATCGCCTCGTCGTCCTGCTCGACGGCGAGTTCGATGAGCTTCATGCGGTACTCGGCGGCTTCGTCAGCCAGCTCGGCCGGAATCTCTTCGTAGAAGAATTCGGCACCAAGCGACTCGTCCTTCCAGACGATCGCGCGGTTGTGCACCAAGTCAACGAGACCCTTGAGGTCGGCTTCCAGACCAATAGGAATGTAAAGCACGGCCGGAGTAGCACCAAGACGATCGATGATCGACTGGACGCAATACTTGAAGTTCGCGCCGGTACGGTCCAGCTTATTGATGAAGCACATGCGGGGGACGCCGTACTTGTCGGCCTGGCGCCATACGGTTTCCGACTGCGGCTCCACGCCGGCAACGCCGTCGAAGCATGCCACGGCACCGTCGAGCACGCGCAGCGAGCGTTCGACTTCGATGGTGAAGTCGACGTGGCCCGGGGTGTCGATGATGTTGATGCGGTATTCCTGGCCCTCGGCGGTCCAGAAGCAGGTGGTGGCAGCCGAGGTGATCGTGATGCCGCGTTCCTGCTCCTGCTCCATCCAGTCCATGGTCGCAGCGCCGTCGTGGACTTCGCCGATCTTGTAGGACTTGCCGGTGTAGTAGAGGATGCGCTCGGTCGTCGTGGTCTTGCCAGCGTCGATGTGCGCCATGATACCGATGTTACGGTACATATTCAGCGGATGGCTGCGTGCCATGGGAGAATCCTTAGCGAGGGTTTCGGGAGCGAGAGCGGCCTTCAGATAGACCCTCGCCCCCTGAAATAAAAGTGTGACGCCCGAATGACCAACTCATCCGGGCGCACACTCAGCACATTACCAGCGGTAGTGCGAGAAGGCGCGGTTCGCGTCCGCCATGCGGTGCGTGTCTTCGCGCTTCTTGACCGCGTTGCCGCGGTTGTTCGAGGCGTCCAGCAGCTCGCCCGAGAGGCGTGCCGACATGGTGGTCTCGGGACGGTTGCGCGCGGCGTTGATCAGCCAGCGGATGGCCAGGGCCTGCGCACGCTCGGGACGGACTTCGACGGGGACCTGGTAGGTCGCACCACCGACGCGGCGCGAACGCACTTCGATCTGCGGCGCGACGTTGTTGAGGGCGTCGTGGAACAGCTGGATCGGGTCCGACTTGGCGCGGGTTTCCATGGTTTCCATGGCACCGTAGACGATCGCTTCGGCGACCGACTTCTTGCCGTCGTACATGAGGTTGTTCATGAACTTGGACAGGATGAGATCCCCGAACTTGGGATCGGGCAGGATTTCCCGCTTCTCGGGACGACGACGACGTGACATCGTTGATATTCCTTGTGCTTTCGGGCGGGAGCGTGAGCATCACCGGCCGGTAAATCAGATACCATGCAACCCTTTCAGGCTGCGGGCCGGCTTACTTCGGACGCTTGGCGCCGTACTTCGAGCGGCTCTGCTTGCGATCCTTGACGCCCTGCGTGTCGAGCACGCCGCGCAGGATGTGGTAGCGCACGCCGGGAAGATCGCGGACACGGCCGCCGCGGATGAGCACGACCGAGTGCTCCTGCAGGTTGTGGCCTTCACCCGGGATGTAGGAGATGACTTCGCGGCTGTTGGTCAGGCGCACCTTGGCGACCTTGCGAAGTGCCGAGTTCGGCTTCTTCGGGGTCGTGGTGTAGACGCGGGTGCAGACGCCGCGCTTCTGCGGGTTCTGCTCCATCGCAGGAACCTTCGACTTGGCCTTCTGCGGCTCGCGACCCTTGCGGATCAGCTGGTTGATAGTGGGCATCTATACTCTTCTTTCAAATGGGAGTGCGATGGATGCGCGCCGAAACGGATCGGCGCGGACCTATCGCACCCCGGTTTC
>Ga0308159_1000418_pt1 | contig 100839 bp, 92 predicted proteins | sample PhyCR1_FD_201040 | JGI IMG/M metagenome (GOLD analysis project Ga0308159, IMG submission 201040) | Phyllosphere microbial communities from UC Gill Tract Community Farm, Albany, California, United States - DLSLC.R1 | ecosystem: Host-associated > Plants > Phyllosphere > Unclassified | place: USA...
ATGGCTTGGTCGGCGCCGGCCGGCACGAGCGTTCCGGCGATCGCACGACCTGGCGCAATGGCTACCGCGACCGCAGTCTCGACACCCGGCTCGGCACGCTCAATCTCAAGATCCCCAAACTGCGGACGTATTTGTCGATGCGGGAGGGATCGTCCAGGGGGCCATCCTGCTGGGCGGCGGCGACGATCAGCTTATCGTCGATTTCTCCACGGATAAGGGCCGACCGCTTGCAGGAGCGACCGACGGCGTCGATGGCGGGGACGGGTTCGACACGTTGCGCTACCGCGTAAACGCCGATGCCGATACGAATCTCGCACTTGTTGGCGGATTCGAAGGGCTGGCCTTCGAAGTGACGAATGGCGCGGCGCTTACCCTGCATGCAGCGGACGCCATCCCCGGCACGCTGGGCCTGACTGGCAACGGCTCGGTGACGCTGGATGGCACGGTTTTTGGTGCCGACCGCACGCTGATTGATGCCTCGATCCGCATGACCGAAGAACTCCTTTCCGACACATACGGCACGTCGCGAGATCTCACGATCATTAACAACGGCGCGCTAAGTTTGGCCAACACCTCGCAAGACCTCTATCAGCGCCGATACGCAATTAATGCGTCTCTGGCTGATGTGGTCAACAATGGCTCCATTACCGTAACCAACCCGGCCGCCTCGCAGAACCCGGCAAGCGCGATCTATTACGCGGGCACCGTCACCAACACGGGGATCATTTCCGTTTCGAGCGGCGCACCCGCGATTGAGCTTGTGCAAACGGTGATTAATTCCGGCACGATATCGGGCACGGGGCAGGCGGGACCCTATACCGCGGGCGGGGGAATCACGTCAGTCGGCACACTCATCAACAGCGGGATCGTCCGGTTCGAAGGCGACGCCGTGGTTATGGGCAACTCGTTCAACCCCGGCTCTGCGATTACCAACAGCGGCACCGTCGAGAGCCTGAATGGCACGGCGGTAAGGCTGTCCTACGATACGATTCTCACCAATGAGGCGGGCGGCACGATCCTTGGCGCTCTGGCGGTGGACATCGCCTCGGGCGGCACCATCGTCAACCGAGGGACTATCGCGGGGGATGTGTCATCCAGATATTGGGTTTCCAATGCGGCGACCTACGTGGCCGACGGCGGCACGGTTGAGGGCGATGTCGTTTTCGGGGCGTACAACGACACTTTTCTTCAGACGGGGCCGGACAGCGGTGTTTCCAGTATCGTCGATGGCGGCGACGGTAGGGACATGTGGGGTTACGCCCTTCGCCAGAGCGGCGAAGTCTCTCTGGCAGCGGGCGCGCAATTCGTGAACTTCGAAGATGCCGCCGTGCTGGCACTGGACGAGGATACGGTTGTCACGATAACCGCCCCCGCGGTTTCGGCAGAAGGCGAGTTTACGGGTGATCTGCTGGTAGGCGGCAGCGGCAAGGTGATCAATACCGCCACGATCTCGGGATCGGCCATTGCCTATCCGTACTCCCTGATGCCGGCTTCCATGGAAACCGGCGATGGACTTGTCTCCTTCGAGAACCGGGGCACGATGATTGGCGGCTTCTCCGGCAGCGTAGCCGATTTTGACAACAGCGGCATGATCACCGCACCGGTCACACTTGGCGGTGAAACCCTAACCATCAGCAACGCAGGTACGATCACCGCTACCGGCCAAGCCCCGGCAATGACGCTTGCGCTCGGTTCCTTGACGATGGACAGTGCGCCGCTTTCTGCTGGCCTCGTGAACAGCGGCACGATCGCCGGATCTGCTGTAGGGGTCTCCGCCGAGTTCCTGCCCCAGTACTGGTGGCCTCCGATCCTCCAACCCGGCGACGTCTCGGTCGCGATCACCAACACCGCAACAGGCGTTATCGCGGGCGGCACCAGTGGCCTCAACGTTGTTTCCGCGGCTCTGACGCTGGACAATGCCGGTACGATCAGCGGCGGCGGCACAAACGCTATGGCCGTGACCGTGCTTGGCAGCGTGGGCAATACGATCCGCAACAGCGGCACGCTGGCCGGCGGCATCTCGATGGGCCGGGGTGATGACAGGGTGGAGAACCGCGGCACGATTACCGGGCCGATCACGCTAGGCGCGGGCAACGATACCTTCGTACACTTCGGTGGCGCCGCTTCCGGCTCGCTTATCGACGGGGGCCTCGGCACCGACCGCTTCGTGTTTAATGCCGTGGGTGACGGTGCGCTTGACGCGGGGCAGATCACGGCGTTCGAGGAGCTAACCCAGATCGGAACGGGGACAGGCATCTATTCCGGCGCCTTTTCCGTTGAAACTATCGAATTGCAAGGCGGGACGCTGGCGGTTGCAGCAGGCCAGACGCTGTCAACGGCGGGCGCGGTGACGGTGGCAAGCGGCGACGCAGGTGTCCACGTAATCAACCGGGGCACGATCGCAGGAGCGGTTCGGTTCGGTGCGGGGAACGACAGCTTCACCGACCATGCTGCAAGTGTCGTGACGGGTGGCGTCAATGGCGGCGAGGGCGTTGATCTTTACCGCGTCGTGCTGTCGGGCGACCGAACCGGGATCGGCGCGCGCACCGGTTTCGAACAACTGGCGGAAGGTGCGGGGACGCTGGCTCTGGCGCTCGACCAGGACTTTGCTACCGTGGGGCTGGCGGGCACAAACCTGACGGCGACGACAGGCGGCAGCTTCTCCATCGGTCACATCCACGGCAGCGAGGCTGCGGAAGCCGTCGTGCTGGACCATGAAGCGACCGCCATCGTTCTGGGCGGTGGCGACGACAGCCTCATGCTCGGCCTGCCGGACCAGACGGACATCGCCTATCGGGGCACCTTCGACGGCGGCACGGGCAATGATGCACTGCGGTTCGCTTCTACCGGGCCCGTTGTCATTGGCGGCTTGGTTTCCGGCTTCGAGCGCATATCGCTGTCGTCGAACGCACTCGTCGTTGAAGGCACGCTCAATCGGGCCGATGACGTGCTGGCGTTTACCTCGGATCAGGCCCAGTTCCTACGCGTCGGGTTGACGGGCGTCTTGAATGGCACGGTGGACATCGGCGCTGGCAACGATGTGCTTGAACTTGGCCTGGGCGCAAGGCTTACCGGCCGAGTCAACCTGGGCGGAGGCAACGACCGCTTCCGCGACATCGAAGGCAGTTCGGGGAGGGGCGTGATCGACGGCGGTGAGGGCTACGACATCGCCACCGTGGGCGCTGGGTTGCAGGGTTCGTACACGCTGGCTGCAGGCAGGCTAACAGGGTTCGAACGTCTTGAGGCAGCGACGTCGCTGAACCTTGTGGGGGGCAGCTTCGACTTCGATGAAGTGGCCGCAGGAAGCATCACTATCGCAGCCGAATCCGCGCTCGCGGTTAAGGGGCTGACTGCCAGCACCCTGACGGTGCTTGGCAGCTTCACCGGGTCGGCCGAGCTCGGCAGCGGGGACAATTCCTTGCGCCTGGGCGCCGGCGCCACGCTGAATGGCACCGTGAAAGGCGGCGCGGGTTATGACGCCGCGACAGTGGAACTGGCAGGCACCCGTACCCTGGCAGCAGGCGTGCTGACGGGCTTTGAACACCTACAGACCGAAGGGACGGGTAGCCTGACGCTTACGGGCGGAACCTTCGCTTTCGACCGTATGGACATGGCAGGTGATCTGACCGTCGCCGCCACCGCCTCTCTTGCGGCAACGCGCGTCGGCTTTGGTGTGGCGGATACGCGTCTTGCTATTGCGGGTGAGTTCAATGGCGCAGTCGCGGGGGGCAGTAGCCGGAACACGATCGAGGTATCGGGCAATGCCGTCTTCTCATCAATATCCAGTGTCGAGGCCCTGCGCATGAGCACTGGGCAGGCGACCGTTGCGGGGCAGGCCTCGCTTGGGGCCATTGCGCTAAACGGGGGCCGCCTCCTCGGGCTCACCGGTTCGACTATAGACGCGCCTATCATTGAGGTGGCGCAAGGGGCCCTTTTCGGATCGGCGGGCACGGTCAACGGCAACGTCTCCGTGGCAGGGACACTCAGTCCGGGCGCATCTCCTGGAACGATGACAATCAACGGCAGTGTCGCGCTTGCAGGAACGTCGATCTCGGTATTCGAAATCACGCCCACTGCGTCTGATAAACTGGTCATCAACGGCAATCTCGCGATCGCTCAGGGTGCCACGCTGCAGATCCTCGCCGATCAGGTCGTGAAGCCGGGCCAGTCGCTCGATCTCATAACCGCCACCGGGGGGATCACCGGCGGCTTCTCCACGATCGTCAAGCCCGTATCGCTGTTTGGTTACATCGAGCAGCGTGACGGCAGGATCACCCTGCTCGGCCAGTTCCGCAACGATGTGCGCTACAGCAAGCAGGTGCGCGGCGCGATCGACTACATGAACACCGTGCTGGTGAGCGGTGAAGGCACTGCGAGCTTCGTCGCTGCGGTTCCGGCGCTCGTAGATGGGAATGGCAATGCCGATCAGGCGACCTTTGCGCGGCTGACCCCTGAAGTCTACGCCTCTGCCGGGCAGATTGCCGTCGAACAGGGCCTTGAACTTGCCGCTACCGGGCGCAGCGCCGCCTTTGCTGCGCCCGTCAACCTTTCAGACGAAACGCCCGCCGCGTTTACGTTCGCCAGTGCGCTGGGCTCGACCCGCACGCTGGAACGCGGATCGAACGGGATCGCGCGGGCACATACAAACGGGTACGGCTTTGTGGGCGGCTTGGGCTTTGGCGGTTCGCAATGGTCTGTCGGCGCTTTTGTCGGCTATCTAGACAGCCGGCAGGTTCTCACTGGGCGCGGCGCTAGCACCGAGCTCGATGGTGTGGTTGCCGGCGTTCATGGTCGTTGGACCGGCTGGGGCGGGATAGGCGTCAAGGCGACGATAGCGTACAGCGGCGGTAACGCCACGACGCGCCGGGCGCTGCCCGGCGGCACCGCCCTATCCGCAACTGGCGAATATGACCTCAAGGGCTGGACTGGCGACATAAACATAGATTACGCCGTGCCGCTTGGTCGCAATTGGACGGTCCGGCCCGGCATCGGCGTGACGGCGATCCGTACGATCCGCGATGGCGTGGCGGAGACCGGCCACCGCGCGTTCGCCCTCGAAGTTGGTCGTCGCCGCGAGGATGCGGTGTTCGTGGACGGCGCGCTGACTTTCCGGGGCGGGGTGCGAGAAAGCGCAGTCTTTCGCCCGTACCTGACGCTCGGCGCGCGTTACCAACTGGACGGGCGCACTCCTTACGCGGTTGCGGCGCTGGGCGGCGGCGGCTTCGGACTGGAAGCAGACGGAGTCGCGCGCGCGCGGTTGCTGGCGACAGCTACGGCGGGAGCCGATGTCGCCTTGTCCTCAGAGCTGACGCTGTTTGGCGCGCTGAGCAGCGAGAGCGGGGATGCCGACAACCGAGCGAGCGCCCGCGCCGGTCTGCGCCTGGCATTCTGAAAGGATACTGCGCACCGGCCCTGGCGATACAAACCCGCCGGGGCCGGTCAGTCCGGCCCTGATTTAAGCTTTGTAGGTGCATCCGCAAGGATGCGGCGACGACCGCCGGGCGGCGTCTTGGCAATGCTCCGCCGCCGCAACGAAACATCCGCGGAAGGTCAGGCCGGCTTCTCCATCACCGCCAGCGCTTGCCAGAACTGGGGATGATCGCTTCCATCCGAGCCGTCGGTGAAACTCGGCTCCAGGAAGCCGGCATTGCGTGCGAAGCGACGGATCCAATCGCGGTGAAGAAAGGCGTCGAGCTGCGCGGCTGCTCTGCCTTCGCGCAGGCGCTGCAGGTTGGCCTGCCAAACCCGATCGTGGGCAGAGTCCTCCATTTCGAGGAACGAGAACACCATGCGTCCGCCCGGCTTCAGCGCGCGGAAAGCCTCGGCGGTATAAAGGTAGGCCTCGGCTGGAAACAGGTGAGTGAATACCGACCAGTGAAAGACCATATCGAGCGAGCGGTCCGGTGCCACAATGGTGGGACTGGTGTTGAGCACTGTCGTATAATCGGGGCACCGGCGTGCCAGTTCCTGTAGTAATTCAGATACCACGTCTGCTCCGGTGTAAGTACCCCGCCAGCCTGAGCGCTGAAGAGCCTGCGCGGTACGCCCGCAACCGCAGCCAAGGTCGTAAATCGCCATGCCGTCCGTCAGACCATTATGGCGAAGAACCGCGACGTGGCCGTCCCCCTGACTGACAAACGTATCCATACTCTCGGCCCCGATAGCCTGAGCCAAGGCCAGCGTAGGGTCATGCGGCATCTGCCGCAGCTTATTACGCACGATCCGCCGATAGTCGTCGATGGAATGTGTGTTTGAGCGCCTTTGTTTGCGGGAATATAATAGCTGTATCACGAAGTTGCCACCCTTAACCCACCTGCAAAACCGGGGACGTTCAATGGCGCACCTTGACCCCTAGAGTATCCATGATGCGGAAGCTCGTCGTAACCGCAAACGCACTGCTAAAATCTGATAGATGCTGGGTGCAATCTCAGGCTTGATCATCACGGATACTCTAAGCACCAGCAAGCAGCGCATCGACCATAAAACGCCACGTATTGGCTGCATCGCTGCGGTGCGCTTCGCTCGACTCCCCCTCTCGCACATATCGGATAATTTCCATGCCGGCGAAGGTCATCTCCTCGTCGGGTTCTCGCAGCGTCGTCATCGCCGCCCTGACCGCCTTGCGCAGTTCGGCCTGCCGCACGGGATCGACCGAAGTCCAGTCGACCTCCCCGTATAGCGACGCCGCTAGCGCTTCCGCTGCACGATCGATTGGCTTCATTCTTCACTCTCCGCAGCTTAACGCGCAACGTTAAGAGTTGCGGCGTACAAAGCATACGTCTAACCTGATCACCCTAGTCGAATTAATTTTCATTCAGGGGTTTTGCGCTCGTCGTCTTGCGATGAAAAAATCCTGTTCGTTAGACGTTGGAGCGGGAGGGCTTGAGGGACGATCTTCGACGCTGGAGTCAGCCTGAGGGGCTGCCCTTTTGCCCCTCGCAACAGTCAGACTGCCGTCAAACTAGGTTGTGTAATCAGAGGTTTTAAAATTTGATTCGGGTGGGGGCCCTTAAGCCGGTGCCGGAAGGCTGTGGCGGCAATCCCCACCCTGAAGCCCGGCGGCTCGGACGAATTTCGGCCTTGCACTCGCCTGAGGCGGAATGAATCGCCAAGTGCGAGACAAGGGCCCGATGCCAGATCGCCGTAAAGACATCGATTTGCGGATACTAACGCCGCACGGCTATGCGGAGGGCCGCTTTTCAGGGGGACCTCATCCACGGTCAAACGCGAGCGCAGGCGAGGAAGGGTGCTCCGGGTTAGGCGCGGACATGTGCAGTCCGCGCCCTGGTCACGTTCAGGCTTCGGCGAGGACTCCGCGCAAATATCGGCCGTAGTCGGACTTCCCTAGCTTGCCGACGGCCTTCTCCAAACCGGCAGCATCAATGAAGCCTTGGCGGAAAGCGATCTCCTCGGGGCTGGCGATCTTGAACCCTTGGCGCTTCTCCAATACACGGACAAATTCAGCCGCATCAAGCAAACTGTCGGGCGTGCCAGTGTCAAGCCACGCATAGCCGCGGCCCATGATCTCAACTGACAGTTCCCCACGTTCCAGATAGTACCGGTTGACGTCGGTGATCTCAAGCTCTCCGCGCGGAGAGGGCTTTAGGTTTGCGGCGATGTCCGCCACCTGCCCATCATAGAAATATAGGCCTGTCACCGCCCAGTTGGACTGCGGCTTATCCGGCTTCTCCTCGATAGAGACTGCCTTCATCCGTGCGTCGAACGCGACTACGCCGTACCGTTCGGGATCTTGGACGTGATAAGCGAACACGCTGGCGCCTCTCGTACGCGATGACGCGCTTCCCAAGAGCTCGGGCAGGCCGTGGCCGTGATAAATGTTGTCGCCAAGTATCAGCGCCGAAGGCTGGCCAGCTATGAAATCCGCGCCGATGATGTAGGCCTGCGCCAGTCCGTCGGGGCTGGGCTGTTCGGCATATTCGAACGTCATGCCCCACTGCGAGCCGTCGCCTAGCAGGCTGCGGAACGCGGGAAGATCGCGCGGGGTGGAGATGATCAGCACTTCACGGATGCCCGCCAGCATCAGCGTGGTCAGTGGGTAGTAGATCATCGGCTTGTCGTAAACCGGCATGAGCTGCTTTGATGTCGACAGCGTCATGGGATAAAGCCGAGTGCCACTCCCGCCAGCTAGAATGATACCCTTCATAGTCTTCATGTCCCTTGGATTAGGCGGGCGATCACTGCATCGAGTGAGATTCGCCAGTCAGGCAGCATCACATCGTGAACTTGGTTAATAAGCGTGCAATCTAGACGCGAGTTTGCAGGTCGAGCGGCAGGGGTCGGATATTCAACGGTCGAGATCGGCCTGACTGCCGCCGCCGGGCCGCCGCGCGCTGCTGACGCGGCGAAGATTGCGATGGCAAAATCCGCCCAGTTTGCTTCCCCGCGCGCAGTCATGTGGAACACTCCGCGCAGGGCCGGATCGCGGCTTGCAACGAGATTGGCGGCGACCTTGAGGATGCCATCCGCGATGTCAAGCGCACTGGTGGGATTGCCAACCTGGTCGGCTACTACTGACACCTCATCTCGTTCGCCAGCGAGGCGCAGCATGGTCTTGACGAAATTGGTGCCAAACGGGCTGTAGACCCACGCCACGCGCAGAATCGCTGCATCATAGCCGCTTTCTGCGAGCACCGCCTCTTCACCCGCCAACTTAGACGCGCCGTACACACCGGTAGTCCCCGTGGCATCGCTTTCCAGATAAGGCCGGTCAAGCGTCCCGTCGAATACGTAGTCGGTGGAGACATGAATCACCGGCACGCCCAGCGCCTTTGCCGCGCGCGCCGCCGCACCTGCGCCGGAGCTGTTGATAGCATGAGCAAGCTCGGCCTCGCTCTCGGCCTTGTCGACAGCGGTATAGGCGGCCGCAGAAATCACTACGTTAGGCGCAGCGGCCTCGATCGCCCGGACGACGGAGGCGGGATCGGCAAGGTCCATCTCGGGCCGGCCGATAGCTATCACCTGATGGCCGTCGGCAGTCCCGCGCTCGATGAGCGCGGTGACGACTTGGCCGGACTTGCCGGTAACTGCGATCCTCATGCAGGCGCCTTCGCGGGGGACAAGCCAAGCCTCTCGCCATTGTAACGTTCTAGGAGGGGGCGCCACCACCACTCATTGTCGAGATACCAAGACACCGTTTTCTCGATGCCGGTGTCGAAGTTTTCTGCAGCCCGCCAGCCAAGCTCGTTTTCCAGCTTGGTGGCATCGATGGCATAGCGCGCATCGTGGCCGGGCCGGTCGGTTACGAACTCGATCAGGTGCTCACGCGGGGTATCGCTCGGAACCAGTTTGTCGAGCACGGCGCAGATCCGCCGGACCACGTCAATGTTGCGCCGTTCGTTACGGCCGCCTACGTTATAGGTCTCACCCACTTGGCCCTTGTCAATGATGATATCGAGGGCGCGGGCATGGTCCTCCACAAACAACCAGTCGCGCACGTTGTCGCCCTTGCCATAGACGGGCAGTGGCTTGCCAGCGAGCGCATTGAGGATGGTGAGCGGGATCAGTTTTTCAGGGAAATGGTACGGCCCATAGTTGTTCGAGCAGTTGGAAACGACAATGGGCATCCCGTAAGTGCGGTGCCAAGCCTTGGCCAAATGGTCCGACGCGGCCTTGGATGCCGAATAGGGTGAGCTTGGATCATAAGGTGTGGTTTCCTCGAACAGGCCTTCGTCGCCCAGCGATCCGTAAACCTCGTCGGTAGAGACGTGGAGGAAGCGGAAGGTTGCCTTGGCATCGGTATCGAGCCCGTTCCAATAGCCACGCGCAGCTTCCAGTAGCGTGAACGTCCCCACGACGTTGGTCTGAATGAAATCGGCAGCGCCGGTGATTGACCGGTCGACGTGACTCTCGGCAGCCAGATGCATAATGCGATCGGGGGCAAAGTCGGCGATCGCCGCGTCCATCTCAGCGCGGTCGCAGATGTTTGCCTTGAGAAAGCGATGGTTATCCTTGCTTTCCACTGCCTGGAGCGAGGCTTCGCAGCCCGCATACGTCAGGGCATCGATGGTGAGAACATCATAGCCCTTGTCGAGCACAAGATAACGCACGAGCGCCGAGCCGATGAAGCCGGCCCCGCCGGTCACGATTACACGCATAATTATTCGCTCCAGCTGAAGTAGGCGGGAAGGTCGGCAAGGCGTGGCTGCTGGCGATCCTTGCCGGAAAGCGTATCGGGATCAGCGGCGTCGGGCCACACGATGCCGATGGCGGGATCGTCCCATGCCAAGCCCTTGTCGCAGTCCGCGCTGTAGTAGCCCGTAACCTTGTAGGAGATTACCGTATCCGGCTCGAGCGAGCAGAACCCGTGCGCGAAACCCGGCGGCACCCAAAGTTGCTTGCCGTTGGCAGGGGTCAGCGTTTCGCTCACCCACTGGCCGTAAGTGGGCGAGCCTGCGCGGATGTCCACTGCCACGTCGAACAACGAGCCAGCTGTGCAACGCACTAGTTTGCCCTGCGCGTGCGGCTCACTTTGGAAATGGAGGCCGCGCAAGGTGCCGGCCCGGGCACTGCGGCTTTCATTGTCCTGAAAGAAAGTCCAGTCACCACACTCGCGCGCGAAGATATCGGCCCTAAATGTCTCGGCGAAGTAACCGCGCTCGTCGCCAATGTGCCGAGGAATTAGAAGCCTGACCCCGGCGATACCGAGGGAACTTATCTGCATACTCTGCCCCTTCAGAGAATATTACGCAGCGGGGCCGAACCGTGAGGCCACCGCACTGCGCATCAGTTGTTGCTGTTTTGGACCGTTTGAACGGCGGCAGTCACAGTCATCAAAGGTGAGAAGAGTTGGCTAATCAGTTGCAACACCTTGCTGGGCTGGTTTGCGGATGCATTGCCGAAGTAAATCACGTCCTTATTCCGCACGTCGAAGCGTTGCGCCAGGAAGTAAGAACTCGCGTGCATCATATTGAGATGGTAGACCATCGGCACGTCGTTGCCCTGTGCATCAGTTACGTACCGAAATACGAAAATCGCCGCGGGGTCGCCAAGTCCCGGGTTGACCCCTCCGGCCACAGCGATCGCCTCTGCAAGCGACGTCTTTGAGCGAGCGAAGGGAAACTGCTCCACCCGACCCGGCGCGCCCATGACCGAATACGACCTTGGATCATTGATGAGCATTAGCCGGTCGCCAGGATAGGCTGGCACGTCGAGCGTAGGCTTATCCACAAGGTCGTCGAGCCGCAGGTCCACCTTTTCATTCCGACGCACGATCCGCAGAGCCAAATCGCGGGAATTGCCGCGATAGCCGCCCGCCAAGGCAATCACGTCGGACAGCGTTTCGCGGTTGGTCTGCAGCACCAGGCGGCCCGGTCGCGTCACTTCGCCGCTGACCATAACCGTGTTGCTGATTGCCTGACTTATGGTAACGATAACTTGCGGATTCTGCGAAAAACGGCGCAGCGAGCTGCGGATCAGGTCTTCGACTTCGCCTATCGTACGTCCCAGTACGCGCAGTTTTCCCGCATAAGGGATGATGATGTCGCCATCGTCATTTACACGCGTGGGGGGCAACTTCTGGACCTTGACGCCAGTGCCTACAGACACCGCCCCGCTTTTCTCGCCTGCAGCAGCAGTGGCTCCGCCGGAGAATAACGTAACGCCCGCCTCGTAAATGTTGACATCTAAGATGTCGCCGGGGCCAATCATGTCGGTCGGTGGGGGCGCAAGGCCCGCGCTCAACCCCAAAGGCGTCAGACTTTCCGCAGGCGCAGGCACGTCTGTGACGGTCGAGAGTTCGACGACTTGAATCGGCAGCGCGGCGTCGGTCGCGAGTACGGATTTTTCGATCTGCCTACCTGTTGGCCCGCTCGTGGGTAGAGAAGCGCAGCCTGCGAGGCCTGCGATCAGAACGAGACTGATAAATTTTCTGGACTGCATCGCTGTTTCAACTCGGAGGACCTTTGGCTTCGGACAGGCGCCTTAGCATTGCCTGTCCGAAATGAACAATAGCAAGGCTTGCGTTGATTCCCAGCGATCGCCCACGTCGTTCGTTGGCACTAACTCGGCTGCCGCTTGCGGCCGGATTTATCAAGGATGAACATCGCGCTTCGAACCGCAGGCACTTGCGATCTGTCGCGGCACACTTGCGCGCACTGGCGTGTTCGCCTAGCGCTGCGCGGAATGATCGTACTTGCTCCCTTGGACGATCTCGCTCTTTTTGGCGCCATGAAGGTACTATGAACTTCGAGCAATCGCTCCCGGTCGAGGCCGAGACTCCAGTCCGTCAATCCGCGTTCTCCGCATGGCTGAAGAAGCGGAGGTGGTTTGTTTTGTTTGTCATCGTTCCGACGCTGCTTGCGGCAGTGTATTACGGGCTGTTCGCTTCGGACGTCTATGTTTCTGAGGCGCGCTTCGTCATCAAAAGTCCAGACCAGAAGCGGCCGCAACTCTCCTCCTTGGCCAACCTCATACAGACCACCGGCCTTTCGAGCGGGCAGGAGCAGGCGAACGAAATCCTTGAATTTGTGCGATCCCGTGATGCCCTGCGCGACCTGGAAAGAAACGTCAGGATCCGTGAACGGTACGCCAAGCATGGCGATTTCCTTTCGCGCTTCCCGGGACCGCTACATAACAATTCGTTCGAAGACCTGTACGAATACTACGGTAAGATGGTGGATGCACGCCTCGATACCGAGAACGGCACTGCGATCCTTACCGTCAAGGCTTTTACGCCTAACGATGCCTTTGCGGTCAACAGCAGCCTGCTCGACATAAGCGAAGCGATGGTCAACCGGTTGAATGCGCGTGCGCAGAACAGAGCGGTATCAGAGGCGCAAAGGCAAGTGAACCTCGCCACCGAGCGCGCCAAGAACGCGAGAGTTGCCTTGGCCGGTTACCGCAATTCGCAAGAACTGATTGATCCTGCCAAGCAGGCGGTTGGCGTCCTGGAGATCGCCAACAACATGATTGCCACGCGGGCCGCGCTCCAGGCGCAACTCGACGAGATGCTGCGCGTGGCCCCCGCCAACCCATCAATCCCTGCCCTGCGCAACCAGATCAACGCTATTTCAGCTCAGATCGCCGCACAGGACAATCGTGTCGTTGGCTCTAAGCAAGGCATCGCCTCGAAACTGGGGGGCTATGAGGATCTATTCGTCGAGCAAGAGTTCGCGACCGAGAATCTTAATGTCGCCAATGCGGCGCTAGTACAGGCTCGAAACGAAGCCCAGCGCCAGCAATTCTACCTCGTGCGGATCGTAGAGGCGAACAAGCCTGACATGCCGCTGCTGCCCCACAGGTTGCTGAGTATCATCGTTTGCGCCGCGGTTCTGACCTGCCTCTATTTCATTGGGTGGATGCTCATTGTGGGCATTCTCGAGCACGCGCCGGAAGACTGACGATGTCCGATAGAGCAATGCGCAAACTTCGTGAAGGATGGCGCATCCAAACCCGAGTGATCCACGCGCTCATAATCCGCGAACTTCACACCCGCTTCGGACGCGAGAATATCGGCTTCCTATGGATAATGGTTGAACCACTGCTATTTGCAGGTCTGGTCGCAATTATTTGGCGGTTCATGAAGGGGCCTGAGGAACACGGCATCGGCATCATTGCCTTCGTAGTGACCGGCTACATTCCCATCACGCTGTTCCGCCACGGAGTTTCGCGCAGCGTCAGCATTTTCGTGGCGAACAGCAGCCTCATGTATCATCGCCAAGTCAAGATCCTCGATTTCGTCTTGGCTCGGTTCGCGATCGAAGTGATCGGCAGCATGATGGCGTATGTCTTCATCGCCAGCATACTTGTGCTGTTTGACGAATTTCCCATTCCCGCACAGCCCGGTCTTCTCGTTGCCGGCTGGATGCTATACTCGCTGTTCACGCTGTCGCTGTGCTTTATGGTCGCGCCACTTTCCGAGATGTCGGAAGTGCTCGAGAAGTTTATGCCCGTGGTTACTTATGTAATGATTCCATTTTCCGGCTTGTTTACCATGGCATCTTGGCTCACGCCAACAATGCGAGAGTATCTCCTGTGGTCGCCGTTCGTTAATGCTATGGAGATGATGCGGAAGGGTATTTGGGGCGGCCAGATAACAGCTTACTATAATATCTGGAACCCGCTTGCTTGTTCACTCGTGGCCTCAATGCTGGGTCTGGCGCTGTGCCGCCACGTCCGCCGGACACTGACTGTCGAATGATAGTCTGCAGAAACATCTACAAGTCGTACAAGCATGGTGCTTCGCGCAAGCAGGTGCTGAACAACGTCAATCTCTCTATCGCGCCAGGGGATCGCCTCGCCCTGCTGGGCCGTAACGGTGCGGGCAAAAGCACACTCATTAAACTGATCGGCGGCGTAGAGATGCCGACGTCTGGCCGCATCACGCGCGGTATGTCACTGTCCTGGCCCTTGGGGTTCGCCGGCGGCTTCCAGGGCAGCTTGACTGGCTATGACAACGCGCGATTCATTTCGCGTATATATGATCGCGACTATAAGGATATGAAGGCCTTCGTCGAGGACTTCACCGAGATGGGCCGACAACTTGCCATGCCGGTGAAGACTTATTCTTCGGGCATGCGCGCCCGTTTGGCCTTCGCTCTATCGCTTGCGATCGAGTTCGACTGCTACCTAATCGATGAGATTATCCTGGTGGGCGACCAAAACTTTCAGCGTAAGTGTCAATACGAACTATTCGAAAAGCGACAGGACAGAACAATGATCCTCGCCTCGCACAGTACCGAAGTGGTTCGCCAGTTCTGTAACCGCGCTGTTATCATCAATCAGGGCCACGCAACCGACTATACCGATGTCGATCACGCTGTGGACCTTTACAGCGCACTCTGACCTGCGCGCCTTATCGAGCCGCAAGGCTGTGGAGCGCTACACGTCCCCGGGGGGCGCCGTCTTCCTGCAGGTACGGGAAGAACAGCGCCTGGGCCCGCCGGTTATCCTTGTGATTGCGTATCAACGAAGCGACCTTCTGCCATGCCGTGCAGGATATAGTGGTGTAGCGGGTCGATGCCCGCCTCGGCGACGTCGGAATACTTAGCCAAGTATGCCTCGCCGTCGAAGTGGTTCCTGCTTCGCAGCATCTGCGCTATGTAGCGGCGTCGCATTGAGGGCGGCAAAACGCCCTTCAACCCTGCATTGCTGCTTTCGATCATTCGGTAAAGACGGCGCAACCACTCTAGCTGGCGATCCTTGCGACCGGCCCGATCCTCGGCCGCCTGCAGTTTTCGGGCCTGCTGCTTGCTCTCGGCCTGCAGGATGCCCAATTGTTCCAGCGCCTGCGATGCCTTGCCGTGGTATTCTAGCGCATCCGCGCGTACAGAAGCGAGGGCCTGAGTCAGGGTCGCGACCTGCTCCTCGGCGTGGCGCGCAGCAATCTCCCGCTGCTCGAGATGATTCATAAGTATTTCGATGTCACGGTGCAGGCTGGTCTTCTGGTCCATCAGCCCGGAGACCGCCTCGCGCTCGGGCCGGTCGATGTTGCCCGTGCCAGTGACAACCTGCTCCGGGATGGAATCGGCGACCTGATCAAGAAGCACAGCCAAATTCGAAAGCGGGTGTTGTTCCTCCTGCCATTCGTCACGCAGGCGCCCGGTCTGCACCTTCAGCACGCCGGGCTCAATCTCTAGCCCTTGGAGCCGCGCGACGCCTGCAAGGACGCGCCGGTTGAAGTTTCCGTGCTCGTCCAACTGCTGCTGTCTGAACTCGGAAACCGCTTCCATACGAGCAATCAACCGTCGGGCCTGTTCCAGTTCGGACTGGACGATGGACAACCGTTTTTCCAGGCTGCGGCGTTCGCCAGCGAGATCGAACACCCATCCATCGGCGTCGAGCAGCCGGGTCTGAAGGCGCTCCTGAACTGTCTGAAGATCCTCGATCCGGCCGAGCAGCCCCTCACGTTCGGCCGTAAGTTTGTCTGCCTGTGACCAGGCTTGCTCGATCTCCTCCTGGCGCTGACGCAGGTTGCTTTCCAATGTCGCGATCTCCCCTGCAAGATGCTCTTTATCCGCAGCGATGCGACCGTTGTTCTGTGTGGTCTCGGACAAGGCGGCCGAAAGGCGGGCCATTTCCGTGGTCAGGGCGGTGTGCCGGTCACGCTCTGCGGCAAGGGCGTGCCGGGCTTCATCGAGTTCCCTGGTACGCTCGGCTTCTAATTCCGGGTCGGACAGCATCTCGCAGCGATGGCGTAGCTCCTCAATGAGGTTCATGTCCTCGGTGTTGACGCTTTCGTTGTAAATCGCACTCGACTGCCAGGTACGCGCATTAAGAGAGGGATAGCGGTGGTAAACGAAGGCGGTGTTCATCGGCTCCGCGCTCGGTCCCTTGCGAAAAACGGCCACAAAATCGTTCCACACATCGCTGTGGCGGTTGCCGATGAAGCTTTCGACGAGATCAACTTCCAGCCCCTCAGAACGCGCGTGTTCGGCCAAGGCGAGCCCGGCATCCGGATAGAAGCGCCAGCAGTCCTTGGGATAGCGATGGACTGTACCGTTCGACGGCGCGTTGACGTAAATGTGGCCGCCCGGCCGGGCGGCGCGGCACATACGCACGAACGTGTCCCAGAAACGCGTATCGTGTTCGAACACCGACGATGCCATGACGAGGTCAAAGCTGTCGCTTTCTACCGGAAAGTCAGTGCCGGGAGTGATGACGTGATCGACCGAAGGCCCGTCTTCCAGATCGAGGCCTGTATATCGGGTTGTCGGAGCCGCGGCATCCCGAAGACATCCGTTGACGTTGAGCGAACCTATTTCCAGAATCTTCGCATTAGGAAGATCGCTGTACGTGCGCATGACCAGTTCCCCGATCCGATACGCAGAATCGTGCATTTACGTCACTCCATTGCCGCCTGCCGGTCCTCCCTATGAACGGACCGCCAACTTTATGCGGCTTTGCCCAATCCCTTCTGTCTTGCAAGGCTGGAGACATGAAAAAAGCGGGGGAGGGGCTTATTCGCGCCCTGCAGGATCCCGCCCCCACTGACGCAATTGCCATTCTACCGTCCGCGCCACGCCTTCGCGAAATGGCGTCGTGGTTTTCCAGCCCAACAGTCTTTCCGCTTTGGAGGGATCGAGGATGTTTGAAGGCGTATCGGTGGCTCTATCCGCAATGTGTTCGCGCGGGATGCGTTTGCCCAGCGCCGCCTCGACCGCCTCCACCACGGCAAGGATCGAGAGCCCTTGCCCACTGCCGACGTTCACCACGTCGTTGAGCGGGTCATGTTCGACCGCCCGTACAATAGCATCCACCGTATCGTCGATATAGAGGTAATCGCGTTCGTTCAATCCATCGCCGAAGATAGTGAGCGGCTGTTCCTGCCTGAATTTCTGCAAGATCGTTCCGATTAGTCCCTGCCCCCCCACGCCCGTCTGGCCGGGGCCGTAGGGATTAGCCACACGCAAGATGTTGAAACCCGTTCCTGTCCCGCGACACAGCATCCGCAGATACTGTTCAGTGAATAGCTTGGTCAGCCCATAAGAATTTAATGGAAACGTAGGGTGTTCTTCCGTGATCGGCACAGTCCGGGGCTGACCGTATACTGTTCCGCCGGAAGACAGAAACGTAAATGAGCGGATTCCAGAAACGATGCATGAATTGATGAAGCTCACGTGCGGAATTATGTTGCTGTGTATATCCGGAACAACCTTGTTGTTGCCAATCGCAGCATTGGAGGAATTAATGAGCTGCACTACATGGGTGATGCCGAAAAGCTTGCGATGGACTTCGATGTCGTCGTGCAGATCGACTAGGCGGATCTCCGCTTCATTACCCAACATCTCCTCGAAATCGCGGGGGAAATGGCGTCCGAAGCACACGGTCCTGTAGCCGCGCTCGAGCAGGGCCGCGGTGAGATGGCGACCGATAAATCCATTGGCACCGAACACTCCTACAGTAGTCATCTGTTCCTCAATTTCGGTCGTTTGCGACGAAGTGTCAAAAACCCGTGCAGGAGAATACGACGGGGTCCGATTGCCTCATGTTCGAGACGGCGAGAGTGGCGCTTTTCCTGTCAAAGGCGGTTTGGCGCAACGACCCTTCGCTCTGCGTGAGACTGGATGCGAAGCAGGCCCATCCGTTAGGCGACTCGGTGGAAAATCCAATAGTGATCTTTCCGGCCGGGCAATCACGGGCCATGGCGAAGGATCCGGCAGTCTGACCTCCGCGGCGCTCGCGCGCGCCGCAACTGCCCGAAATAGATGGCGGCTCGCCTGATGCGATCATGGCGGGTGCCGCGATGGCATCGGACCCGACCCTGAGCGCTGGCGTTTTGCCGCCAGATCCCACCTCGATCGACATGGCATCGTCGGACATAACTAGCTTGCCCGACCCCGCGCGTCGCGCGTTAGAATAAATGCGCCACGCGGGCCTGCCCGACGTGCCGTACCAAGAAAGCGCGTATTCAGCGGGCAACGCCACAGCATCTGCGGCACCGTCAATCACCTCGATTGATTTGTCACCGAACAGGATGCCCACGCGATAGTTCGCCCCGTTGTTGAGGATCGATATCGGGTTGGTGCAGCTTTGCGATTCTCTCATCCCTATCCCGCAATCAACTCTCAGATTGTTAAGCAGCTGCTGCGGATTGTAATTGTAAGGATCGGCGAGAGGAGCCGGATTACTCTCGTTTTGAATGGAGTTCTCATCGTTGATGAGCAACCGAAAAGCAGTTTGCCCGTGCGGCACATAGCCTTCGGAATACTGCGCCCAGTGGAGGTGGGGCTGATCGCTGTCAGCGACGACAAGGTTGATACTGCCGATGATGTTCTGCGCTCGACCGCTGTGATTGTCGCTTGATCGCGTTCCGAAAAAGGCGCCATAATTGCCGCTGGTGGACAACGAATAGAGCTGCACGATGCCGCTCAGGTCAGTGCCCGGAACATAGCGGTTGGCCCACGTTTCTCCTTCGCGAGAGGCGGCGCCAAAAAGCCCGGTCCGTGCACCGATAGTGTTGACCAGAAGGTTGCTCGAGCCATCAAAGCGGGGCTGGTCGGTCTGCCTCGAGACGTCCGGATAGAGGTCGGTGCCGATCGCGATCGGATTGGCTTCCGTCGCAGCCTCGGGCGCGCGTTCCTCATCAGCCTGTGCAAATGCCGGTAAGCTGGCCACCAGAATGCCGCACGCTAGGGTGGCCGCTTTTCCGCCCCGGCTTTCGCAACGGAGCTTTCTTTCGGGCAAATAGATCATGCGAAAACTCCTGGGGATGCTTGGGTGCGCCTTGAACCCTTCCAGACGCGCTGACCTTTGTTACATCTGGTAGCTTGCCCTTGCCTTGCTGGCTAACCATTACGGTGCACATTTGCACCGCGACGGCTCGTCGACGTAGCGAAAATATTGACCGTTACAATGATTGAAAATAGCGTAAATTCAGATAATTTGGCAAAATTCCCAGGGAAAACCTCATTGATTTTCGCCAGAACCGGCTTGGAGCAAGCATGCAATTCGATAGTGACCAAAAAGACGGTGGCATTGGAAAACTAAACCCTCGCCAACGTGAAATTGCATATGCAAACTTTGATGAAGAATACTACAGATTATCTAACCCGGAAGTTGAATCCGGTTCAGGCGAGCTACTTGTTCATTATCTGAGAGAGGGCTGGAGGCAGGGCAGAAATCCTAACGCGTCTTTCCGTACGGTGGAATATTTGCTTCAGTATCCATATCTTATCGGATCGCAGCAGCATCCATTTTTCCATTATCTTTTCTCGGACGATGCCCCCGGAGTTGCCGGTGCCGGTTCCGGTGCTGATTTGTCCAGCGTTGTGGTCTTGCCATCGATGCCGGATTTGCCGCCAATAGTCGAGTCCGGGCTGGACACAAGTCCTGCACCCGTCGCGCACATCGCACCGATCACACCGCTTTCCGACGAGGAAGCCTTGCGCGGGCTTATGCCGCATGAGATCAAGCGCCTGCGCGATGAATTTGACCAAGCCTACTACCTTGCCCAGTATTCTGACGTGCGGATTTCTGGCGTTGATGCGTTCATGCACTACATGACGTTGGGATGGCTAGAGCGGCGCAATCCTAGTGGCGACTTCTCGACCAGGTTCTATCTAGACCTCTATACCGACATCGCCGCTTCGGGGATGAACCCGTTCGTGCATTGGGCGCTGCATGGCAAGCAGGAACTTCGCGCTGCTATATCTTTCCGCGATAAGATGGCCAAAAAGCACTATGCGCCCAAGGTCTCGGCCATTGTCCCCAACTACAATCACGGCCGGTTCCTGGCGCAGCGCCTCGATTCTATCTTAGTGCAGACTTATCCCAACATCGAGATTACCGTCCTCGACGACTGTTCGAGCGACAATAGCCGCGAAGTCATCGACAGCTACATTGAGCGGTACCCTGACCGCATCAAAAAGATGTACAACGATGTTAACTCAGGTGGCGTTTTCAATCAGTGGCGCAAGGGCGTCGGCAACGCGGTCGGAGAATTGGTCTGGATCTGCGAGAGCGACGACTTCTGTGAACCTGACTTCGTCGAGAAACTGGTTCCCTTTTTTGCCGACGACAGTGTGCAGATGGCCTTCGGCCGCATCCTCGAAACGGACATCGAAGGTTCGCCAAACCTTTGGCTCGACACGTACCGCGAGCATGCCGAGGCAGGGATCTGGGGCACATCGCTTGTTCGTCCGGCGGCGGACTGGTTCGCACACGGCTTTGGCGTCAGCAACGTGATTGCCAACGTGGGCGGCTGTCTCTTCCGGCACCAGCCCATCCCCTTACACGTCTGGCAGGAGGCGGCGTCCTATCGCGTAGTGGGGGACTGGTATCTGTATCTTCAGATCGCGGGCGGTGGGCAGATTGCTTGGGAACCTGAAGCGGTGTCTTATTTCCGGCGCCACGGATCGAACACGTCCTCAACCTCATTCAACGGAACCGGGTTCTATTCAGAACTCGAACGCGTGATGATCGAGATGCGCAAGACCTGGGACATCCCGAACTCGACCGTCATAAAATTCCATAACAATATCAAGGAACAGTACCTCTACTTTAAGGTCGAGGAGGCACACGGCGCCCTCGAACTGCACTGCAACCTTGAAAAAATGCTCGCGGTCAAGCGCACCAAGGGGCATATTTTGCTCGCAATGCTGGGCTTCGTGCCTGGCGGCGGCGAGAATTTCCCGATTCAGCTAGCTAACAGCCTCGTCGATGCGGGCTGGATTGTCTCGATGCTCATTTTCGTGTCCGATGAGGTGAACGAGCACATGCGCGCCTCACTGAACCCGGCAGTATCAGTGTATGACGCAGCATGGGTAACAGAGTACGGCTGCGAACGCTTCATCCGCCAAGCCGGCGTGTCATTGATCCATTCGCACACGGTTGGTGCGGAAATGCACTTTTACCATATGTGGAACCTCGACCCCGACGTGCCTTACGTAGTGACGCTGCACGGCTCGTACGAGGCATCGGATATTCCGCCGGAAATGATGAAGAAGATTGCGGAGCCGATTGACCACTTCGTCTATACCGCCGACAAAAATCTCCTGCCGCTCGAGGGCCAAGGCATTGCCGCGGAGTGTTTCACGAAGATGGCAAACGCCATGCCGATTGATCCACTGCCGTATCCGCAGAGCCGCGCGGAAATGGGCATCGCCGAGGATGCGATCGTGTTCACGCTGGTCGCTCGTGGCATCAAACGTAAAGGTTGGCGTACTGCGATCGATGCCTTTAGGTTGATCCGCAAGCGCAATCCCGGGCAAGCCATGCACTTGTGCCTCGTTGGCGAGGGTGACGAACCCGATCGTCATCGCAAGAAGTTTGGGAACGATCCTGACATTAGCTTCCTAGGCTATCAGGCTCGCATCCACGGTCTTTACCGGATTAGCGACGTGGCGATCGTGCCGACACGTTTCGCCGGCGAGTCCTATCCGCTTTGCATTATCCAAGCGCTACAGGTGGGCACGCCGGTGGTCGCTAGTGACGCTGGCGAAATTAGCAATATGCTGGAGAGCGAAGCCGGGGTGAAAGGTGGAATTATCGTCAAGGCGGTGCGCGATACCGATCAGTTCATCGCCGATTTCGCGAAAGCCATGGAAACGATCCTTGATGCGCGTTTGCGGGAGGAACTGGGCAGGAATGCGCAAGACCTAGGACAGAGGTACGACATGGCCCCATTGGTTGGAATCTACGGCAGCCTATACGCACGGATCTTGGAGAAACCGGCTCCGGTGGTGACACTGGCTGCCTGATGCTCCGCAGGCCCGCCTGCGCCGCGCGTTTAGCGGCGCAGGCGTCGGAGGCGCTCCAGAACCCTGCGCCCAACTCCCTGTCGGCCATCCTTGGGCGCCTCGACCCTCTCCCCCAAGTAGATGTTAGGCCGCGGCCGACCATCGACGATGGACTTGAGGGCGCGCAAATCCAACTTTCCCAGTGCCTCGTCAGAGAATGCGGGGGTGTAATAGATGCAATCATCGAAATAATAGTGCGTCACCTGTGACCACCGGGTAAGGCGAGGGTCGGTCTGGTGGCTACCGCCGTGCAAGAGGTTGGCCGTCCAGATCAGCGCCTGCCCTTTGCGGGCGAGGAACGTTTCCTCGGTGGCGTCATAAGCATCGCGTAGCGCCCGCCACCCCTGCGCGAAGGGGGCCTGCGCAGAATGCAACTCGCTGCCGTAGCCGCGCCTGCCAATTAGGCTGTTGCTCAGCATCGGCCAGCGGTGAGAACCGGGTAAGTAGAACAGCGGCCCTGCGTCCGGCCCAATGTCCTCCATCGCCAGCCACACGCCGCACATGAAACGCTCGGGCAAGCTGGAGAAATGAACCGCGTCCGTATGCGCGTCCTGCTGCGTGCCGACCGGAAAATTAAGCGTCTGGAAGGGGAAGGCCCTGCGCCCGTACAGCTTGCTAAGCAGGCTAAGAATGTCCCGGTTGGCAGCAATCTCGCGCACGTCATTATCGAAAGTCCAGGCATCCTGGATTCGGCGTTCGCCCTGCGTCTTGTCGCTTTGCGGATCTCCGAAGTCGATGCCCGCATAACGTGGGCCAAGCTTCGCTGTGATTCGGTCGATGCGCGCATCGATCTGCGGATCAGGGAAATCAAGTACGGCATAGCCGAGTTCGTTGAGATCGGTGGCAACCCGTTCCTCGTCAGCAGTCAGACCCATAGCGCCGCGCTGCAGTTCAAAAAGCGGGGATTCGACCAACGGAATGCCGGGAAAAGGATTGGTCACGATGGTCGCCGTTGTCCTGTTGCAAGTGATGCAGACGGACCTCTTACAGTGGCGGTCTGCGCGATTGAAGTGCTCACCCCAGGCATAGTGCTATTTCAGCCACCTGTCCGCCATCATGTGAGCCGCACGCCGCAAGCCGCCCGGCCCGCGCGCCACATCGCGCAGCAGGCCAGCGAAATCCCGCTTGAGGGTGCTGCGTTCGTCTAGCTGGAGATAGATCTGCCAGAACGCGTCTACACTGATCGCTCGGGGCATATTCCATACGCCGTGATAGCCAAAAGTGCGGCGCGGGTCGCTGCAGCGCTCGGCAGCGAAGGCGTCCGCCAGATCGCGGGGGGCAAAACGCATGCCTAGCCCTTCCAGCCAGGCGCGATTCGTGCGCCCTATTGCCACGTCCTCGGGGTGGACTGGGACGAAGGCGGGATCGCGGCATAGTTCCATCAGGCGCCGGGTTCGCAGCGAAAATCCGCCGTTGCCAACGTCGTGGCCGTCGTCGAACTGTGGCCAGCTGGCACCGATATAGTCATAATCCAAGAATGCTGCCTGCCAACGGCCGGCATCGAGCAGGTGCCCGTCCCACTGCGCCACTAGACAATGCGTGGTGCCCACATGATCAAGGAGGCCAGTCAGCAGAAAATCGGAATAGGCCGCGGACGAACGCAACGGAGCGACATGAACCACCTCGATTTCCGGGTGTGTGGGACTGACCCTGGCATCCGTCAGCAGTTTGCAAGCCCCAAAGCGAATCTGCCGTAACGACGTCTCCAGCGCGCGCACTGTGGCGGTGACATTCACTGAAGTCACAGCGCACAGCGTTACCTGCGGCAGGCTAAGCCGCCCGTCGGCGCAAGTTGCGGCAGAGGTACCGGTAGTCATGGTTTAGCCGTTCAGTCGGATCGCAAAGCGTTCGCTATAGCGGGATAGCTGCGGGTGGTGGAAGGGGTCGACCTGCCGGTCCATGTCCCCTGTCCCCCAACGCGCCTTGAGCGCGGCCAGTTCGCCTGCCAGCCTTGCCGCGCCGACCGGATCACGATCGAGCCCGCGTGATACGGATTCGTGATGTACCAGCCTGGCGCGCGGTTCGTACAGCGACTGCCAGCCCTTTTGATTTAGCCGCATACACAGATCCACATCGTTAAAGGCGACGGCGAAGTGTTTCTCATCCAACCCACCGATCGCCTCGAAGCTTTCGCGCCGTACCACGAGGCAGGCTGCGGTGACGGCAGAGACAAACTGCGGCAGGGCGTGCCGCCGGAAATAGCCTTCGGCATCCGGGCGCAGGAGACGATGGGCATGCGCTGCCCCGCCGCATATGCCCAGCACGACGCCTGCATGCTGGATGCGCCCGTCGGGATAGAGGAGTTGAGCGCCCACAGCCCCGACTTCAGGCCGCACCGCCTGGTGCGCCATGAGACTCAGCCAGTCAGGCGCCAGCACTTCGATATCGTTGTTGAGCAGACACAGCAGCTTGCCAGTCGCTGCTTGTGCGGCGCGGTTATTCAGACGGGAAAAGTTGAAAGGCCCATCGTCGCGCAGGACGAGGAAGCGGGCCCTATCGAGCGCGGCAAGGTATTCAAGCGTTTCAGGATCGTCGCTGCCGTTGTCGACGACGATCACTTCGATCTCGGGATAGTCTGTTCGCAAAAGGCCATCGATGCAGTTGCGCAGCAGCTCGAGCCGGTTGCGCGTGGGCACAATGACGCTGACTTTAGGCATCGGCCCGTTCAATGGACCTGGCGCTGCCGGAGCCGTAGTCGCAACTTTGGGCACGGGGCGAGCATGGCGGTGATGCAGGATGTGAGGCAAGTGCACTACGCCTTGCGGCCCGGCGCCGATCGCTGCCCTCGCCGCAACTTCCATTATCGTGTCGCGGGCTAGTGCATCCTGAAGTTGTGCGGCATCGACCCGGACGATGGAAGCGCCGGTCACGTAATCGTGATGCCGCATCAGTTCGGCGTTCCATTCCGGCTTGAAGTGCGGCCGGATGCGGCGGCCCCTAAAATTCAGCTCGTCGTCATCGGCATAGATTACGCTCGCATCGGCCCTCTCTGCGGCGGCGGCGCGATAGGCCGCACCAGCCTTTGGCGCCAGCACGTCGCCGGCCTCGATCCACATGAGCCATAGCGGTCCTGTACCTTTTTCGGGTGCGCGCGCACTCAGCGCCTGAGGCAGGACCGTGATGCCTTCGCATTCCACGCTGCGCAACGTGGCATCGCGGCCCGGCCCCGCCCCGATCACGGCGACGATCTCAAGCCCGACCTGCTCGGCTGGCACCGCATCGGGGCCTCCCGCTGGCGCCGGTTCATCCAGCAGCCACAGCCGATAGGCATTCGGCGAAGCGCCCAGTAGAGGGGCGAACTGGGCGCGGGAACGCACCCGCTTGCCCATCACCCGCCACCACAGCGCCGTAAGCCAGGGCTTAGGCGAGAGGCGCGCGGCGTCCAGATGGACGCCCAACCTGAGCAAACCCCTTTTCATAGGGCTTTGGCCGGTCGGTCAGTACGGCTTGCAACGCCTGTTCCGTTCGCTTGCATAACGCCAATCCCGATAGCGGGTTATCGCTGTGCAACAAGAGGGTATCCAGCAAGCACTCCTGGCGCCGCACGCGATCCGACATGCACAGCTGCCAGTTAGCGATGTCATGAACGGTCAATCCGCCATACCAGGCGTCGTCAGTGTTACCTTGTCCCCCCCCCGCGGTGCGGGGCAAGCTCAACCGGGGGCCGGCGGGACTGGCACGGGTGGATTGTATCGTGGGCGATGCGAATCCCGACGATCTCTTTCTGCGTGTGGGACGAGGCGCTTTGCCCCGAATGTGACCATCCTCGCCGATGTGGCCGAGAACCTAACCCTCGATCGAATGAAGCCGGCGGACGCGGGGACGCACTTCATCATCATCGATCGGGAGGGCGGGGCGGGTAAGATCGTGTATTTGGCGGCCGGCTCGGCCGTTCTGGTGGGTGTCTCGATGTTGTGCATGCGAGAAGCCTTTACCCGGATCGGGGGGTGAATTGCCGCCGTCCCGAACAGGCAAGGGATGACGCGTGACGTCGCCGTGGCGGATTTTGCTGCGTGCCGCCGAGCACCGCTTCTGCGCAGCGCGATTCCGGATAATCCTCCTCTTAAATCCTAGGGAGAGAATGCATGACTTACCGAGTTGCCATCGTCACCGGGGCCGCAGCCGGGATCGGCGCGGCCTGTTCCAGGCGGCTGGCGCAGGACGGCGTTGCGGTGGGCGTGCTCGATCTCGACGAGGCGCGCTGCGCGGATACCGTGAAGGCGATCAGGGACGCGGGCGGCACCGCCATCGCGCTGGGCGCCGACATCTCCAACCGCGAACAGGCCGCCGCCGCCGTGGAGAAGTGCCGCGATGCGCTGGGGCCGGTCTCGATCCTCGTCAACAATGCGGGCGTGACCGATTTCACGCCGTTCGAGGAACTGACTGACGAACGCTGGGACTTCGTCTACGCGATCAACGTGCGCGGGCCGATGGTGATGACGCAGCTGGTCATCAAGGACATGAAGCATGCCGGCTGGGGGCGGATCGTCAACGTCTCGTCCTCGTCGGCGCAGACGGGGGCACTCAACATGATCTGCTATTCCTCGTCGAAGGGCGCGGTGGTGACGATGACGCGCTCGATGGCGCAGGAATTCGGGCCTTACGGGATCACCGTGAACAACATCCCGCCCGGATCGGTGATGGGCACGATCATGGCCGAGGCCAATCGCGAGCGCTTTCAGGTCCCGACCGAAGTGCTGCTCCAGTCGATTCCGGTACGCCGCATGGGCGAACCTGCCGATATCGCCAATGCCTGCGCATGGCTGTGCCACGAGGCTTCGAGCTATGTCACCGGGCAGACCATCGGGGTCAACGGCGGGCGCGTGGTGAGCTGAGTCCTCATCATTGTGAGCGCAGAGAATCAATCCAGGGCGGCGTAAACCGCACTGGACCGTTTCGCTGCGCTCACAATGACGGAGGGTTTTCTCGCTCTGTTCGAGCGATTCGAGCCTCCCCAAAAGCCAAGGGGCCGGACAGCTTGCGCTGCCGGCCCCCGTCCACATGGGAAGTGAACTCTAAACTCAGGCTTCGGTCTTCGAGGCCTCGTAGCGCTCGATCGCCTCTTCGACGATGCGGGCGGCGTCGGCGGCGTTGCCCCAGGTGCCGACGCGAACCCACTTTTCCTTTTCCAGGTCCTTGTAGTGGGTGAAGAAGTGCTCGACCTGCTGGTAGACGATGTCGGGCAGATCTTCCTTCTCGTTCACGTGCGAATAGTAGGGGAAGGTCGAGTTAATCGGCACGCAGAGCAGCTTTTCGTCGCCGCCATGCTCGTCCTCGAGGTTGAGGACGGCGATCGGGCGCACCTTGACCACGCAGCCGGGGATGAACGGCGAGCGGGCGACGACCAGCGCGTCGAGCGGGTCACCGTCGGGCGAGAGGGTGTGCGGCACGAAGCCGTAGTTCGCCGGGTAGCGCATCGGCGTGTGCAGGATGCGGTCGACGAAGAGCGCGCCGGAGGCCTTGTCGAACTCGTACTTGACCGGCTCGCCGCCGACGGGAACTTCGATGATGACGTTCAGGCTCTTCGGCGCGTTGTCGCCGACGGGGATCATGTCGATGCGCATAATGGTCCTTCTTTATTTTCGCACTGTTCGTCTGCGTGGCGGGCCACACGTTGGGCGCGGGCTTAGCGTCGCGTTAATTGCGTCGCAACAGCCATTTCGGACGATACTGCGATGATTACGCGAATAAGGACGTAATCGCCCCGGACAAGCCGGGGCGACAATCGTTTTAAGGCAGGCCCGTTACTTGGCGCGCGCGGTCAGCAGCTTGTCGAAGCCGTTTACCTTGCCCGGTGTGGCGCTCTCCAGCCAGGGGTGGCGCAGGCCGCCGTGGTAGTCGATCGCGACCGTCTGATACCGCTCGCCGCGCTTGATTAGCAGACTGATCGGCGCCTTCGCGGTCTTAGCGGCGGTGATCGCGTCCTTCATCACGTCGGACGAATAGGCGCGGCCGGCCACGGCGACGATCTTCGTCGAATTGACGATGCCCGCATTGTAGGCCGGGCCGTCCCACAAGGTTGCGGTGACGTCGCCGTCCTTGTTCAGCGTCACGCCGAGCGAGTAGGTGAGGTCGAGCGTCTTGCGCTCCTCGGCGATGCCCTTTTCGTAAGCGTTGGGCTTGTCCTTCCACACCAGCTTGTAGCCGGCGAGCTGCACGCCGTTCAGCGGTGCGGGCTGGTTGGTGTCATAGAGGCGCGTGCGCAGGAAGCCGGCCCAGTCGTAGGGGTAGACGCCGTTCAGCACCTTGACGACTTCGTCGAAATCGTAGGTCACTTCGCCCCAGTCGCCGTCGCGCACGCCGAAGAAGGCCTTGGCAAAATCGTCGAGCCCCTTGGCGCCTGCCGTGCCCTTGCGGATGATCTGGTCGGCTTCGAGCCAGGTCAGCGCGCCCTCGACGTAGTAGTCTTCCGAGCGGGTAAGCGAGGTGTAGGGCAGCGGGCGGCGGCGCATCAACTGCGGCGCGTTGACGGTGTCCTCGACCGAGCGCCACGACCGGCCGGGAGTGCCTTCGGCATACTTGCCCGCAGCGGTGGCGAACATCGCCATGACCATGTCGCGCGACTGCACGCCCGAGCGGGCGGCGAGGACATAGCCCCAAAACTGGGTCTGGCCTTCGTAGACCCACAGCATCGTGTTCTGCATCGGCTGCTGGTAGTCCGGCGTCCAGGCATCGGCGCCGCGGCGGAACTTGCCGTTCCAGCTGTGCACGAATTCATGCGCGATGACGTTGCGGTCCCAGTCCATCCCGGCCCAGTCGGTCCACGACTTGGGCTCCTGCTGGTTCTCGCTGGACCGGTGGTGCTCGAGGCCGATACCGCCCATGCGGTCGGTGAGGGCGAGCAGGAAGTCGTAATGGTCGAAGTGCTTCGAGCCGAAGGTGGTCGTCGCCTCCTTCACGAGGTTGCGGTAGGTCTGCAGGTTCTCGGGCTTGATTGCGAGGAGGTCCGGCTCGTCGGCGACGACGTCCATGAAGACGTTCTGGCCCAGGTCCCAGCGCTGCGAATGGATGCCGGCGAAGATCGGCGAATCGACGAGGCGCTCGAAATCGATGGTGTTCCAGCTGACGGTGTCGCCGGTCCGCTGGAAGCCGTCGAGCGCGGTGAACACCTGCCAGCCCCGGGGGAAGGTGACCGTCGGCTTGTACGGGATGCCGCGCGTGTAGTAGCCCGCCGGGTAGAGGCTCATCTTCTCCCACTGCAGGTTGAGCATCTCCTGCGTCATCGTGATCCGCCCCTCGCTGGTCTGCAGCGGCGAGGTGTGGACGAACTTCGCGGTGACGGTCTTTGTGCCCTCGGGGAGCGCGAGGTGGAAGGCGTTGACCGCGACGGTGTCACGCACCCACGGAATTTCCTTTCCGTCCGCATAGAAGTGAATGTCTGCGAGGAGGCCGTAAGGCCCGGTTTCCGAGTGGTTGCCCGGCAGCCAGCCCGCCTGCAGCAGGATCAGATCGCGCGCGCCGGGTGCGACCGGGATCGTCTGGGTGACGCGGTAGACGCCGCGCGAAATGTCACTCGCGTCGATGTTCAGGCCGATCGTGCCGGCATAAGGCACGTCCTTCGCGGCGGGCATTTCCGGCGGAAGCGGCGGGGCCATCGGCGTAGAGCGGTTAGCATCCTGCGCGAAAACGGAAGTCGACAGCAGCAGGGAGGTGAGGAGGGTCGCGCCCTTAAGCAGATTCTTCATTGCGTAGGTCTTTGCGCTTGTTACCGCATTTGGCAACCATTGATGCCCTCGTTTTGGCCTCTCAAAATGGCGGGGCCACTTCACGAAGTGCGCCATTGCGGCTAGACGCGCGCGTCATGAACACCACACCACAGGCCATTCGCGGAACCCAGGACATCTTCGGCGCCGATGCCGAGTCTTTCGCCCACGTCGTCGAGACCTTCGAGCGCGTGCGCAAGCTCTACCGCTTTCGCCGCGTGGAAATGCCGGTGTTCGAGAAGACCGCCGTGTTCTCGCGCTCGCTCGGCGAGACGACCGACGTGGTCTCCAAGGAGATGTATTCGTTCGAGGATCGCGGCGGCGAATCGCTGACGCTGCGCCCCGAATTCACCGCCGGCATCGCCCGCGCCTACCTGACCGACGGCTGGAAGCAGTTCGCGCCGCTCAAGGTCGCGACGCACGGGCCGCTATTCCGCTACGAGCGTCCGCAGAAGGGCCGCTACCGCCAGTTCCACCAGATCGACGCCGAAGTGATCGGCGCGGCCGAGCCGATGGCCGACGTGGAACTGCTGGTCATGGCCGACCAACTGCTCAAGGAACTGGGCATTGCGGACGGCGTGACGCTGCAGCTTAACACCTTGGGCGACGGCGAGAGCCGCGAGGCCTGGCGCGCGGCGCTGGTCGAATACTTCCGTGGCCACAGGCAAGCATTGTCCGAGGATTCGCAGGATCGCCTTGAGCGCAACCCGCTGCGCATCCTCGATTCCAAGGACCCGCGCGACAAGCCCTTCACCGCCGATGCGCCCAAGATCGACGACTACCTCTCGGCCGAGGCGCAGGACTTCTTTGGTGCGGTGACGTCGGGCCTCGATGCGGCAGGCGTGGCCTGGACCCGCGCCGAGGCGCTGGTGCGCGGGCTGGATTATTACCGTCACACCGCCTTCGAGTTCGTGACCGACCGGCTGGGCGCGCAAGGGACCGTGCTGGGCGGTGGCCGCTACGATGGCCTGATGGCCGCACTCGGCGGTCCCGAGACCCCAGCGGTTGGTTGGGCAGCGGGGATCGAGCGCCTTGCCATGCTGGTGGCCGATGCGGGCCAGACCACCGAAGCGCCGCTGACGGCGATGCTCGCGGTCGAGGACGACGCGGCGCTGCACTTCGCGCTCAAGACGCTGACCGCGCTGCGCCACCAGGGCATCGATGCCGAGATCATCGCCACCGGAAGCCCGCGCAAGCGCTTCGACAAGGCGGTGAAGTCGAACGCGAAGGCGATCGTCTCGTTCGTGGTCAAGGACGGCGTGCCGACGGCCAACTTGCGTGCCGGTGAAACCACCCCGGCGCGTCTGGCGGTGGAGCAGGTGCTGGTGACCATCCAGCCGTGATGGGGGAATGGCCGCAACTCAGCGGAGGGCTTCGACAGGCTCAGGCTGAGCGGGGTTGGTGCGAGGGTTCGATGATTTTCAGGCACTCTTGCCTTGTTTCCGCTCAGGCTGAGCTTGTCAAATCCCCGGAAGGCGCGCGCTGATGGCGATCTCGGACATCCGCCTCGCCCAGCTCGGCGGCCGTCTGGCCGAACTGGAGGCGCGCCTTGCCTCGGGTACGCTTGAGGGGGAAGCCTTCGTCGCTGCAAGCCGCGACTACGCAGAGCTTGAACCCGTCGCGCGCGCCGCTGCCGAAGTCGTCTCGATGCGCGGCGAACTCGAATCGCTGCTTGGCCTCGAAGACCCCGACCCCGAGATGCGCGCCCTTGCAGCCGAGGAAGCCGCACGCCTCAAGGCGGAGCTGCCCGAGGCCGAGCGCCGCCTCGCCATCGCCATGCTCCCTCGGGATGCCGCCGACGTGCGCCCGGCGATGCTGGAAATCCGCGCCGGCACCGGCGGTGACGAGGCCGCGCTGTTCGCCGCCGACCTCTACCGCATGTACGAGAAATACGCCGCCGAGCAGGGCTGGCGGGTCGAGATGGTCAGCGCCAATGCCAGCGATGTCGGCGGCTTCAAGGAAGTCGTCGCCAACGTCACCGGCTCGGGCGTCTTCGCCAAGCTGAAGTTCGAAAGCGGCGTCCACCGCGTCCAGCGCGTGCCCGTCACCGAATCGGGCGGGCGCATCCACACCTCGGCGGCCACCGTCGCGGTCCTGCCCGAACCCACCGAGGTCGACGTGGCGATCGAGGACAAGGATCTCAAGATCGACATCTACCGCGCCTCGGGCGCGGGCGGGCAGCACGTCAACACCACCGATTCGGCGGTGCGCATCACGCACCTGCCATCGGGCATCGTCGTCACCTGCCAGGACGAGCGCAGCCAGCACAAGAACAAGGCCAAAGCGATGCAGGTCCTGCGCGCGCGCCTCTACGAGAAGATGCGCGACGAGGCGCAAGGCGCCGAGGCCGAGGCGCGCAAGGCCATGGTCGGCTCGGGCGACCGCTCGGAGCGGATCCGCACCTACAACTTCCCGCAAGGGCGCGTCACCGACCACCGCATCAACCTGACCTTGCACCGCCTGCCCGAAGTGCTCGAAGGGCCGGGCCTGGCGGAACTGGTCGATGCGCTGATCGCCGAGGACGAGGCGAAGCGGCTGGCAGCCCTAAGTGGATAAAGGGGGAATGCCTGATACCGTCGCAGAGGCCATCCGCGATGCCACCCTGCGTCTCGCCGAAACCAGCGATACTGCCCGCCTCGACGCCGAAGTCCTGATGGCCCATGCGCTGGGCGTCACCCGTTCGCAGCTTTTGCTTGGCCGCATGCGCGATCCGGCGCCCGAGGGCTTCGCCGCGCTGGTCGAGCGGCGTGCCGCGCATGAGCCGGCCGCCTACATCACCGGCACGGCCGAGTTCTACGGCCTCGAACTCGCGGTCACCCCGGCGACGCTGATCCCGCGCGGCGATACCGAGACACTGATCGAGGCCGCCCGCGAGGCTTTGGCCGACCGCCCGCCCGCCCGCATCCTCGATCTCGGCACCGGAACCGGCGCGCTGCTGCTGGCGGCGCTGTCGCTTTGGCCGGAGGCCGAAAGCGTCGCCATCGACAGCTCGGCCGAGACGCTGGCGGTGGCGCAGGTCAATGTCGATCGCCATGCTCCGGCCGCCCGGCTGCTGTTGGCCGACTGGACAAAGCCCGGCTGGTCGGCTGATCTCGGCCGCTTCGACCTGATCCTCACCAACCCGCCTTACGTCGAGGATGCGGCCGAACTCGACACTTCGGTCCGTGCCTTCGAGCCAGCGGGCGCGCTGTTCTCGGGGCCGGAGGGGCTGGACGACTACCGCGTCCTCGTGCCCCAGCTTCCCGGCCTCATGGCCCTAGGCGGCGTGGCGATGGTCGAGATCGGCTGGCGACAAGCCGACGCCGTGGCGGCGATCGGCGCGGCTGCCGGGCTGTCGTCCCGGGTTCATCGTGATCTGGGCGGGCGCGACCGGGTCGTCGCGTTTTCGGGGACAAACGTACTTGGGGCGTAAGTTTCCGCTTGGAATCGTCCTCTACAATCCCTAATGATTACTGCGAACCGGCCGATGGACGATGATTTCCCACACCCGGTTCGCCTCCAGCATTTGCAAGCGGTCGGCGGCGTTAACGCAACCGACAGGGCAGATGGGGAAAATCGCGGCGGCCGGGGGGCCGGTCGGGATCATGTGACGTACGGCAGTCCGGTTGATCGGAACCGGAGCGTGCCAGGGTTTTAAAGCCCGGGGTTTTGAGGAAAGTCATCCCTTGAATAACAACAATCGTGGTAACAACCGTCGGCGCGGCCGCGGTAACAACCGCCAGCAGGGCGGCCAGCAGACCAACCGGATCGACAGCAGGGCACGTGGCAATGCGCCGCAGCTTCTGGAGAAGTATCGGAAGATGGCGCACGACGCCCACCTCAATGGCGACCGCGTGACGGAGGAATACTACCTCCAGTTCGCGGATCACTACTTCCGCGTCATCGCTGACCAGAAGCAGCGCCAGGAGGATGCTCGTCAGCCGAATCAGCCGCGCCGCGACGATCATCGCCAGAACGATTACGGCGACGATTACGGTTCGTACGACGATCCCTACGGCGAAGCGCCGCCAGCTCTCGTTGAACGCGCTCCGGTCGAACGCGCTCCGCGTCCTGAGCGTGAACAGCGTCAGTATGAGCCCCGGAACGAACACCGCAACGATCAGCGCCAGTACGAGCCGCGCAATGAGCCGCGCCACGAACAGCGCGCTCCCGAGCAGGCTGCGCCGCCCGCCGTCGAGGCTACCGACGAGGTGGCCGAAGTGGGCTCCAACCTCTACGAACCGCCCGAGAACCCCTTCGTGCGCGACAACCGCGCTTCGCGTGGCCTGAAGCAGCGCAAGCCGCGCGGCTCCCGTCGCGACGAAGGCGACGAGGCGCAGGGCGAGGCCGAAGAGGCTCCCGTCGAAGCTGCTTCTGCTCCGGTTGCTCAGGAAGAGCCCGCCGGGTTCGACGCAGCGGCCCTCCCGCCCGCGATCTCGGCCAAGCCGACCCGCAAGCGCGCCCCCAAGGCTGCCCCGGCCGAAGCTCCGGCCGCTGAGGCCGAACCTGCCGCCGAGGAAAAGCCCCGTCGTCGCCGCACCCGCAAGGCTGCCGCCGGAGACGAAGCTGCTCCCGAGGCCGTCGAAGGCTGACCCTCCTTCCCCGGCGCGCGTGCACAGGACCATAACAGGTCCCTTGCGTCGCGCCGGTCCGGGCTTACAAGCCCATGGCGATGCAGTCCGACCGGTACGCTTCGCCTTTCCTTAGAACCCTTGCCCTGGCCGTGCCCCCGCGGCCGGGTGCGCGCGCACTGGCGGCCATTGCCGCCGGTGCCCTCGCGGCCTGCGGCTTCCAGCCCCTCGCGCTCTGGCCGCTGACCCTGATCGCCGTCGCCTGGCTGCTCGAACTGGTGGTTCGGGCAAGGACGGGGCGGCAGGTCTTCCTGCTGAGCTGGTGTTTCGGGCTCGGCCATTTCGCTCTCGGCAACAACTGGATCGCGACCGCCTTCACTTATCAGGCGAACATGCCCGCCTGGCTAGGCATGATCGCGGTGGTACTGCTGGCGCTCTACCTTGCGCTGTTCCCCGCAGTGGCGGCGTTGGCGGCCTGGCTAGTGGCCCGGCCCGACCGCCGCGAAGGTTCGCGCGGGTTTGCCGCGATCGCCCTCGCTTTCGCCGCGACCTGGATCGTCACGGAGTGGATTCGCGCCTGGCTGTTCTCCGGCTTCGCATGGAATCCGCTGGGCATCGCCCTGCTGGGCGGGTTCGAAAGCCGGGGGCTTGGCATTCTGGCGCCGTGGATCGGGACGTATGGCCTTTCGGGCGTGCTGGTCCTGGTGTCCGGCGTGCCCGGCATCATGGCCCGGCTGCCCTCCGGCAAGGTGTTTTCGCCCATAGCCGTCGCGGTGCTGGCGGGCGGGCTTGGTTTTGCCATGTATGCACCTGCTCCGGCTGCGCAGCCCGGCCCGGTGCGCTACACGCTGGTCCAGCCCGACATCCGGCAGGAGTTCATCGACGACCCGCGCTATTTCGAACGCAATTTCCAGCGCCTCGCGTCGCTGTCGCTGCCGCGCACGCCGGGGGACCGGCGCGCTGTGTTCTGGCCTGAATCGGGGCTCGGCGATTTCCTGCGCGACGGCTATCCGAGCTATCTCTACCGCATCTATACGTATGCCGGTGATCCGGAGATCGCCCGACGCCGCCTCGGCCGTGTGGTCGGGCCTTACGGACTGCTGATGACCGGCGCCGTCGACCTCGTCATGGAGGGCGAGGAGGAGAAGGCGGCGCGCAATTCGGTTACGGCAATCGATGGAAACGGGGCGATCCTGGCAGGGTATTCCAAGGCCCACCTCGTGCCTTTTGGCGAGTATCTGCCGATGCGCTCTCTGCTCGGGCCAATCGGGCTCAGCCGTCTGGTCGCCGGGCAACTCGACTTCCTGCCGGGCCCTGGGCCGCGCACCGTCGACTTCGGCGCCTATGGCAAGGCCGGAATCCAGATCTGCTACGAGATCGTCTTCAGCGGCGAGGTCGTCGATCCCGCCAACCGGCCCGACTATATCTTCAACCCCTCGAACGATGGCTGGTTCGGTGCCTGGGGGCCGCCCCAGCATCTTGCGCAGGCGCGGCTGCGCGCGATCGAGGAGGGGCTGCCGGTGCTGCGCTCGACAACTACGGGAATCAGTGCGGTGATCGATGCCGACGGGATCGTGCGGGCCTTCGTGCCGCGCCACCGTGCCGGTCGTCTCGATGGCCTGATCCCGCAGGCCCATGAGCCGACGCTCTTTGCTCGACTGGGCAATGCGCTGCCGCTCGTGCTTGCCGCACTCATGATGGCGGTTGCGCTTTGCGTGGTTGCACTCGGTCGCCGTCGGGTCTAGACCCCGCACTCACATAAAGCTTCCTTTATATCCCAAGGGATCACATGCGCAGCAACTACGTCTTCACGTCCGAAAGCGTCTCCGAAGGCCATCCGGACAAGGTTTCCGACCAGATTTCCGACGCCATCGTCGATCTGTTCCTGTCGAAGGACCCCGAAGCGCGCGTCGCGTGCGAGACGTTGACGACCACACAACTCGTTGTCCTCGCAGGCGAAATCCGCTGCAAGGGCGTGTTCGAGAACGGCGAGTGGGCCGAAGGCGCGCTCGAGGAAATCGAGAAGACCGTTCGCGCCGTCGTCAAGAAGATCGGTTACGCGCAGGACGGCTTCCACTGGGAGACCTTCGAATTCATCAACCGCCTGCATGCCCAGTCCGCGCACATCGCGCAGGGCGTCGATGCGGCGGGCAACAAGGATGAAGGCGCGGGCGACCAGGGCATCATGTTCGGTTTCGCCTGCGACGAAACTCCCGACCTGATGCCCGCGACGCTCGATTACAGCCACAAGATCCTGCACAAGCTGGCCGAAGACCGCCACTCGGGCGCGGCCCCGTTCCTTGAGCCCGACGCCAAGAGCCAGGTGACCCTGCGCTTCGAGAACGGCGTGCCGGTGGAAGCCACCGCCGTCGTCGTCTCGACCCAGCACGCGCCGGGCTACGACAAGGGTGAGAAAGAAGCCGAGCTCAAGGGCTATGTGAAGACGGTCGTGACCGAGATTCTCCCCGAGGGCTTCGTAACCGACAAGACGGTCTTCCACATCAACCCGACCGGCTCGTTCGAGATCGGCGGCCCTGATGGCGACGCGGGCCTCACCGGCCGCAAGATCATCGTCGACACCTACGGCGGCGCTTCGCCGCACGGTGGCGGCGCGTTCTCGGGCAAGGATCCGACCAAGGTGGACCGCTCGGCCGCCTACGTGACGCGCTATCTGGCGAAGAACGTGGTCGCCGCCGGCCTCGCCACGCGCTGCACCATCCAGGTGTCCTACGCGATCGGCGTGTCCGCGCCGCTCTCGCTCTACGTTGACACGCATGGCACCGGCAGCGTCGATGACGCCGTGCTGGAAGCCGCGATCGCCAAGGTCTCGGCCGAGAAGCTGGGCGGCCTGACCCCGCGCGGCATCCGTGTCGGCCTTGGCCTCAACAAGCCGATCTACGGCCCGACCGCCGCTTATGGCCACTTCGGCCGCAAGCCCGAGGGTGACCTGTTCCCCTGGGAGCGCACCGATCTCGCCGATGCGCTGAAGGCGGCGCTGGGCTGATCTGAAAGAGCACCGCATTCTTGTGCGGTGCTTACATTCTTTCTTTCAGTCATTCCCGCGAAGGCGGGAACCTTTGCGGGGATGACGGAGGAAGAAGAAGCGGTCATACGAACCTTCGACCAACGGCCGACGCTGTTCGATCAGCGTCGGCGTTTCTCTTGCAACGATGGGCCAAGCCGATAGCTTCGGCCGATCGACCCCAGCGCTTTTCCGGGCGCGGGATGCAAGGGACACATTCATGATCGAAACCGACCGTCGCGGCGCGCTGGGCATCGCTGCCGCGCTTCCTCTCGCTTCGGCGCTCCCCTCCGTGCTGGCAGGCGCGGCGCATGCGGCCGACACCGCAGCCGCGCAGTGGGACCTCACCGACCTCTATCCCGGCCTCGATGCCTGGGATGCCGCGCGCAAGCAGGTCGCCGCCGCGCTGCCGCGCCTTGCGGCCTACAAGGACAGCTTCGGCGCCGACGCGCCCTCCATGCTCAAGGCGCTGGAGGATATCTCCGAGGTCTCGAAGACCTTCGCCCGCGTCTATGTCTACGCCTCGCTGAAGGCGGACGAGGACGTGCGCGTTTCCGCCAACCAGGAGCGCAACGCGCAAGTCATGGACCTTTACGCCGCTTTCGGCGAGGCGACCGCGTGGACCGCGCCGGAAACACTGAAGCTGGGCAAGGACAAGGTCGAGGGCTTCATCGCCGCCGACAAGGCGCTTTCCACCCGCTTCGCCTTCGGCCTGCGCAAGACCTTGCGCGAAGCCGAGCACACGCTCGATGCGAAGGGCGAGGCGCTGCTGGCGGCGGTGTCCTCGCCGCTGTCCGGCCCGCAGACGATCCGCGAGCAGTTGTTCTCCTCCGACATACCCTGGCCCGAGGTCACCCTGTCGGACGGGCGCAAGACGACGCTCGACGCGCAGGGCTACACGCTGACCCGCGATGCCCCCAATCGCGACGACCGCAAGACCGTCATGGATGGTTTCTTCGGTCAGATGGGAAAGTTCGAAAGCTCGCTCGGCGCGGCGATGGCGGCCAAGCTCAAGGGCGATGTGTTCGAGGCCCGCGCCCGCAGCTACAAGAGCTGCCTTGCCATGGCGCTGGCGCCGGGCGCCGTGCCCGAGGGCGTCTACCGCACGCTGGTGGCCGAAACCAATGCCGGTCTGCCGCAGCTCCACCGCTCGTTCGAGCTGCGCCGCAAGATGCTCAAGCTGCCGGACATGCACTATTACGACATCTACCCTCCGCTAGTCAGCATGGAGCGCAAGTTCACCCTGACCGACATGCGCAACATCACCCTGAAGGCCGTCGAGCCGCTGGGCCCCGACTACGTCAAGCGCCTCGGCGCGGCGACGGCGGCGAAGTGGATGGATCCGCTCCCGCGTCCCGGCAAGCGCCCCGGCGCCTACATGAACGGCTCGGCCTACGGTGTGCATCCCTACCTGCTGCTGAACCTCGGCGAGAACTACGAGGGGCTGTCCACGTATGCGCATGAATGGGGCCACGCGATGCATTCGCTGCTGGCCGATTCGGTGCAGCCTTACGAGCTGTCCGACTACCCGATCTTCACCGCCGAGATCGCCTCCACCTGCAACGAGGTGCTGCTGACCGAGTACATGCTGAAGCAGGCGAAGACGAAGGAAGAGAAGATCTACTACCTCGGCATGCGGCTGGAGGGCATGCGCGGCACCTTCTTCCGGCAGGCGATGTTCGCCGAATTCGAGCTGAAGATGCACGAGATGGCCGAAGCCGGAGAGGGCCTCTCGGGCGAGAGCCTGACGCGCGTGTATCTCGACCTGCTGAAGCGCTATCACGGCCCGAATTTCGTGATCGATGCGCCTTACGCGATCGAGTGGGCCTATATCCCGCACTTCTACAGCACGTTCTACGTCTACCAGTACGCCACCTCCATCTCGGCGGGGACGTGGTTCGCGCACTCGATCCTGAACGGCGGTAAGGCCGAGCGCGAACGCTACCTCGACGTGCTGCGCGCGGGCGGCTCGGCCGATCCGGTGGACATCCTGAAGAAAGCCGGGCTCGATATGACTGCGCCCGATCCCTATCGCGGGCTGGTGGCGGACTTCAAGGCGACGATCGACGAGATCGAGACGCTGATGGCGTGACGTAGCGGCGTCAGGGCACCATTCCGTCGAGTGGTGTCCTGCGCCCCGGTCCGCCGGTGACCGCAACGGTCATCGCGCCGAGCCCTTCCACCCAGGCGTGCATCGTGTCTCCCGGCACTACCGGCCCGACCGAGCGCGGCGGCGTGCCGGAGAAGATCACATCGCCCGGATGCAGGGTCATCACCGAGGCGGCATGTTCGACGAGGTCGGCGATGCCGAGGACGAGGCGGCGTGTATTGTCCACCTGCCGGTCCTCGCCATTGACCGTCAGGCTAAAGTCTAGGCAATCGGGATCGGTGATCTCGTCGCGGGTGGTGAGCCACGGGCCCATCACTCCGTAAGTATCGAAGCTTTTGCCGAAGCTGGGAAATTCGCTGCCCTGCATCGTCATGTCGAGGCCGATGCAATAGCCGGCGACGTAGTCCAGCGCTTCGGCGGCAGGGATTTCGGTGCCCTGCCTGCCGATGACGATGGCGATTTCCATTTCGTGAAAGGTCGTGCGTTCGGGCCATCGGAGCACCACGCCGTCGGCAGGTCCGGCGGCCGCGCTGGTCATCTTGAACAGCAGGCCGAGGCGGCGCGGGTGCCCGCCGGCGGCCAGGACTTCTTCGAAGTTGCCCGCTCCGCAGACGAACTTGCCGGGGTTGGCGACGGGGCTTTGTAGCAGGATGTCGGTGAGTGGCATGCCATCGACACTGTTTGCCAGAGCCTCCATCTTCGGTCGCAGGGTGTCTAGGTGGGTGACAAACTGGTCACCAGGAGGGATGGGCCAGCGGAGTGATGGCAGTTCGGAGGTGACAGCGGTGACATCATGGACACGATCGCCACGCACGACGCCGACGCGGATCGGATCGCCGCGTCGCAGCTTATAGCGGCAGATTTTCATCGTTCCCCTTCGCTTTCGTTCGCGCGGACGATGAAGGATAGAGCATCACGGGCAATTGCCGGAAGTCCGGCAGCCCATCGCGATCGTCCGGAAAAATCCTTCGTAGTACTCCGGATGACAGCGGCTTTCCTACCGGAGATGATGGGACGGGACCTATTTCATCGAGGGATTCGTCGATGTTTCGCTATTCGCCCGCCGTGCTGGCCTTGCTCGTTGCGACTCCGGCACTGAGTCAGTCGATCCCGGTTCCAAAAAATCTGTACGGCAACTACGCGCCGGGTGGCGATTGTGCCCGGCAACCGCAGGTGGTCGTCAACACTGCGGGGGTGTTCCTCGAAACCGCATCGGGCAAGGCAGGGCCGCTGCCGGTCGATGTCTGTTACAGCTGCGCCGGCGGAGCGCGCTACGAAGGCATCCAGGTCTGGGTCATGGTCAAGTACGGCAAGGACAAGTGGGGCGGAGACACCTTCCCTGTGACCATGATGTTCAATGATGGTGAGCGGCGTGGTGCGCTGCTGGTCGAGCATGACGATACGATGCGCATCCCTATCGGCATTCCGATGACGCAGGTGGTTCAGGCGCGTACGTTCAGGTTGTGCAAGGGAGGCAGGGCCGGCGCCTGACCTTTCGACAAGCTCAGCCTGAGCGGGACTGGAGGTTGTATAAACCTCCAGTCCCGCTCAGGCTGAGCTTGTCGAAGTCCGCCGGCCTCAGGCCGGCGTGATTCCCATGCAGAGGTACTTGACCTCCATGTAGTCATCGAGGCCGTAATGCGAGCCCTCGCGGCCGAGGCCGGACTGCTTGACGCCGCCGAATGGCGCGACCTCGGTGGAGATCAGGCCGGTGTTGATGCCGACCATGCCCGCTTCCAGCGCCTCGGCGACACGCCACACGCGCGACAGGTCGCGGGCGTAGAAGTAGCTGGCGAGGCCGAACTCGGTGTCGTTGGCCATGCGGATGGCGTCGGCCTCGTCGGTGAAGCGGATCACGCCTGCGAGCGGCCCGAAGGTCTCCTCGCGGGCCAGCTTCATGTCGGGCTTCACGCCTGCCACCACGGTGGGGTTGAAGAAGCTGCCGCCAAGCGGGTTGCGCTGGCCGCCCGCGAGCACTTTGGCGCCGCCGTCGACCGCGTCCTTGAGGTGTTCCTCGACCTTCTCGACCGCCTTTTCGTCGATCAGCGGGCCGACTTCGGTGCCTGCGTCGAGGCCGTAGCCCACCTTCATGCCGCTGACGCGCGCGGCCAGCTTGGTCACGAACTCGTCATAGACGCCGTCCTGCACGTAGAAGCGGTTGGTGCACACGCAAGTCTGGCCGCCGTTGCGGAACTTGGAGATCATCGCGCCTTCGATCGCGGCATCGACATCGGCATCGTCGAACACCAGGAACGGGGCATTGCCGCCCAGTTCCATCGAGCACTTCTTGATCGTCTCGGCGCATTCGCGCAGCAGGTCGCGGCCGATCTCGGTCGAGCCCGTGAAGGTCAGCTTGGCGACCTTGGGGCTGGCGGTCAGGGTCGAGCCGATCTGGCCCGCACTTCCGGTGACGACGTTGACGACGCCCTTGGGGATGCCCGCCATCTCGCACAGCTGTGCGATCGCCAGCGCAGAATAGGGGGTGGCCGAGGCGGGCTTGATGACGATGGTGCAGCCTGCCGCCAGTGCGGGCCCAAGCTTGCGGGTGATCATCGCATTGGGGAAATTCCAGGGCGTGATCGCGGCGACGACGCCGACGCCCTGCTTGATCACGACGATGCGGCGGTCGGCGGCATGGCCGGGGATCACATCACCGTAAGCGCGCTTGCCCTCTTCGGCGAACCACTCGATGAAGCTGGCGCCGTAAGCGATCTCGCCCTTGCCTTCGGCCAGCGGCTTGCCCTGTTCGCGGCTGAGCAGTTCGCCGAGGTCGTCCTGGTGCTGGAGCATCAGTTCGAACAGCTTGCGCATCAGCTTCGCGCGCTCACCGGCGGTCTTGGCGCGCCAGGCGGGGAGGGCGGCCTCGGCGGCGTCGATCGCGCGGGCGGTTTCGTCGGCGCCCATCTTCGGAACGGTGCCCAGCACCTTGCCGGTGCCGGGGTCGGTGACCTCGAAGGAAGCACCCGAATCCGCATCGACCCACGCGCCGTCGATGTAGCACTGCTGCTTCAGGAAATCGGTGTAGGCCATTTCGTGCGGGTTCCTCAGTTGTTGCCGGTGGAGCGTCTCGAACGGACACTCGCGGGTTCCGGCATGGTCTAGGGACGAGCCCTAGCGGTTACAAGTCGTCCGCGCCTCCTGCGACAAGCGCGAGGGTGGCGCGATTGACGCCTCTCCGCGTGTCGGCTAGTCTCTGATGCGAACAATAATTCGCTAATGCGAATAAGTTCGGGAGAGTGGGCTTGGAATACGCAGGGTATATCGGCGGCAGCTTCGTGCGCGGCGAAGGCGAGCGGTTCGAGGTGCAGAACCCGTCCGACGAATCGGTGGTCGCCGAAGTGGTCGGCGTTTCAGCAGCGCAGGCCGACGCGGCGATCGGCGCCGCGCGGCAGGCCTTCGATTCCGGCGCATGGTCGGGCCTGTCGATGACGGAGCGCGCGAAAATCATGACGCGCTTCGGGGAGGCGATGCGCAAACGGGCGGATTTCCTGAAGACATGCGCCATCGAGGAAGCGGGATGCCCGGTCTCGGCGACGGTCATGGGCGCGCAGGTCCACGCGCCGCTGCGCATGACCGACGAGATCATCGACCTGTTCCTGCGCCTTCCGCAGCAGGAGGAAAACCCTCTGCCGATCCACGAGCGGGTCAATCCGCACTTCGTCGTGCAGAGCCTCAAGCGCTGGTCGCCGCTCGGCGTGGTCTCGGCGATTTCGGCCTACAACGTGCCGTTCTATACCGCGTTCTGGAAAGTCGTTCCCGCGCTCATGGCGGGTGACACGGTGGTCCTGCGGCCCAATCCGCTGACTCCCATCTCATCCATGATTTTCGCCGAAGCGGCCGAAGAAGCGGGCCTTCCGCCTGGGGTCATGAACGTGGTCGTCGAGCCGGGCCTCGCGGGCGGGCTTGCGATGACCACCGATCCGCGCGTCGATATGGTCTCGTTCACGGGCTCGTGTTCTGTGGGGGCCAAGGTGGCGGAGCAGGCAGCGCCGACGCTCAAGCGGCTGGTGCTGGAGCTGGGTGGCAAGTCGGCGCAAATCTACCTGCCCGACGCGGTTGCGCGTGCACCCTCTGCCGCGCTTTCGGTCTGCACTTCGCACGCGGGACAGGGCTGTGTGCTGGGGACGCGGGTTTTCGTGCCGCAGGAGACCAAGGCCGAAGTCCTCGACGCCATGGCCAAATTGCTTGCTAACGTGAAGATCGGTCCGGCGAGCGATCCGGCAACCCAGCTCGGCCCGGTCATCAGCGCCGCCCAGCGCGACCGCTGCGCGCACTTCACCCAGGCTGCGGTGGAAGCGGGCGGCCGCGTGGTGTGCGGCGGCAAGCGGCCGGAGGGTATCGCCCAGGGCTTCTACTGGGAGCCCACGGTGATCGACCTGCCGGACAATTCCAACCCCGCCGCGCAGGAGGAGATCTTCGGGCCGGTGGTCGGCGTGATCGGCTACCGTGATCTCGATCACGCGGTGGAGATGGCCAACGACAGCCGCTTCGGCCTCTCCGGCTGGGTCCACGGGACGGACAAGGTCAAGGCGCTGGAGGTCGGGCTGAAAATCCGTAGCGGGGCGGTCAACGTCAACGGCGCGGTGATGTCGAGCTACGCCAGCGGCGGCGGCATCAAGATGAGCGGCCTCGGCCGCGAACGCGGGGTCGAGGGCCTGCGCGAATTCCAGATGATGACCACCTTAAACATCGGTGGCTGAGGGAACGGGAGCAAGGACAATGGAAGGACTGGTCCAAGGCAAGGTCGCCCTCATCACCGGCGCGGGCTCGGGTCTCGGCCGCGCGGCAGTGCTGCTGTTCTGCGAGCATGGCGCGAAGGTCGTCGCCGCCGACATCGACGGCGACAACGCCGAGGAAACCGCGGCGCTTGCAAAAGCGGCGGGCGGCGAGGCGCTGGCGGTCACCTGCAATGTCGCCGATCCGGCCAGCGTCGATGCCGCCGTGGCGCAGGCCGTGGAGCGCTTCGGGCGGCTCGACATCATCTACAACAACGCCGGCGTGACCATCAGCCCAATCCCCGGCAAGGGCCTGCGTTCACTCGTCGAATGCGAACCCGAGGAAATGAAGCGGGTCGAGGACGTCAACATCAACGGCGTCGTCTACGGCTGTCAGGCGGCTATCCGGCAGTTCGATAAGCAGCGGGAAGCGGGGTTGGGCGAGGGCGGCGTGATCGTTTCCACCGCATCCGTCGCCGGGCTGATGGGGTATGGCGGCGTGCTTTACGGCGCGACCAAGGGCGCGATCGTCCAGCTGACCCGGGCGCTCGCCATCGAGGCGGCGGACAAGGGTATTCGCGTCAACGCCGTGTGCCCGGCTGGGATGCTGACCCATTACGCCGGCATGGACCCCGACAGCCAGCATCGCGACCGCATCCTCGAAGGGATGGGCAGGGCGCACCCGCTGGGCAAGGCGATCGACCCGCGCGATACCGCCTCGGCCGCGCTGTTCCTTGCCTCCGACCTCGCCTCCAACATCACCGGCGTGAACCTTCCCGTCGACGGTGGGCTATCCGCCGGGCGCAAGGCGGGTGGTTGAGATGGCGGCCACGATGAAGCAGGTGGTGCTGGCCGCTTACGCGAGGGGCAATCCCCGGCCGTCCGACTTCCGTGTCGAGGAAGTTCCGGTGCCTCGGCCGGGCGAGCGGGAGATCCTGCTGAAGACGCTTTACATCGCGGTGGACCCGCTGCTGCGCTTCTCGGTCGACGACACGGTGCTGACGGGAGCGGGGCGCATGGAGCTGGGACAGCCCATGGTCGGACCGGTGGTGAGTGAGGTCGCCGCCTCGAACCATCCTGACTACGCGCCGGGCGATGTGGTGGAGGGCCGCTCGGGCTGGCAGGAATATGCGGTGCTGGCGCCGGACCAGAGTGACTATCGCGGGCCGCCGCGCAAGCTCGATCCCGCACTGGCGCCGGTATCGACCGCGCTCGGTGCACTCGGCGGGCCGGGGCAGACCGCTTACGAGGGGATCGTCAATGTCGGCCGGGTCAGGGCGGGCGAGACGGTGGTGATCTCGGCGGCGGCGGGCGCTGTGGGCTCGATAGCGGGGCAGATCGTCAAAGTGCTCGGCGGCCGGGCGGTGGGCATCGCGGGCGGCGCAGCGAAGTGCGCGGCGCTGCTCGACCTCGGCTTCGACGCGGTAGCCGACTACAAGGCACCGGATTTTGCCCGGCAGCTTCAGGCGGCGATGCCGGAGGGGGCGGAGGTCTATCTCGACAATGTCGGCGGCGATGTGACGATGACGGTCCTGCCGCTCCTCAAGCGCGGCGCGCGCATGCCGATGTGCGGGTTCATCGCCTATTACGGGGTCGGCATGGAAGGACCCGGCCCCGACCGCCTGCCTGGCTTCTATCGCCTGATCATGAACAAGGGGCTCGAGATCAGGGGCTTTGCCGGAATGCTGGCCGGACAGAAGGGGCTGGAGGATATCGCCCGGTGGATGAAGGAGGGCCGCATCCGCTTTGCGCAGGCCATCGAGGAAGGGATCGAGGCGGCGCCTGCGGCCTTTTCCAGCGTGTTTTCGGGGCATGACCATGTCGGCAAGCTGCTGGTGCGGGTGGCGCCGGAGCGTGCTCCCGGGGCTTGATCGCGGGCCCGGTAGGGTGCAGCGTTCCCTGTGATGGATACGATCACGCTTCCGCCGCCGCCGCGCCGCACGGCCAATCCCGCCCCGCTGCGCACGGCGGGCTCGGTCCGGCGCACTACTAGTATCGACGTCTCGTGGCCCGATGGTCTTGACGGCCAGCGCCGTTTCATCGGCGCCGCGCGTGACTTGTGGACGCCGCTTGCCGGAGAGGACGGGCTGACCCTTGCCGAGGGGCGCTACGAAGCGCGCATGACCGAGGACAAGACGATCACCGCGATCACCGCGCAGCCCTCCAGCGATGCGATCAGGCAACTCGTCGGTGCGCGGGCGGGCGGGCATCTGCGCGGACTGCTGCGCGAGATCATGCCCGGGATGGTCGCGGCCGCGCATCCGCTCTACATCGTCCTCGACGATCTGTCGGGCACGGCGCTGGTCAGCGCCTTCGCGTGGTCGCAGTGGCATCCCGACTGGGCGGATCGCCTGCGCGACAAGCTGGGCGAGGAAAGTCACGCACAGATGATGGCGCAGCGCGTCAACGTGTGCTGGGGCTTGCAGGAGGGCAACAGCGGCATGACGGACGACGTCGATCCGGAAAAAGTCGCCAACGCGGATGCAGGCGACTTGCGCAATCCGGGCGACCCGCTCGGCTGGCACGATCTGGCCGAGGACGAAGGGCCGGGCTTTCGCCGCGCCCGGCGCATCGACGTGACACGGGACGCCGGTGCGGGCGTGATCGTCATCGATTCGGCTTTCCAGGACAGCGCCAGCCGGCGCGACGGCAGCCGCGTGGCGATTCACGAGTACCGTCTTACCGCTCGCGCCGATGCAGCCACGCTGGAACTGCTCTCGCTCGAGCCGGAGGCGCGCATCCTGCCGTTCTCCGAGTGCCCCGGGGCGATCGCGAACACGCAGCGACTGGTCGGCCGCAACCTTGCACAGATCCGCGAGGAGGTCCTGGCCCAGCTAAGAGGGCCGCAAGGCTGCACGCACCTGAACGATGCTCTGCGTGCGCTTGCCGACGTGCCTGCGCTTGCGGCGCGGATCGAGGCCGGCGCCGGCGCCGGGGGCTGACGCGGCCCGCCTACCGCACGAGCGTTGCGGCTTCCTCGGTTCGAGCCGGCTGCGCATCGCTGACCACATGCTCGATCGCCTCGCGCATCGCTGTATAGAATGCACCGATGCGCGCAAAGCGTTCGGCGACCGGTCCGGCAATGTCGCGCTCGCGTTGATCGGCGAACAGGCGCACCTGCCGATCGAGCAACTGCGCCTTGGCGACGAAAGGCCCGCTGAACTCCGGCGGCACCGAATAGTAGATACGGCGACTTCCCGGCTCGCCCTGCCTTCGCGCGTTGCCGCAATGCTCGAGCGTGCGTGCGGCGACGCTGGCATTGCTCTTGCTCATACCGAGATCGGCGGCGATCTCGTCGAGCGTTGCGGGTTCCTCGCGCAGAAGCAGATAGGCGTAGATGCGCCCGACCGGCCGGGGCCAGCCCCAGGGGGCCATTAACATCGCCATGGCGTCAAGAAAGGCTTCGTCCTGCTGTGACAGCTTGATGTTCGGCATATTCTGTATTTACTGAATTTGATTGTTGGGCGCCAGCGCAAATGCGCAGGCTCGCGCAAGGGAGACGATGGCATGGAGCAGGCGACGTTCACCGCGCGTTATGGTCCCTGGGCACTCATTGCCGGGGCATCGGAAGGGACCGGCGCGGCCTTTGCGCGCCAACTGGCGGACAAAGGAATGAACCTCATCCTCGTCGCCCGGCGCGCAAGGCCGCTGGAGGCGCTGGCGGATGAACTGCGCGCAAGGGTGGAATGCGTGACCGCCTCGATCGACTTGGCCGCCGTGGATGCGGCCGAGCAGTTGCAGGGGATCGCTGCCGGACGCGAGGTGGGCTTGCTGATCCTCAATGCGGGCGCCGATCCCAACGGCGCGATGTTCCTCGATGTCGAGGTCGCCAGCTGGGATGCCCTTGTCGCGCGCAATGTGGTGACGGTGACCCGCGCGCTCCACGCCTTCGCCGCACCTATGCGCGCACGCGGACGGGGCGGGCTGATGGTGGTGGGCTCGGGCGCCTGCTACGGCGGGCTGCCCGGCATCGGCGTCTATGCGGCGACCAAGGCGTTCGACCTCGTGCTTTGCGAGGCGCTCTGGGCCGAACTGGAGCCGCACGGTGTCGATGTGCTCAGCTTCGTGCTTGGCCGGACGGATACCCCGGCGCATCGCGAACTCATGGCGGCACGCGGCATAGCTGTGCCCGACGGCCTTGCCGATGCCGACGAGGTGGCCCGGCTCGGCCTCGCGCGCCTGCCGTTCGGCCCCGTCTGCAACTGGGGCGAGGCGGACGACGTGGCGGGCATGTCAGCGTCATCGGCCGCCCAGCGGCGCGAGCGGATTCGCCGGATTTCCGCGACGTTTTCCACGGATGCGAAAGGGTGAGCGACATGCGCCAACTGACTGACAAGCAGGCCATCACCGAACAGCTCTACCGCTATTGTCGCAGCGTCGATCGCCTCGATACGGCGCTGGGCCATGCGGTGTTCCACGAGGATGCGACCGTGGATTACGGGGAGCGCGGCTTCAAGGGCGGTGGCCGCGCGGCGATCGACTGGATTTGCGCTGCGCACGCCGGCCTGCTTGCGCATTCGCACCAGATCACCAACGTGTTGATCGAGGTGGATGGTGACCGCGCCGGAAGCGAGGCCTACGTCACCGCGACGCTGCGCATGGAGCGCGACGGCAGGCTTGTGCAGATGGAAGTGTGGTCGCGCTATTGCGACCGCTGGTCGCGGCGCGACGGGGTCTGGCGCATCGACCGCCGCGATACCGTCACCGACTACGATTGCGTGCGCGACGTCACCGAGATGTACCACCATGACCGCGCGCGCCGGGACGGGTCCGACCCTTCCTACGCGGCGCTCGCCCATGGCCTTCAGGGAGAGGCGTGATGAAGGACTTCACGATTTCGGTGTCGTTCGACATGCGCTCGCCGCAATGGGCGAGCTCGACGCCGCAGCTTTACCGCGCCGCGATCGAGATGGCCGCCTTTGCCGACGAGATCGGCGCCGACCAGATCGGCCTGATGCAGCATCACGGCTCGCAGGACGGCTATCTGCCGCAGCCTTTCGTCCTCGGGGGCGGCATGGCGGCGGTGACCAGGCGCATCCGCTTTCTGCTCGGCGCGGTGATCCTGCCGCTGCACGATCCGCTCGAACTGGCCGAGCAGATCGCGGTGCTCGACAACATGTCGAACGGTCGGCTGGGGGTGATCTTCGGCGCGGGCTACGTGCCGCACGAATTCGCGATGTTCCGCCAGTCGCTCAAGGACCGGGCGAAGCGGATGGACGAGGGGCTGGAGATCATCCTGCGCGCGCTGAAGGGCGAGCGCTTCGAGCATGACGACGGCAACGGCGCGCGGCCGATCTTCGTGCGCCCGCTGCCGGTGCAGGAGCCGGAGGACATCATCCTCGTCGGTGGCGGCGTGCCGGCGTCGGCCAGGCGGGCGGCGAAGTTCGGGGTCGGGTTCGGGCCGATGAAGGGTGACCTCGTCGACATCTACCTCGCCGAGTGCGCGCGGCTCGGCCATGCCCCGCGCCGGTATTTCCGCCCGCGTCCCGGCATGCCGATGGCGATCCACTTGTGCGAGGACCCGGACCAGGGCTGGGACGCCATCGCGCCGCATGCCGTTCACGTGATCACCGAATACGCGAAGTGGGCCGAAGCCGAGGGCGATGGCTCCAACTCGCCCTTCAAGGGTCTCACCGATCCCGCCAAGCTGCGGCACGCCGGGCTCTTCGCGGCGTGGACGCCGCAGATGCTGCTCGACAAGGTGGGCGCGGCAGAAGGTGGCAACATCGGCTTCCAGCCCCTGCTTGGCGGCCTCGCGCCTGAGGAGGGGTGGAAGAACCTGAGGCTGCTTGCCGCGACGATGCCAGCGCTGCGCGAGGCGACTGCGGCATGAAGGCGGCCTGTATCGAGAACGGCGCGGTGCATGTGCGCGAATTGCCCGACCCGGAACCGGGCCGGGGGCAGGCGCTGGTACGCACGCATTCCTGCGGATTGTGCGCATCGGATGCCCACTTCCTGACCGGTGGTCGTCACGTCATCGAGCTGTCGCGCCGCATGGGCGGGCCCTATGCGGGGCTCGACGAGACGCGTCCCTTCGTGCCGGGTCACGAGTTCGTCGGCGAGGTCATCGACTACGGCGCCGGTAGCCGCCGCCCGGTCGCGCCTGGACGGCGGGTGACGTCGGTGCCGATCATGCGGCAGGGCGGAGCGCACGCCGTTGTCGGTTTCAGCCACGATTGTCCGGGCGGGTGCGGAGAACTGATGCTGCTCGACGAGGACTTCCTGCTCGAGGTGCCCGAGGGTCTGCCGGATGATCATGCCGCCTTAATCGAACCGCTTGCCGTGGGCCTCGAACATGCGCGGCGCGGCCGCCCCGGAAAGGACGACGTGGCGCTGGTGCTGGGCTGCGGGGCGATCGGGCTCGGCGTTGTCGCGGGTATTGCTCTGGCGGGAGCGGCGCCGATCGTCGCGGCCGACTTCCACGCCGACCGGCGCGACCTGGCCCTGAAGGCGGGCGCGCACATCGCCATCGACCCGCGCGAAGTCGATCCCTACGGGCCGCTGCCCGATCTCGGCGGGCGGCGCGTCAATCTCGTCTACGAGAACGTCGGCGTGCCCGGCATGTTGCAGCGGATCATCGAGAGCATGCCGTTCGACGGCCGCCTCGTCATGGGCGGCTACTGCATGGAGCCCGAGCCGCTCTACGTCTTCGCCGCCCAGAACAAGCGGCTCAACATCCAGTTCGCCGGCGGCGAGGAGCCGCAGGACATGGACCTCGCGATGCGCAGAATAGCCGAGGGCCGGATCGACGTGGCACCGTGGCTTGGCGAGCGTATCGGGCTCGGCTCCGTGGCCGCAGCGATCGCCAATCTCTCCGGCCCTGGAACGTCGGTACGGACTGTCGTAGATCCGCGCCTACAGCTTTCGTAGAGGAGCCTAGCAGAGCTTTTTGGCAAGGTGGCGGTATCCGGCGGTACAGCCCAAAGGTGGTGGTCTGTGCCGTGCGGCAGACGGTCGATAGCTGGCGATCAGATTGACCTCCTCAGATCAGTTGTGCCGTAATGGGCTCTGACCATCGCAATGAGCGGGCTTGCTCTGCCTTGTTCCACGCATGCCGCTGCGGCGTGCAGCAGTCCGATCTCGCGGACAAGTTTGAAGTCGCGCACCGGCACGAAGCGCTCGGGACCCGCGGCGAAGCTTTCGGGCATCATGCCGATCCCGGCACCGCTACGCACAACGGCCAGCACTCGCTCGTCGCTTGTGGTCTTGAGGACGAAACGCGGTCTCACGCCGCGCTCCACGAAGAAGCGGTTGATCTCGGGCAGGGCCTCGCAGTGGCGGCGCAGGACCATGCGGTCGCGGGCGAGCTGTTCGGCCTGCACTTCACTCTCGTCCGCTAGCGGATGATCGGGCGGCAGGACCATCATGTAGCGTTCGCGGGCAAGCACTTCGGGCGCGAATCGGGGGTGGTGTGGGCGGATCACGCTTAGCGCCAGGTCGATGCGGCCGCGCTCTAGCCGCTCGGCGATGTCGCGCTCAGACCCGTCGAGTATCTCTAGCGTCTCGCCTGAACCTAGCGCGCGGTGCGCGGTGAGCCAGCCTTCTACGAGGCGCGTGGGAATCGTGTTGAGCACGCCAACGCGCAGCAAGGTGGGATCGGTGACTTCACTGAGTTCGACAAGAGCATGCTCGTACTCGGCGGCGATGCGGCGGGCGCGTACGAGAAAGCGGCTGCCGGCGGGGGTCAGGGCCACGCGCTGGCGGTCGCGGTCAAACAGCCTCGCGCCCAGTTCGCGTTCCAGCTTGGCGATCCCTACAGACAAGGTAGGCTGGGTCACGCTCACGCGCCTGGCCGCGCGGCTGAAGTTGCCGGCCTCTGCCACGGCCAGGAAGTAGCGCAGGAGATACTGATCAATCATAGATACTGTCTATGACGAGGTGCGGAAACTTTCAATTTCCGCTTTTCTTTACGGCTGTCTAGATAGATGCGGCAAATCGACAAGGCAGGCCCAAGGCAAACTGGCGCCGCCCGCACGGAAGGAAGAGGCATGAGCGCGCCGGTCCTGCAGACCACCCTGAATCTCGACAGCCCTGAGGCCCGGGCACGCGACGCGCACAATCGCGCGCTCGCCGCCGAGTTGCACGAACGGGTGGCGAAAGCGGCACTTGGGGGTGACGCAAGGGCACGTGAGCGGCACCTGAGCCGGGGCAAGCTGCTGCCGCGCGACCGTGTCGAGCGGCTCCTCGATCCCGGCTCGCCCTTTCTCGAAATCGGCCAGCTTGCCGCCAATGGTCTTTATGGGGACGAGGTGCCCGGCGCCGGGATCATTGCCGGAATCGGCCGTGTGTCGGGACGGCAATGCATGATCTTCGCCAACGACGCGACGGTGAAAGGCGGCACCTATTTTCCGCTGACCGTCAAGAAGCACATCCGCGCGCAGGAGATCGCGGCGACCAATCGTCTGCCCTGCATTTACCTCGTCGACAGCGGCGGCGCCAACTTGCCCAACCAGGCCGAGGTCTTCCCCGACCGCGACCACTTCGGGCGCTTCTTCTTCAACCAGGCCCAGATGAGCGCGCGGGGCATCCCGCAGATCGCCAGCGTCATGGGCAGCTGCACCGCAGGCGGCGCCTATGTTCCGGCCATGAGTGACGAGAGCGTGATCGTGAAGGATCAGGGCACGATCTTCCTCGCCGGGCCGCCGCTGGTGCAGGCCGCGACCGGAGAAGTCATAAGCGCCGAGGATCTGGGCGGCGGCGATCTCCATTCGCGCAAGTCGGGCGTCACCGATCATCTGGCGCAGGATGACGAGCATGCGCTGACCATCGTGCGCGACATCGTCAGCCACCTTGGCCCTGCGCATCGCCATCGCCTTGCGGTGCAGGACCCCCGGCCGCCCAGATACGCGGCCGAGGAACTCTATTCGATCGTCCCCGAGGACGTGCGCGCGCCGTACGATGTCCACGAGGTTATCGCCCGCATCGTCGACGGGTCCGAGTTCCACGAGTTCAAGGCGCTCTACGGCTCCACGCTGGTCTGCGGTTTCGCGCACATCCACGGACTTCCCGTGGCGATCCTCGCCAACAACGGCGTGCTTTTCTCCGAGAGCGCGCAGAAGGGTGCACATTTCATCGAACTGGCCTGCCAGCGCGGCATCCCGCTGCTGTTCCTGCAGAACATCTCGGGCTTCATGGTCGGCGGCAAGTATGAGGCCGAGGGCATCGCCAAGCACGGCGCCAAGCTGGTCACCGCTGTCGCCACCGCGCAAGTGCCCAAGCTGACGGTCTTGATCGGCGGCTCGTTCGGAGCAGGCAATTACGGGATGTGCGGGCGCGCCTACGACCCGCGTTTCCTGTTTACCTGGCCCAATGCGCGCATCTCGGTGATGGGCGGCGAGCAGGCGGCGTCGGTACTGGCGACGGTCCATCGCGATGCCGCCAACTGGAGCCCCGAGGATGCCGAGGCCTTCAAGGCCCCAATCCGGCAGAAGTACGAGGACGAAGGCAACCCCTACTACGCCACCGCGCGGCTGTGGGACGACGGGGTGATCGACCCCGTGCAAACCCGTGACGTGCTGGGCCTGGCGCTGTCGGTCTGTCTCGAAGCCCCGATCGAGGAGGCGCCCCGCTTCGGGGTGTTCCGGATGTGAGCAGGGATACCCTGTTCGTGCTCGACTTCGACTGGCCGGATCCGGCCTACGAAGGGCGCCGCTTCTACTGCAAGGACAGCGTCACGGTGGAGGGCCTGCTTGCGCTGTTCCCTGATCGCGCCGCGAACATCGAGGTCGTGCGCGTCGGATGGGCGCGCCCCCGCAGCGAAGTCGTCGCGGTACTGGGCAAAGACAACCAGAACCTGCCTGCGCTGGCCTTTGCCGAAGGCGGCTTCGTCAACGCAATCGAGCCGCTGTTGGCAGCCCTCCATACCCGCCACGGCTTCCCGGAGCGTCACCCATGATCACTTCTCTGCTCATCGCCAATCGCGGCGAGATCGCCTGCCGCATCATCCGTACCGCGCGGGCCATAGGCATCCGCACCATCGCGGTTTTTTCCGACGCCGATGCACAGGCCCTCCACGTTCGCGAGGCCGACGAGGCCGTCCACATCGGCCCCTCGCCCACGCGCGAGAGCTACCTTGTGGGCGAGAAAATTCTCGCCGCCGCGAAGGCGACCGGGGCCGAGGCCATTCACCCGGGTTACGGCTTCCTGTCCGAGAACGCCGAGTTCGCGCAGGCCGTCATCGACGCGGGGCTGGTCTGGGTCGGTCCGAACCCGTCCTCGATCACGGCAATGGGCCTCAAGGACGCCGCCAAGACGCTCATGGCCGAGGCCGGAGTTCCGGTGACGCCGGGCTACATGGGCGCGAACCAGGAACCCGACTTGCTACGCCAGGAGGCCGACAAGGTCGGCTACCCGGTGCTCATCAAGGCGGTCGCTGGCGGCGGCGGCAAGGGCATGCGTCTCGTCGTGAGTGCCGACGCGTTCGCCGATGCGCTCGCTTCTTGCAAGCGCGAGGCGGCCGCTTCGTTCGGCAATGACCGCGTGCTGATCGAGAAATACATCGCCTCGCCCCGCCACATCGAGGTGCAGGTCTTCGGCGACCGGCACGGCAACGTCGTCCACTTGTTCGAGCGCGACTGTTCGCTCCAGCGCCGCCACCAGAAGGTTATCGAGGAAGCCCCGGCTCCCGGAATGGACGCAGCCACGCGCGAGGCGCTGTGCGCCGCCGCCGTGCGCGCTGCAAAGGCGGTCGATTATGTCGGCGCCGGGACCATCGAGTTCATCGCCGACGGCTCTGGCGCACTCTCCGCCGATCGCATCTGGTTCATGGAGATGAACACCCGACTGCAGGTGGAGCACCCGGTCACCGAGGCGATCACCGGGGTCGATCTCGTCGAATGGCAGCTGCGCGTTGCCAGCGGCGAGCCGCTGCCTCTGGCGCAGCACGACCTGACCATCGACGGCTGGGCGATGGAGGCGCGCCTCTATGCCGAAGACCCGGCGAAGGGCTTCCTTCCCAGCATCGGCCGCCTCGAACTGCTGCAGTTTGGCGAGGTCGAGGGCGCCAAGGAAACAGGGCGCATTGACACCGGCGTCACGCAAGGCGCCGAAGTCTCGCCCTTCTACGATCCCATGATTGCCAAGATCATCGCCTGGGGCGACGACCGCGACGAGGCGCGGGAACGGCTCGGCGCGATGCTCGAGGACACTGCCGTCTGGCCGGTACGTACCAATGCCTCGTTCCTCGTCAAAGCGCTGCAGCACCCCGACTTCGCGGCGGGCAAAGTCGATACCGGTCTGATCGGGCGCGACGGCGAGGCTTTGGCGCAGCCGCCGGTGCCTTCGGCCGATACCCTTCGTGCGGCCGCTTCGTCACTCGTTCCGGCCGGCATCGCGCCGGGCCTGCGGCTGAACGCGCCGCCGCGGCGAACCGCGTGGTTCCTGCTCGATGGCGAGAAGATCGAGCTCGAGATTGACGATGGGAGCGACGAGCCTGCCAGCAGCGTCCTCGTCACCGAACAGGGGCAGGCCTGGCTGCTGGCGCCATGGCGACGCGACGGCGCGCATGGCGCGGCAGACAGTTCCGGCGCGATCGTTGCACCCATGCCGGGCAAGGTCATCGCCGTCGAGGTAAAACAGGGCCAGACGGTGACCAAGGGACAGAAACTCCTGACCCTCGAAGCCATGAAGATGGAGCACACCTTGACCGCGCCGTTCGATGGCACCGTCAGGGCGCTCGCGGCGACCCCCGGCCAGCAAGTGCAGGTCGATGCCCTACTCGTGCAGATCGAGGAGGCCGAGTAAGATGGCCGGACGTTTTTTCGATGAATGGCAGGTCGGTGACCGCCTGACGCATCAGCCGAGCCGTACCGTCACCGAGACCGACAACCTGCTGTTCTCGGCGATGACCCACAACATGCAGCCCCTGCACCTCGACGCTGAGGCCGCGAAAGCCAGCGAGCTCGGGCAGATCCTGGTCAATTCGACCTTCACCTTCAGCCTGGCGGTGGGCCTGTCGATCGCGGACACGACAGTCGGCACGCTCGTCGCCAACCTGGGCTTCGACAAAGTGGTTACGCCCAAGCCGACCTTCATCGGCGATACCCTGACCTGCGCGAGCGAAGTGGTCGAGATGCGCGAGAGCAGGTCGCGGCCCGGACAAGGGATCGTCGTGTTCCGGCACGAGTTGACCAACCAGCGCGGGGAAGTGGCTCTATCGATGCTCCGAACCGTGCTGCTGAAAAAAAGGGGTGTGATTGCGAAGCAAACCTGAGGATGCGCGAGCCCTACGCCCGCGTTCACGTCACGGACCCGGGCAAGCAGTTTACTGCTCGAGGTAGCCGAGGCAAGGTTTGCGTTCTTCATGAACGGCTCAAGCGTTGGTATCGTGCCGATCAGGCAAGCACTTCACCGATAACGAAAAGGCGTTCGCTATCCGGCGGCGGCGTCGTCGGGCAATGCACCATCGCCGATCAAGTTGGCGAGGCGCGTTCCGGAAGGGCCGTGTCCGAACCGGGACGACAGAATCATGCCACCGTGAAAGCTTGCCTGGTTGAACGTCGCTGGCACAGGTTCGGCAAAACCTGATGCAAAAATCGTGCGATGCCATGCGGCCTCGACACTACGGGAACGCGCCGGGGCACGGCAAACTCGGACATTTCGCCAGTCTCGCCAAATATGCTTGCTGCAGTGCGGTCGCGGGAAGCCTTAACCTCTTTAACGAAGTCCGTGATAACCTCTTTAACCTTTGCTGACGCTCCGGTTTCTTGGTGAACCCGCAAGCCCCCTTTGCGCGCGACTCCGAGCCTGGTTGCCATGTTGCGTTGCAAAATTGCCGCGCCATTTTTCGCAACGCGCTGTGCGGTTCATTGCTGTTGAATGACAGCGCTGGTCAGCTTATCGGCCCCCCATCCCAAAACATGGCTACCTCAGGGGGTAATTTTGAATTCTGCTCGTTCGCGCCGTTTTACGGCGGTTTCGGTCCTCGCGATTTCGGCTTCGTTCGCCGCGCCTGCCCTTGCGCAGAGCGGCGCTCCGGTGGCCGAAGAGGGAGACAACGCAATCGTCGTGACCGCGCTGCGCCGCGAAGAGCGTGCGCTGGACGTGCCGGTCGCGGTTTCGACGCTTTCGGGTGAGAAGCTCGACGTGCTGAACTCCAGCGGTCAGGACATCCGATTCCTCGCTGCGCGCGTGCCCAGCCTTCAGATCGAATCTTCGTTCGGCCGTACCTTCCCGCGCTTCTACATTCGCGGCCTGGGCAACACCGACTTCAACGCTGACGCCGCGCAGCCGGTTTCGGTGGTGTACGACAACGTTGCGCTCGAAAGCCCGATGCTCAAGGCTTTCCCGGCCTTCGACCTCGAGAATGTCGAAGTCCTCAAGGGACCGCAGGGCACGCTGTTCGGCCGCAACACCCCGGCAGGCGTGGTCAAGCTGACCTCCAAGCGTCCGACCGAGGAAGTGGACGGTCACGTCAGCGCTTCGTGGGCAACCTACAACACCGTCAACCTGGAAGCCGCCGTCGGCGCGCCGCTGACCGACAAGCTGCGCTTCCGCGTCGCGGGACTCGTCCAGCGCCGTGACGATTGGGTTAAGAACGACAACGCCGCGACCATCAACGAGAAGAAGTTCGAGGGCTACCAGGACTACGCCGGTCGCTTCCAGCTGGAGTACGAGGACGGTCCCCTCGACATCCTCGTCAACGCTCATGCCCGCTCGCTGAAGGGTACCGCGCGCCTGTTCCGCGCCAATGCGATCCAGAAGGGCACCAACGACCTCGTCGCCGGCTACGACATCGAGCATGCCAACCAGAACGGCTCGAACCCGCAGGAGCTGGAGAGCTGGGGCGCCAACGTCCAGGCCAGCTACGAGTTCGACGGCGCCGGTTCGCTCTACTCGATCACCGCCTGGGAGCGCGCCAGCGTCTTCTCGCGCGGTGATATCGACGGCGGAACACCCGCGAACACCCCGTTCCAGGTCCAGACCGGCGGCGACACCACGCCGAAGGAATTCAGCCAGGAACTGCGCTTCGCCTCCAAGAAGTTCGGCGACGTCAGCTTCCAGGCGGGCGCCTACTACTTCAACCAGAACCTCGAGAGCGAGAGCGGTTCGTGGTCCAACACTAACGTCTACTCGCCGACCAGCATCTCGCACCTCGACAACGAGACCTACGCGTTCTTCGGCTCGGTCGAATACACCCCGGTGGACGCGCTGATCCTGCGCGGCGGCCTGCGCTGGTCGCATGATAAGCGCTATGCCATCCTTGTGAACGGCGACGATATCGATGCCACCACCGGCCGTTCGACCGGCAGCACCAACGGCTCCAAGTGGTCGTGGGATGGCAGCGCGACGTTCAAGCTCTCCTCGTCGAGCAGCATCTACGCCCGCGTGGCGTCGGGCTACCTTGGCGCGGCGCTGAAGAACGACACCACTGCCGGTGTCGCGACGATGGCCCGCCCGCAGACGACCACCTCGTACGAAGTCGGTTTCAAGACCGAGCAGCCGGGCCTGTTCAACTTCTCGGTCGACGGCTACTACTTCGACACGAAGAACATCCAGCTGACGGCGGTGGGCGGCAACTCCAACGTCACGCAGCTGATGAACGCGAAGAAGGCGATCGGCTACGGCGTCGAGGCGGAATTCTCGGCGACCCCGATCGAAAACCTCGTGCTGACGCTGGGCGGCAGCTACAACTACACCGAGCTGAAGGACAAGGACCTCTACGTCGCACCTTGCGGCGGCGGCTGCACCGTGACCGACCCGCTGGTGACCGTTAACGGCACCACCTTGGCCTCGATCGATGGCAACAGCCTGCCGCAGGCTCCGCGCTGGATCGGCAACGCGACGCTGCGCTACGCCGTGCCGCTGGGCAACGACAACGAGATCTTCGCCTACACCGACTGGTCTTACCGCTCGAAGATCAACCTGTTCCTGTACGACTCGATCGAGTTCACGGGTAAGGCCTACCTCGAGGGCGGCGCGCGCGTCGGCTACCGCGACAACAAGCGCGGCTACGAAGTTGCGGCATTCGCCCGCAACATCACAAACCAGATCCGCGTCGTCGGCGCGATCGACTTCAACAACCTGACGGCGATGCTCAACGAACCGCGCATCATCGGCGGCGAGATCCGCTTCAACTTCTGATGAAGCGAAGGGCGCCGGGTCAAACCGGCGCCCTTTCTATTTGGCCCCCATGCCTGTTCATCTGCGAGAGGGCAGGGGGCCGCTCCCTTCGTTCGTCACCCGCGAGCGTAGCGAAGCAACCCAAGGCGGTTGCGCACTGCCCTGGATTGCTTCGTCGGCCCAAAGCGCACTTGGGCCTCCTCGCAATGACGAAGTGAGTTGTGTTCCAACAAGGACAACAGATGACCCCCCTGAATGCCGTGACCCGTCTCGTCTCCTCGCTGCTGACGGCGGCGGCGGTCTTCCTTGCCCTGCCTGCTCAGGCTGAGGACAAGCCCGCCCCGCAGAAAGTCCTCATCGATGACGAGGGTTTCTCGCTCATGCACATGATGCTGCTCAATTCGCCGCAGATCGACGTGGTGGGCGTGACCAGCGTGACCGGCAACTGGTGGGCGCCGCGCGGGGCGGCGATGCAGCTGCGCGGCCTTGAGATCATGGGCCGCACCGACGTTCCGGTGGCACAGGGCGCGATCGATCCGCTGATGAATACCGAGAAGGCGACCGAGCGCTGGGAAGCGCTCTACGGCAAGCTGACGTGGAAGGGCGCGTGGATGAAGCAGTGGGTTGAGCCCACGCAGCAGTCGACGCCGCCCTATTACACGCCCTACGACCTCTCGAACCTGCCCTGGGGCGCGCCCAGCACCAAGGTCGCCTCGAAGATGGCGGCGGTGTTCATGATCGAGATGGTCCACAAGTACCCTGGCCAGATCACCATCGTCGAGGGCGGACCGATGACCAACCTCGCGCTGGCGCAGCGCCTCGACCCCGAATTTGCCAGCCTTGCCAGAGGCTTGATCTACATGGGCGGCAGCTTCAACCCGCACCGCGTCCTCGATGACCGCTCGGCCGTGGAGTTCGCGCGCGAGTTCGCCAATTCGCCGCGCCGCGAATTCAACATCCGCCTCGACCCCGAGGCCGCCAGCATCGTCAGCCGCGCGCCGTGGAAGCAGATCACCGTGATCCCGGTCGATCCCTCGACCGCGACGCAGCTGAGCCGCAAGCTGCTCGACCGCGCCGCGAAGGGCGCGAAGCCGGAACTGGGCAAGGCGATCGCCGGCTTCGAACCGGGCTTCCCGCTGTGGGACGAGATCGTCGCCGCCGTGCTGCTCGATCCCTCGATCGTGACCGGGGCCGAAGACCTCTACGTGGATTACGACGCGGCGTTCGGCGCGACTTACGGCGATACGCTCAGCTGGCGCGAGCACTACCAGCCCGGCCTCGGCGAGCAGAAGGCCCGGGTGGTCATGTCGATCGACCCGCGCAAGCTGGACGAGATAATCGTGAAGTCCGTCGCGGCGAGGTGAGTATTTCACCCCGAGCCTGCTCGGGGAGGCATTTGCTGAGGATTCCCCCAAAAAGAAAGGCCGGGGCGGCGAACCGTCCCGGCCTTTCGAAATGGTCCCCTCCCGAAATCGGAAGGAGCCTGGCGCCGTCCTTAGCGGAACAGCGACAGGAGCGTTTGCGGCGACTGGTTGGCGATCGACAGAGCCTGCACGCCCAGCTGCTGCTGGACCTGAAGGGCTTGAAGGTTCGCCGACTCCTTGGCGAGGTCTGCATCGACGAGGCTGCCGATGCCGGTCGTGATCACGTCGCTCAGATTGCTGTTGAAGCTGAGCTGGCCTTCGATCTGACGCGAACCGGCGCCGAGGTCGGACAGGCTGGTCTTGACCGTGTCGAACATGGTGTCGAGCTTGGTCAAGAGCGCATCCGCCGCACCCGAACCGGTGTCCGCCGTACCGTCATCGGCGATGCCGACATTGGTGATGTCGTCATCCGTCGTAGAGTCGCCGAAAGCGGTCTCCGCAGCCTCACTCAGTGCCTGGTTGGCGACCGTCAGTGTATCACCGTTGATCGACTGCAGTGCACTGACCTTGCCATCGTCATCGACGGTGGCAGCCGAGCCCTTAAGCAGGTTCGTGCCGTTGAAGCTCGAACCTTCGATCACCGTATTGATCTGCTTCTTGAGGGTCAGCAGGTCGTTGGAGATCGCCTTGCGGCTTTCGTCGTCGAGACCGGCATCCGATGCTTCGAGAGCCTTCGACTTCATCTGGTTGACGAGGTCGGAGATCTGTTCGGCACCGGCGACGGCGACGTCCGTGACCGACTTGGCGTTGTTGAGCGAGGTGGTGACCGCGCCCAGCTTGCCAAGGTCGCCGCGGAGCGTCTGGGCGACCGTGTACTTCGCCGAGTCGTCCTTGGTCGAGGCAACATTCAGACCCGTGGTGATACGGCTCTGGGTGGTTTCCATCGACTTGTTGGTCGCGTTGAGGCTCTGGAGAGCTGCCATCGCGCCGCTGTTGGTGTTGACCGAAAACGCCATTTCTTGTTTCCCTTCTAGGTTACCGGCCGATTCTGCGGCCTCTCGCAATCCCGAAAGATACGGGTGCGTCTTTATTCTAGGAGGAGTCGTTAAAGGACGGTTGCGGCCTGTGGAAAAACTATAGGAATGCTTCCCGGGCTCTCTGACAAAAGCCCGTCATCCCAGCGAAGGCTGGGACCGCTCGCTGTGAACAGCGCACTTCGCGTCAGGGTGGCTGTCGGCGGACTCTCGCCTAAACACCGACAGCGGTCCCAGCCTTCGCTGGGATGATGGTGTTGGCATGTTAGCACCTCCTTGTGGCACCCCTGAGTGCCGTTGAGTGCCGCTATATGTACCGCTCAGAACGGGAACAGCGCGTCGTAGATTTGCTGGCCCCAGCGGGCCTGCTGCGCGTCGGTCAACTGGCCACGGCCGCCGTAGCTGATGCGCGCCTCGGCGATCTGGCTGTGGCGGATGGAGTTGTCGCGGGCGATGTCCTCGGGCCGGATCACGCCGGAAACCACCAGTTCGCGCAGTTCGAAGTTCACCCGCACTTCCTGCTTGCCCCGAATGGCGAGGTTGCCGTTGGGCAGGACGCTGGTGACGGTGGCCGCCACCGTCATGTTGATCTGCTCCGATCGGGCGGTGTTCCCCACGCCGACCGCACTCGACTTCGAATTGGTGCTGACCAGGTTGCCCGGGTCCGGGTTGCCGGGGAGGACTTTGCCGATCTGGCTCTCGAGGCCCAGAAGTGCCGCGATTCCGCCGCCTTCGCTGCCGTTGCGGGTGCGCGTGGTGCTGTTGGCGACCTGTGCATTATCGGCGATGTTGATGCGGATCGTGACGATGTCGCCCACGCGCGAGGCGCGCTGGTCGCGGAAGAACGCGCCGCCGCCGGTGCGGAAGAGGGAGGCGCCGCGATCGGCCTCGGCGACCTTGGGGTCGCTGCCGTCCGGCGCGCGATCGGCGCTGGCGTGGTTGCCCAGCGAGGGTTCGATGCGCGGGGCCACCGGGGCGCCGGGATCGCTCATCTTCGGCGCTTTTCCGACGTTCTTGAGGCGGCCGACCGAGCCGCAGCCCGCCAGCAGGCTGGCCGAGAGAAGGGCGCAGGTGAGGGCAGCAAAACGCTTGTTCATGAGGGTTCCTACGGAAGCGCGATGCGCACTTCGCCCGTCGCGGCAGCCGTGCCTTCGAGCGTGCGGTTGGTGGCAAGGTTGAGCACGCGCACCGGCTCGCCGCGCGCCGCATCGGCGAGCGCACGGCCGGGCGAGGTGATGCGCAAGGCCCCGGAAACGAGCGCGATCGTCACGTTCTCCCCCCGCCGCACGAGGCGCGGCGCGGCGACGTCGGCGGCGCGCACGGCGGAGCCTGCCATGATGCGGCGGGTCGCTTCCTGCCCCGCGGCATCGGCCGGGGAGAGGGCGCCGCGCGCGACGGCGGCGGGGAGGCGCTGTGTCTCGAAATCGGCGCGCGCCAGCACCTCGCCGCGCTCCACCGTGCGGGCGAGCACGGCGGCGGGTTCCCCCGCAGGCGCGGCGGCGACGGCGAGGAGAAGCGCGGCTGCCAACATCAGACGGTCTGCGTCGAGGTCTGGAGCATCTCGTCGGCGGTCTTGAGCACGCGGCTGTTCATCTCGTAGGCGCGCTGGGCGGTGATCAGCGCGGTGATCTCCGAGACCGGGTTGACGTTCGAGGCCTCGATGAAGCCCTGGCTCAGCGTGCCGTAGCCGGGCTGGCCGGGGGTCGAGACGATGGGCTGGCCCGAGGAGCCGGTTTCCTTGAACAGGTTGTCGCCAATGGCTTCGAGGCCCGCCTGATTGATGAACGTGGCGAGTTCCAGCTGCCCCACGGTCTGCATTTCGACCTGCCCGTCCAGCTTTACCTGCACTTCGCCGGTCTTCGACACCGAAACGCTGACCGCCCCTTGCGGGATCGTGATGTCGGGCTGCACGCGGTAGCCGTCGGTGGTCACCAGCTCGCCCTGATCGGAGAGCTGGAACGAGCCCGCGCGGGTATAGGCGAGGTCGCCCGAGGGAAGCATGACCTGGAAATAGCCCTCGCCGTCGACGGCCATGTCGTACTGGTTGCCGGTGTTGGTCAGGGCGCCCTGTTCGGTGATGCGGTAGACGTCGCCGGTCTTCACGCCCGCGCCGATCTGGATGCCGGTGGGCACTTTGGTCCCGTCCGAACTGGTCGCGGCGCCGGGGCGGGCTTCCTGCTGGTAGAGCAGGTCCTGGAACTCCGCCCGCTGCCGCTTGAAGCCGGTGGTGTTCATGTTGGCGATGTTGTTCGAGATGACATCGACGTTGGTCTGCTGGGCTAGCATGCCGGTCGAGGCGATGGAGAGCGAACGCATGGGCGGTTTCCTCGGGGCTTTTAGGGGTTTCAGCCGATCTTGCTGAGGCGGTCGATCGCCTTGCGGCGCATGTCGGAAAGGTCGGCCGAAAGGCGCTGGCTGACCTGATAGGAGCGCAGCACCTCGACCATGCGGGTGGTCTCGGAAATCGGCTCGACGTTGGAGGCCTCGACGCCGCCGCTGCGCAGGCGGGTCTGGGCGGCGGTCATCACGGTGCCGCCGGTGCCGGTGAGGACGCCGTCGCCGCGCGCCTCCAGCATGTTCTCGTCGGCGAAGCCGGTCACCGCGAGGCGGCCGACCGGGTCCTGCCCCGCCATGACGGTGCCGTCGGCGGTGATCGAGACTTGCGCCAGCTGGTCGGCGGGGATGGCGATCGGGCGGCCGCTCTCGTCGAGCAGGCGCTGGCCGCCGGAGGTCGCCAGCTCGCCGCTTTCCAGCACTTTCACGAAGCCCGCGCGGGTGTAGCCGGTGGAGCCGTCGGGCATCTCGACGTTGAGATAGCCCGGCCCCTCGATCATCACGTCGAGCGGGTTGCCGGTGGACTGGAACGCGCCTTGCGCGATGTCGTGAACCTGCCCGTAATCGAGCACGTAGGAGGTTTTCCGCGCGTCCTGCACCGGGGCTTCCTGCGCGTTCTCGACGTACTCGTGGAACACCGCCTGCTCGCGCTTGTAGCCCGCGGTCGAGACGTTCGCCATGTTGTTTGCGGCCACGTCCAGCTGGCGGCGCAGGGCCTGCTCGTGGCTGAGGAGGACGAAGGAAGAAACGTCCATCGGCGGACCTTTTCGCAAAAATCTTGGGCGAACCCGGAAAGGGCTCTTAATCCTCTATATAGGATTGAAACCGCGCGCGCGGACGCACATGAATACGCTCGCGGGAATTTTCGAACGGGGTACGCGGAACGTGAGCGACGATAAGACCGACGATACGCCGGTCGATGAGGCCGGAGCGAAGAAGAAGGGCGGCAAGGTCCGCCTGATCGCGATCGCCGTCGTTGCGGTCGGCATGCTCGCGGGCGCGGGCGGCGTGTACTGGTACATGCAGAAGGGCGGCTCGGAGCACGCCGAGGAAAAGCAGGCTGAGGCGGCGCCGGAAGAAGGCAGCGAAGGCGGGGAGGGCCATGGAGCCGCCGACGCCGACCCGTCCGCCTCTTACATCGAAGTCGCGCCGATGATGGTGAACCTTCGCGGCGGAGGGGCGCAGGCCAAGTTCGTCAAGCTGCGCTTCGTCGTCGTCGCGGCCGAGGGCAAGACCGATGCGGTCAAGGCGCGCCTGCCGGTGATCCTCGACGCGCTGCAGCCCTTCCTGCGCGAACTGCGCCCCGACGACCTCAACGGTTCGGCCGCCGTGTTCCGCATCAAGGAGGAGATGATCCGCCGTTCCACCGAGGCGCTCGGTAAGGGCATGGTGCGCGACATCCTCATTCAGGACCTGATCCAGCAGTGAGCGACGACCCGATCCGTCTCGCCGCCGTCGATGGCGAGGCGGTGCCGCGCAAGGGCCTGAAGGCGGTCCTCGAATCCAACGTCATCAACCACGAGCGCCTGCCGATGCTCGAGGTGGTATGCGAGCGCATGGTGCGGATTTTCGCGACCTCGATGCGCAATCTCACCTCCGACGCGATCGAGGTGAACCTGGAGCGGATCACCTCGGTTCGCTTCGGCGACTTCATGGACAACATCGCGCTGCCCGCGATGTTCGGCGTGTTCCAGGTCAAGCCCTGGGAAAGCTACGGCGTCGTCACGGTGGACGCCGGGCTGATCTACGGCATCGTCGATGCGCTGCTCGGCGGGCGAGGCGGCACGCGCTCGCTGCCGCCGGAGGGGCGAACCTTCACGACCATCGAATCCAGCCTCGTCTCACGCGTGGTGCAGATGGCGCTGGACGACTTCGCCAGCGCCTTCGAGGAGATCGCGCCGGTCGCCATGGGCCTGGAGCGCATGGAATTGAGCCCGCGCTTCGCCGCCATCGCCGAGCCGAGCAACGTCGCCGCCGTCGCGACCTATTCGGTCAACATGGAAGGGCGCGGCGGGGTGTTCTCGGTCCTGCTGCCCTATGCCACGCTGGAGCCGGTGCGCGAAAAGCTGCTGCAGCGCTTCATGGGCGAGAAGGCGGGCCGCGACCGCATCTGGGCCGACCACATGGCGAGCGAACTCTACAATACGCAAGTCGTCGTCGATGTGGTGCTGGGCGAGAAGATGATGCCCTTGCGCGACGTGCGCGGGCTAAAGGTGGGCGATACCATCTCGCTCAGCAACAGCCCGGACGACGCGCTGCAGGTCCATTGCGGCGGGGTGCCGCTGGGCCGCGCGCATATCGGCCAGCGTTCCAGCAACATCGCCATCCGCATGGCCACCGACATCGCCAAGGGGTATCCGAAATGACGCTTGCTACCGGGATCAACCTCGCCCTCGTGCTGATGTGCCTTATCGTCATGGTGCAGGCGATCCGCATGGACCGCCGCATCCGGGCGCTGCGTGACGGTCATCTCGACCAGGCGGTGGAGAAGCTCGACAACGCCACGCATCAGGCGCGTCTGGTGCTGGCGGAGCTGAAGCGGGTGCTCTCCACCGACGCGGCGGCGCAGGGCGAGATCCTGTATGCCGCGCGTGAATTGCGGGACGAGCTGTCGGTGATGGTTGGCGTCGGCAATTCGGTGGCCGAGCGTATCGTCGATGCCGCCGACAAGGCCCGCGCGGCCGAGGCGGGCGTGCGCCGCCGCTCCGCCCGTTGGCGCGACGAGGCCGATGCGGTGCTGCGCGCCGAGGCGGAGACGCGGCCTGCCGCGCCTGCTCCGGTAGCGGATGAGGCGCGCGAACTCAGCCGCATCGTGTTCGACCTGACCTCGAAGCGCGGTAATCGGGTAGCATGACTGGGCGCGTCGCATGATAAGAGCGCTGACCAAGCCTACCCGGTTGATGCTGGGCGTCGCGGCGGCGGCGGCGGTGGCCAACGCCATCGCCTTTGCCGCTTCGGCAGACATTGCCGGGGGGGCGCCGACGAGCCGCCTCGGAGCCTCGCTGCAGGATTCGGCGGCGCGGCGTGACAGCACTTCGGCCGCCGAGAAGCGCAGGCTGGAAATGCGCGAGCAGGCGGTGAAGGCCAGCGAGGCGCGGCTTGCCGGGCAGGTGCGCCAGCAGCAGGAACAGCAGGCCGCCGCCGCGAAGGCCGGGGCCCAAGGCGGTGCGGGGGGTGGGGCAGGGGCGCCCTCGGTGCCTTACGACAACCTCGCGCGGATCTACCAGACGATGAAGCCGAACCGCGCCGGGCCGATCTTCGAGAAGCTCGACATCGAGGTCCAGCGCGAAGTCGCCACCCGCATGCGCGAGCGGGCGACGGCGCAGATCATGGCGAACATGTCGCCACAGGGCGCCGTCGCGCTGTCGATGGCGCTGGCCGGACGCAAGGTGGTGCCTGCGGTGGCGAAGGCGGGGAAGTAACCCCGCCCCTCGTCATTGCGAGCGCAGCGAAGCAATCCACCCCGGTTTGCGCGGCCCTGGATTGCTTCGCTGCGCTCGCGACGACGAATGGGGCAGTAGCGGTTCCCGACCTCACCGCTCCGTCGCGGAAACCTTCACGATCAGGACCTTGTCGATGGCCGGGTCCACCCGCTTCACTGACGGCGCGATCATCCCCGCCAGACGTTCCACATCCACCGGGGAGAAGCGCGAGGCGCGCAGGCGGGCGAACTCGATCGCCGCGGGGAGCGCGGCGGCGCGCAGTTCCGGCATCCGCTTGGCGAGCGCGGCGGCATCGTCGGCGGTCTTCGCCTGCAGCGTGATCGCAACGTGGAGCACCCCGTCCACCCGTCCGCCATCAACGATCGGCGCGTCGATCTGCTCCATCGGCAGGAACGTGGGATCGGGCGGCGGCAGTTCCACCGCCTTGCGCGGTTCGGTGTTCGCGGCAAACGCCGGTGCCGCGCAGAGTAGCAGTGCCGGAACAAAGAAACGGAAGCGGGGCATGCGAACTCCGGTGGGCGGGCGACGCCTCTATAATAGGATGAAATTCGAGGAGTCCCGTTGAGATGAGCAGCGATCGGCGTCCAGCCAAGGTCCGCGTGGTATCTGCGAGCCAGGGCGAGGGTGCGTCCGCACAGGAAAATCCCGGCGTGAACCCGGGGCGCCGTCGCGGCGATCGGCCGGATGAGGACGCCGAGGCGGTGGCTGCCGCTGTGCTCGCGGCTCCGACCCGGCAGGGCGGGAGCCTCTTGTGGGTGTTTGGCGCGATGGTGCTGTTCCTCGTCGGCTGTGCGATCGGCGGGGCCTTGCTGGTGATCTCGGGCATCGCATCGGCGGAATCGCTGTGAGGCGCATGCGGCTGCTCCCGGGCGCGGCGCTGGTGCTGGGCGCCTCGCTGTTGTGCGGTACGACCGTCGCGCCGCCGCTGCCCTACGGCACGCTCGACCCCGGCGTGGGCGCGCGGTTGCCGGGCTTCGCGGCCGAACTTGCGCAGCGCCCGCCGCTTACCGGTGTCGGTGCCTGGACGCCGCTGGCCGAGGCCGAGGCATGGCGCCGTCTCTCCGCCGCGCCCAACCCGCAGCGACAGGCGGTGCGGTGGGACTATGCCCGCAGCCTGATCGCCGCCGAGCGCGGGCCGGAAGCGCTCGGCGTGCTCGAAGTCATGCGGCAGGACGACCCCGACCTCGGCATGGTCGATGCGTGGAGGCTGGCTCACGGCGCCGCGCTGACGCAACTCGGCCGGTCAGAGGATGCCATGGGCGAACTCGACATGCCGGGCCTGCGCGCCAATCCCGAGGCATGCCTCTGGCGCCTGCGCGCGCTGGCGCAGGAAGGTCTGGCCGAACAGGCGCTGGCGCAGCTGGACTGTGCCGGACCCGCACTCGCCAGCCCGCGCGGCGCGCCGTTTGTCCTCGCCGCTGCGCGCGCCGGAGTGGAGGGCGGTGCGCCGGACAAGGCGCTGCACTGGTTGTCATGGCTGCCCGACCGCGACCCCGCCGCCAACCTGCTGCGTGCCCGCGCTGGGCAGGCCTTGGGCCATCCGGACGAGGCCCGCCTGCGCTATGCCCGCGTGGTGCAGTCCGGAGACCCGGTCGAGCGCATGGAAGCCCGGCTCAGCAAGCTGGAGGGCGACGTTGCCCGAGGTGCGATCCGGCCTGAGGCGGCGCTCAAGGAACTCGACGCCATCCGCTATTCGTGGCGCGGTGACGGTATCGAGGAACGCGCGCTGCGCTTGTCCTACCGCCTTGCCGACGCGCGCGGGGACTTGTCCGGGACGCTGTCCGCCGGAGCGGCTCTGGTGCGCTTCCACGATGTCGCCGACCTCGGGCCGGAGTTCCTTCCCGGCCTGCGCGCGAAGCTGACTGCGGCGCTCGACCCGGCGCGCAAGCTGGCGCTGGACAAGGCGGCCGGGCTCTACTGGGACTATCGCGACCTCGCTCCGAACGGCGCCGAGGGCGACCTCATGGCGAGCCAGCTTGCCGCGCGGCTGCAGCAGGCGGGCCTCTATGAGCGCGCGGCGGACCTCCTCTCCTATCAGCTGACGCAGCGTGCCGGCGACCTCGCGCGCGGACCGCTTTCGGCGCGGGTGGCGGGGCTCTACATCCTCGCCGGCAGGCCCGAGCGGGCCTTGCGCACCTTGCGCGAAACCGACGATCCCGGCCTGCCCGACGCGATGATCGCCGAACGCAAGCGCGTCGAGGCGGCCGCACTCACGCAAGTCGGCCGCGCCGAGGAGGCCATGGCGGTGCTGCAGGACTTGCCCGGAACCTCGGCGCTGCAGGCGGAAATCCTGTGGCAGCGGCGCGAGTGGGCGCGCTATGCGACGCTCTCGGCGGGCGCTCTACCGAAGGGGCGTGTCCTCGATCCGGTGGCGCAGGCGCAAGTGCTGCGTCACGCGATCTCGCAGGCGATGCTGGGGCGGGAAGACGCGCTCTCCGGGCTTCACGCGCGCTATGCGGGGGCGTTCAAGGGTCTGTCGTCGGCGCCGGTCTTCGAGATGCTGACCGGGACTGCCGGGGCGGTCGATCCGGGGAAGCTGGCGCAGGCCATGGCGGCTATTCCCTCGGCCAGTCCGGCAGGGGATTTTGCGGATTTGCTGGAAGCGGGGAAGAAGTGAAGTCCTGGGTCCCCAAAGAGCTTTGGCGCCCCAGACACCCATACTGTCGTCGTTTCCCGCGCAGCAGGTTCAAGACCGCATTGCGCGGCAGGCTTTCATCGTCATTCCCGCGAAGGCAGGGGCCCCTCTGATGACCTGGCAATAGGCACCGTCAGAAGATGGGTTCCCGCCTTCGCGGGAATGACGAAAAGTAAGAGATAATACGCAGCTACCTCGCCAAGTGCGCCTGACGAAGCTGCGCGCGTGCGCTCGACGGTATACCGGGTGCAGGGGTGGTAAACCCCCGCGAACCTTAATCGAGGAAGTTCACCAGCGACATCGAGTTCAACTGCGAGAACACCGAATAGCTCGCCTGCAGGATCGTCTGCCGCTGCGAGATGTCGATCGCGACCTGCCCCAGGTCCGCGTCCTCCACTGAACCGATCACGTTCGTCAGCAGCGTCACGCGGTCGTCGGCGCGGGTGCTCAGGGTTTCGACTTTGGCCTGCATCCGGCCGTTGCGGGCGTTGGCCGACTGGACTTGCGTGATCCCCTTATCGAGCAGGCCGAGGGCGTCGTTGATCGCCTGCGTCTGTTCCTCGGTCAGCGTATCGCCGAAGGGACCTGCGGCGGCGAGGGCCTGGAATGCGGGGATGAGCGAACTGCCGATGTCGCTGGCGCCGATCCCGTAGTCCACGTCGAGCCCGTCGCCCGCGCGGGTGGAAAGGCGCACGGAATCGTTGGTGAAGGCCGTGGTGGAATCGTAGTTGGCCAGATCGCCGAGCGAAGCCGGGGCGAACGGCGTGCTGGAGGTCTGCGATCCGGCGAACAGCGGCACGCCCGCCACCTTGGCATTGAGCGCGTTGCGCAGATCGCCGAAGGCGTCCTCGATGATGGACTGCAGGCCCGGCGAGTTGCCGGTGCCGACGGCGCTGAACAGTTCGTCGCGCAGGCTGCCCATCGAACTGTCCACCGCCTCGATGTTCGCCTGATAGAGCGAGAGCGTGGTGGAGACGCGGCTGATGTTGGTCTTGTAGCTCTCCTGCGTCGCCAGCATCGACTTGGCCGACAGCGTGCGCACCGCGTCGAGGCCGAGCCCGGCGTAGTCGTTGACCTTCTTCTCGGTCGCCAGTTGCAGCTGGCTGGTGGCGAGGCTCTGCTGCGAGCGCTGGATGGCGCTGGAGAGGGTCTGCTGGAGCGGGATTGTGGCTACACGGGTCATCTCGGGGCCGGTCCTCAGAGCATGTTCAGCAGGGTGTCGTACATCTGCGAGGCGGTGGTCATCACCCGCGCGGCGGCGGAGTAGCTGTTCTGCAGCACGACCATCTGCGCCAGTTCCTCGTCGATGTTGACGCCGGAGTAGGAATCGCGCCGTGTCGCCGCGTCGGTCAGGCGAGCGGAGGCATCCTCGTACGTCGTCTGGGCCAGCGAGGCCTGTGCGCCGATATTGCCGAGCAGGCGGTTGGCGAAGGCGCTGATGGTGGCCTTGCCGTCCTTGCCGAAGTCGGCCGTCCCCGAGAGCGCATCGACGAACGCGGTGGCGTTGCGGATATCGCCTGCGCCGATCGCCTTCTCGCCCACCGCCGCGCGTGCCTGCAACTGGGCGAGCGGCACGCGCGAGGTGTCGTTGAGCATGTCGGCGGAGAGTTGCGCGGTCGCAAGCCCGCTTGCCGCGCCGGTGAGGCCCGAGAGAGCGGAGAAAGTCAGCCCGGTGCCGTAGCGGTTGGTGCTGTCCACCGGCACTTCGATCGTCGCGCCGGAGTTGCCGACCCTGGGCGTGAAGGCGACGCGGCCGGTATCGTCGAGCGCGAAGCTGCCGTATTTCGCCAGCTCTCCGCCGTTCAGCTGCGTTATGACGTCGCCCCAAGTGTCGCCGTCGGCAGCGGTCAGGGTCTGGCTGGTGAGGATCTTGCCCGAGGAATCGCGCAGGACCAGCTTGGTCGTTTCGCCTGCGGTGAACCCGGTCGGGTCGCTCGCGGTGAAGCCCGAAGGCACGAGCCCGCTGGTGCCCGAGCGCACCAGATTGTTGAGCCCGAAGAACTGCGAGAACCCCACGCCCGCGCGGTCGCTGGGTGCGTCTGCGTCCTGCGCGATGGCGATGCCGTTGGCGCTCGATGCGGCGCTGATCGACAGCACGCCGTCCGTGAAGCTGGCGGTGGCGGCGGGGGAGAGCCCGGCGTTGATCGCCGCAACCGCGTCGTCCACGGTGGCATTTGCGGGAAGTGCGTCGAAGTCCACGGTGGTCTTGGCCACCATGGTCCCGTCGCTCGATACGACCGCGAACGTCGCCTTGCCGGTGAAGCCGAGGCGGTCGCTGCCGATGAGGCCGTTGGCCTGCCCGGTCAGGGTTTGCGGCGCGGGGAGGGAGGTGCCCCCGTTCGACACCGCGTTCAGGGTCTGGGCAAGGCCGGTGAACAGCTGGCCCAGCTGCTCGGAAAAGCCCGGCAGCACGCGGTCGCGCATGTCGAGCAGTCCGCCGAGCTTGCCGCCGACGGCGGTGGAGGAAATCGTCTCCCCGGTCGAAGCCTGCATCGTGCCGTTGTCGCTGGCGAAGCGGATGTCGATGGCGGAATAGCTGGTCTGCGCCGCGCCAGCGCCCTGGTCGGCATAGCTCAGCTGGCGCAGGCGCTTGTCTAGCAGTACCTGGCCCGAGGCGGTGTCGATGGTGACGCGCCCGTCGGGCTGTTCGCGCACGCTGACTTCGACGAGGCCGCTCAGTTCCTCCAGCGCGCTCATCCGCTCGTCCGCCGGGCCGGAGGTGCTGAGGCCAAGGCCCTGCAGGCGCGAGACATCGGAGTTGAGGCCGTGAATCTTTTGCAGGAGCCCGTTCACCCGGTCGACGGTGTCGGAGACTTCGCTTTCCACGTCGGCGCGCAAGTTGGTGACGTCGGACTGCAGGCCCTGCAGGGTGTCGATCGTGTCGTCCACGTTGCCGGTGAACAGCGCGACGGACTCCGCCGAGCCTTGCAGGCCGGTGACCTGCGACACCGAACTGGAGATCGCCGAAAGCCGTGCGGTCAGGCCGCTGTCCGAACTCGGCGATCCCAGCAGCGCCTGCAGGCGGTCGAGGTAGCTCGCGGCCGCCTCGGCCCGTCCGGCAGTGCCCGCACGCTTGTAGACCGCGTTCTCGAGGAACTTGTCGGCCACGCGCGAAGGCTCGCCCACGACCACGCCGTTAACCGTGCCGCCCGCCACCGACGCGCTCTGCGACACCGTCTGGCGGGCATAGCCGACGGTGCCAACATTGGCGACGTTGGTCGAGACGACCTGCATCCCCGCCTGCGAGGCGGAAAGCCCCGAGATCGCGGAACTGAGGATCGAGTTGATGGACACGGGCTAGCCGGGCAGCTGCGTGATCAGCGCTTCAGGTTGCTCACTTCCTGCAGCATGTCATCGACCGTGGTGATGATCTTGGACGAGGCGCTGTAGGCGCGCTGGAACAGGATCATGTTGGAAAATTCCGACGCCAGATCGACGTTGGAGGCTTCCAGCATGCTCGCCGAGATCTTGCCGCCGCCCACGGTGCCGGGCTCGTTCAGCGCGAAGTTGCCCGAATCTTCCGAGACGATGTAGGCGTTGCCGCCGATGCGGGTCAGGCCGTCCGGGTTCTGGAAGGTGGCGATCGGCAGCTGATAAATCGCGCGTGAGGTGCCGTCGTCGAACACCGCGCTGACGACGCCAGTGTCGGAGATCTTCACCGAAGCTACCGTGCCCAGCATGCCGCCATCGACGGTTGAGGAGAGCAGCGCCGAGGTGCTGCCGAACTGGGTCAGCCCGTCGAGCCCGGCGTTGCTGCCGAGGTCGAGGCTGATCGGCATCGCGGCGGCGCCATTGTTGTATTCAAGCTGCAGGCTGCCGAACAGCGCCGTCGCGGGGGTGCCGAGGTCGAGGCTGCCGTCGGCGTTGAAGCTGACGGTGGTGCTGGCGATCATGCCGTTCGCACCCACGGGGTCGCCGTTGACGCTGGAGATGTCGGTGGGGTCGCCGGTGATCTCGGCTGCCCACTGGTTCGCGCCGGTCTTCACGAAGTTGAACGTCAGCGTATGCGCGGTGCCCTGCGAATCGTAGATTTCGACAGAGCGCGAGAACTGCGGATCGACGTCGCCGCTCGACATGTCGCCAGCGTCGTAGTCCGCCACCGCCTCAGAGGTGGAATCGAGGTTGGCGCGCAGTTCGATCGAGGTCGTGGGCGCTGCTGCCCCGGTCAGTGCGGTCGGGCGGATCGGTTCAAGCGAGGAGATCGCGCCGTTGTTCGCATAGTTGCCCTGCGTGTCGAGCGGCCAGCCCATCAGGTAATAGCCCGAGGTGTTGCGAAGGTAGCCCGAGCTGTCGGTGGTGAAAGATCCCGCGCGGGTAAAGGCGGTCGCGCCGCTGGCGTCGGCGCTTGAGCGCACGACGAAGAAGCCAGCGCCGTCGATGGCGATGTCGGTCAGGCTGGACGATGCCTGCAACAGGCCCTGCTTGGAGATCAGCGACTTTGCCGTCGCGGTCACGCCGCCCGCCGAATAGGTCGAGGAGACGCTGCCCCCGTTTACCAGTGATTCGAACTGCGCCGAGGTGCCCTTGTAGCCCACGGTGTTCACGTTGGTGATGTTGTCCGCGACGGTCGCCATGGCGCTCGACTGCGCACTGAGGCCCGAAACGCCGGCATAGAGAGCGGAATAGAGGCTCATTGCATGTCTCCTGTGCCGTCCATGCGGCAATATTGGCGTCGCGGGGCGGCGCACCCACGCACCGGACACAGGCATTGTAGGATGAATTGGGGAGGGTTGGTTGTCCGGTCGGAAAAATGCTCCTTGTTCCGCAGGAACGGGGGGGCGACGCCGCAGGCGTTGGTGGAGGGGGAGGCGCAGGAAAAACCCCTCTGTCACCGACATCGTCGGCGCCACCTCACCATTCCTGCGGAACAGGGAGGATAAGTCGGCCTGCTTGACCCCCCCCGGCAAAAATTGCCTGCCTTGACCGGATCGCAGCACTGCCATCCTATAATGTCAGTCTCAAAGGGACATTCTGGGACATGACGCTTCGTATTTCGCTTCGCAACGGCGAGCCGGTCATCGTGAACGGCGCGGTTCTGCGCGCGGTCGGTCGCACCGATCTGGTGCTGGAAAACGACGCTACGATCCTGCGCGGGCGCGACGTCATGAAGCCGCAGGACGCGACCTCGCCCGCCAAGCAGCTCTACTTCGCGTGCATGATGGCCTACATCGACCCGGCCGATCTCGAACGCCACCAGCAGACCCTGCTGGAGAAGCTGGAAATCCTGCTCGGCGCGCTCGAGGCGCCCGAGGCCAAGGCGGTCTGCGTCGCTTTCGCCAACAAGGTTTCTGTCGGCCAGTTCTACCAGGCCTTGGCCGACTGCCGCTGGCTGATCGCCTACGAAGCCGAGGCGCTGGCCCGCGTGGTTCCGGAGTAGCGCGTCGATGCTACCTTCCCCGTTCGACATTGCGAGCGCAGCGAAGCAATTCAGGACGGTTTGCGCTGCCCTGGATTGCTTCGCTGCGCTCGCAATGACGAGGGATGGGGCAGCCCCGTGCCCCTAGCTGCCGCCGCATCCGGCCTGCGCATGCTCGCGCCCGACCAGCGCTACGGCCGCGTCGTCGCGGTGCGCGGTGCGCTTATCGAGGTGGACGGGCTTGCCGGGGCGGCGCGGATCGGCTCGCGGATCACCTTGCGCTCGCCTGTAGGGGCGATCGAGGCGGAAGTGGTCGGCCTCGATCACGGCATCGCCCACTGCATGCCCTTCAACGAGCCGGAAGGCATCGCCTCCGGTTCGCGCGCGGATCTGTCGGCCGGGCAACTGGGCCTGCGCGTCTCCTCGGGCTGGCTGGGCCGGGTAGTGGATGGGCTCGGCCGTCCGGTCGACGGCAAGGGTCCGCTGCCGCAAGGACGCGAGCAGCGCCGCATCAAGTCCGCGCCTCCGCCCGCCTCCGCGCGCGCCCGCGTCGGTGCGCGGATCGAGACCGGGGTGCGCGCGCTGGACCTTTTCGCGCCGTTGTGCCGGGGCCAGCGCCTCGGCCTTTTCGCGGGATCGGGCGTGGGCAAGTCCACGCTCCTGTCGATGCTGGCGCGCTGGACCGAGTGCGACGTCGCCGTCATCGGCCTCATCGGCGAGCGTGGCCGCGAAGTGCAGGAATTCATCCAGGACGATCTCGGTGAGGAGGGCCTCGCGCGCAGTGTCGTCGTCGTCGCCACCTCGGACGAGCCCGCGCTGCTGCGCCGCCAGGCCGCCTGGACCACGCTGGCCGTCGCCGAACATTTTCGCGACGAGGGGCTGGACGTGCTGTGCCTGATGGACTCGGTCACCCGTTTCGCCATGGCCCAGCGCGAGATCGGCCTCGCCGCCGGAGAGCCGCCCGCGACCAAGGGCTATACCCCCACCGTCTTCGCCGAACTGCCGCGCCTGCTGGAGCGTGCCGGGCCGGGAACTGCGGGGCAGGGGGCGATAACCGGCCTGTTCACTGTCCTCGTAGACGGCGACGACCATAACGAGCCGGTGGCGGACGCAGTGCGCGGCATTCTCGACGGGCACGTCGTCATCACCCGCAAGATCGCCGAGCGCGGGCGCTATCCCGCCATCGACGTCCTGCGTTCGGTCTCGCGTACTTTGCCGCAGTGTCTCGAACCGCAGGACAACGCCACCCGCCTTGCCGCGCGCGCCGAACTGGCGACGTGGAAGGACATGGAGGAGATGGTGCGCCTTGGCGCCTATCGCGCCGGGGCCAATGCGGAAGTCGACCGCGCCGTCGCACTCGCCCCGCGCATCGAGGCGCTGCTCAGTCAGGACAAGCGCGTCCGCAGCTTCGCCGCCGAAGACTTCGCGGCGCTCTCGGGTATTCTGGAGGAAATTCATGAAAACGCCCTATGACGCCGCGTTGCGCGTGCGGCAGCGCGAACTGGACGAAGTGAGCAGCGCCATCCGCACCGAGGCGGGCGCCTTGGGCGCGGTCGAGCAGGAGCGGATGCGCGTCGCCGCCGCGCTGGTGCACGAGGCGGACCTTGCCGCCACCGACCTCACTCTCGTCTCGCCGGGCTGGCAGCGGCGCATGCGCGGCGAGCGGCAGGCGCTTTCGGCCCGTGAGACGCAGCTGCAGGCGCGGCTCGACGCCCTGCGCGAAGTCGCAGTGGACGCCTACGGCGTGCTGCGCGGGATCGAGAACGCCGCTGACGACTACCGCGCCGAAGCCCTGCGCGACGAAGCCGCCGCCGAGCAGTCCGCCACCGACGACATCAGTGCCGCCGCCTTCCTGCGGACCCTGCGCGCGCGATGATCGACAAGACCGCCTCTTCGGACCTGACGGCAGCGAATCTGTCGGCGTCGCAGAAGGCGCGGTTGATCTACGATACGGCGCGTTCGGAGATGTCCGGTCGCCTGTGGCGCGCGGCGCTGGGTTCGGCCGATGAGGCGAAAGGCGAGAGTAAGCCCTCGGTGACGGGCCTGCACCAGAGCGATCCGATCGGGCTCGACCGGCTGCTGGCGATCCTCGATCCGGCCTCGAAGGCGGCGCTGGACACGGCTGTGCCGCAGGTCGAGGTTCCGGCTAAGACGAGCGGCGATGCGGTGTCCGCCATGGGCGACGGCGCGAATGCGCGCTATGCCGGGATGCTCGGCGCGGCGGCGGAGCGGACCGGCCTCCCGGCCTCGGCGCTGGCCGCAATCGTCGATGCCGAGGCGGCGAAGGGCCCGGGCGGGACGTGGCAGCCCTATTCGCGCAACCCGCGTTCCAGCGCGGCGGGGCTCGGCCAGTTCCTCAACGGAACGTGGGAAGGCGAGGCGGTGCGCTCCGGCACCTGGCTCAACAGCACGGCAGAGGCCAACGGCTGGCTCGACGCACGCGGGCAGGTCAAGGCGGAGAGCCGGGGCGCCCTGCTGGCGCTGCGCTACGATCCGCGCGCCTCGATCGAGGCGGTGGCGGACTATGCCAGGGCCAATGTCGCGGCGCTGCGCCGCTCGGGTGCGACAATCGGCGCGGGCACCACCGAGGTCGCGCAGGCGGCGTACCTTGGCCATCACCTCGGCGTCGGCGATGCCAGGCGGTTTCTTGCGGGCGGCCTCTCACCCGACCGCGCGCGCAAGCTGCTGGGCGCGCAAGTCGGTTCGGCGGCGGCGGAACGGCGGATCGCACAGGCCGGAGGCGCGGTTGCGGCGCACCGGTCGTGGCTGATGGACTATGTCGGCAAGCACGTCCGGCCGGAAAGATTTGCCTGATCCTATATTGGCGGGGGCAGTGTGTGCCATCCTTCGGCAAGCTCAGGATGAGCGGAGGGATGGGATGAAAGTGAAATTTGGTCAGATTTCGTTAAATTACGCCCCAATCCCGCTCAGGCTGAGCTTGTCGAAGCCCGTGAGGCGTGGCGCAAAGTGCGAATAGGTAGGAAAATCACTCCACCGCTACGGCAAATTTTGCCGCATCAGTGGATAACTCTCGTATAGGATTGCTGGTTCCCGATTTATAGGAATAGATTCCGAGCCCATGGACGCGTCGCAAGGGGCTTCGCGTGCCATCGGGGTTCGCCATGTCGAAGATCACTGTCGCGCTCGAGGCTGCGGTTGCTGCGGTCAGCGCCAATATGCCGCCGGAAGGCACCGAGCAGACCCGGCGGCAGCGGGCCGAGGTTGACCGCGCTTTCGCCCGCATCCTCAAGTTGATCGCGCCGCGCATCCGCCATTTCATCCGGCAGTATGGCCTCGTCGGCCACTGGGACGATGCGGAGCAGTGCTGCGCCATCGCCGTCCACCGCGCGATCCTGGCTTACGAGCCGGAGAAGGCGCAGTTCACGACGTTCGTGAACTGGCAGATTCGCGGTGAACTGCAGAGCCTGCGCTTCCGCGTCATGACCGACCAGCGCCCCTCCGCCCGCAAGGTGGAAGCCACCACCGTCTCGCTCGACGCCATCACCGGCGGCGAGGACGGGGAGGGGCTGTCGATCCTGGCGGCCATCGCCGACGAGGATGCGCTCGGCCGCACCGAGGCCGGGGCCAGCGACTACCTCGCCCATTCGGCGATGAGCGCGCTGACCGACAGCTACGTCGAGCACATGCGCAATTCCGGCCTCGACCGCATCCGCCGCCGCGCCCAGCCCCGCAAGCTGACCCGCGCCGAGCGCGCTGCCGGGGCGGTGGCGCAGCGCCGTCCGGTGCTCGACACCGGGGAAGTCGGAGAGCTGGAACAGCGCCTCCAGCACAACCGCCAGGTCGTCGAGGGCCGCCTGTTCGAGACTTCGGCGCTCGATGGGGCCGAGGACGAGACCGTCCGCGAACGCATGCGCCAGATCGCCAAGCGCGCCGCCAAGACCATGGGCGATCTTGCCGTCGCCGATCCGCGCTTCGCGCTCATGGCCGAGTACCGCCAGGCGATGGTGGCGGCGCACTGAGTGATATTCTGTGTCGTCATTTTCCGCGACCCGGAGCGCAGCGCGAAGCGCTAATGCGCGAACCCATCTCCTGAGGGTGCCTGTTGCACCGGCGTCAGTTGGGTCCCCGCCTTCGCGGGGATGACTTCGCAGGGATGGGGGGATGTATTTCAATCGGGCGCATCGTGCTCACACGCTACGTCCTCACCCCACCGGCACCGCGCCGTTCTCGTTCGCCAGCCCGGCCATCACGGTGCGGTTGACGGTGATCAGTTCGTCCACGCTTTCGCGCCCGGTGATCACCTGCGAGGTGTACTTGTCCACCCACAGGCTGAGCGAGACGATCCCGGCGCGCAGTTCGTCAGGCAGGGCGTTGGCGGAATCGATGCACAGCGTGCGGAAGGCGCCCCAGACCTCGCGGTTGCGGTGAAGTGCGGGGGCCAGCTGTACGCCCGAAAACCCGGCATCGCGCGCGGCGATCATTTGGGCGGTGATCTCGGTCATCAGCCGGAATTCGGTGCTACGGGGCGTCTCGGCGACCTTGCGGGCGCGGACGTAGGCGTTAACGGACATCGGGGCTCCCGGACGGGGTGGGGCAAATAGCGTCGCCTGTCTCATATAGAGCGTCACGCCCCCGCCCGGTCGCGCCCGCGAAAAATGCGCGAGCCGCCACCGCGATGCAGCACGCCGTCCTATAATTCAGCAAAGGTCCCGTCTCTCGCGGGCAAAGCTTTCTCGGAAATTTCCATGCTCAATATCGTCGGCCTCGTCGTCATTCTGGTGTGCGTCTTCGGCAGCTTCCTGATGTCGGGCGGCAGCATGGGCGTCATTTTCCACGCCCTGCCGCACGAGATGATGGCGATCGGCGGTGCCGCTTTGGGTGCGTTCGCGCTGGGCAATTCAATGACGACCCTGAAGAAGGCGGGCAAGGGCATCGCCCGCGTGTTCAAGGGCGAGCGCTGGAAGGAGGCGGATTACCGTGACCTCCTCGCGCTGCTGTTCGCGCTGCTCGCCACCTTCCGCAAGGGCGGCGCCAACGCCATCGAGCCACACCTCGACCGGCCCGAGGAAAGCGCTCTGTTCGCCCGCTATCCGCGCCTGCTGGCGGACCACGAGCTGATCGAGTTCATCTGCGACTACCTGCGCATGATGACCGTCAACTTCGAGGACCCGCACCAGCTGGCCGAGGCGATGGAGGGCGATATGGAACGCCACCACCACGAGGAACTCGGCCCCCAGCACGCGATCCAGATGATGGCCGACGGCCTGCCCGCGATCGGCATCGTCGCGGCGGTTCTGGGCGTGATCAAGACCATGAGTTCGATTGACCAGCCCACCGAGATCCTCGGCGCGATGATCGGCGGCGCGCTGGTCGGCACGTTCCTCGGCGTTTTGCTGGCTTACTGCCTCGTCGGCCCGATCGCGCAGAAGCTGCAGCAGATCATCGACGCCGATTTCAAGCCCTACACGCTGGTCAAGACCGCCATCGTCGGCCACGCGCAGGAGCAGCCCACCGAGATCGCCATCGAGCTGGCGCGCCGCATGACGCCGTCGAACTACGCCCCCAGCTTCCAGGAGATGGAGACGGCGCTGGAGGCGGTGAAGGAACAGCTCAATGCCGCTCCGGCCTGAGGCGCGCTGACCCATGGCCACCAAGGGCAACGAAAAGCGCCCCATCGTCATCCGCAAGGTCAAGAAGGTGGTCGGCGGCGGCCACCATGGCGGCGCGTGGAAGGTCGCCTATGCCGACTTCGTGACCGCGATGATGGCCTTCTTCATGCTGCTGTGGCTGCTTGCCAATCCGGACGAAGTGCAGCTCAAGGGCCTTGCCGAGTACTTCTCCGCCGATTCCGAGAAGGCCAACCCGGCGACCACGCTGACCAAGGACCCCGGCATGCAGCCGGGATCGGGCGGCCACGGGCGCAACAATCAGGGCGACAAGGAAGAGCCCGAAGGCCAGCCCGCCTCGGAGGCCGGGACCGTGGGCACCGCGCGCGGGGGTACGGCGGAAGTGCCCGCGGCTTCGCTGCGCGTCATGGCGCAGGAGATGCAGGTGGCGCTGCAGCCGCCGATGGACAGCCAGGGACGCGCCAATGTCGACGTGCGGCCGAGCCGCGAGGGGATGCGCATCCACCTCGTCGACAATGCGCAGCGCTCGATGTTCAAGGGTAGCACCGCACACCTCAACGACTTCGCGCGGGCGCTGCTGACGCGGGCGGCGAAGCAGCTTGCCGGGATCGACGCGCGCATCGCCATCGAGGGCCATACCGACGGCGCGGGCGGGAACAGCGATGCCAACTGGCAGCTTTCGGCCGATCGCGCCCTTGCCGCGCGGGCGGCGCTTGTGGCGGCAGGGCTGCCGGCGGACCGCTTCGCCGAGGTCGTCGGCAAGGCGGGCACCGAGCCGGTCTATCCCGACCAGCCCGATCGCCCCGAAAACCGCCGCATCACCATCGTCGTCATGGCCGAGGCAGGCGCGCTGCCGCATGACGCCAGCTTCAAGTTCTGAGCGGAGGGCACCATGATCAAGCGCATCGTGATGGGCCTACTCGCCACCGTGGCGGGGCTCGGCGTCGGCGGGGCGGGGGCCTGGGGCGTGCTCCACTTCGCGCCGCAGCTGGTGACGGGGCATGCGAAGAAGCCGACCAAAGGCCCGACCGAGTTCGTGCCGCCGGTGGAAGTGCTGGCGCCGCTGGTCTTCGCCGACGGGCGGCTTTCGGGCTACGAGACGTTCGAGATCCAGCTCGAGGTGCCGCAGGGGACGACCGAGGAAGTGGGCGCGAAGCTGCCGCTATTGATGAACGCGGTGAACCTGCGGACGTATCGCACGCCGATGGCCAGCGGGCCGGACGGAATGCTGCCAGGGCTCGATGCCTTCCGCAAGGTGGTGATGGACGCCGCGCTGGAGGTCTACGGCAAGGACGCGGTACGCTCCGTGGCGGTGACGAAGGCGTCGCCGGGGTAGGGGCTGCGCTGGAACCCGATCCTTCGACAAGCTCAGGATGAGCGAAGTGTTGGGGGCGAGCGCAGCTTTCAAATAAAAAAGCCCGTCATCCCAGCGAAGGCTGGGACCGCTGGCCTGTTACTGCGGGCTTTCGTTCGAATGCCCTGCCGAGGGTTGGGCTTCATGCGGCCAGCGGTCCCAGCTTTCGCTGGGATGACGGGCGCGCGCAGGGAGACAAACGCCCTCAACCCGCTCAGGCTGAGCTAGTCGAAGCCCCCTGCGGCAAGGCGCTACCCGAAACTCTTCACCAGCGACCCCGCCACCAGCGCCCAGCCATCGACCAGCACGAAGAAAATGATCTTCATCGGCAGCGACACGGTCGCGGGCGGCAGCATCATCATGCCCATCGCCATCAGCACCGCCGCCACCGCAAGATCGATCACCAGGAACGGCAGCAGCAGCAGGAAGCCGATCTCGAACGCGCGGCGCAGTTCGGAGATCATGAAGGCGGGCATCAGCGTCGTCATCGGCAGTTCCGCCCGGCTCTTCGGCACTTTGCCCGAGAGGTTGACGAACAGCTTCACGTCATCGTCGCGCACTTGTTTCAGCATGAAGGCGTGGAACGGCTTGCTGGCGCGGGACAGCGCCTCGGTCTCGTTGATCTGCCCGGCGTTGTAGGGCTCCATGCCCTGCTTCCACGCCGCGTCGAACGTCGGTGCCATGACGAAGAAGCTGAGGAACAGCGCCAGCGAAATGACGATCGGGTTGGGCGGCACGCCCTGTACGCCCATTCCCGAGCGCAGCAGCGAGAGCGCCACGACGATGCGGGTGAACGAGGTGATCGTCATCAGGATGCCCGGCGCCAAGCTGAGCACCGTGAGCACCATCACCAGCTGCAGCACCCGGCCCGACATCGTGCCGCCGCCGGTCAGGGCGCTCGCTGCGCCTGCGGCGCCAGCACTCTGGGCCATCGCCGCGACGGGCAGGACGAGGACCACCAGAACCGCGAGAACGGCCAGAATGCGCCGAAGCACGGTTTCCCCGGGGAAACCGGCAGGGGTGGCAGGGGCGCTCATCAGTGCAGTTCCGTCTTCACGTCCTGCGTGAACCAGACGTCCGGGAGCACTGGAATGCGGTCCGCGAAGGAGGCTTTGTGTGCTTCCGGTTCCTTATCAAATATCTGATTTTCATAATTTTGTTTGACGATCTCGACCGCCTTTGGGGCCGCCGTGCTGTCCAGCACCGTCACGCCTTCCGGGCCGATCAGGACGCTGAATTCGGTATCGTCACGGCGCAGCAGCACCAGCGAGCGGCGTTGGTCCACGGCAAGCCGCTCGACTACCTGCAAGCGCTTGTCATTCCCGGTATTACCCAGCTTTTCCAGCCACTTGCGCGGCATGGTCAGGTCGTAGCGCTTGACGGCCCACAACAGGCACACAAGGGCACCCAACACGACCATAAGGGCACCCAGCATGCGCACAAGCGAGAACAGGTCCACCTTTCAGCGCTCGGCCTGGACCACGCGGGTGATCTCCAGCGACATGGCCTCGCCGTTGACGAGGATGCGGCCCTCGGCGACGAGGCGGTCATTGACGTAGAGGCGCGTCGGATCGTCCTGCCCGCAGTCGAGCTGGATCATCGCGCCGCGGCTCATCTTGAGCACCTGGCGGACCGGGATGCTGGTGGAGCCCAGCACGATCTGCAAGTCGATGGGAATGCCTTCGAGGACGGACACCGCGCGTCTCCTTTCACTCGCAGCTTTATAGGGGAAAAATTTATAGGAGTAGTGCGCCACTAGGAAAAAGTTGCCTATAAGGTCGAGGTAAGGGCGTACAGGGGCATCTGGGGACCAAGCGTGGCGGAACTGGGCAATTCGATCGACGTCTCGGCATCGGGTCTGCGCGCGCAGGCGCTGCGGATGCGCGTCATCGCCGAGAATCTCGCCAACTCGGACTCCATCGCCACCACGGCCGAGGGCGATCCCTATCGCCGCCGCGTCGCCAGTTTCGCAAGCGAGGTCGATCGGGATACTGGCGCCACGCAAGTTACCGTGAAGTCCATCGAAGCGGACAAGAGTGCCTTCGGTCGGATCTACCAGCCCGGCAATCCCGTCGCCGACGCGCAAGGGTATGTCGAGCAGCCCAACGTCAATCTGCTGATCGAGGCCGCCGATATGAAGGCGGCGCAGCGCTCCTACGAAGCCAACCTCAACGCCATCGAGGCGGCGCGCGGCATGACCATGCGCACCGTCGATCTGCTGAAGTAAGGACGAGGCAATGTCGATCGGCTCCCTCGACGGGCTTTCCGCTTACGCCCGGGCGGCCCGGGCCACCAATCCGCTCTCGGATACCGGCCAGAAGAGTGGCGGCCTAGCGCCCTCCGGTGGTCTTGCTCCGAGCGGCGGCGGGTTCGGCTCGATGGTTGAGAGCATGGTCTCGCAGACCGGCGACGCCTTGCGCGGGGCCGAGGCGCAGAGCATCAAGCAGATCGGCGGCAAGGGCGACCTGATCGACGTCGTCACCGCCATCGGCGCGGCGGAAACCGCGCTCGATACGGTAGTGGCGGTGCGCGACCGGGTGGTCTCGGCCTACTCCGACATCATGAAGATGCAGATCTAGGGATGAGCGGGTGCGCTGAACGGGGACCAAATCCCCGTCATCCTGAACTTGATTCAGGATCTATCGGGCGGTCGTACCCGATGGCTTATGTCACCATCGGCGCTTGCGGTTTGCTGCGGCAAAGCACCGGGCTTGAGGCGCGATGGACCCTGAAACAAGTTCAGGGTGACGAAGCAAAGGGGCGGCATCGCGCCATCCCGTGACCCCGGACGCCGCCATCGAACTCGCCCGCGCCGCGCTGGTGCTGATGCTGACCATCTGCGGGCCGATGCTGATCGCCGCGCTGATCGTCGGCGTGCTCATCGGCCTGTTGCAAGCCTTGACGCAAGTGCAGGAAATGACGCTGACTTTCGTGCCCAAGCTGCTGGTGCTGGGCGTGGTGATGCTGCTCAGCCTGCCGATGATCGGCCATGCCCTGAGCAATTTCATGGACCGCGTGGCCGACGCCATCGTCGCGCATTAGGCCGCCGATTGTGCTTGATCGAAGCTCGCATGGGCGAGAGTTGGGGTATCAAAACCCGATCCGTCATCCCCGCGATTGCGCGTGCGCGTCGATTTACCGCGCGGGCGCAGCCGCATGAACGCCATCGACCTCGCGACCCTGCTGCGTCTGCCGATCGACACGGCGGCGTTCCTGCTGCTGTTCTGCCGCGTCGGCAGCGTCATCATGCTGCTGCCCGCCTTCTCCGACGACGGATTGCCGATGCAGATCCGCCTCGTCATGGCGCTGGCCTTCACCTTCGGCATGTATGGCATGCTGGAGCCGCACGTCACGCCTGCGCTGCAGTCCGGCCTGTCGATGCCGCTGCTGGTGATCGGCGAGGTCATGGTCGGCCTCGCGCTCGGCATGATCGTGCGCATCCTGTTCAGTGCCGCCGCCATTGCCGGGGCGCTGGCCTCGCAGCAGGTGGGCCTGTCCTCCGCGCTGGTGGTCGATGCGGCGATGGGCGGGCAGGTGCCGCTGCTCGCGCGGTTCGTCGGCGTCGCGGCGATCGTGGTGTGCCTTTCGACGGGCCTGCATCACTTGTGGATCGCCTCGATCTTCAAGTCCTACGCCAGCTTTCCGGTCGGCGGGATGCCGCCTGCCGCTGACTTTGCGCATCTCGCCGTCGCGGTCATGGGGCAGGCGACGGCGCTGGGGCTGAGCCTGTGCGCGCCGCTGATCCTCTACGGCATGCTGTTCAATCTGGGGCAGGGGCTGGCGGCGCGGGTGGCGCCCTCGATCCAGGTGTTCTTCATCATGCAGCCCGCGAACCTGCTGCTCGGTCTCTCGGTCCTGGCGATGACGATGGGGGCGATGCTCACTGCTTTCGCGAACGCCATGGCCACGTTCATGCAGAGCGGGTGGAACCTCTGACATGGCCGATGACGCCCCCGACAAGGACCAGCGCACACACGAGCCTACGCAGAAGAAGCTCGACGACGCCCGCAAGCGCGGCGAAGTCGCCATCGCGCCGGAAGTTCGCCACGCCACGATGATGGCGGGCGCTCTGGCGGTGACGGGGTGGCTGGGGCTCTCGGCGATGGAAAGCCTGGGCACCATGCTCAAGCGGCTCTGGGGCCATGCGGAGGATTTCAGCCTCGATCCGGACGGCGCGCAGGGCCTGGCCACCGGGGTCGCGTGGCACACGCTGGTGTCGCTGCTGCCGGTCTTCGCGGTGCTGATGGCCGCGGCGGTGAGCACGATATTCCTGCAGGGCCGCGCGGTGATGAGCTGGTCGCGTCTTTCGCCGAAATGGTCCAAGCTCTCGCCCGCGAGCGGGTTCTCGCGCCTGTTCGGCACCCGCGCGCTGGTGGAATTCGCCAAGACGCTGGCCAAGATGAGCGCAATCGGCCTCGTGGTGTGGATGGTGCTGGCGCCGCGCCTGCAGGGCGTGGACGGGCTGGTCGGCCGCTCTCCCGGCGCGATCGGTGCGGCGGCGGGGTGGCTCGCGTTCGAGGCCCTGCGCGCGGTGGCGATGCTGGTCGCGGGTCTCGCGCTGTTCGACTTCCTGTGGCAGCGCCGCAGCTTCCTGCAGCGCATGCGCATGACCCTTCAGGAAGTGAAGGACGAGCACAAGCAGAACGACGGCGATCCCGCGATCAAGGCCAAGATCCGCCAGATCCAGATGCAGCGCTCGCGAAAGCGGATGATGTCGGCAGTGCCGACCGCCAGCGTGATCGTGACCAACCCAACGCACTACGCCGTCGCGCTCAAATACGAGCATGGCGTGACCGCCGCGCCGATGGTGGTAGCGAAAGGCGTGGACGCGGTGGCCCTGCGCATCCGCGAGGTCGCAGCCAAGGCCGGGGTGCCGATCCTGGAGAACCCGCCGCTGGCCCGCGCGCTCTTCGCGGCGGTGGAGATCGACCACCCCATCCCGATCGAGCACTATCAGGCAGTGGCGGAGATCATCGGCTACGTGCTGAAGCTGGCGAAGAAGGCGGGGCGCTGATGTTCCTCACCGAGCTTGTCTTGGGGAGGTGGCGCCGACGAAGTCGGCGACGGAGGGAGAATCTGCACGCCTTCTTCTCCTCCACCACCCGCTTCGCGGGCGGTCCCGCTTCCCCGAGACAAGCTCGGGGAGGAATTGCGTCGGTCACACCCGACCCTCCCAACTCCATCCTATAAAGCACACGATGCCCCGGCTGCCGTTCCTCCTCGCGCTTCTCGCCCTGTTGTCGCCCTCGGTGGCACAGGCAGGCCCGCAGCCGCGCATCAAGGACATCGTCGACGTCGAGAACGTGCGCACCAACCAGCTGGTCGGCTACGGCCTGGTGGTCGGTCTCCAAGGCACCGGCGACCGCATCCGCAACGTCCCCTTCACCGAGGAGACCTTGCAGGCGATGCTGGAGCGCATGGGCGTCAACATCCGGGGCACCCAGATGCTCACCCAGAACGTCGCCGCCGTAACCGTCACCGCGACGATGCCGCCCTTCGCGCGCGCGGGATCGACGGTGGACGTGCAGGTTTCGGCGCTCGGCGACGCCAGCAGCCTGCAGGGCGGCATTCTCCTCGTCTCCTCGCTGCGGGCGCTGGACGGCGAGATCTACGCGGTGGCGCAAGGGCCCGTCGCCGTCTCCGGCTTCAAGGCGCAAGGGGCGGGCGCGAAGCTCAGCCGGGGCGTGATGACCACTGCGCGCATCGCCGGCGGCGCCATCATCGAGCGCGAGGTGCCTTATGACCTGCGCAATGCCCACTCGCTGAAACTGGCGCTGAAGAACCCCGATTTCACCACTGCGCGCCAGATCGCCCAGACCATCAACCGGCAGGCGCCCGGCTCGGCCGAAGTGCTCGATCCCGGCACGGTGGAGCTGCGCCCCTATGGCAGCGGCTCGCTGATCGACCTCGTCACCCAGGTCGAGAACCTGACCGTCGCGGTCGACCAGCCCGCGCGGATCGTCATCAACGAGGCGGCGGGCACCGTGGTCATGGGCGCGGACGTGCGCGTCAGTCCGGTGGCCATCGCGCAAGGGGGGCTGACGATCAGCGTCACCGAGACCCCGGTGGCCTCGCAGCCCGCGCCGTTCTCGGGCGGGCAGACGGCGGTATTGCCGCGCACCACCATCCAGGCCAACGACGGAAACGGCGCGGCGCTGGCGATGCTGACCAGCGGCACTTCGCTGCAGACGCTGGTGGGCGGCCTCAATGCGCTGGGCGTCAGCCCGCGCGATCTCATCACCATCCTGCAGGCGCTCAAGACGGCGGGCGCGCTGCAGGCCGAAATAGCGGTGCAGTAGGATGAGCGATCCGATCAATACCTATCCCACGCGGCCGCCGGTTCAGGCGCCGACGATCTCGCAGGATCGCAGCCCGGCGGCGGTGGCGCGCCAGTTCGAAGGCGTCTTCGCAGGCCAGATCACCAAGATCATGATGGAAACCGTGGAGCAGGACGAGCAGTTCTCCGGCGGCCACGGCGAGGAGATGTTCCGCGGCATCCTGGCCGAGCAGATCGGCAACTCCATCGCGTCCGGCAAGGGCCTCGGCATTGCCTCGGCGGTCGAGGCGCAGATCATCCGCCTGCAGGGCGCGACCAATGCCGAATGACAACGAGACCGCCGCCGCCATCGTCGGGGTCATGACCTCGCTCTCCTCGGTCATGCGCGAGGAGACGCGCGCGCTGGAGAGCGGCATCCGCGCGCTCGACCTGGCCGAACTGGCCTCGGCCAAGGCGCGGCTCGTGGGCACGCTGGAGGAACACCTCGCCCGCGTGACGCGGCAGGAGCCGGGCTGGACCGCGCAGCTGGACGCCCCCTTGCGCGAGAGCTTCACCGAAGCGCTGGGCGAGCTGCGCGCCGCCTCGATGGTCAACGCCGCGCTGCTGGAACGGCACATCGAGCTGTCCGCCGACCTGATGGGCGCGATTGCGTCCGAGGCCAAGCGCCTGACCGGCAACCGCGCCTACGCCTACGGGGCGCGCGGCACCCTTGCCCGCGCGGACCTGACGACGCCGATTTCGCTCAACGGGGAGTTCTGAGCGGGTAATTTTCGGGAGCCCCGCCGCCCTCCGGCGTGCTAAGGCCGCAGTCTGTTTCGGGAAGGAGCGGCCTGATGGGCGGTATCTGCGGGAAACCCGTTCTGCTGCTGGCGGCGGCCATGGCATTCACCGCTTCGACGGCGCGGGCGCAGTCTGCGGGCACGCTGATCGCGGCCGATCCGGTCGCCACCGCGCCTGCCGGCATGAAGGCCTGGCGCATCCGCTACTGGACCCGTGACGAGAAAGACTGGCCCCTCGCGGTGACCGGCATGGTCGTCGCCCCCGCTGCCCCCGCTCCCGCTGCTCCCGCCCGGCCGGTCATCGCCTGGACGCACGGGCTGGTCGGCATCGCGCGCCGCTGCGCGCCGTCGCTGGGGGACGACAACTTCACCGTGATCCCCGGCCTGAAGGACGCCCTCGCCCGCGGTTATACCGTGGTCGCGCCCGACTATCCGGGGCTGGGGTCGGAAGGCGTGCATCCGGTGCTGATCGGCGTGAGCGAGGGCCGTTCCACCCTCGATGCGGTGCGCGCCGCGCGTCGCATCCCGGCGGCGGCGAGCGGCACCCGCTTCGCGCTCTGGGGGGAATCGCAAGGCGGCCACGCAGCCTTGTGGTCCGGCCAGATCCAGGCACGCTACGCGCCCGAGCTGCAGTTGGCGGGGATCGTCGCGGTGGTGCCGCCGACCGACCTTCCCCGCAACTTGACGGAAGGCAGCGACCCGCGCGTGCGCGCCCTGTTGATCGCCTATACGGCGACCAGCTGGTCGCGGCTCTACGGCGCGCCCATGGCGACGTTCGGGTCGCCCTCGGTCCAGCGCGTGATGATGCGGCTCGCCGACAACAACTGCGTGCGCTTCGACGCCCGGCCCAAGCTGGGCACCATCGCCGGCATCGCCATTGCCCAGCGGGCGATCGCCAGGCTCGATTTATCCCGGCAGCAGCCCTGGGGCCGCATGATGCGCGCAAACAATCCCTCGGCGGCGGCGATCCCGGTCCCCGCCCTGATCGCGACCGGAACGGCGGACACGATCGTCGCCCCGGCCGTGGTGCGCGACTTCGCCCGCCTCGCCTGCAGGCGGGGCAGGACCGTGCGCTTCATGTCGATACAGGGGGGCCGGCACGAGACCGTCGCGCGCAGCGAGGCGGCGGCGATGCTGGACTGGATCGACGCCCGCTTCGCCGGCCGCAAGGCACCGGGCAACTGCGGCACGTTCTGAAAGACGATTCCCGGTCAGTCCTTCCCGGCCTAAATTCCGAGCCATTGCTCGGTGTGTTTGCGCAAGTCGATGCCCGCGTTGTGGTCATATGCGATCCACGCGCTCGTCGCCAGCATCGTCCGCAAGATGCTGAACAGCGATCCGACCAGGAAGTATTCGGCGAAATTGCGCTCGTCCATGTCCTTGAAGCGCGCGACGGTCTTGAGCGCGATCACAGCGGCAAGGATCTCCCAGCTATGGACGATGATCCCCGTGGCCAGGATCAGCCGTTCGAATACGCCGATCCAGCGGCCCGCGTTGTGCGCCGCAGTAGGAAGATGCGCGATGGAATCCTTCAGGCCGCTGAGGTGGAAGATCCCCCGGCAGATCAGGTTGCCCTCCCAGGTCAGCAGTATCAGGGCTACTGCGGTGTAAAGGAATGCGCACCCCATTTGTCGGCCCCCGGCAATCGGTATCGATGGTCGAGCTCGGCGAGCGCCTTGTGAATGGCGGCCCACTGGATGACATACAGCTCGAAGTCGCCTGCGCTTTGCACTTTGTAGACGTTGTGTACGCTGACATTGCGGGCGTTCGCCACTTCGGCGACCGAGGCCCCGGCCAGCAGCTTGACGATATCGCCGCGCTGGGCCTGCGACCACCCGCGCTCGATGGCGGTCAGGCTTGCGCCGCTTGCTTCCAGCAGGGTTTCGAGAAGCCCGTACTGCGGGAAGGAGAAGCGGTAACGGCTCGCAGAGCGCTTTTCCCCCAGACGTTCCCGCGCGTCGGCGAAGCCCGGCCCCATCATGTTCCAGGCGCGCCGGGAGTTGACCGGTGTTCTAAGATCGATGCTGCCGATCACGAAACGGCAGTCGATGTCCTTGCCGAGCAACTCGAAGCGGATCTCGCGCGCGGCTTGCGCGGCAGCCACCAGCGAGGTGAACAGGCCCTGGAATTCGTCACCGAGCGTTATCGTCAATGGCGAGGCCATGTCGGCGGCAAGGGCCTTGTTCTGGCGGTCGATCGCGGCATTGAACCGGGCGTGCAGGTCCCGGGGATCCGCATGCCGCTCGCTCCCCACGAGATCGCCCATGAGGACGGCATGGAAGGAGGGAGAGGAAGCCATGAACGCGGTGACGGCATCAACCCAAAAAAGGGTCACTTCAATTTTTAACCCAAATTCGGTGTAATCGAAGAATTATCCCAAAAACGGGTTACAACTCCCGGGGGCGAGCGCCGCGAGTGGCGTCGCCCTTACTCGAACACCGCGGAGAGCACCGCCGCGACGTCGGCCGGGGCGAGGGTGTCGAGCATCACTTCCAGATCAGGGCTTTGCGAATAGCCGAGCATGCGGCCGTGCCGGTCGGCGGCGACGGAAAGGACGCGCAGCGCCTCACCCTCGCGCACGACGGCGAGACCGCCGGTGGCGGGGTAGCGGTCGGGGTCCACCACCAAGGTAGCGCGGCCGGGCAGTCCCGCGCCCAGCGTCGGGCGGCCGAGGCGCAGGCCATAGGCGCGCGGGCCCGCGCTGCGCGGCGCCTCGACCTCGGCGCCGGTCGGGGTTGGCGCGATCAGGCCGCCGGGCAGGGGGGTGCCGAGGACGGGAAGCAGGCGCAGGGTAGCGGCGTTGTCGGGAGCCATAGGCTCGGTCTTCGGCGCCGGAGCTGGAATCGTTGCCCGTGCTGCTACAGGAGCAGCAACCTCAGGCGCGCCGCCGCTCAGTTCGTCCTTCAGCGCTGCGATGCGCGTGCGCGACTTGGTGAGGCGGATCTCGGGGTTGGCGACCATCGGCAGCACCGCGTCGAGGTCCCCGGCGGCGTGGAGCGCCTCGACCTCGGCCATCAGCGCCTTGTCGTCGGGCGCGCCGAACAGGCGGCGCAGGGCGGCCCGCACGTCCTCGTTCCAGCGTTCCAGCGGCTTGAGCGCATTCTCGATCCGCGACAGTACCACCGGGGCAATGCCGTATTCGCTTTCGAGCACCGCGATCGTCAGCGCCGGATCGCCGCCGCGCCGCGCGCGCAGGGCGGCGGCGAGCAGCACCGCGCGCAGTTCGCCCTCAGGGTCGGCAGGGGCGGGGCCGTGGAGAGGTTCCGCCCATGCGGCGATGTCGAAACCTGGGGCATCGACGTCGATCAGCAGTTCCACGGGGTCCACGCCGAGCGCGCGGCCGAGATCACGCAGTTCGTCGGGCCGGGCGAAAATCTCTCCCCGCTCGATCTTGGAGAGGCGGATATAGGTTATTCCCGAAAGCCGCTCCGACAATTCTAGCAGGCTGCCGATATTGAGTTGCTTGCGGAACTTACGAATGCGGTTCGGGAATACGAGCATGCGATGGTAATCGATTGTCGTCATCGCTGCCTCCATTACTTGCCGTGGACCGGCCCGACCGCTTAATCCGGGCGACTTGTCGTTCATCGCAGATCTTGTTCCATTCTGGGGATGGCCGGGACTTTTCATGTCCGACCTTCCCGGTCAATGCGCCCATTCGGAGTGTTCTGCCGAATCGGGTCTTTTTCGCGACCGCCGCTTGATTGGCGGAACTTGGGAATTGGCGCTTACTGCCTTGCGATATCCTTAAAATTTCGCATTTCTTACGCAATCCGGCCAGTTGCCCTCCGCAAAACCGGAGTGTGGATGCGCGAAACGGCGGAATCTGTGGGTTTGCAGGATAACGCTGCAAGGTCCGAAATGGATGCGAAATTGGGGATGAAGGGGCGAATTTTCTGCTCGCCAAGGCTCATCCTTTAAGTGTCGGCTCAATCCGCCCTGTCGCGTAGCGATGGGGAGGTGGCAGTCGCGCAGCGACTGACGGAGGGGGCTTTGAGCGCGCTATCCCTCCACCACCGACTGCGTCGGCGGTCCCCCTCCCCATTGCTGCGCAACGGGGAGGATGCCGGTCACCCCTTGCCCACCGCCGTCTTCATCAGCGCCATCTGCTTGCGATAGAGGTTGGTCATCGCTGCATAGTCCTGCTGCACCTGGCCCAGCGACAGGAGCTGGTCTTCCAGCGTCACGTTGTTGCCGTCGGGCTTGGTCTCGCTGGTATTGCCGTCGAGGACGATGCGCCCGCCTGCCTGCGGGGCCCTGGCGCCCAGCGCGGTCATGCCGCTCGAGAGTTCGACGTGCGGGCGAGCCACGTGCGGCGTGCCGCTCGAGCCCAGCTGGCCGTCCACCAGTGCGGAGAAGTCCGGAGCCTCGACCGTCCGGGCCTTGTAACCCGGTGTCTCGGAGTTGGCGACGTTCTCGGCGATGACGCGCTGGCGCTCGGCCATGGACTTCATGGCGCGGCCCATGCCGTCGAACAGGGGGGGGAGGGTGGACATCGGGTGCTTCCTTAGGAACCGGTGAGGCGCGAAAGCGCGGCCTGATAGCTGGCGAGCTTGGCCTGCTGGTAGGCGCTGCCGCCGCCGCCGGAAATGGTGCCGTCGACGATCGCCGCCTTGCCCGAATCCCAGTAGAGCGAGCGATAGGCCGACTGGATCATCGACAGCGCGCTCTTGACCCGGGAAAGCGCAGTGCCTGCCGTGGTGGCGTCGGTCAGCGTCAGCGCGCTGGACAAGTTCAGGTTGAAGCGCCCTCCCGGCGTCACCTTGGCGGCTTTCGGATCGAGCACCTTGGAGGGCACGAGGCGGATAGGATCGAGGCCCAGCTTGCCCAGGGCGTCCTTGCCGTCCGCGCCCGCGATCAGTTCCAGCGTGTGCCCGGACTTGACGTCGATCTTGAGGCTGGAGGCGCCGTCGGTGAAGGGCGTGGTGATGGTCGCGTCGGTGCCGGTGATCTTGCGGATCTTGGCGGCGAGGCTGGTCATCGTCTCGCCCTTCTCGATGGTGACGGTGCGCGCGGTCTCGCCGTCGACGCTGATCTTGAAGCTGTCGCCCAACCGCAGCGAGGTCTCGGCCACGAGGTCGCCGGTGCTCTGCTGGTTGAGCACGCCGCGGTGCAGGCCAAGCGCGCCGAGGCCGCTGGTCGCCCCGCCCGCGACGGCGGTAATGCGCACCGGCTCCACGGCGCTGCTGCGCTGGCCCCATTGCGAGACCGTCTGCACCGAGCCATCGGCGGGATCGATCCGCGCGACGAAGCCGTCCACGCTGCCCTTTTTCGCATCGCCCAGCGTCCCCGCCGTGCGTCCGCCGACGTAGAGTGCGCCGTTCAGATAGGCGACGCTGTCCGCCTGATCGGCGCTGTCGGTGCCGATGTAGCTGGTGAGGGTGGCGGAGAAATCCGGCTCGATCAGGGTGACGAAAGCGTCGGTCCCGCCGGAGAGGCCATTGACCTGCGCGCCGTTCAGCGCCGTGCTGGTGGCGCCGACGACGGCGATCTGGCCGCTGTCCGACACCGCGATCGCCTTGGCTGAGGCATTGCCCAGCGCCACCGAGCCGAGGTCCGTGCTCAGCGATCCGGCGGCCGTCTTGCGCAAGGTGGCGACGCCCTTCTCGTTGGTCAGCGCCAGCAGGTTGCCGTCCCCATCGATGGCGAGGGCCGAGATCGAGTCCGACCCGCCGCTGTCGATGGTGCGCCGCTCCTGCATTTTGCCCGCCGCGTCGAGCCGCACGATCACGGCGTCCCCGCCTCCGCCCCCTGCCCCGACTGCGGCGCGCCCGGCGACGTAGATCGAACCATCGTTGCCGACTGTCACCGCGCTTGCGGTCTCGTTGCCGACCTGGCGGATCGCGGTGCTCGAAAGCTCCTCGCCCTTGGCGTTGAACCGGCTGACGAGGAGGTCGGTCTGGGTATCGTCGCTGCCGTTGAACGCGCCCGAGACGGTGCCCGCGACGACGATCTCTCCGTTGGGCGCGATCGTCACCGCCGCGCCCGAGGCGGTGCCTGCCGCGCCGAGATTGCGCTGCCAGACCACCGTGCCCTCGCTGTCGACTTTGGTGAGGAACAAGTCGTCGGTGCCGTCGCCGGTCTGCGTGCCCATGTCGCCTGCGGTGGTGCCGACGATGTAACTATAGCCGTCCGCGTCGGTGGCGATGGCATTGGCGGCGGTCGCCGAAACGACGGTGTACTCGGCGTTCTCGGCCAGCTCGGTCTTGGTGGATTTGGCGGTGGCGGCTGCGCTTGCGGCGGCGCGGGCGGTGGCGTCGGTATCCACGGCGTTGATCTTGCTCAGCCGCTCCCAGGTTAGCGATCCGGCAAGGTCCTCGATGCGGTAGACATTGGCCGAAGTGGGTGATTTGGTGCCGGAGATCGTCGCCGTCTCGCCGCTCGCCACCATCAACGCATCGCCCGCCGCGACCTGATCGATCGAGACTTTCTCTATGCCCGAGGGGTTGAAGGTGAGGCCCCACTTGCCGTCGGTCTTCTCGACGGTGAAGTGCGACTTCCACTGCGAGGTCGTATTGCCCTCGGCATCGAGGATCGGAGTGCCGCTGGCGTTCGTGGCGATCTTCGCGCCGATCGCGGCATTGAGCGCGGCGGCGACCGAATCAAGCGTCGGGGGCTGGGTGCTCGTCTGCGAAAGATCGACGCTGACGACCTCGCTGGTGGTGCCGCGGGTCAGGGTCACCTGAAAAATTTCACTGCCCGTCAGACCCTCGACCGGGGCCGCGCGGGTGGTCGAAACGCCGGTGCCGGCAACCGCGCCGGTGGCGTAGCGAGCCTCGACGCCCAGGGTACGGGTGCTGCTCGTCACCGATCCGAAACCAAGTTCGAGAAGGTCGGTATCGGCGCTCGAAAGGTAGCCCTGAAGGTCCGCCAGACCTAGCGCGAAACTCTTCTGCAAGGCCGCCCGCTCGGTCGCGGAAATCGTCTTGGAGGTGCCTGCCTGCGCCAGAATACGCAGGTTTTCCAGCGCCTTGTAAGCAGTAAAGGCGGTCTGGACGTCGGGCAGGTCCTCCAGCGAACTGTCGCCATTGGCATCGATGATCGAGGCGAGCCGCTTGACCGCCGCGACTTGCGCGCTGGTCGCGGTATCGGTGCCCAGAGCATCGAGCCACGGCGCCGCCGTGGTGGGCGTCGTGAACGCCTTCTTGGCCGCCGTCACCGCCACGCTGTCGGACGAGGCGAGGCTGCTTTGATAGGATGAATAGGCCGAGGTTCCTCCCAGAACCGACAGGCCGATCAACCCATTATTCAGACTTATCGTCAATTGTGCCTCGTGAGCCGGTTGCGTGGGCGTCCTTCCTATAAATAGAAGGAAGACCTTGCGATCGGATGAAATTGCGCATTTTTCAAGGAATCTCGCAGTGAACATGATGACCGCGGTGGGCGAGCCGCCGGAGCTCAAGAAATATTCGGGCACCCAGCGGGCGGCTGCGCTGCTGCTGGCGCTCGGTCAGGAGCACGGAATCCCCATCTGGCAGCAGCTGAACGACGACGAGATCAAGGAGCTGTCTTCCTCGATCGCGTCGCTCGGCCGCGTGCCTGCCGTCGTCGTCGAATACCTGCTCGGCCAGTTTTCGGGCGAGGTGTCCTCGATTACGACGCTGCACGGCTCCTACGAGACGACCGAACGGCTGCTCGAAGGCGTGCTCGCGCCCGAGCGCGTCAAAGACATTATGGAGGACATTCGTGGTCCCTCCGGCCGGACGATGTGGGACAAGCTCTCGAACGTCAGCGAAGGCGTGCTGGCGGGCTACCTCAAGAGCGAGCACCCGCAGACCGTCGCGGTGATCCTCCAGAAGCTCAAGCCCGACCACGCGGCGCGCGTGCTGGCGGCGCTGCCGCGCGATTTCGGCACCGAGGTCGTCATGCGCATGCTCAAGACCGAGACCGTCCAAAAGGACGTGATCGTGCAGGTCGAGCAGACGCTCAAGACGGAGTTCATGACCAACCTCTCGCGCGCGCAGCGCCGCGATCCGCACGAGACGATGGCCGAACTGTTCAACGCGCTCGACCGCTCGACCGAGGAGGCGATGCTCGGCGCGCTCGACGAGAAGGCGCCCGAGGAAGCCGAGCGCATCCGTGCGCTCATGTTCACCTTCGAGGATCTGTCGAACCTGCTGCCGAGCGCGATCCAGGTCATAGTGCGCAACTGCAACAAGCGCGAACTGGCGCTGGCGCTCAAGGGCGCGCCGGAAGAGATGCGCCGCCTGTTCTTCGGCGCCATGACTGAGCGCGCCGCCAAGCTGCTGCGCGACGACATGGCCGCGATGGGGCCGGTGCGCGCCCGCGAATGCGAGGCCGCGCAGGGCAACCTCGTCACGCTCGCCAAGGATCTGGGCGAGCGCGGCGAAATCGTCCTCGCCGACCCCAAGAGCGACGATGCGATGATCTATTGATGACGACTGATGGCAACTAACCCGAAGGCACCCGCCGACGGCGCGGGAACGATACAACCTTTCGGCTTCGACCGGGTGTTCTTCCACCCCGTCGATACGCCGTTTGTCCCCGTGCCCGGCGAGCCCGAGCCTGCGTCCGCCGCGGAAACCCTGCCCGAATCCTTGCGTGACCGGATCGAGGACCTTGAATCCCGCATCGAGCGCATGCAGGCTGAGCACCGCGCCGAACTCGCCCGCGCCCGCGCCGACGGCTTCGAGGCGGGCGCCGCGCAGGCCCGTTCGGAACGCGGCGAGGCGCTGCTGGCGGCGACGGACGCGCTTCACGCCGCGCTCGACGGGATCGAGGGACAGGTCGAAGCCGTCGCCCGCCGCATGATCGGCGAGGCGGGCGCGGTCGCCCTCCACGCGGCAGAAATGCTGGCCGGCCACGCCATCGAAACCTCTCCCGCGCGCGCCGTGGACGAGGCACTGGCCCGCGCGCTGGAGCAAGTGGCGCAAGGCACCGCGCTGGTGGTCCGCGTGAACCCGGAAATGCGCGACGAAGTGGACGTCCTCGTCGAGGCGCGCGAGGCGAAATGCGGCCGCCCGCTGGCGATCACCGTGATCGACGACGAGGCCGTGCCGCAGGGCGACGCGCGCATCGAATGGACTTCGGGCGGCCTCAACGTCGATGCCGAGGCGCGCCGCGCCGCGGTGATGGCGGAACTCGCGGGGGTTTTGCTCTGACGCCAAATCCTCCCCGACGCGTAGCGATGGGGAGGGGGACCGCCGACACAACAGGTGGTGGAGGGGGAGAAACCCCGCCGTCAGCGCTGCGGGCTGCCACCTCCCCATTCCTGCGGAACAGGGATGATAAAGAGACCAGACATTTTTGCGCATCCCGGCAAGTCTTGCCTAGTCTCATCCTATAATGCCCTCTGGGCGCGCGACAGGGGCGGCGCCGGGATCTCGGAAGGCCGGACTTGGAAGCGTTGCGCAATTTCATCGGGCAGATTGGAGTGCGCCGCGCCGCGATGATGGGCGGCGTCGCGCTGGCGCTGCTGCTCGGCCTCGGCTGGATGGCCACGCGTACGCCTGACAGCGCGATGGGCTATCTCTATACCGACCTCGATCCCTCGGCCGCATCGACCATCACCGAGAAGCTCAAGGGGCAGGGCGTGCCCTTCCAGCTGTCGGCCGACGGAACCGCTATCCTCGCGCCTGCCGACAAGCTGCCCGAACTGCGCATGGCGATGGCCTCCGAGCAGCTGGGCGGCAAGATCGGCTACGAAGTGCTCGACCAGGAGGAGCCCTTCGGCATCTCCTCCTCGCGCGCGAAGCTGAACGAGACGCGCGCGATCGAGGGTGAACTGACCCGTTCGATCGAAAGCCTGGACCGTGTCAGCCGCGCCCGCGTCCACGTCGTCATGCCCGAGCGCGCCATGTTCGAAACCGAGCCGCGCAAGGCCAGCGCCTCGGTCACGGTCAAGACCACCGGGCGGCTTCCGGCCGAGGCGGTTCAGGCGATCCGCTACCTGGTGTCCTCGGCGGTGCCCGACCTCTCGCCCGAGGCGGTGTCGGTGGTGGACCAGACCGGTGCGCTGCTGGCGCGGGCGGGCGAAGGGCAAGGCAGTTCCGGCGACATCGAGGAACGCCAGGCCGCCGTCGAAGCCCGCCTGCGCGACCAGATCGAGACCATGGTGGAGCCGATCGTCGGCCACGGCAAAGTCCGCGCCGAAGTGTCTGCCGTGCTCGAACGCGATCAGGTGCGTGAGGAATCCGAGACCTTCGACCCCGACAAGCAGGTTATCCAGCATCAGGTCAGCGTCGAATCCAGCAACCAGAGCACCGAGAAGACCCCCGGCGCGCAAGGCGCGACCGTCGCCACCCAGTTGCCCGAGAACGCGGCCGCCGCGCAGAACGGCGCGAACGGCGACAGCCGCAACGCAGCGCAGAACGAGACGTCCGAGGACACCACGTACCAGAACAGCCGCGTCCAGAAGGTCGCCGTGCGCACGCCGGGGCAGGTCAAGCGCCTGACCGTGGCGGTCATGGTGGACGGCGGCGAGAAGGGCCTGCCGCAGCCGCAGCTCGATCGCCTGCAGCGCCTCGTGGAGAACGCCGTCGGCTTCGACAGCGATCGCGGCGACAGCGTGGTGGTGGAGAACATGCCCTTCGCCGCGCAAGACGTGGACGGCATCGACGGCGGCCTGCCGTTCGGCCTGACCGTCGATCGCATCCTCGACGTGCTGAAGATCGTGCTGGTGGGCGGTATCGTCCTCTTCGCCATCCGCATGCTGCGCCGCCAGAACGCGCCCGCGCTGCTGCCGCCGCCCTCCGGTGATCTTCCCGAGGGCGAGGACCGCCGCCAGCCTGCGGGCAGCCTCTCAATGGCGCAGCTTGAACCGATGGGAGGGGCTGCGGACGATACCCCGCTGCTCGATCAGGAAGTGGCGCTCGCCCATGTCGATGGGCGGGTGAAGCTCTCCGCGATCAAGCGCATCGGCGACACCATCGCTTCCAACCCGGCGGAATCCGCCTCCGTCATCCGCCAGTGGATGAACACGTGAAAGGTATCCGATGAGCGACGAGCTCGACACCCGGCACCAGCTGACCCCGGCGCATCTGCCTGAGGAACCGGCCCCGGTCCTGAGCGGCGAAACCGCGCTGCCGCCGCGTCCCTCCACGCCGCCGACGCCCGACGACCTGCACGCCGTGTTCGACGTGCCGGTGAAAGTGCAGGCAGTGCTCGGCCGATCGAAGATGGACATCGGCGACCTGCTGCGGCTCAAGCCCGGCATGGTCGTGGAGCTGGACCGCCGCGTCGGCGAGCCGGTCGACATCTTCGTCAACAACCGCATCATCGCGCGCGGCGAAGTCGTGCTGATCGACGCCACGCTGGGCGTCACGCTGACCGAAATCGTCCGCAAGGAAGCATGATGGG
>Ga0308159_1000419_pt1 | contig 100455 bp, 92 predicted proteins | sample PhyCR1_FD_201040 | JGI IMG/M metagenome (GOLD analysis project Ga0308159, IMG submission 201040) | Phyllosphere microbial communities from UC Gill Tract Community Farm, Albany, California, United States - DLSLC.R1 | ecosystem: Host-associated > Plants > Phyllosphere > Unclassified | place: USA...
CTGCCTTCCGGCGGTTCCATCGTCATCGATCCGACCGAAGCGCTGGTGTCCATCGACATCAACTCGGCGCGCGCCACCAAAGGCAGCGACATCGAAGAAACCGCCCTGCAGACCAACCTTGAAGCGGCTGAGGAAATCGCCCGTCAACTGCGTCTGCGTGACATCGGCGGCCTGATCGTCATCGACTTCATCGACATGACCCCGGCCAAGAACCAGCGCGCCGTGGAAGAAAAAGTCCGCGAAAGCCTCGAAGCCGACCGCGCCCGTGTTCAGGTCGGCCGCATCTCGCGCTTCGGCCTGCTGGAAATGTCCCGTCAGCGCCTGCGTCCATCGCTGGGAGAAAGCAGCGGTATCGTCTGCCCTCGCTGCAACGGCACCGGCATCATCCGTGACGTCGAATCGCTGTCGCTGGCGATCCTGCGCCTGATCGAAGAAGAAGCCCTGAAAGACCGTACGGCCGAAGTACGGGCTCAGGTGCCGATCCCGGTCGCCGCGTTCCTGCTCAACGAAAAACGCAACTCGATCACCAAGATCGAACTGCGCACCCGTGCCCGCATCATCATTCTGCCGAACGATCACCTCGAAACGCCGCACTTCGAAGTTCAGCGTCTGCGTGATGACAGCCCGGAAGCCCACAGCCTGCAGTCCAGCTACGAAATCGCCGCTGCCGCCGCCGAAGTGGAAGAAGTGCAGCCGACTGCCGCGACCCGCACCCTGGTTCGCCAGGAAGCAGCGGTCAAGACAGCACCTGCCCGCGCCAACGCTCCGGTTCCAACCGAGGTCGCCGCGCCAGTCGCTCCAGCGCCAGTCGCTCACGAGCCAAGCCTGTTCAAAGGTCTGGTGAAATCCCTGGTCAGTCTGTTCGCCACCAAGGAAGAGCCTGCTGCTCCTGCCGCCGTGGTAGAAAAACCGGCTGCCGAGCGTCCTGCCCGCAACGAAGAGCGCCGCAACGGTCGTCAGCAAAGCCGCAGCCGTAACGGTCGCCGCGACGAAGAGCGCAAGCCTCGCGAAGAACGCGCCCCTCGTGCAGAGCGTGAAGAACGCGCTCCACGCGAAGAGCGTGCGCCTCGTGAAGATCGTGCCCCGCGTGAAGAGCGCGCACCGCGCGAGCCGCGTGAAGCCCGTGAAGACAGCGCTCCACGTGAAGAACGCGCGCCACGCGCTCCGCGTGAGGAGCGTACACCACGCGCCCCGCGTGAAGACCGCAAGCCGCGTGAAGAGCGTGTGCGTGAACTGCGCGAACCGCTGGACGCCGCTCCTGCCGTCAACGTGCCACGTGAAGAACGCCCTGAGCGCGCACCGCGTGAAGAGCGCGCGCCACGCCCACCGCGTGAAGAGCGCCAGCCACGTGCCGAACAGGCCGCAGCAGCCGCCGAAGACGAAACACTGCTGAACAACGATGAGCAGCAGGATGACGGTCAGGAACACGCCGAAGGCGATCGCCCTCGTCGTCGCTCCCGCGGCCAGCGTCGTCGCAGCAACCGTCGCGAGCGTCAGCGTGATGCAAACGGCGATGTGATCGAAGGCACTGAAGGCGAAGGCAACGAAGGCACTTCGGAACAGGCTGAAGCCGGCAACGAAGGCGTTCGCAGCGAAGGCAATAACACTGAAATCGCAGCAGGCCTGGCGGTTACCGCCGCCGTAGCCGAAACCGTGATCAGTGCTCCAGCTGAAGCCGAAGCCAATCGCCAGGCAGAACGCGCCACTGCCGCAGTCCAAGCGCCAGCGGTGGAATCAGCAGCCGTCGAGAAGGCCGAAGCCCCGGTTGTAGAAGCGCCAGTCGTCGAAACACCTGCCGCCCCGGCCAAGCGTTCGATCATGCCGGAAGTTGAAGTGGCACAGTTCGACGCCAGCCTGAGCCCGTTCGAGCGTCAGGTGAAAGCCGCCGCTCAAGCCGAACTGTTCGAAACTCCAGCTGCAGTCGAAACGCCATCAGTCGTTGAAGCACCCGCTCCGGCGCCAGTGGTAGAAGCGCCGGTTGCGGCACCTGTCGAAGCGCCGAAAGCCGCTGAGCCAGTGGTCGAGAAGCCAGTGGTTGCCGAGCCGGTAGTGGCTGCCCCTGTTGAGCTGGCCGCTCCGGAAATCGTCGCCGCACCGGTTGCCGTCGAACCTGCAACCGCTCCAGCACCTGTAGTCGCCGAGACACCGGCACTGCCGATGGCCAGCACCGGCCGCGCGCCGAACGATCCTCGTGAGGTTCGCCGTCGCCGCCTGGAAGCAGAGCGTCTGCAGAAAGAAGCTGAGGCCGCTGCTGTCGCTGCGCCACGGGTCGAAGCTGCCGCCGAGCCTGCGCCTGCAGTCGAAGCGGTCACCCCGCCTGCTCCGGCCAGTGACGAGCACATCAAGCCGGTCAAGGAAGTCGTGACCGAGCACGGTGAAGAACTGGAAGAAAACAAAGAGCACAAGCCTTCGTAATCTTCAGTGAATGAAAAGCCCCACCTGTGCGAGCAGGTGGGGCTTTTTTTATGGACGCTTTTTGGGCTGCTGGAATTGAACGCATACAGCCGGACTGCTATAGAGGACCACCCCAGGTTTGATTCTGCTACCAGCGGGGCATTTTCAGAGAGAAGGGTTCGACGAAAGCCAATATTGCTCTACTTGAACAGCAGCGCCGAAGGCACGTCCACATCCCAAAGGACGCCCGCATCGTCGACCGGAAGCTGCTTGACCGTAGCCCCCTGAAACAACCGCTTGGCGCCCTTCTCCCCCGCAAGCCCCATCAGAGACGGACCGAATCCACGTCCAAATCCCACAGGATGCCCATACTGCCCCGCATGCACAGGCACACTGATCGCATCGGGCTCCAGCGACTCGGCCACACGTTCGAGGGTATCCAGATGAATGAATGGCATGTCGCCCAGCACGATCAGCCAACCGCGATGATCGGGCTCGGCCGACACCGCGGCCGCAATGCTGTCGCCCATGCCTGGGGATTCCAGCACCACTATTTCGCAGCCAAAACGCAGGCCGAGTTCCGCCACACTGGAATACTCCGGCCGCGTGAGGAGCACGATCTTATCGACGACGGTACGCAGACTGACCAGCACATGCTCAAGCACGGCTCGTTCAATGCCATCACGGCCCGTGCATTGCGCCAGAAGCTTGTTGCGATGGGCACCAGCGACTTGCCGATAGCGGCTCCCCTGCCCGGCAGCAAGGACGATAGCGCACAGGGTCTCGCTCATGTTCGGCCTCTGATCTGGAATGTGCTTCACATCAAAATAGCAAAGGCCGAGCCAGAAAAGCTGGTCCAACCTCAGTAGAGATTAGGCTCCATTTCCAGCGAAACGCCAAAACGCTCGAGAATGTCGGCCTGGATCCGCCGTGCCAGATTCAACAGATCGTGCCCGGACGCCGAGCCGTAGTTGACCAGCACCAGCGATTGCAAGGTGTGAACCCCTGCATCGCCTTCCCGGAAACCTTTCCAGCCAGCCTGCTCGATCAGCCAGCCTGCTGCGAGCTTCATCAGCCCGCCAGGTTGGGGATAAGCCACTAGCCCTGGATGGGTCTGCTTGATGCGTTCGGCGAGTGCAGCCGTGACCACCGGGTTCTTGAAGAAGCTGCCAGCGTTACCCAGAACGGCTGGATCAGGCAATTTCTCGCTGCGAATCGCACAGATCGCGCGGCTGACGTGCAGCGGCGTAGGCTCCTTGATGCCCTGCTCTTCAAGCTTTTGCCGGACTGGACCGTAATCCAGATGCAGCCGCGCCGCGAAGCTCAGGTTGAAGCGCACCCGCAGGATCAGCCAGCGCCCGGTTTCATGCTTGAACACGCTGTCGCGGTAACCGAAGGCGCAGTCCGCAAGGGAGAACTCGCGCAACTCACCAGTCTGGCGATCCAGCGCCACCAGACTGTGAAAGACATCCTTGATCTCAACGCCATAAGCGCCGATGTTCTGCATGGGCGCAGCGCCAACGGTGCCGGGAATCAGGCTGAGGTTTTCCAGCCCTGACAACCCGCGCGCCAGCATTTCCTGCACGAACGGATGCCACGGCTCCCCTGCTTCGGCTTCGACCACGGCCGCGCCACAGTCTTCATGGGTGATGCGAATGCCGCGACTGGCCATGCGCAACACCAGCGCGTCGATGTCAGCGGTCAGCAGCAGATTACTGCCACCGCCGACCACCAACAGTTCGAGTTCGTGCTCTGCCGCATAGGCCAACGCTTCACGAACATCGCTGTCGGTAAGGGCTTCAGCGAAGAAACGCGCTCGAACATCGACACCGAAGGTGTTGAAGGGCTTGAGCGAGACGTTGGATTGAGTCTGCAGGCTCATGAGCAAACCTGCAGACAGATCAGTTGAACGCAACGACCCATGGCCATCAACTCTCCAGCAAGCGCCTGACGCGCTCCAGATCTTCAGCGGTGTCGACACCGGCTGGCGGCGCTTCCAGGGCATCGGCGACGTGAATGCGCACGCCGTGCCACAGGGCACGCAGTTGCTCGAGGTTTTCGGTGTTTTCCAGCCAGCACGGGCCCCAACTGACGAAGTCATGCAGGAAACCGGCGCGGTAGGCATAAATGCCGATGTGGCGACGATAAGGTACGCCTTCAGGCAGTTCGTCACGGGTCTTCGCCAAGGCATCCCGCGCCCACGGCAGCGGCGCGCGGCTGAAGGTCAGCGCGAGGCCATTGATGTCGGAGCAGACCTTGACCACGTTCGGATTGAACAAGGCGGTCACGTCGTCAATGGGCTCGGCCAGGGTCGACATGCGCGCTTCAGAGTGCGCGGCCAGATTGTCTGCCACCTGATCGATAACAGCTGGAGGGATCATCGGCTCGTCGCCCTGGACATTGACCACGATAGCGTCGTTGGCCAGGCCCAAGAGTGAAGCCACTTCCGCCAGCCGGTCGGTGCCGGAATTATGGTCGTCGCGGGTCATCAAGACTTCGGCGCCGAACGCCTGACAGGCTTCGAGGATGCGCGGGTCGTCAGTGGCCACGACCACGCGCTCGGCGCTGCTTTTGCGCGCCTGTTCCCAGACGTGCTGGATCATCGGCTTGCCAGCGATGGTTTTCAGTGGTTTGCCGGGGAAGCGGCTGGAACCGTAGCGTGCAGGGATGACAACGGTAAACGCTGCAGTCATTTGTCCAGACGCTCGTCGGTGGTCAGGGTACGGGCTTCGCTTTCCAGCATGACCGGGATGCCGTCGCGGATCGGGTAGGCCAGACCTGCCCCTTTGCTGATCAGCTCGGTTTTGTCGGCGCTGAGCTTGAGCGGACCTTTGCAGATCGGGCAAGCGAGGATGTCGAGCAATTTGGTGTCCATAAGAAATCCTGAGCGAATCATGGCAAAAGACGGGTTAACTGCGAATCGAACCAACTGACGAAAGCCTGCGAGGGCACGGCTTCAACGGCCAGATACCACCAGTCGGACGCTGCGAAGGAGGCACACTTAACGGCATCCTTCTCGGTCATGACCAGCGGCAGTGCCGGCGTGAATGCCAGCGCCTGTGCGCTGAACACGGCATGGTCGGCGAACGCATGTGGAACAGGCCGCCAGTGTAGTCCTTCGAGGGTGTTGAAGAAACGTTGCGGATTGCCGATTCCCGCCACCGCGTGCAGCGCCTGCCCCGCAGGAAAGTAATCCACCGGCTGGCGCTCTCCGCTCAGCAGGTTGACCAGCGCCGAAGGCTGCAATGTAAAGGCGTAACCGTCGTCACGATCGGCGCTGGCACCGTTGTACAGCAACGCGTCGACGCTTTGCAGACGCTCCACAGGTTCGCGCAACGGGCCGGCGGGCAAACAGTGGCGATTGCCCAGCCCGCGAGCGGCATCGATGAGCACCAGTTCAAGGTCGCGAGCGAGTCGATAATGCTGCAGGCCGTCATCGGAAAGGATCAGGTCGAGCGGCTCTTCGGCGAGCAATGCGCGTACGGCCTGTGACCGATCAGGGTCGATCATCAACGGTACGCCGGTGCGCTTGACGATCAACAGCGGCTCATCCCCGGCCTGATCGGCGTTCTGTTGCGAGGTCACACGCCACGGCAGGCTCGGTGGCTTGGCGCCATAGCCGCGACTGACCACACCCACCCGCAGACCCCGACCGCGGCAATAGTCGATCATCCACAGGATCAAGGGCGTCTTGCCGGTGCCGCCCACCGTGATGTTGCCCACCACGATCACCGGAACCGGTGCTGTGTAGATCTCGCCCTGCCCCGCCACGAAACGCGCACGCTTGCCGTCGACTACCCGGCGATACAAGGCCTCCAGCGGGCGCAGCAGCACCAGGGCCGGATGCCCTTTGTACCAGGCGTCGAGCAAACGATCGGTCAGTGCCATCAGTTAGCGGATCCAGCCTCGACAGTGGTCATGCGCAGATGGGCGAAACCCAGCTTGCCAGCGGCATCCATGGCGGTGATGACCGCTTGGTGCGGAGTCTTGCCATCGGCGCTGATGGACAGCGGCAGGTTGGTGTCGCCGCCCGATTCCTTCTGCAAGGCATCGATCAAGGTGTCCAGCTTGCTATCGGCCAACAGCGTGTTATTCACCGAATAGACGCCGTCGGCATTGATAGTGATGTCGACGTGCTTCTTGTCAGCATCGTCGGCCGAAGCACCGGTGACGGCCTGCGGCAGATCTACGCGCAGCTGGGTCTCGCGGGTAAACGTGGTGGTGACAACGAAGAACAGCAGCAGGATAAAGACCACGTCGATCAGCGACACCAGGTTGATGTCGATGGTCTCCCGGGGTTTGCGGCGGCGAAATTTCACTTCTTTCGACCCTCGCCACGAGCGGCGGCCTTGAGGTCGGGTTTGGCGTCGGTCAGGTCGACGTCGCGGTCACCCTGCACCACTTCCACCAGCTTGATCGCTTCCTGCTCCATGCCGACCACCAGCTCATCGACGCGATTCTGCAGGTAGCGATGAAAGAAGATGGTCGGAATCGCCACGGTCAGGCCGGACGCAGTGCAGATCAAAGCCTTGGCGATACCGCCCGCGAGCATGCCCGCGTTACCGGTCATGCCGGTGCTGGTGAAGGAACTGAAGATGTCGATCATGCCCAGAACCGTGCCGAGCAGCCCCAGCAGCGGAGCCATCGCGGCAATGGTGCCGAGGGTGGCCAGATAACGCTCCAGCTCATGGATGACGCGAGCAGCGGCTTCTTCAATGCACTCTTTCATGATCTCGCGACCATGGCGGGAGTTGGCGAGACCGGCGGCCAGAATCTCACCCAACGGCGAGTCGGCGCGCAGTTCCTTGAGCTTCTCGCTGCTCAGTTGTTTGTCCTGAATCCAGCGCCACACCTGACCGAGCAGATGCGGTGGCGTAATGCGGCTGGCGCGCAAGGTCCACAGACGCTCAATGATGATTCCGACGGCGGCGATGGAACTCAAAATGATCGGTAGCATCATCCAGCCACCAGATTTGACCAGCTCCCACACAGCGACCACCCCCTGAAAAAAAGTGGCGCCACTCTAACATAGGGTCACAGCCTCGCCGAACCCGGCGATGAATAACCGGCCATTTCACTCACGCCAGAAGCGTCGAATCCTACGTTCGGCTTCGACCCCAGCGAAGGTTCCCAACTGCAAGGTGATGGCACCCAACTCGGCGCTGTCGTGAATCTCGTAGCCAAGAAAGCGGTACCGTGACATCACCAGCGGATGCGGATGACCAAAGGCATTGTTGCGCCCACGGGAAATCAACACTCCCCGCGGTGCAACGGCTCGCAGAAACAACTGCGACGATGAACTGCGGCTGCCATGATGCGGCGACTGCAGCCAGTCGGCCCGGAGATCGAAGCCCTGCGCCAGCATCGCACGCTCGGCAGGAACGTCGATATCGCCCGTCAACAACAGACGCTCACCATTGGCTTGCACCGCCAGCACACAGGACGCCTGATTGCCTTCTGCGGCTTGCTCCCAGATCCAGGTGGTAAATTTCACCTCATCCCAGGTCCAGGTTTCGCCGTTGCGACAGGACTCGACGGACAACTCGAGGGGCATTCGCCCGACATCGCCACCCAGAACCCTCGTCACAGGCAGCGCTTGCTGGATAGCCGGAGCGCCACCGGCGTGATCGGCATCGGCGTGACTGAGGACCATCAGGTCGAGATGGGAAATTCCGGCTCGGCGAATTGCCGGCAGCACCACCCGCTCGCCAATGTCGAACTCCCCGAAGCGGGGGCCCGCGTCATATAACAGCGTGTGTTCACGGGTTCGCAAAAGAATCGCCAACCCTTGTCCTACATCCAGTTGCATGACTTCGACCTGCCCCACAGGAATACTCTTCTGTGGGGGAAAAATGCACAGCAACAGCAGCGGCCAACCCAACGGGCGCAGCGCAATGCCTTTGGGTAATAAAAGAAGCGAAGCGCCAAGCAGGCTCAATGGCCAGACCCATGATGGCACGGCAGGTCCGGTCCAGGCCGGCGCTGCGTCGGCCATCCACGCAAGACAGCGAAACAATCCGTCCATGGAAAACCCGGCCAGCCAGAGCAAGCTCTCGCCAATCGGCGCAATGCCCAGAAGGAGCGTGCCAAAAAGCGCCAATGGCAGGATGAAAATGCTGACCCAGGGCACCGCGAACAGATTGACCAACGGGCCGCTCAGGCTCACCGGCAGGTTCAGCGCCAGCAGCACTGGCAACAACCCGAGCGCGATGAGCCACTGAGCCCGCGACCAGCTTTGCAGCCAGCTCCAGGCGCCCAGACGTCCGCCGAAAATCAGCATGAGGATCGCCACCGCGACAAAGGACAGCCAGAACCCTGGGCGCAGGCTGATCAGCGGCTCGGCGATCAACACCATATTCACCGCAATCAAAAAGGGCCAGACCACGCCCAGATGGCGAAATCGCAGGCGCCACAACAGCACCAGCCCCAGCATCACGCAGGCGCGTTGCACCGGGACCTCGAAACCGGCGAGGAACCCGTAGGCCAGCGCCCCGGAGAATGCCAACACACAGGCCGACGGCAACCACGGCAAGACTCGCGGCCAGAGCCCCCACCGAGCTAGGCCAGCGACCAATCCATACAACAAGCCGGCGAGCAGTCCGACGTGGGTGCCGGAAATCACCAGCAAATGCACGGTGCCGGTGTCCTGCAGAATTTGCCAGTCAGCCGGGCTCAGCCCTGAATCGTCTCCAAGTACCAACGCCGTCAGCCCGCCTTCCCTTCCATAGGCGTCGACGGAAAGCAGACGCTGACGTATATCGTCGCGCCACGCCGAGACGGCCGGTTTAAGCAGCGTCCCATCCACCACAGTGCCGGTCGCGCCAATGCGCTGGGCGAGCAACCAGGCCTCGTAGTCAAAAGCGCCCGGATTCGCCAACCCGCCGGGACGCTTGAGCTTCACCGCGAGCCGCCATCTCTCCCCGCTCCGCACTTCGGGGCCGGCGTACCAGGCAATGCGAATCCGCCCAGGTAAAAGCGTGCGCCGCGATACGGCGTCTTCGATCTGAAACCGCACCACGCCATCGACGTTATTCGGCAGCCCCACCACCTTGCCTTCCAGCCAGAGCGTCTGGCCGTCGAGTTTTTCAGGCAGGCGATCATCCAGCGCCGACTTGGCCGACACACTGGCCCAGGTCAAGCCCAACAGGAAGAAAGCCATAGGAAAGGTTCGAAACGGCAACAGCATCAGTGCCACCACGGGCATGATCAGCATCAACCAGACCGGCGGTAAAACCGGCAAAAAGCGCAGGACCAGCAGTCCCATTGCAAGCGCCAGCATCCCTGTGCGCATAAGGCTTTCCCTGTCGGCAGATGAAATTCACCTTCATGGCTTAGCCCACCGACCGAGAAGCACATTTATTAATTGTCACAATGTCTGAATTTCCATCCTTCACTATCCATGCATACTTGCCCGACTTTTCCCGCCAAAGCCCCGGATTTCCTGTATGCCACGCCACCTGATCAAGCGATACATGCCCGATCCGAACAGCATCCGGGAACACAAATCCTTACGCTTTCTTGGCAAACTGCTGCACGACCCGAACCTCTGGCACTTGAATCGCCACTCGGTTGCGCGCGCCATGGGCATCGGTCTGTTCGCCGCGCTGATGCCCATGCCGCTGCAGATGTTGCTGGCTGCGCTGCTGGCGATATGGGTACGCGCGAACATGCCGATCGCGGTCAGCCTGTGCTGGCTGACCAACCCGCTGACGATGCCGCCTGTGTTCTATTGCACCTACAAGATCGGCGCGCTGCTGATGGGACTGCCGCCGCGCAGCTTTCCGGATGAGTTGAGCTGGGACTGGATCAGCGGACAATTGTCGACGCTGTGGCAGCCGTTCTTGCTGGGTTCGGTCGTGGCGGGGGTTGTGCTGGGACTGGCGGGGTATTTCGGCACGATGGCGTACTGGCGCTGGTGGGTGGGGCGACAGTGGCGGCGGCGCAAGGCGAAGCGGGGATGACGGACTCTTGTAGCCATCCGGCTTGCTGGCGGTAGCGATGTCAATGGCGCCACCGCCGGCAAGCGGTGCTGCTACAGGGGCAGCATTACTGCCGCATCCCTCTGCCACTCACCAACAACCGTGCACAGCCCAGATACAGGACGATGGTCGCCACGATCATGAACCCCAGGGCGATGCTGATCTTGATGTCCGACACGCCGAGAATCCCGAAGCGGAAGGCGTTGACCATGTGCAGCACCGGGTTGGCCAGCGACACGGTCTGCCAGAACGGCGGCAGCAGGTTGATCGAGTAGAACACCCCGCCCAGGTAGGTCAGCGGCGTGAGCACGAAGGTGGGGATGATCGAGATATCATCGAAGTTGCGTGCGAACACGGCGTTGATGAAGCCCAGCAGCGAGAAAATCGTCGCCGTCAGCACCACCACCACGACAGTCACACCCAGATGATGCACCTGCAGATCGGTGAAGAACATCGACAGGATCGTCACGATAACGCCGACCATCAGTCCGCGCAGCATGCCGCCCAGGGTAAAGCCGATCAGGATCGTGTGCGGCGAAACCGGCGACACCATCAACTCTTCCACCGAGCGCTGGAACTTGGCGCCGAAGAAGCTGGAGACCACGTTGCCGTAGGAGTTGGTGATCACCGACATCATGATCAGGCCCGGCACGATGTACTGCATGTAGGTGAAGCCACCCATATCGCCGATCTGACGGCCGATCAGGTTACCGAAGATCACGAAATACAGAACCATGGTGATCGCCGGCGGCAGCAGCGTTTGCGGCCAGATCCGCATGAAGCGTCGAACTTCGCGATAAACGATGGTGTTCAAGGCGATCAGGTTGGGGCGCAGCTCCGAACTCATACCGCCACCTTCGACAGATTCTTTTCGACCAGACCCACGAACAGCTCCTCGAGGCGATTGGTTTTATTGCGCAGGCTCAGGACCTGAACGTTCTGCAACGCCAGTTGGCCGAACAGCGCGGTGATGCCGATGGTCTTGTCCACTTGCACTTCCAGCGTGTGGTTATCCACCAGCCGCGACGGGTAGCCCGTCAGTTGCGGTGCGACTTGCATCGGGTCCTTGAGGTCCAGCAGGAAGGTCTCGACATGCAGCTTGTTGAGCAGCGTCTTCATGCCGGTGTTTTCGATGATGGTGCCGTGATCGATGATGCCGATGTTGCGGCACAGCTGCTCAGCCTCTTCCAGGTAATGCGTGGTGAGGATGATGGTGATGCCTTTCTCGTTCAGCTCGGTGAGGAAGGTCCACATCGAACGGCGCAGCTCGATATCGACGCCTGCAGTCGGCTCGTCGAGGATCAGCAGACGCGGCTCGTGAATCAGCGCGCGGGCGATCATCAATCGACGTTTCATGCCACCGGACAGCGAGCGCGAAGGCACGCCGCGTTTGTCCCACAGGCCCAGTTGGGTCAGGTACTGCTCGGCGCGCTCCTTGGCGATCTTCGGCGGGATGCCGTAGTAACCGGCCTGAGTCACCACGATGTCGAAGGTCTTTTCGAACTGGTTGAAGTTGAACTCCTGCGGCACCACGCCGATCGAGCGCTTGAGTTGCGCCGGATTGCGATCCAGGTCGTGGCCGAAGATGTTCACCGTCCCCGTGGTCTTGTTGACCAGGGTCGAGATGATGCCGATGGTCGTGGATTTGCCGGCACCGTTGGGGCCGAGCAAAGCGAAGAAATCACCCTCGGCGACGTCCAGATCGATACCCTTGAGGGCCTGGAAACCGTTGCCGTAGGTCTTGGTTAGCTGCCGGATGGACAGAGCTGAACTCATGACTGAAAACACACCAATAAAAGGAAAAAGGAAAAGTCGACGAATACAAAAAGCGTGAACGCCTCACCGAGAGGGAAGCTGACAATCCGCCGTCGTTGAAACAATCGGTTGCAAACGCGGCGCTGCCAGCAATGTTGCTTGCCGACGCCGCGCAAGTACAGCGAAGTCTATTGATAGTAGTTATTAATCTAACGCTGTCAGCTTCAGGTCAGCGCAGTCATCACTGCAGTCCGGTAGGCCGGACGCTGTTGCAGACGCTCGTACCAGGCTTTGAGGTGAGGCAGGTCCGTGCGTTCAATCGGCATTTCGAACCAGGCATAGATGAAGCTGCCCAGCGGGATGTCGCCCATGCCGAATTCGTTTCCGGACAGATAAGGCTGCGTGGACAGCGTCTTGTCGACGATGCGCAGCATGCCTTCGATGGTGGCTTTCGCGGCATTGATCTGCGCCCAGTCCTGCTGCTCGGCAGGTGTGCGCAACACACCCCAGAACACGGTCTTGAACGGAACCGCAAAAGTCGAGGTGGTCCAGTCCATCCACTTGTCCTGCTCGGCGCGGGCTTTTGCACTGCTCGGACACAGCGTCGAATCCGGCGCGTATTGCGCGGCCAGATAGCGAACGATGGTATTGGATTCCCACAACACGAAATCGCCGTCTTCGATCATTGGCACCACGCCGTTTGGGTTCCTGGCCAGGTACTCAGGCTGGTCGTTGACCCCGAAGGCGCCACCGGCGTTGATCGCCTCGTATTCCAGGCCCAACTCTTCTGCGACCCACAACGCCTTGCGAACGTTGGACGAATTCTTGCGGCCCCAGATCTTCAACATGGTTCTTGTTCTCCTGTGCGCGATAACACTGTCCGTTAAACGACGGAATTAGTGGCATATGCCTGCGGGCCGACAGTCTACTCCGAGAAGCGGGTATTCGAGCCACAACTTCACGCGCATCGGCCAGCCCTCGAACTCCCATCACGGTGTGGGGTCACTATCGATGCGCGGGCCAGAGCCGTTGCCCGCGCTCTCGATGGCGCCCACTTTCGCCATCCTCATGGAGGGCTTCTTATGCTGTTGTTGTGGATTCTGGTTCTGGTGATCGGCGTGGCCTGGCTGGCCCATCGGCGTGTCGCCCCCTTCTCTGCACTGGGGATTGTCGCGGTTTATCTGCTGGCGATGGGTGCGCTGAGTCACGCCCACGGCTGGATGATCATTCCTTGGGCACTATGGCTGGCCGTGGCACTGCCGCTGGCGCTGCCCGACCTGCGACGCAAATATTTCAGTGCGCCGATGTTCGCCTGGTTCCAGAAAGTATTACCGCCCATGTCGGAAACCGAGCGCGACGCCATCGACGCCGGTACGGTGTGGTGGGACGGCGAACTGTTCAGCGGGCGCCCTGACTGGAACACTCTGCTGAGCTATCCGAAAAGCCAGCTCACCGACGAAGAGCAGGCCTTTATCGACGGCCCGACCGAAGAACTGTGCGCGATGGTCAGCGACTGGGAAATCGGTCAGGCGATGGATCTGCCGCCCGAAGCCTGGGCGCACATCAAGGAACACGGCTTCTTCGCTCTGATCATCCCCAAAGAGTTTGGCGGCAAAGGCTTCTCGGCCTACGCCCACTCACAGGTGGCGATGAAGCTGGCGACCCGCAGCGGCGATCTGGCCTCCACCGTCATGGTCCCCAACTCCCTCGGCCCGGCAGAACTGCTGCTGCATTACGGCACCGATGAGCAGCGCAACCACTACCTGCCTCGTCTGGCCCGTGGCGACGACATTCCTTGCTTCGCGCTGACCGGCCCACTGGCAGGCTCCGACGCTGGCGCGATGCCCGACACCGGGATCATCTGCAAAGGCCAGTGGCAAGGCGAGGAAGTGATCGGTCTGCGCCTGAACTGGCAAAAACGCTACATCACCCTTGGCCCGGTCGCGACCTTGCTCGGCCTGGCGTTCAAGGCATTCGACCCCGAGCATCTGTTGGGCGAAGAAGAGGATCTGGGCATCAGCCTGGCGTTGATTCCTACCGATACACCGGGCGTGGAGATCGGACGTCGCCATCTGCCGCTGGGCGCCGCGTTCATGAACGGCCCCAACTCGGGCAAAGACGTATTCATTCCGCTGGAGTACCTGATCGGCGGGCAGGACATGCTCGGCAAAGGCTGGATGATGCTGATGAATTGCCTGTCCGTCGGCCGTTCGATTTCGCTGCCTGCCGTCGGCACCGGCGCCGCCAAATACACCAGCCTGGTCACCGGCCAGTACACGCAGATTCGCGAGCAGTTCAATGTGCCTCTGGCCGCCTTCGAAGGCATTCAGGAATCGCTGGCGCGCATCGGCGGCAATGCCTGGCTGATGGACAGCGCGCGCATGTTGACGGCCAACGCGGTGGACCTTGGCGAGAAGCCGTCGGTGCTGTCGGCCATTCTCAAGTACCACCTCACCGAGCGTGGCCGTGAGTGCATCACCCACGCGATGGACGTGCATGGCGGCAAGGGCATCATCATGGGCCCGAACAACTATTTGGGCCGCTCATGGCAAGGCGCGCCGATTTTCATCACCGTGGAAGGCGCGAACATTCTGTCGCGCAACCTGATGATTTTCGGTCAGGGCGCCATCCGTTGCCATCCTTTCGTGCTCAAGGAAATGGCTCTGGCCGGGCGCGAAGACCATGATCGCGCGGTGGTGGAATTCGACGACTTACTGCTGCAACACATCGGTTTCGCGGTGCGCAATGCCGCGAGCACGCTGGTGCTCAATCTCGGGTTCGGACATTTCGAAACGATGCCCGGCGATCGTCTGAGCCAAGGCTATTTCCGCGCCCTCAATCGTCAGGCCGCCGCCTTCGCCATGCTCGCGGATTTGAGCATGATGCTGCTCGGCGGCGAGTTGAAGCGCCGGGAACGACTGTCGGCGCGGCTCGGCGATGTGCTGAGCCACATGTACCTGGCATCGGCCGCGCTCAAGCGTTATCACGACCTGGATTATCCCGAGGCGCTGGCGCCGCTGTTTCGCTGGTCCATGGAAGAAGCGTTGGGTGAATCGGAACGAGCACTGGATGAGCTGCTGAGCAACTTCCCGAACCGGATTCTCGGCGGGCTGTTGCGGGTCATCGTGTTCCCGCTGGGTCGCCGTCACAAAGGCCCATCGGATGCGCTGGATGCCGAAGTGGCCGAAATCATCGGTCGTGCCAAGGGCGATCCTGCGCTGGAATCGGTACTCGCCGGCTGCTATCGGCCGACCGCTGAAAGCGATCCGGTGGGCGCGCTGCAACATGCGGCAGACCTGCTGAGCGGGGCGAAAACCCTGCACGGCAAACTGCATCACGGGCTCAAGAGCGGCCAGGTCAAAGCGGCGGGTGGAGAGCACGTGATCGATGCCGCGATGAACGCGGGCGTATTGCAGCCCGCCGAAGCCGAAAAATTGCGCGCGGCGGAAGCGGCACGGCGCAAGGTCATCGATGTGGATGATTTTGATAAGGAAGAACTGAAGGCGGCTGAAGGAAGAGTCCGCTGAACCACGCACGAAGCGCGATACAACATCCTCTGTAGCAGCACGGCTTGCCGGCGGTGACGATCTCAAGGACGTCACCGCCAGCAAGCCGCGCTGCTACAGAATGTGTAGCGTTGGGCAACGCCAACCTCAGAAACACCGCTCTAGCCTGCACATCCCCGAAGACTGTCCTACACTCCCCGATAACAACAAGAAAACACCAAGGGGACGCATCATGATCGATCACCGCATGACTCATCGCTGCCTGCTCGCTGAAATCGCCTCGGGGGAGGACCTTCAGAGCGGCAAACCCTCACAGACCCTGCAAACCCTTCTGCTGATCGGCTTCATCACTCGCCAACCGAGTCCCGACCGCACTTTTTCCCACCTTGCACTGACCGAAGCCGGGCATCGTTATCTGGCAGGTTTGTGGCACTGACCAGATCCTCGGTCGACAGACGCATGTCGCTCTGTCGACCACCAGTCCTCATTGGGGTATCGGTCAACAGTGCGGAGATCTATACTCGCGCGCCTGTTTTTTTGTCTCTGAGGACCTCATCATGGCCGACGCCAATCTCGACCGCACTCTCAACCTGCTGACGCATCTGCGCGGCATTCTGGTGGCGCTCGGTGAAGCCGAACAGGTTCCCGAAGAAAGCCATGCCCTGTTTCTCGAACGCTATGACGAGCTGATGATGCTGCTGCCGGTCGAGCCGATCGAAAGCCAGTATCTGGGTCAGGACCTGCTCTGCCAGGTGATCCAGCGTTATCCGCAGATCGCCCATCTGGTGCCGCGCGACCTGCTCTGGTACTTCGGGGGCGACTGCCTGCACTTCATGCCCGACGAAGAAATCGATCTGTACACCGCGCTGGAAGAGCGCCGCTTCGAAGCCGAGGAGAACGAAGAGCCGTTCGACTGGGATCAGGAGAAGCAACTGCTGTCGATGGGGCAGGACGGACCGAGACACTAAGCCCGTTCGTTGAAGCAGCCTTTGTAACAGCGCGGCTTGCCGGCGGTGGCGTATCTGGAATCACCATCGCCGGCAAGCGGCACCGCTACAGTTGTTTCATATCCGATGAAACACTACATGCATTATTTTTATAATTAGCTTAGCGCCAAATCGAATTTCACACGCTCGCCACATCCCCCTATGTTGCTGACTTGCGCCAGCGCGAATGCTCCGCGCCCAGTCATCTTTACAACACAAGGAATGGTCAATGAGCGTCGAATTCATCGGTTACATCGCCACTCAACCCGGCTCGGAAATCCACCCCCGCAGCGGCCCGACGATTCAGCCTGAATACGTCGCAAAGGTCGCCCGCGCTCACGAAGAGGCCGGCTTCGATCGCGCGCTCGTGGCCTATCACTCCAACAGCCCGGACAGCGCTTTCGTCGCCTCGTACGCCGCCAGCGTTACCAGCCAACTGAAATTCCTCATCGCCCATCGGCCGGGCTTCATCGCCCCCACGGTTGCCGCCAGGCAATTCGCAACGCTGGATGTGTTCAACGGTGGCCGAACGGCCGTGCACATTATCACCGGTGGCGACGATCAGGAGCTGTGCGCAGACGGCAGCTTCATTGGCAAGGACGAGCGCTACGCCCGCACCGATGAGTACCTCAGCGTGGTGCGCCAGGAATGGACCGCCGACAAGCCGTTCGATCATGAAGGCACGTATTACCGGTTCGAAGGCGCACATTCGCTGGTCAAGTCGCCGCAACAACCACACATTCCGTTGTATTTCGGCGGCGCGTCTCAGGCGGCCATTCAGGTTGCGGGTAAACACGCTGATGTCTACGCCTTGTGGGGCGAGACCTACGAGCAGGTCAGGGATATCGTCAAACAGGTTCGCGCCGAAGCCGCGAAGCACGGGCGCACGGTGCGCTTCAGTCTGTCGTTGCGGCCGATTCTGGCAGACACCGAAGAACAGGCCTGGGCCCGCGCCGACAGCATTCTTGAACGCGCCAAAGCCCTGGCACAGGCCTCGGGAGTCGAACGTCGCGAACCGCCGAACGAAGGTTCCAGACGCCTTCTGGAGGCCGCTGCCAAAGGTGCGCGTCTGGACAAACGCCTGTGGACCGGCATCGCCGGGCTGCTGGGTGCCAAAGGCAATTCGACTTCATTGGTGGGCACCGCCGAGCAGGTCGCAGAAGCGCTGCTCGATTACTACGATCTGGGGATCACTACGTTCCTGATCCGTGGGTTCGATCCGCTGGACGATGCGATCGATTACGGCAGGAAGCTGATTCCGCTGACTCGGGAGTTGGTCGCAAGACGTGAGCAGGAGAAGCGTGAAAAGGTCGCATGAGGGATAAGACTGCATGAGGACTTCTGCAGCAGCACAGCTTGCCGGCGGCCATGACTTCAAGATCGCCACCGCCGGCAAGCCGTTCTGCTAAAGAGAGCAGCGTAAGTCTTTAGACCGCCTCCCGCTGCTGCTTCAGCGCATCGGCGACGAGTTTGCCGAACGCAGCCACCGGCGCCTGCAGATTCCCGAGGAAACGCGGATAGATCAGCCACAGGTCCATGATCGGCTTGAAGTCCTTGAGCGGCATGACCGCCAGCAAATCCCGATGCGTACTGCGTTCGAGCAACGGCCGCGGCACCAGGCCCAATCCCATGCCATCGGCCACCAGTCCCAGTTGCAACTCGGTGCCGAAGGTTTCCAGATTGACTTTCAGGTTCAGGCCCTGATCGACCAGCGTGCGTTGCAGCCCGGCGCGAAACCCGCAGCCGTCAGGGTTCAGAACAAAACCTTGTTCATAACAATCCGCCAGCTTGACCGCTTTCTTTGGCAACCGGTCCTTGGCGCACACCACCACCAGTTCCATCTTGCCGATGGATTCGCCGACGATGCCTTCAGGGAAAATCTTGCCCGCAGGAAACAACGCCGCTGCCGCGTCCAACTCGCCGTTCTCGATTTTGCCGATCAGGTGGCTGCCCCACCCCGTGACGACCTGAGCCCGCAAGTCCGGGAACTGGCCGCGCAGATGCTTGAGCGCATCCAGCAGCACGACGTCGCCAATCGTCTGTGGCACGCCCAGGCGCAGCAGACCGCTTGGCGGTGTATCGCTGGCGACCAGTTCGCGCAACGAATCCATTTCCCGCAGGATCGCCAGACACTTCTGATAGACCTGCAAGCCCATTGGCGTCGGCTTCAGCGGCTTGGTATTACGGTCGAACAGCTCGACGCCCAACGCCTGCTCGAAGTTTTGAACACGACGGGTTATCGCCGGTTGCGTAAGGTCAAGCGACTCAGCGGCATGGCTGATGGACTGGCAGCGAATCACCGCCACGAAGGCATCGATATCATCTATTTTCATTCGCAAGGCACATGTAAAAAGGGAAGCAAGATAGGCAAAAAGCATAATTCCAATCGCCGCCAGTGGATACCCCGTGGAACCTGCCTGACGGTTATCAAATGCCTTTTCGTTATAACCTAATCATCAATAAATAGCATATTAACCGTTCGCATTATGCTTATATTGGTGACTCATCCCAGCCACGGATCCGACATGACACAGACCCGACACCCCGAACGCCTGCGGGCTTTCATCGGCGCGCTGGCCGAACTGATCGACAGCCATCCGGCTGAAAGCGATCTGCTGCATCGCGGCGGCAAACTGCTGGGGCAACTGGTGCGCCATGACGACTGGCTGCCCGACGAGTTTGCCATTCCTGACCCCACCCGTTACCAGCAATTTCTGCTGCATGCCGATTCACGGCAGCGCTTTTCGGTTGTCAGTTTTGTCTGGGGGCCGGGTCAGAGCACGCCGATTCACGACCACCGAGTCTGGGGTCTGATCGGCATGTTGCGCGGTGCCGAATACTCGCAAGGCTTTGCACGCACCGAACAAGGTCGACTAGAACAGGAAGGCTCCGCGATTCGCCTCGAACCCGGTCATGTCGAAGCCCTGTCACCGCGCAGCAACGATATTCACCAGGTCAGCAATGCCTTCAGCGACCAGGTGTCAATCAGCATTCATGTCTACGGCGCCAACATCGGCGCGGTGAAGCGCGCCGTCTACCAACCCGACGGCAGCGAGAAACTGTTTATTTCCGGCTATTCGAACGCCTATCTCCCGAACATCTGGGACCTGTCCAAAGAGAACCAAGCCCAATGACCACACGCACACGATCGTTTGCCGACATTCGCACTGCCCTGCTCGCCCGCGAGGAAGTGGCGCTGGTAGACGTGCGCGAAGAAGCGCCCTTCGCCGAAGCCCACCCTTTGTTCGCTGCCAACATCCCCCTGTCGAAACTGGAACTGGAGGTGTTTTCACGGATCCCGCGCCGCGACACCGCGATCACCCTCTATGACAATGGCGAGGGGTTGGCGCACATCGCTTTCGAGCGCCTGTCGTCTCTGGGCTACAGCGACGTGAAGCTGCTCGAAGGTGGCTTGCAGGGTTGGCGCGACGCTGGGGGCGAGTTATTCATCGACGTCAACGTCCCGAGCAAGGGCTTTGGCGAACTGGTCGAGCATCACCGCCACACTCCGTCGCTGGCAGCGGAGGACGTGAAGCAACTGCTCGACAGCAAGGCCGACGTAGTGGTGCTCGATGCCCGCCGTTTCGACGAATACCAGACCATGAGCATTCCCACCGGCGTCAGCGTGCCGGGCGCCGAACTGGTGTTGCGTGCGCGGGAACTGGCGCCTGACCCCAAGACCCGAATCATCGTCAATTGCGCCGGGCGCACGCGCAGCATCATCGGCACCCAATCACTGGTCAACGCCGGTCTGCCGAACCCGATTTCCGCGCTGCGCAACGGCACGATCGGCTGGCTGCTCGCCGGGCAGACGCTGGACCACGGCCAGGCACGACGCTTCCCCGTTGTCAGCGACAAAACCCTGGTAACTGCCCGCACGGACGCACGCAAGGTCGCGGACAGCGCCAAGGTCAAGCGCGCCACTCGCGCGGACTTGCAAGCCTGGCAGACGGACAGCAAACGCACGACTTATCTGTTCGATGTGCGCACACCTGAAGAATTTGAAGCCGGTCATTTGCCGGGGGCGCGGTCAACACCGGGCGGGCAATTGGTCCAGGAAACCGATCACTACGCCAGCGTGCGCGGTGCACGGATCGCCTTGGTGGATGACGACGGCGTGCGCGCCAACATGTCAGCGTCCTGGCTCGCCCAACTCGGCTGGGAAGTGTTCGTGATCGACGATCTAAAGCCGCGAGACTTCACCGAAACCGGGCCCTGGAATGCCCCTGCGCCGACACCTTGGCAAGTGGAGGAAATCAGCGCCGAGACCCTGCGCCAATGGCAGCAGCATGGCGGCGTGGCCGTGCTGGATTTCACCGCCAGCGCCAACTATGTAAAGCAGCATATTCCGGGAGCCTGGTGGACGTTGCGCGCGGACCTGTCCAACGCGCTGCGCAAAATCCCCGCCGCCGAGCGCTACGTGCTGACCTGTGGCAGCAGCAAACTGGCGCGTCTGGCGGTGCCCGAAGTCGAGGCCCTGACCGGCAAACCGGTTTTCCTGCTCAACGACGGCACCGCCAGTTGGGTAGCCGCAGGGTTTGAACTGGAAACCGGCGAAACCCACCTCGCCTCCCCGCGCATCGACCGCTATCGGCGCCCTTACGAGGGCACCGATGCGCCAAATGAAGCGATGCAGGCCTATCTCGATTGGGAGTTTGGTCTGGTCGAACAACTTGGGCGCGACGGGACCCACGGGTTTTACGTGATCTGAATGGATGCACCCGGTAGCCGCACGGCTTGCCGGTGGCAGCGATCTTGAGCACGCCACCGCCGGCAAACCGGACTGCTACCGATTGAGACACCCTGCCATTGATTGCCGACCCCTTCTCCAGGCGGAGGCCTTGCCCCTTTTCCTTTGCCTGGAGACATATCTGCATGCCCGCACTTTATTCGCATCTTTCACGTACAAAACGCCTGCTGCTCGGCACGCTGTTCTTCCTTTCGCTCGGCCAATACAGCCTGGCAGCAGAACCACTGCAACCCTTGCTCGTCGCCAACCAGAAATCTGCGATGAAGGTGCTGCTAGACGTCTCCGGGGAACTGAAAGACGTGCCCTACGAAATCAAATTCTCGGAGTTCCCGTCCGCCTCACCCTTGGGTGAAGCGCTCAACGCAGGCGCGGTCGATGTCGGCGCGCTGGGCGATGCGCCTTACGTGTTCGCGCTGGGCGCTGGCGCTTCGTTGAAGGTGATCAGCATCACTCATGTAAACGGCCGTTACACCACAGCGCTGATCGTCCGTGATGACTCACCGATCAAATCCGTGGCCGACCTCAAGGGCAAACGCATCGTCACCGGTCGCGGTTCTATCGGACATTACCTGGCGATTCGTGCCCTCAACGAAGCCGGCCTGAAAACCAGTGACGTCCATTTCGTCTACCTGTTGCCGAGCGAATCGCGGCTGATCCTCGATAATGGCGATGCCGATGCCTGGGCCACCTGGGCGCCGTACACCACGGTCGCCACCCAGAGCGGCGCGCGTATTCTGCCAAACGGCCCGGACCTGTTGACCAACCACTCCTACGTCGCCGCCACCAGCAAAGCCATCGCTGAAAAACGCGTGCAACTGGATGACTTCGTCGTGCGCCTGGATCGCGCCTATCGCTGGGTCAACGCCCATCCCAAAGAATATGCAGCCGCTCAGACCAAAGTCACCGGCCTGCCGCTGGACGTGCATCTGGCGATTAACAAGGACACGAAAATGGAGCGCGTGAGCATCGATGACAGCGTGATCAAAGGCCTGCAGAACACCGCCGACATCTATGAGCGCGAAGGCATCCTGAATAAACACGTTGATGTTTCGCACGGCTTCGATCCGGATTTCAACGCCATTCGCCTGGCTGCCGAACAAGCCGCAGAGCATGGCGCGTCCCAGGCATCGCGCTGAGCGAGGCTCGTTGATCGGCTCAGGACGAAGGGCCAAAGCACGAGGGAAGGTCGACAAGCCAGGCAGTCTCGTGAAAAATGCGGCCTTCGCCGCGCGATGAGATTCCCTTGTCTTGTGCTGGCGCCCCGTGAAGAGGTCCCGAATGCCCGTCCAGCCCCCTATTTTCGACTCCCTGCCGGATAACTGTCTGGGGGTCTTGTATGGGTTGGTGACATCGTTCCCAGGCAAAGGCAAAACGTCGCTGCTCAAACTCCTGCGCACGATGGGCGTACCTGACTCGCACGGTGATACGGTCGACAACGAGACGCTGACCGAGATGCTCGAGTGGTTGAAGCAGGCGGATTGGGTGGTGCTTGAAAAGCGCCCCGAGGCGCAGTATCTCAGCGTCGCGCCGGCGCGGCGAAATCAGGTCTTGCTGAGTCTGTTGAGATCGTCTGACCGTGAGCAATGGCTGCACGAAATAAAAGATGGGTTGCCCCCCCTCAGCGCGTGGCAGACACCTGCCCGATCACGAATATTGCAAGACCTGTGGCTGTACCTGCTCAGTGACGATACGGGTGCAGTGGCGTACTCGCTGCAACAGGCATCGTACATTTTCATCCACTCGGACTCCCCCGCCTCGCATCCCATGCAGCAACTGCAAAGTGACCACGAGGGCCGGGAGTTTCTCGCAGCGCTTAATGACGAACTGCGAGTGCTATTGGTAGAGGACCACCTGAACCTGGTCAATACCCTGCTGGGGCCTGCCACCCACAGTTACGAACTGGCATTGCGCGAGATGCAGCGCCAGCCGAGCCGTGCACTGGCCGTGGAGCTATCGCTTCAAGCGCTGTGGCGCGGTGACTGGGTCACGCTTCAGTATCTGGGTTCAGACGACCTTGAGTTCCTGCAACAGCCCATCCATTTGCTGGTGCGTGGTCAGGTGAACGACACGCTGTTGTTCGTGCGCAAGTGGATGAGCGACATGCGCCGGCTGACCAAGAAGCGCAAGATCGACCTGCCGCCAGTGCTCAACGCGCTTTACTGTCTGGCGCTGATTGCGGAGAACGATCCCAAACAACATGCGCAGTTGAAGCAGGCCATTACGCTGGGCATCAAGGAGGGCTACGGCCCCGCTTACAACCTGCTGCCCCATCTGCTCGAACAATTGCAGGGAGCGAAGTCTTCGCTGTCACCGTCTCATTTGCCCGGCACTGTGAATGGTCTGGATGGCTTGCTGACCGCCCTCACCCTGTACTGGCTGGATGCACCACAGGCGCGCCAGGAAAAATGGCACACCACGCTCGAAGATTACCGCGAACAACTCGACCGCGATGGCTACGCCTGGCTGGCAGCGGAATTCGACGCACTGATTGCCACCCAATTCGGCGTGCCCCGGAAGTTCGCCGACGTGCATCTGAGCGCCGACCTGCAACCGCTGGTCGCACTCTGTCACCGCCAGGAGGCGTGGGAACACGCGCTCAATGCGCTGACGCAACTGCGGCCCGGCAAGGTAGTGGCGGCCCCTGCCGTCGACGAGAAAAACACCCGTCTGGCCTGGCTGATTTCCATCGGCAGATATACGCGAAAGGCCGAACCCCGCGAGCAGAAGCGCAACTCCAAAGGCCAATGGAGCAAAGGGCGGGCAGTAGCGCTCAAACGTCTGGTTGAAGACAGCACGCTCATGGACTTTCTCTGCGAACAGGATCGCCAGACAATCGCCTCCATTGTGGCCAGCCACTATCACTACGGCAGTGTTGATTACGAACTGCCGTTCGGCCTGGCGATGCCGCGACTGGTCGGACATCCGGCGCTGTATTGGGATGACGCGCCGGATGTGCGAATCGATTTGCAGGCGGGTCAGGCATCTTTGAACCTTCAGTCGTCAGCCGGGCAGATTCGTCTGCAACTGGAGCCTGAAGGCGTTCACGGCGCGGATGATGTGTTCGTGCAAAAAGAAACGCCGACCCGCCTGCTGGTTTATTCGATCAGTCGGGAACTGCGCAAAATAGCCAATATTGTCGGTAAGGGCCTGAGCGTCCCTGCATCGGCCAAGGATCAGTTGATCGAAGCGGTGAGCGCCATCGCCCCGCTTCTGCCGATCCACTCGGACATTCCCGAACTCACAGGCCACCTCGACCGAGAGCCTGCGGACACCCGCCTGTATGCTCACCTGCTTCCGCTGGCCGAAGGCGTGCGTCTGCAATTGCTGGTACGTCCGCTGGCCGATGGCAGCTGGTTCCGACCAGGCCAGGGCGCGGAAAACCTGCTCGGCGAGCGCGATGGCAAGCCACTGCAGATCACTCGCGATCTGGACGGCGAACGACACTCGCTGCAGCAAGTGCTGCACAGTTGCCCGGGCCTCGCTTACGCCGAACATGACGGCCACGAATGGCAACTGGACGAACCCCAACACGCCTTGCAATTGCTCAGTGAGCTGCACGCGCTGGACGGTGAACAGCTTCATTGCGTGTGGCCGGAAGGCGAACGCATGCGGATTCAGGGGCGCCGCGGCCTGACGCAGCTCAAACTGGGGCTTCGCCAACAGGGGGACTGGTTCGTCCTGCAAGGCAATCTCACCCTTGATAACGGCAAGGTCCTGGAAATGCGGCAATTGATGGAGCTGCTCAAGGCCAGTCCCGGTCGCTTCCTCAAGCTCAACGAGCGCGACTGGCTGGCGCTCGACGACAACCTGCGCAAACGACTCGATGAGCTGGCGCACCTGGCTGACCGAGTCAACGAGCAGGGGCTGCGCCTGAGCCACCTCACGTCACCGCTGCTGTCGAGCCTTCAGCAGGAGGTCGGCGAATTCGAGGCAGACGCGGGTTGGCAGGCCCACCTTGAAAAGCTGGAATCCCTGCGGACCTACCAGCCCCAGGTTCCACGCGCCCTGCAAGCCGAGCTGCGCGATTACCAGCACGACGGTTTCGTCTGGCTGGCGCGCCTTGCGCAATGGGGTGTCGGCGCCTGCCTGGCGGATGACATGGGCCTGGGCAAGACCGTACAGACGCTGGCCCTGCTGTCGCAGCGCGCCGCTTCTGGCCCGCAACTGGTGGTGGCTCCGACATCGGTCACGCTCAACTGGCAGGCCGAAAGCGCGCGTTTCGCACCGGGGCTCAAGTTGCGGCTTTACCAGCAACAGCGCAGCCTGGAGGACCTCGGTCCGGGCGATCTGGTCGTTGTCAGCTATGGCCTCCTGCAACAGGACACGGCAGCCTTCACCGCCCATCGCTGGACCAGCGTGGTACTGGACGAAGCCCAGGCGATCAAGAACGCCCAGACCAAACGTTCGCAAACGGTCATGGCACTGGAGGCGGATTTCCGCATGGTCGCCACGGGCACGCCACTGGAGAACCACTTGGGTGAGTTGTGGAACCTGTTCCGCTTCATCAACCCCGGCCTGCTCGGCAGTCAGGACAGCTTCGCCAACCGCTTCGCGACGCCCATCGAGCAAGGTGACGTGCCAGCACGACGGGCACTCAAGGCGCTGATCCAGCCGTTCATCCTTCGCCGCCTGAAAAGCCAGGTACTGGAAGAGCTGCCGGCGCGGACCGAGATCACCTACAAGATCCCGTTGTCGGCCGAGGAAGCCCACCAGTACGAAGCCCTGCGTCAGCAGGCCGTCGACAACCTTTCCCGCGTCGATCCACAGGCGGTCAAATCCATGCAGGTGCTGGCGGAGATTACGCGGTTGCGACGCTTCTGCTGTCACCCCTCGTTGGTCCTGCCGGGATCGACGCTACAAAGCAGCAAGTTGCAGGCGTTCACCGAAATCGTTGGCGAATTGCTGGAGAACCGTCACAAGGCGTTGGTGTTCAGCCAGTTCGTCGACCACTTGAGCATCGTGCGCGCATGGCTCGATCAGCAGGGCATCGCCTATCAGTACCTTGACGGCTCGACACCACCCAAGGAGCGGCAAAAGCGGGTGGAGGCCTTCCAGTCCGGCGTCGGCGACATATTCCTGATCAGCCTCAAGGCTGGCGGCAGCGGCCTCAATCTGACCGCAGCGGACTATGTAATCCACCTCGACCCTTGGTGGAACCCGGCCGTGGAAGACCAGGCCAGCGACCGTGCTCACCGCATGGGCCAGCAACGACCCGTGACCATCTATCGGTTGGTGACGGAAAACAGCATCGAAGAACAGATCGTCGCGCTGCATGGGCGCAAGCGCGACTTGGCTGACAGCCTGCTGGACGGCGGAGAGATCAGCGCGAAGCTGGATGCTGATGCGCTGTTGAAGCTGCTCAAGGGATAGTTGAAGTTGCTCAAGGGGTAGTTGAAGCTGCTCATGGGATAACAGGTGGGCCCGATTCTGTGGCAGTACGGCTTGCCGTGCTGCTACTGGGCAATTTGGTGCACGTAACGCTTGACGCCCACAGCGCCAATAAAACGCGCACAAACAAAAACGCCGCTCTGGTGAGCGGCGTTTTCGTAAATTTGGAGCGGGAAACGAGACTCGAACTCGCGACCCCGACCTTGGCAAGGTCGTGCTCTACCAACTGAGCTATTCCCGCAATATGGCGTCCCCTAGGGGACTCGAACCCCTGTTACCGCCGTGAAAGGGCGGTGTCCTAGGCCACTAGACGAAGGGGACACTGCCTGAAACACCATGGTGTTGTGTTTCAGTTCCAGAAACACATCCGAAGATGCTTCCTGGTTTCACTCAGCCTCGCTTCAGGTTGAACCCGGAGCGAAACTGCTTAAAATTGGAGCGGGAAACGAGACTCGAACTCGCGACCCCGACCTTGGCAAGGTCGTGCTCTACCAACTGAGCTATTCCCGCATTGGCGTCCCCTAGGGGACTCGAACCCCTGTTACCGCCGTGAAAGGGCGGTGTCCTAGGCCACTAGACGAAGGGGACACGCTACAACATTCACTCCCTGCTGCGCTTCGCTGTGTGCTTTACGCTGCAAGTGGCGCGCATTCTATGGATGGTTGGAGAGGTCGTCAACCCCCCAATGAAAATTTATTCAAATCAATGACTTCGCCCTCTATTTAGGTAATGAACGGCCGATACAGAGTTGTGAGAGGACATAGCTATTAAAGGACGTGCCGACCACTACCCTTCCCGTGCTAGTGCTTAGCCACTACACTCGGCGCAAAATTAACCTGATTGAGGCTCGTGCGGTGACACCACTCTTTATCACCCTGTTGGTAGTAGCAGGCATCGTACTCCTGATTGCTGTTGGCTATTTGAACCATGTCGCCGAAGCCAAGAAGGTCGAGCGCGCCCGCACGCTGGTTGAACTCAATGATCGCCTTCGCCGCTGCAGCGAGCTGTCCGAGACCTTCCCCGGTCAATTGATGAGCCCGGCGCTCAAGCTTCTATTGGTGCGTCTGGAGCTGAACGTGATCAAGCGCCTGATCGCACTGGAAAGAAGAAACAACCCCGGCATTCAAGAGCGTGAGACCGAACTGGAAGCGCTGCTGGCTCAGGGCGATAACATCAAGGTCAGCAACCCGGTCAGCCCGATTCAGACCGAAGCCAAGGCCAAGGACGTGCGCTTTCTGCTGGAAGCCATGCACGGTCAGGTCACTCGCGCCGCCCACGACGGCGCCTTGCAGACCGCCGAAGCCAAGCACTGGATTCGCGAAATCCGCAACATGCTGGTGCTGCTGCACATCGAGTTCTTCAATAACCTGGGGCAGCAAGCGTTGAACCAGGAGCAGCCGGGTCAGGCGCGCCTCGCCTTTGAACGCGGCGTGCAATATCTGAAGAATCAGGCGGAACCTGCGCCGTGGAAAACGCACTTGCAGGCGATGGAGCGTCAGCTGGCGCGGGCCAACGCCATGGTGCTCGACACCATCGCGCCAACCGAAGACGACCATAACGAACTGACCGAAGGCCTGAAGGCCGACGACGCCGATGCCGAATGGAAGAAGAAAGCCATCTACGATTGATGGCTTGCCCCATCGACAATGTAAATGGCGCTTATGAATAGCGCTCCGTAGCCACCCGGCCGGGAGGTGTTCCGTTTGCCGGTGGTAGCGCGATCCAGATGACGCCACCGCCGGCAAGCCGTGCTGCTACAGGTATCACTTATCAGCGCCTCAACTCAGCAATCAGTGGCCTTGAGAAAGATCGCCGCCAGTTGCTCGACTCCCGCCTGATCCGCTTCGCTGAAACGCGCCAGACTCGGACTGTCCAGGTCCAGAACGCCAATCAGACGCCCTTCCTTGACCAACGGCACGACCAGTTCGCTGTTCGACGCGCTGTCGCAGGCGATGTGCCCCGGGAACTCATGCACATCCAGCACGCGCTGGGTCTCGCGGCGCTGTGCCGCAGTCCCGCAAACGCCCTTGCCGAACGGAATTCGCACGCAGGCAATCTGCCCCTGGAACGGACCAAGGACCAGCTCTTCGTTACGATTGAGGTAGAAGCCAGCCCAGTTCAAATCATCGAGCTGGGTATAAAGGAACGCGGAAAACTGCGCGGCGTTGGCGATGAAGTCGCGCTCATCCGCCAACAACGACTCCAGTTGCGCGGCCAACAGGCGGTAGCCGTCGAGCCCCTCGCCTGCTGCATTCAAATCGATCATGGGTGTTGCTCCAGCATTTTCAAACCAACCCAGTAACGGGCGAACTGATAGGCGCAGCGGCCGTTGCGGTTGCCGCGACCTGTTGCCCAGCGCACGGCCAGAATGTCGAGTTCCTGATTGCGCTGCCATTGCAGCCCGGCCTTGGTCGCCAGTTCGCCAACCCAGTGCTCCACCACGTCCAGGAAGTGCTCCTGTGTGAATGGATAGAAGGACAGCCACAGGCCAAAGCGGTCGGACAAGGCAATCTTGTCTTCCACGGCCTCGCTCGGGTGAATCTCGCCGTCGTCGCCGCGCTGCCAGTGAGCGTTGTCGCTCTCTTTTTCAGGCACCAGATGACGGCGGTTGGAGGTGGCGTACAGCAGCACGTTGTCCGGAGCCTGCTCCAGCGAGCCATCGAGCACGCTCTTGAGCACGCGGTAGTCGCCCTCGCCCGACTCAAACGACAGGTCGTCACAGAACAGCACGAAACGTTGCGGCAGCTTCTGCAGCTGTTCAACGACACGCGGCAGATCGCCCAGATGGTCGCGCTCGATCTCGATCAGGCGCAGACCGGACTTGGCGTGCTCGGCCAGCAGTGCGCGGACCAGCGATGACTTGCCGGTGCCGCGCGAGCCCCAGAGCAACGCGTGGTTGGCGGGCAAGCCGTCGATGAACTGCTGCGTGTTGCGCCCCAGTTGCTCGCGCTGATGGTCAACACCGATCAGGTCCGACAGGCGCATGTCCAGGGTCACTTCCAGCGGCATCAGATAGCCGACGCGCCCTTCACGTACCCAGCGCGCAGCGAGGGATTTGTCCCAGTCCACCGGCTCGCGAATAGCCGGCAACAAAGGCTCCAGTCGCGCCAGAACCGATTCGGCGCGCTCCAGAAATGCGTTCAACCGAGAATCCACAATGTCTCCTTGATTTAACAGGTTAAAGCCGGTGTGCGATCAGCTATGCTTGGGCCGCGACGGACACGAGACGTGCAAGTCCCTCATGGATCAAGCGCCCTTATGGATATACCGATCACTCACCGACTGTCGTTCAAACAGGCCCGTTTGACCGTTCTGATCGGCTTCCTTTTGGGGACGCTGCTCAGCCTTGTTCAAATTGCAATCGATTATGCCAGCGAAGACGCATCCATCGATCGTGAAATTCGCTCTTTGCTGCAAATCAGTCACAACCCCGCTTCACGCATTGCCTACAACATCGATTCCGAACTGGCTCAGGAACTGACCTCGGGCCTGCTTCATTCACCCGCCGTCATCAGCGCGCGCCTGACCGACAACAACAATGTCCTGCTGGCCGCCGTTTCGCGCCCCGTAGTGGAAAGCCGCTACCGGATGCTCAGCGACTTCCTGTTTGGCAAAAGCCGGCAGTTCGAAGACGTGCTGCATCTGGACCACATGCCCAATGAAGCCATTGGCACCCTGCATCTGGACGTCGACACCTTTGCCTTCGGCAGCCATTTTTTGCAACGGGCCGAAATCACCCTGCTCAATGGCTTCGTCCGCAGCCTGGTGCTGGCGGGCATTCTCATGGCCTTGTTCTACCTGACCCTGACCAAACCGTTGACCGGGATCATCCGTGCGCTCGCCAGTCGCGACTCGCGCAGCCCAAGCCAGATCGCATTGCCCTGCCCTCCCGGCCACGAAAACGATGAAATCGGCGTATTGGTACAGGTCGCCAATCAACAGTTCGAGAACGTCGCGTCCGAATTCCGCCGCCGTCGCGACGCGGAAAACCGGCTCACCGATCATTTGAATGAACTGGAAGACATCGTCTCGGCCCGAACCGTTGAACTCAAAGCCAGCAACGCACGCCTGAGCCAGTCAAACGAAGAATTGCAGATCGCCCGCAGCACGGCGCTGGACATGGCCCACGCCCGCTCGGCATTTCTGGCGCACATGAGTCACGAGATCCGCACGCCGCTCAACGGCCTGCTGGGCATGCTCGCGCTTTCGCTGGATGGCCCACTGAGCGCCGAACAACGCCAGCAACTGTCGATCGCCCACGACTCGGGCAAGGTGTTGGTGGAGCTGCTCAACGACATTCTCGACCTGTCGAAATTCGACGCCGGTCAGCTTGAACTCGAACGCATCCCGTTCGACCTTGCCACGCTGATCGAAGACACCGCCAACCTGCTGTCGCAGAACGCTGCATCGAGCGTGGAGCTGACGTGCCTGATCGACCCGCGCTTTCCAGCGCTGGTGCTGGGCGATCCGACGCGAGTGCGGCAGATCGTCAGCAATCTGTTGTCCAACGCTCTCAAGTTCACCCGCGTCGGGCGCGTTGACATTCGCCTGAGGGAGTATCAGGACAAGGTCCGCATTGAGGTCTGCGACACCGGCATCGGTATCGCGCAGGACGCCCAGGCGAAAATCTTCCAGCCATTCACTCAGGCGGAAGCGGCAATCACGCGACAGTACGGCGGCACAGGTCTGGGTCTGACCCTGACACACAATCTGTGCGAGGCCATGAATGGTCAGTTGCATATCGAATCCACTGCCGGGGTCGGCAGCCGTTTCTATGCCGATCTGCCGCTGCCCGCCCACACGCCCGCGCCTGTATGGCCGCCCCTGAAAGGCCGGGTCGTGGTGGTCAGTACGGCGGGCAGCGGGCTGGTGGAGTTGTTGAGCGGGTTACTCCCGGACTGGGGCATCGACTACCGGCACTTCTCGGCCAACGATCCGCAGCCGGATGTACAGCCAGACCTGTTGATCACCGACTGCCCCGAATGCCTGATCGGCATCCGCCCGGCGACGCGGATTCCCGTTTTGCTGGTAACGGCCTACGGCAACTTCATGCCCGCAGAACAAGTCGTCGCCCTCGCGCCGCTGCGGCAACACGCCCGCCCTTTGTCACGCGTCGTTTTGCATCAGGCGCTGAGCCGCATTCTCCTCAGTGAAGGGCAGCGGCCAGGCGTTCGCCAGACTGTTGAGCAGCCTCTGGCCCATCGTGCGCGTATTCTTCTGGTGGAAGACAATCCAGTGAACCAACTGGTGGCCAAGGGCATGCTCAGCAAGCTGGGTTGCGAGGTGGTGGTCACCAGCCACGGTGGCGAAGCCTTGCAACAGCTTGAGCGCGGGCAGTTCGATCTGGTGTTGATGGACTGCAACATGCCAGTGATGGACGGCTATGAAGCCACCCGGCTGATCCGCCAGAGCGGCAAATGGCCCGGCCTGCCGATCATCGCCTTGACTGCGAACGCGATGCCGGAAGAGCGCGAACACTGCAAGAACGCAGGCATGAACGACTATCTGGCGAAGCCGTTTCATCGGGAGGAATTGAATTACCTGCTGGAACAGTGGATTGCGGTAGTGCAGGTAAATGAGTGATGACCATGTAGCAGCACGGCTTTGCTGCGGTAGCGACTCTGAGAACGCCACCGCCGGCAAGCCGGACTGCTACTATTTCAACAACGCTTCGATATCGGACTTCAGTTCTTCCGGCTTGGTCAGCGGGGCATAACGCTTGATCAGTGTGCCGTCCCTGCCGATCAGGAATTTGGTGAAATTCCACTTGATGCCTTCGGAGCCGAGAAGGCCCGGTGCGCGTTTCTTCAGCTGTACGAACAACGGATGGGCGTCGCTGCCGTTGACGTCGATCTTCTTGAACAACGGAAAGCTCACGCCATAGTTCAGCTCACAGAACTCGGAGATCGCGCCTTCATTGCCCGGCTCCTGCTTGCCAAACTGGTTACATGGAAAACCCAGCACCACCAGACCGCGATCCTTGTAGCTCTGCCATAGCTCTTCGAGGCCCTTGTATTGAGGCGTGAAGCCGCACTTGCTCGCCGTGTTCACCACCAGCACCGCCTTGCCAGCGTAATCGGCCAGGGTTTTCTGCTCGCCTTTGATGGTCTGCACCGGAATGTTCAGCAAATTGTCGCTCATGGCGATGCCTCGAAAAGGGTCAAACCGCCAAATTAGCGCGCCATTGGTTGGCGCGCCATTCAATTCTTGGCGGTGATGTCGCCGTATTAGCCCGCGCAGGACATTCAGGCCTCGCGCGGCACCAGGTCCAGGCACACCGAATTGATGCAATACCGCAGGCCGGTTGGCGGCGGGCCGTCCGGAAACACATGGCCCAAGTGAGCATCGCATTTGGAGCAGACCACTTCGGTACGAATCATGCCGTGGCTCACATCGCGCACCTCCACAACCGCACTGCCTTCCAGCGGCGCATAGAAGCTCGGCCAGCCGCAGCCCGAGTCGAACTTGGTGGTGGAGTCGAACAGCGGCTCATTGCAGCACACGCAATGGTAGACGCCGTCGGTCTTGGTGCTGTTGTACTTGCCGGTGAAAGGACGCTCGGTGGCTTTCAGGCGACAGACGTTGTACTGCTCCGGATCGAGCATCTGTTTCCATTCTTCGAGGGTTTTTTCCAGCTTTTCCACGGGTACACCTCCACAACTGAAAAAGCCCGATCTGTGTCTTTTCCACGGATCGGGTGGCACGTATGATTGCGCCTTCGTTAGACGCCAGTCTGTCACCCGCGTTTCTTGCGTACAAATTCATTTTGATGGCGCTCAGCGGTCCTCGTTCTTCGTCTACAGCGGACCGTCCATTTTCGGGATCAATCACCATGCAGTTCAGCAAATCGAACAAGCTCGCTAACGTCTGCTACGACATTCGCGGGCCAGTGCTCAAGCACGCCAAGCGCCTGGAAGAGGAAGGCCATCGCATCCTCAAGCTGAACATCGGCAACCCGGCGCCGTTTGGTTTCGAGGCGCCGGACGAGATCCTGCAGGACGTGATCCGCAACCTGCCGACCGCTCAAGGCTACAGCGACTCCAAAGGCCTGTTCAGCGCGCGCAAGGCGGTGATGCAGTACTACCAGCAGAAGCAGGTCGAAGGTGTCGGCATCGAAGACATCTACCTGGGCAACGGCGTGTCCGAGCTGATCGTGATGTCGATGCAGGCGTTGCTCAACAACGGCGACGAAGTGCTGGTCCCGGCGCCGGACTATCCGCTGTGGACCGCTGCCGTGGCGCTGTCCGGCGGCAACCCGGTGCATTACCTGTGCGACGAGCAGGCCAACTGGTGGCCTGATCTGGACGACATCAAGGCCAAGATCACGCCGAACACCAAGGCCATGGTGATCATCAACCCGAACAACCCCACTGGCGCCGTGTACTCGAAAGAAGTGCTGCTGGGCATGCTGGAAATCGCTCGCCAGCACAACCTGGTGGTGTTCTCCGACGAAATCTACGACAAGATCCTGTACGACGACGCCGTGCACATCTGCACCGCTTCGCTGGCGCCGGACCTGCTGTGCCTGACCTTCAATGGCCTGTCCAAGTCCTACCGCGTGGCGGGTTTCCGTTCCGGCTGGATCGCCATCTCCGGCCCTAAACACAACGCTCAGAGCTACATCGAGGGCATCGACATCCTCGCCAACATGCGTCTGTGTGCCAACGTGCCGAGCCAGCACGCGATCCAGACAGCGCTGGGCGGCTATCAGAGCATCAATGACCTGATCCTGCCGCCAGGCCGTCTGCTGGAACAGCGCAACCGCACCTGGGAATTGCTCAACGATATTCCGGGCGTCAGCTGCGTGAAGCCAATGGGCGCGCTGTACGCGTTCCCGCGGATCGACCCGAAAGTCTGCCCGATCCACAACGACGAGAAATTCGCGCTGGACCTGCTGCTCTCGGAAAAACTGCTGATCGTTCAGGGTACGGCGTTCAACTGGCCATGGCCGGATCACTTCCGCGTGGTCACGTTGCCACGGGTGGACGACCTGGAAGCGGCCATTGGCCGGATCGGTAACTTCCTGAAGTCGTACCGCCAATAATGCTGGCCGTGTAGCGGCATGGCTTGCCGCCGGTGGCGTTCTCGAAAACGTCACCGCCAGCAAGCCCGGCTGCTAAATGCGCCGTTTTTCGCGCTCTCCTTTGCAATCGCTCTACCCCCGCCCTTTCGCCAATGGTCCATAATTGCCTTGGCGGCGCAAAACGACACAGTTTGAAATAGTCGCCCGGTTGAATAGCCACCAACATCACCTTATATACCCCGCAACACGTTACACATTCTTCACGAGGAGAAATTCCAGATCATGATGCGCATCTTGCTGTTTTTGGCCACTAACCTTGCGGTCGTGCTGATTGCCAGCATTACCCTGAGCCTTTTTGGCTTCAATGGGTTCATGGCGGCCAACGGGGTTGATCTCAACCTCAATCAGCTGCTGATCTTCTGCGCCGTATTCGGTTTTGCCGGCTCGCTGTTCTCGCTGTTCATCTCCAAATGGATGGCGAAGATGAGCACGGGGACCCAAATCATTACCCAGCCTCGCACCCGCCACGAACAATGGCTGCTGCAAACCGTAGAACAGCTGTCCCGCGACGCTGGCATCAAGATGCCGGAAGTCGGGATTTTCCCGGCATACGAAGCCAACGCCTTCGCTACCGGCTGGAACAAGAACGATGCGCTGGTCGCGGTCAGCCAAGGCTTGCTGGAGCGTTTTTCGCCTGATGAGGTGAAAGCGGTGCTGGCCCACGAAATCGGCCACGTTTCCAACGGCGACATGGTCACCCTGGCGCTGGTTCAGGGCGTGGTGAACACCTTCGTGATGTTCTTCGCCCGCATCATCGGCAACTTCGTCGACAAGGTGATCTTCAAGAACGAGGAAGGCCGTGGCATCGCGTTCTACATCGCGACCATCTTCGCTGAAATCGTGCTGGGCTTCCTGGCCAGCGCCATCGTCATGTGGTTCTCGCGCAAGCGTGAATACCGCGCCGACGATGCCGGTGCCCGCCTGGCAGGTACAGGGGCAATGATCAGTGCCTTGCAGCGTTTGCGCTCCGAACAGGGCGTTCCGGTGCAGATGCCTGAGAGCATGACCGCTTTCGGCATCAACGGTGGCCTGAAACACGGTCTGGCGGGCTTGTTCATGAGCCACCCGGCACTGGAAGACCGTATCGAGGCTTTGCGCCGCCGCGGTTGATCAGGCAGCAGTAATGAAAAAGGGCGACTGAGTCGCCCTTTTTTTTCGACTGGATTAACGCCGAAACATCCGATATGCCGTCTCGATCAAACGGCTCGCACCCGCATCCAGGAACTTGCGGCTCTTGTGCAACACGTCCTCATCGGCAATCAGCTTCACGCGCCACTCAGGTGAAAGCAGTTGCATGACCTCCTCCTCAGGCACCGAAAATGGCGGCCCGGCGATTTCCGACTGTTCGTAATCCAGTGAAATCAGGAGCCCTCGGCAGTCGGCCGGGAGGATTCGGTTGAGGCACTCGACATAACGCCAGCGCATCTCGGCCGGTAATGCGATCAGGGCCGCGCGGTCGTACAGAGCCGAGCAATTGCCGATGTCCTTGGCTTTGAGCGCGAAGAAGTCGCCGCACCAGATCTCGCACGCCTCAACGCTGTAGACCTTGAAGTGCCCCCGCACTTCGACTCTGGGCTCCACGCCTCCCTCGCTGAAGAAGTCTTGAACGGCTTTTTCCGACAGCTCGACGCCGACCACATGCAAGCCCTGCTGGTTGAGCCAGCGCATGTCGATGGTCTTGCCGCAAAGAGGCACCAGTACTCTTTCGCCTGGCTTGAGGTTCAGCTCAGGCCAGAACTTCTGCAGGTAGGGATTCACCTCGGACTGATTGAAGCCAATCTGATTGATCGCCCAGCGCTCATGCCAAAACTGCGGCTCCATAAATGCTCCTGATAATTCGATCAAACGGCACTAAAACTTATATTAGATTTAGATCAATGATCTGCCTGATCATGCTGCGTATCTTATACGCTCAGGACGCCCGACATGTTCCCCAGCCTGTTCATTTCTCACGGCTCACCAATGCTCGCGCTGGAACCCGGCGAGAGCGGCCCGGCGTTACAGCGTCTGGCCGCAGAGTTGCCGCGACCAAAGGCGATCGTCATCGTCTCGGCACATTGGGAGAGCAACGAACTATTGGTCAATGGCAATCCACAACCAGAGACCTGGCACGACTTCGGCGGCTTCCCGGCTGCGTTGTTTGCGGTGCAATACCCTGCGCCCGGCCTTCCGGAAATGACTCGCCACGTCACGGAGCTGCTGGCGGCCGCCGACTTGCCAGCGCGCATCGACAGCCGTCGGCCCTTTGACCATGGCGTCTGGGTACCCCTGTCTTTGATGTATCCGCAGGCCGACATTCCGGTGGTTCAGGTTTCCCTGCCGACACGCATGGGCCCCGCCCTGCAGACTCGCGTCGGTCAGGCGCTGAGCCGCCTGCGTGAGGAAGACGTGCTGGTGATCGGCTCCGGCAGCATCACCCATAACCTGCGCGAACTGGACTGGCACGCAGGACCGGAGAGTATTGAGCCTTGGGCACTGTCCTTCCGCGACTGGATGGTCGAGAAGCTGGCAGCCAACGACGAAGAGGCCCTCCATGATTACCGACGTCAGGCGCCGAATGCCGTGCGCAACCACCCTTCTGACGAGCACCTGCTTCCGCTGTATTTCGCCCGGGGTGCGGGCGGTGATTTCGGCATCGCCCACCAAGGTTTCACCATGGGTGCGTTGGGGATGGATATCTATCGGTTTGGGTGAGAGCGGTGGAATAGGCCCTGAGTAACCATTTTCGCCGGAACCCCCTCAGGAAGAGTGGGATCGGCTTAGCTGGAAAGATGCCAGGTCAGGCGCCATCCGGTATGCGGTGTGCGGTCTGACGTATTCCCGACTTAAGCCTGTCCCGTTGAGATCAAAGCTTGTCGGCGCATCAAAGGTCTGTCCGCACGGCAACATCCCGTAACCGCCGTACCGTTGAATACTCATCGGGCCGCCTGCATCCTGCGCCGCCTTAAAGTGGCAAACATCAGGAAGGACATGTTCAAGGACGACAAAGAAGATCCCTTTTGGGGAAACTCGATTTTCAAAGGCACCAAGCTTCCCAACGGCGGCGCGTCATGGGCAGCATGGAACCCGCCTCCCGAACCAGTGCGGGCGCCCACTCCAATGACTGAGCGCTGGCCCGCGCCGAAGGAGCGTACCGACAAGGTCTTCGCCAAATCCTGTACCGGGAAGTGGTGCAGCACTGACGCTGGCACCACCGTAGAACCCGCCTCCAACTTCGGCGCGATCATGATGGCGGGCGCCATGCTCTTGCCTTCCGCTTCCGACGCCATTGCTGCCGCCCTAGGCGCAGACATGGGGTTGGGGCGCATGGCCGGCGGCGGCATCATGCAACGCAGCCACACCTGGCTGCTTCGCGGAGCAGGCGGTCCGGCGAGTCTGTTCATCCTGGGCATGCTCCCGGCGAAGATGGGCGACGGTACGCTCTACACCGACGAGGAATTGCGCAACCTGACTCAGGCAACAACAAGGGTGCGTTTCCAACTTCGCCTTGATGCTGAAGGCGAGTTGCAGATTTACGGTATTCATTCCAAGGCATCCGGCGACGACTCGGTCCGCACCGTACAAGCCCGCTGGAATGCCGACGAAAGCGCGATGGAAGCCCATCTTAACGGCGTCACCATTCTGATGACGCCCCGACGGGGTCGATACGGGACGCTGGAACCGCTGGTATACCCTGAATACAGCGATGCCCGTTTAGGTACCATCCTCGTCCACCCGATCGCGAACGACACCGACAGCCAGCTCGAAGGCCTTCCCGGCGACGACATCACCGCAGAAGACTGCATCTTGGTCTTTCCCGCTGACTCGGGGCTGAGGTCAATGTATGTAGTGTATGCCAGGCCGTTCAATGGTGATCATGGGTATCATCCGCCTCCGAAAGAGCTCGCCGCATTTCCCAACGCAAAGGTTGCGCCTCGGAAGACGTCGGTGAAGGGCGGTGGAGGTCTGCGCAAACGGTGGAAAACCCAGACAGGCGAGATTTTTGAATGGGACAGCCAGCACGGGACAGTCGAAAAATACAACAAGCGAGGAAAACACTTGGGAGAGTTCGACGCAGAAACAGGCACTCAAACCAAAAGTGCAGACAGCACACGCGAGGTTGAACCTTGAAATACATTATTGAGGTATTCGACAGAGAGAGCGAACTACTGGAGCTTGAAATCAACCTGCCTGAGGGATGCGATGCCGACCTGAGCGACATCATGGGATGGTTGAATCCGCAACGTGGCGATGAGGGATATGACTTGAACGCAGAACAAGCTTCAGCCATTGAGGCATTGGCTGGCAGGAAATTCTTTGATGACCGGTATATTTGCCAACTCACCTGCAACGTCGAGTGACGATCTATTGAAGATGAAACGCATTGGAGGCTATCACGGGGAGAGCGGATCTCTTTAACAGTCAGTCCCATTCACGCATTTTGTATTTATTCATCGGTCCTACAGTTTGAAGACAAAAATCCCCGAACCAGTCGGGGATTTTTTTTGTTCAGACAATCAGCTCAATGCCAATCAGTCTTCGCGATAGCGACGCAGCTTCAGCTGCTTGCCCGCAACGCGGGTGTCTTTCAGCTTAGCCAGCAGACGCTCGAGGCCGTCTTCCGGCAGCTCGACGAGGCTGAAGCTGTCACGCACCTGGATGCGACCGATCGCTTCGCGAGCCAGACCGCCTTCGTTGAGAATGGCGCCCAGCAGGTTCTTGGCAGCGATACCGTCACGCGCACCCAGCGCGGTACGGCAACGAGCACGACCTTCAGCCAGAGGCATCGGAGCGCGACGCTCGCGGTCGCCACGATCAGGACGGTCACTCGACGAACGATCAGGACGATCGCCACGCGGAGCATTGTTCGGAACCAGTGGACGCTCTTTCTCGATGGCAGCCAGAGTCAGAGCCTGACCGTTGGTGGCCTTGCGCAGCAGAGCAGCGGCCAGTGCACGCGGGGTGCAACCGATGTCGGCAGTCAGACGGTCCAGCAGTTCGCCGTGGCTGGCTTCAGCATCGGCAACCAGCGGCGCGAGGCTGTTGGTCAGTTTCTTGATGCGGGCATCGAGAACGGCTTGCGAGTCCGGCAGGCGAACTTCAGCGACTTTCTGACCGGTCACACGCTCGATCACTTGCAGCATGCGGCGCTCACGTGGAGTCACCAGCAGCAACGCACGACCTTCGCGACCGGCACGGCCGGTACGGCCGATACGGTGAACGTAGGACTCTGGATCGTAAGGCATGTCGACGTTGAAAACGTGAGTGATGCGCGGAACGTCCAGACCACGGGCAGCAACGTCGGTCGCGACAACGATGTCGAGACGGCCATCCTTGAGCGAGTCGATCACGCGTTCACGCTGGTTCTGGGCGATGTCGCCGTTCAGCGCAGCAGCCTTGTAGCCTTTGGCTTCCAGAGCGCTTGCCAGATCCAGGGTTGCCTGCTTGGTACGTACGAACATGATCAGGGCGTCGAAATCTTCGACTTCCAGCAGGCTCAGAACGGCAGAGGTCTTCTGGTCAGCGTGAACCAACAGGTGAGCCTGTTCGATCGCGGTAACGGTCTGAGTCTTGGTCTGGATCTTCACGTGCTGCGGATCACGCAGGTGACGTTCGGCAATGGCGCGGATCGACTGCGGCAGGGTTGCCGAGAACAATACGGTCTGACGGGTTGCAGGCATGGCCTTGAAGATGACTTCCAGGTCATCCATGAAGCCCAGCTTGAGCATTTCGTCAGCTTCGTCGAGAACCAGGTGGTTCACGGTCGCCAGGACTTTCTCGTCGCGACGCAGGTGGTCGCACAGACGGCCCGGGGTCGCCACGACGATTTGTGCGCCATTACGGATGGCTTTCAGCTGTGGGCCCATCGGTGCACCGCCGTAGACGGCCACAACGGTCACGCCAGGCATTTGCTTGGAGTAGGTTTCGAAAGCGGTTGCTACTTGCAGCGCCAACTCACGGGTTGGCGCCAGGATCAGGGCTTGCGGCTCGCGCTTGGCAGGATCGATGCGATGCAGGATAGGCAGGGCGAACGCGGCGGTTTTACCGGTGCCGGTCTGCGCCTGGCCAATCATGTCGTGGCCGGCCATGATGATCGGGATCGATTGCTGCTGAATAGCCGAAGGCTCTTCGTAGCCAGTAGCGATAATGGCTGCAAGAATATTCGGATTGAGATTAAAAGCGGCGAAGCCGCCGGTTTCCTGGGTCATGGGTCTGCCTCTGAGTGCATCCGCAAAGACCCATGCTTCAAAGCTGCGCGTGCCGTGTAAGACCCTAGAGTCGCCCTGGCTGCTTTGTCGGCGGGGATTTGCGAAAACGTATTGATGAATGGATCGTCAAGGATAGTTCGTAACCGAACCGGCCTGCAGAGAAAGGCTCTGCATACCCATACCGTGACGAGGGCCCTATGAAAGGCCGGCGCGCACTATACCGGAATTGCCAAAAAATGTGAGGATTTTTTTCAGTTAAAGAAGACCTTGCGTCCAACTGTCACAGGCTTTGCGCAAACCTGTGTCAGTGTCTATTTTTCTAAAGCCCGGTATTACTGGCGGCGGGGGCTTAAACGATTCACCTCATCAGTCAGGCAGCCCACCCTCCACTCCTCCTCAGCACGCAGGAATATCGACATGACCTCTTCGATCAAAGGCCACGTCAGCCGGGAACAGCGCGGTTCCATCATGCTCATCGGGCTGGATCGCGTGGCCAAGCGCAATGCCTTCGACATGGAAATGCTCAACCAGCTCAGCCTGGCCTACGGCGAGTTCGAGCGTAACGAACAGGCCCGGGTCGCGGTGGTGTTCGCCCATGGCGAGCATTTCACCGCAGGGCTGGATCTGGCCGAGACCGGCGACACACTGGTCAACGGCTGGCAACTGCCGGAAGGCGGCTACGATCCCTGGGGCGTTTTCGCAGGCCCCAGAGTCAGCAAACCAGTCATCGTTGCGGCGCAGGGTTACTGCCTGACACTGGGCATCGAGCTGATGCTGGCCGCCGACATCAACCTGTGCGCTAGTAACGCGCGCTTTTCCCAGATCGAAGTGCAGCGAGGTCTGTTCGCCTTTGGCGGCGCGACGCTACGCATGCATCAGATCGCCGGCTGGGGCAATGCCATGCGCTGGCTGCTGACCGGCGACGAGTTCGACGCCCACGAAGCGCTGCGCATGGGGCTGGTGCAGGAGGTCATGGCCCATGAAGATCTGCTGCCGAGCGCGTTGCATCTGGCCGGTCGCATTGCCGATCGCGCCCCGCTCGGCGTCAGGGCCACGCTGGCCTCGGCACGTCAGGCGGTGCGTGACGGTGAAGAGGTTGCCGCAGGTCAACTCGCCGCACAGGTGCGGCAGGTGATGTCCAGCGACGACGCAAAGGAAGGTCTGCGTGCGCTGATCGAACGCAGACAGGGGCATTTCACTGGGCATTGAAGCTGTCGTGCCTTGATCAGGATCAGGTCGCTGGCCGTACTGTCTTGATCAAGGAAAGCAGCGAATAGCCCAGTTGAGGCGCAAGCGCCTCGGCGCGCGCAGTCAGTGCATCCATGTCCAGGGTCTGGTCGAGGTCGGAGGGCACGATGAGAATCACGTTGCCCTCCTTGACCGGCAGCTCCCAGTAATGGCGGTGATACAGCCCGCGCAATAACGCAGCGCCCAAGGGTTTGCCGTCGTCCGACGCCCACTGATTGATGATCAGCCAGCCACCGGGGTTCAGGCGTTGCTGGCATTTTTCCAGAAACCCCCACGCCAGATGGCCCACCGCAGGACCGGTGTCGGTATAGAGATCGACGAATATCAAGTCGGCGTTTTCGGCGGTCGGTAGCAATTCCAGCGCGTCGCCGATGCGGATATACAAGCGCGGATCGTCGTCCAGGCCCATGTACTCCATGGCCAGACGCGGCACGTCCGGGCGCAGTTCGATGGCCTCGACGTCGTCCAGCGGCAAAAACTTCAGACAAGCCTGAGTCAGCGTGCCCGCGCCAAGCCCCATGAACAGCGCGCTTTCCGGGGCTTCGTGACACAGCGCACCGATCAGCATCGCGCGGGTGTAGTCATATTCCAGCCACGCGGGATCGGCTGTGAAGGTGCAGCTTTGCTCAATGGCATCGCCGAACTCCAGGAAGCGATAATCCTCCACTTCCAGCACGCGGATCATGCCGAAGTCATCGTGGACTTCAGCCAATACGCGCTCTACACGCTCCTCGGTCATTGCTGCTCTCTTGCCAATAGTTATCTGGAGTGGGTAACCCTGTGGGATCGCCTTCGCCGAACGCCGCAGGTTGACGAGCTGAGTCGCCAGCCTCGGGAAGCGCGGATTGTCGGCGAAGCAGGCCCGGCAGGTCACGCAAATTATCGGGACTAACTGCTACCATGGCCCTCCGATTGCCTTGATTTCGAGTAGAAGATGAGCCAACCCTGGAGCCCCGACAGCTGGCGGACCCTGCCTATCCAGCAACAACCCCAGTATCCCGACGCAGATCACGTGCTGCGTGTCGAGCAGACGCTGGCCAGTTATCCGCCACTGGTGTTCGCCGGTGAAGCCCGCGAGTTGCGCCGTCAGTTCGCCGAAGTCACCGAGGGTCGCGCCTTTCTGTTGCAGGGTGGCGATTGCGCCGAGAGTTTCTTCGAGTTTTCCGCTGCGAAAATCCGCGACACCTTCAAGGTTTTGCTGCAGATGGCGATTGTCATGACCTTCGCCGCCGGTTGCCCGGTGGTCAAGGTCGGGCGAATGGCCGGCCAGTTCGCCAAGCCGCGCTCCGCCAATGACGAAACCATTGATGGCGTCACCCTGCCGGCCTATCGCGGCGATATCGTCAACGGCATCGGTTTCGACGAAAAGAGCCGCGTGCCGGACCCTGATCGTCTGTTGCAGGCCTATCACCAGTCCACCGCCACCCTGAACCTGTTGCGCGCCTTCGCTCAGGGCGGTTTTGCCGATCTGCATCAAGTGCATCAGTGGAACCTGGATTTCATCGCAGGCTCCGCGCTTTCGGAAAAGTACAGCCATCTGGCCGACCGAATCGACGAAACGCTGGCCTTCATGCGCGCCTGTGGCATGGACACCTCGCCGCAGTTGCGTGAAACCAGCTTCTTCACCGCCCACGAAGCGCTGCTGCTCAACTACGAAGAAGCCTTTGTGCGCCGCGACAGCCTGACCAACGATTTCTACGATTGCTCGGCGCACATGCTGTGGATCGGCGACCGTACGCGCCAACTGGACGGCGCGCATGTCGAGTTTCTGCGTGGGGTGAAGAACCCGATCGGGGTGAAAGTCGGCCCGAGCATGAACACTGACGATCTGATTCGCCTGATCGACATCCTCAACCCAGACAACGACCCGGGCCGCCTGAACCTGATCGCACGGATGGGCGCCAACAAGGTCGGCGATCATCTGCCGGGCCTGATCCGTGCAGTCGAGCGTGAGGGCAAGAAGGTGCTGTGGAGCTCCGATCCGATGCATGGCAACACCATCAAGGCCAGCAGCGGCTACAAGACCCGCGACTTCGCGCAGATCCTGGGCGAGGTTAAGCAGTTCTTCCAGGTGCATCAGGCTGAGGGGACCTACGCGGGCGGTATCCACATCGAGATGACCGGCCAGAACGTCACCGAATGCATCGGCGGCGCGCGTCCGATTACCGAAGATGGCCTGTCAGACCGTTACCACACTCACTGTGATCCACGGATGAACGCCGACCAGTCGCTGGAACTGGCGTTCTTGATTGCCGAGACGTTGAAAGCCGTCAAACGTTAATTGCCAGATTCACGAACGCCACCCGCAAGCGCGCTGCACTGGCGCGCTTGCAATTGATCAGCACTTGCGGCAAACCCAACCAGTCTGCCAGTTGCCGCAGATTGGCCGCCAACGCAAGCATCCCCTCCTCGTCCAGCCCTGGCTCTTCCTCATGAACGGCATGCACAGCCAGCCTTCCCGCTGCTCGTTCGGCGCGCAGGTCGATGCGTGCGGCGATGCGCTCCTGGTGCAGAAACGGCAGCACGTAATAGCCGTAAACGCGCTTGTGCGCCGGGGTGTAGATCTCCAGCCGGTAATGGAAGTCGAACAACCGCTCGGTGCGCGCACGCTCCCAGATCAGTGAGTCGAAGGGCGAAAGCAGCGCGCTGGCAGTGACTTTTCTCGGCACCTTGAACTCCGGCAGCGCATACCCCGGCTGCTTCCAGCCCTGCACCTGTATCGCCTGAATCGCGCCCTCTTCCACCAACTCGGCAAGGCCCGCCTTTGCAGGCGCAGGGTCCTGACGAAAATAGTCTCGAATGTCTTTTTCAGTACCGACACCCAGCGCCTTTACTGCGTGCAGCAGCAAGCCGCGCTGGGCATCGGCTTCGGCCAATTCGGTGTGATTGATGATCGAGGCAGGCAAAACACGTTCAGGCAAATCGTAGAGTCGCTCGAAACCACGGCGCCCGGCGACCGTCACTTCACCCGCCGCGAACAACCACTCCAGCGCATGTTTTTCAGCGCTCCAGTCCCACCACTGGCCAGCCTTTTCCTGACGGGTACTCAGACTGCCTGCCCCCAGAGCCCCTTGATCGCGCACGGCTTGCAGCACGCGGGCGATGGTCGGCTGCTGTTCACGGCCAAATCTGGATAACTGCTGATAAATGCCTTCGCCCCGAGATGCACGCTGCATGCGCCAGCGCATCAACGGGTACAACTCGACCGGCAACAGCGAGGCCTCATGCCCCCAGTACTCGAAGAGTTTGCGCTGTCGGCCCTGACTCCACGCTGCCTGATCCAGCAGCTTCTGAGGGTAGTTACCAAGGCGCGAATAAAGCGGCAGGTAATGCGAACGCACCAACGCGTTCACCGAGTCAATCTGCAGCACCCCAAGGCGCTCGATCAACTGCGTGACATGGCTGGCCTTGAAGGTGGCAGGCGGCTGGCGGCCATTGAAACCTTGGGCCGTCAGCGCCAGACGGCGAGCTTGTTTGATGGACAGTTGCTGATTCGGCAGTTCTGCGGGCATTCAGGACCTCCTGATCGATCCGCAAAACTACCTGATCCCGTCCTGTGTTGCACATGCCTGCAGCAATCCGGCTTGCCAGCGGTGGCTATCTCACGATCGTCACCGCCGGCAAGCCGGACTGCTACATAGATCGAACAGCGGTACCGACTTGCATATCAGTGCTTCATCGGGTCGTCCCAGAACGGGCGATCAATTTCCTCGTACACATCGGCGCGACTGAGGCCAATGTCCTTGAGCGCATCGTCGCTCAGGCTGGCCAGCACAATACGTTCACGATGCAGCTTGCGCCAGCGTGCGATCTGTGCCGTCGTGGCGTGCCAGGCACGTTCAATTGCCGAATCGTGGGAGAGGGTTTTCAGTACCAGTACATAACCTTTTTGACCTTTCATCATCTCGCCCTCCAAGTGGGGATGGCTAGATCTTCTCTCCGGGCTTAAGATCAATCCAACAAATGTTTCTGATGCACTGCATCTGGGAGATTGATGTAATGGCCACCTATCCAAGCATCGACAGTGAACTGCTACGCACCTTCGTTGCCATCGCCGATCAAGGCGGGTTCACCAAGGCGGGCGAGGTGGTCAATCGCACGCAATCGGCGGTCAGCATGCAGATGAAGCGCCTGGAAGACGATGTGGTTCAGCGCCCGCTGTTTCAAAAGGACGGTCGGGTGTTGAACCTGACGGCGGAAGGCCAAGTGCTGCTGGGTTATGCGCGGCGCATCCTCAAGCTGCACAGCGAGGTGTTCAACACGCTGCGCGAGCCGCACATGGTCGGCACAGTGAAAATCGGCACGCCGGACGATTACGTGATGCGCTTTCTGCCGGGCATTCTTTCGCGGTTCGCGCAGGCGTATCCGCTGATTCAAATCGAGGTGCATTGCGAATCTTCCGCTCAGTTGCTGCAACGCCAGGATCTGGACCTGAGCATCGTCACCCGCGAGCCAGGCAAGGAAATCGGGCAGATTCTGCGTCAGGAGCGTTTCGTCTGGGCCGAGGCTGCGGGTTTCTGCCCCCATGAACAGACGCCGATTCCGCTGGCGATGTTCAACAGTGACTGCTTCTGTCGTCTTTGGGCGAGCAATGCGCTGGATGCGGCGGGTCGTGAGTATCGCGTGGCGTACACCAGCGCGAGCCTGTCGGCGATCATGGCGGTGGTCAGCGCTGGGTTGGCAGTGACGGCTCAGTTGCAGAGCCTGATCACCTCGGATCTGCGCGTGTTGGGTGAAGAGGAAGGACTGCCACAGTTGCCGTCGGCGAGCATCGTTCTGCTGCGCAATCCGAACAATCCTTCACCGATCACCGAATGCCTGGCCGATCACATCGCCGAGGGTTTCAAGCTGTAGGGGTCGTCAAACCCTGAAGCACAACATGATCGCGCAGACCACCAGGAACACACAGAACAGCGAGCGCAGCAAACGCTCGGGCAAGCTGTGCGCCAGAGCCACGCCCCAACTGATGCTCGCCAGACCGCCAATGGCCAATGGAATGCCCATCAGCCAGTCAACGTGACCATGCAGCGCATAAGTGGTCATGGTGATCGTCGTACTGGGCGCTGCCAGTGCCAGCGCAAGGCCTTGTGCAGCCACCTGGGTCGCGCCGAAAACGCCGGTGAGAATGGGCGTGGCGATCACACCGCCACCCACGCCGAACAGCCCCGCCGTGACCCCGGAGCCCAGCCCCAGAACCCACAGCCACTTGGCATGCCGCAACTCGGTGCCAGCATTGCCTTTGCGCCAGTACATCTGGATCAGGTTGAACAGGGTCAGCACGATCAGAAACGCCACGAAGCCGATGCGCATGCTCTGGGCGTCGACTCGCACGGCCCACAAGGACGTGAGCCACGAGACAGTGAAACTCGGAACAATGAGCATCATCGCGTTACGCACGGAAATCCGGTTGCGCTGGTTATAGCGCCACAACGCCAGCAACACGTTCGGCAGCACCATCAGCAACGACGTGCCTTGTGCCAGTTGCTGATCCAGCCCGAACAACACACCCAACGCAGGAATCGCTACCAGCCCGCCACCAATTCCGAACAAGCCGCCCAACGTGCCCATGGCAGCGCCCAGCAGCAGGTACATCACAACATCGACAATCACACCCGGTCCTCTATTTGATCTTGCGCGCATGCTACGCAGTCAGGGGCATCGAGGAAATCCACAGCTGCGGATAACCGTCTACGAATCGTGATTAGTTGATTCACGATACGTGTTCCATAGGTCTCAATGCGTGGGCGATAGAAAATCACCTCGCAACCCATTATCGAAATTATCTGGTGCAATAAAGATCATGGCACTAAATTAGCGATCACTACCGATTAACCGAGGACATGTTCATGAACGGCGACGATAGCTCGACGACGGCTGGCGCTGGCAGTTGCGAAAACCTTCTGCTGGATAATCAGCTGTGTTTTGCCCTGTATTCCACGTCGCTGATGATGACCAAGGTGTACAAACCCTTGCTGCAGGAACTGAATCTCACCTACCCGCAGTACCTGGCAATGCTGGTGCTGTGGGAACGCGAGGGTCTGACGGTCGGAGAAGTCAGCACGAAGCTGTTGACCGACCCTGGATCGCTCACTCCGCTGCTCAAGCGCCTGGAGGCGGAAGGCCTGATCAGCCGCACTCGCAGCAAGGAAGACGAACGCGTGGTGCTGCTGACCCTGACCGAACAGGGCAAGGCGCTGCACAAGAAGGCTCAAAGCATTCCGCAATGCATCCTCGCTGCCAGCGGGATCAGCGTGGAGCAGCTCAAGGCATTGCAACACGACCTACTGGGCCTGCGCGGGAACCTGCACGACAACATCTGAGCCCCACCGCTTCCCTCGTTTACCTCATAGGCCAGCCATTCGTGCTGGCCTTTTTGTTCCCGCTGCAAAAAGCACAATCCGCTTGGCCCTGCGGTGGCGATTTAAAGGGCGCCGCGGCCGAACCGAGCTGCTACGGATTGAGATCACCCGTAAAACCCTTCGATGCTCCTATCTTTATTTTTCATAAAAATCAATTAGTTGTATAGGAAAGCGACCTCTTGGCCAAAAGAATCCGAGATTTTCTGAAAATTTGTCTTGCGCACTAAACATTAGCGCAGTACATTTCATCTCACTTGCTTAGCGCACAAAACTTTAGCGCAAAGTACAACAGCTTCTAACCAACATCATCTAGTGAGGAAATACCATGCAAACTCTCTATACCGCAGTCGCAACCGCAACCGGTGGCCGTGATGGCCGTGCTGTTTCCAGCGACAAGATCCTGGACGTGAAACTGGCGACCCCGAAAGAACTGGGCGGCGCTGGCGGTGAAGCCACCAACCCTGAGCAACTGTTCGCTGCCGGCTACTCGGCCTGCTTCATCGGCGCACTGAAATTCGTCGCTGGCCAGAGCAAGCGCAGCATCCCTGCCGACGCCTCGATCACTGCCCACGTCGGCATCGGCCAGATCCCTGGCGGTTTCGGTCTGGACATCGACCTGAACATCAACCTGCCGGGTCTGGAACAGGCCGACGCTCAGGCACTGGTCGACGCAGCCCACCAGGTCTGCCCTTACTCCAACGCCACTCGCGGCAACGTTGACGTACGTCTGCACGTAACCGTCTGACTCACCCGCCAACGAAGGAGATGAACATGACACTTTCGGCAAGATTCTGGCTGGCTCCCTCCTCGCCCTGTCGATCGGCAACGCTTTCGCGGCGACCGACACCGGCGTCGAGCACAACACCCAGGCGTTCCTCGATGCACTGAACGCCGGAGGGGGCAAGCCGATCGAGCAGCTCTCGCCCAAGGATGCACGCGCCGTACTGACCGGCGCTCAGGCGGGGGTCAAGCTGACCCTGCCCAAAGCCGATGTCAGCCAGAAGACCATTTCGGTGGATGGCCAGAACATCAGCCTGACCATCGTGCGTCCGGCGGGCGTCAAAGGCACCTTGCCAGTGTTCATGTACTTCCACGGCGGCGGCTGGGTGTTGGGCGACTACCCGACTCACGAACGTCTGGTGCGGGATCTGGTGGAGGGCTCGGGTGCGGTGGCGGTCTTCGTCAACTACACACCTTCGCCTGAGGCGCACTACCCGACGGCGATCAACCAGGCCTACGCGGCGACCAAATGGGTGGCCGAGCACGGCAAGGAAATCAACGTCGACGGCAAGCGTCTGGCGGTTGCGGGCAATAGCGTCGGCGGCAACATGGCGGCAGTCGTCAGCCTGATGGCCAAAGACAAAGGCACTCCTGCGATCAAATATCAGGTGCTGCTGTGGCCTGTTACCGACGCCAACTTCGAAACCGGCTCGTATGAGCAGTTCGCCGAGGGGCACTTCCTCACTCGCAACATGATGAAGTGGTTCTGGGACAACTACACCACCGATCCGAAGCAACGCGCAGAGATCTATGCCTCACCGCTGCGCGCCACACTGGATCAGTTGAAGGGTCTGCCACCTGCGCTGGTGCAGACCGCCGGTGCCGATGTGTTGCGTGACGAAGGCGAAGCCTACGCCCGCAAGCTGGATCAAGCCGGTGTGCCGGTCACGGCTGTGCGCTACAACGGCATGATCCACGACTACGGGTTGCTCAACGTGGTCAGCCAGGTGCCGGAAGTTCGCTCGGCCATGTTGCAGGCGTCTCAGGAACTGAAGGTTCATCTGAAGTAACCCGCCTCGTTATTTCAGGATGAACATCATGAACTGGTAATCGCACGAAACGTCGCCCACAAAAAAGCCCGACTCAATGGTCGGGCTTTTTCGTATCCGGCGTTACGCAAGCAGTGCTTATTTAGCACGGCCTTTGTAGGAACCGCCTTCACGGGTGTCGATCTCGATCTTGTCACCGATTTCGATGAAGTCGGCAACTTGCAGCTCGGTACCGTTGGCCAGCTTGGCAGGCTTCATGACCTTGCCCGAAGTGTCGCCGCGAGCGGAACCTTCGGTGTAGTCAACGACGCGCACGATGGTGGTCGGCAGCTCTACGGAAACCAGACGGTCTTCGAAGAATACAGCTTCACAGACGTCGGTCATGCCTTCTTCAACGAAAGGCAGAACGGCTTCGATGTCTTCGGCGTTCAGTTCGTACATGGTGTAGTCAGTGGTGTCCATGAACGTGTAGGAGTCACCGCTGATGAAAGACAGGGTGGCTTCTTTGCGGTCCAGGATCACGTCGTCCAGCTTGTCGTCGGCGCTGTAGACGGTTTCAGTCTTGTAGCCGGTCAGCAGGTTCTTCAGCTTGGTCTTCATGATCGCGCTGTTACGACCAGACTTGGTGAATTCAGCTTTCTGAACCAGCCAAGGATCGTTGTCGATACGGATCACGGTGCCGGGTTTAAGCTCTTTACCAGTTTTCATTACGAGTATCCGAATTTGGATTGAAGTACTTTCTAAGCCCTGTACGAAAAGCCACTTTTCGTACAGGGCTTAATACAAGGCCGCGTATCATATCCAATTTCGGTAAAAGTGTACTAGCGCAGTCGTCAGATCGTCCTGCAAGGCCTGTTCCAGACACCACCGCTCGGCATGGGCCGCCAGCTCACCCTGGTGATTTTCCAGGGTTTCCCAGCTTTGCGTCATGTCCTGCCCCGCATTCCAGTTGCGCCAGACTTGGGTCAGCGCCTCCCCGGCCGCAGCCGATAATCCCGCCAGATACAACTCCAGGAAGGCATCCAGCTTGGCCCAATGGGCGTCGTCGTCCTGCTCGTAGATGTGCCAGATCAGCGGCCGCCCGGCCCATTGCGCGCGGACGAAAGAGTCTTCGCCACGTACCACGTTGAACTCGCAGCACCACAGCAGACGGTCGTAATCTTCCTGGCGCACGAAGGGCAGAACCTGAACGGTCAGGTTGCCGCGCACCTGCACGGCGCCCGCTTTGAGGCTTTCGATGCCCAGCCATCGTTCGACATCGCCGATGACCCGCCCTTCCGGCACCAGGAGGTGGGTGAGCCGGGAAGCGCCGGCCAAGCAGTCCAGCCACGAGCCCAATCCTGCATGCTCGTAGGCGAACAGGGAGATCAGCCGTGTCGGGCCGTTTGAATCAACAGCCTGTGGATAAATCCCGAGATCAGCCAGGAATGCCTGTTTAGCGGCAGGATTCTGCTCGAAGGCATGGCGTCGCTCGATCAGCCCGGTTTCGCGCAGCAACCCGCCGGTGGTGGTCCTGAAGCCCGGGAAGAAAAAGAATTTCTGAATGCCGCTCGATTGCAGCGAGGGCAAACCGTGGCACCCGGTGACCCACTCCTCAGCACTGAGGTATTCGAGGTTCAACCACAACGGGCGCGGGTTGCGCGCTTTCATGGCCTCTATATAGGCGGCGGGAAGATGGCAGGCGAAGGCCTCGATGACCACATCCGCAGGCTCGGCAGGCTGCCAGTCTTTGGCCCAGAAACACACGTTGACGCCGGCATGCCACTGCTGCTCGGCCGTCGCGTCAGCCCCGGGGCACAAGCGTGCGAACGCCGAGAGATCGTCTACCCACAGACGCACGTCCATCCCATGTTCGGCGACCAGCTGTCGGGCCAGACGAAAGGTCACGCCCACATCGCCGAAGTTATCCACAACGGTACAGAAAATATCCCAAGAGGCTTTCATCCGGGCTCCCTGAGGATGTTCAAAAAAGCGGATTGTCCGTCATAACGACGCAGAATCACCAGCCCCGGTCGTGCGACAATCGGCGCCAACGTCATACAAGTCGGGAGTCTGTCATGTACGTCAATCATCGCGAATTGTCCGTCACGCTCCACCCATTGAAGCTGGTTCTGTCCATCGCCGCCGGCATCTGGCTCGGATTTCTGGCGGTCGCGCTGACGGCCTGGTTGATCTACAAGGCCTTGCCCGCCGAGCAGACTCAAGCACTGAATAACGCAGCGGCCCAGCTGACCAACCCTCCCGGCGCCAAACCCAGGCCTGAAAGCGACAACCCGATGTTCGACCAGTACCGGCAGATGCTGCGCGACAGTGAGGCGCGTCAGGCGCAGGAGGCCGAACAGGTCGAACGTCAGCGCAGCTTCAACGGGCCCAAGTGCCAGTTCTGGATGCAGCAGAACCAGACCGCCCCCAGCGAGAAAAGCCGCGCGGCGATTTATCAGTTCTGCGGTTGACCCCTTCCACGAGAAAAGCAGCATTCATGAACAAGCAGCAGGTCCTGCAACGGATCATCGAAAGACTCGAAATCGATCTGGACGTCGCCATTCGTGCCGCGCAAACCGCGTACGAAACCGCGACCCACGAAGAGAACATCGCCGAAAACAAGTACGACACGCTGGGCCTGGAGGCTTCGTATCTGGCCGCCGGGCAGGCGCGTCGAGTCGAGGAAATTCGCCAGTCGCTGACGCTCTACAAGACTCTGGTGCTCAAGCCGTTCGACGAGGCGCGCGGCATTCAGCCGGGGGATCTGATCGTGCTGGAGTCGGTCAGTGGCGTCGAACAGCACCTGTTTCTGGGACCAGATGCCGCAGGCTTGAAAATCACTGTCGATGAGACGCTGATCACCGTGATCACTGCCAAGGCGCCGCTGGGGCAGAACCTGCTGGGCAAGTTCGACGGCGATGAAGTCGAGATAAGCGTCAATGGCAGCCGACAGTCGTTCGAGGTCATGCGCGTGGTGTGATCCGTTGATCATTTGCAGGGTTGAAGGGTCTGACTTTTTGTGGGTATGGTGCGCAGTCGCACGACAAACGGTGAACCCGGAATATGGAGCCGGACCCACGGATTTAACCAAGGAGATATTTCATGACGAACGTCATCACTTTCCCTGACGCCCATGAACGTGATCGCCTCAAGTCCAGTGACCACCAAGGGTTGAGATACCTGAACAAGAAAGAGCGACAACTGATCGACCGCCTGCGCATGACCAGCCACGCGGGCCGCCAATATGTGTACGACTACGCCAATATCATGTCGCGGTCCAAGCCCATGTATCCCGATCCGGTGGATTGACGATGCAATCAAGTGCAGCACGGCTTGTCGGCGGTGACATCCTTGAGATCCACCCTGCCGGCCCGCCGTGCAGCTGCAGATACGCGACTCTGGTCATGAAGCGTTCAGCTCAGGTTCAGTACAAAGCCGCAGGACACCGGCCTATAGTGGGCAGATGTTTTCTGCCTTCAGGTACCTGTCATGTCCGCTGCGCCCGAGTCCGTCACGCCCGACACCACTGCCCCAGTTGAGCCTGCGAAACCCGATCACCTGCGCTTTCACAAAGGCCATGCGCATCTGGCGCCGACCTTCGGCAATGATGCTTTTGCCCTCAAGGCCGAGGCCTTTGCGCGGTTCTTCGGCACGCCGACTTTCCTGGGCGCACAAACAGTGCTCGTGCTGTTGTGGGTCGGCGCCAACCTGAGCGGTCTGGTGAAGTTTGACGTCTACCCGTTCATCCTGCTCAACCTGGCGTTCAGCCTGCAATCGGCTTATGCCGCGCCCTTGATTCTGCTGGCCCAGACCCGCCAGGCCGCGCGCGACAAAGCCAGCTCCGACGCCGACGCTCAACACCGCGAAGCCCTGGCCGTTGCCAACGAAGAACGCATGGCCCGCGCGGCGCAGAACACCGCACAGATGCTCGAACTGCTGGAACAGAACACCCGCCTCACAGAAATGACCAAGGTGCTGACCGAACGTGTGGAAGCGCTGACGGCAGACATGCACAAGCATTTCGTGAAAAAGGATGGACATGTCTGAGCACCTTATCCTTCAAGAAACACATAACTGATCCTGCGCGACTCCCTCCCACAAAAATCAGTGCCCCCGAATCACCTGACTCACCGGTTACCGTCCTGCAGGTCCTTGAACGCATCGCGGCAAATCGACAGGGCTATTTCAATATCACCGAGACATCCGCATTTCGCCGAGTCTTCCCTGTCCGGGCACTTTGGGCAGTGTGTGGACATTTATGATATTGCGGTCGTAATGGAAGAGCGGGATTATGCCTGTAATTTTTCCGGCACACCGCCGGATGTCTCCCGGAGCGCACGCCCATGCAAAGCACCTCTCGCGAAGAAACCCTGGCCCTCTGGCAAGCCCAGGAACAAGAAATGCGCGCCCGTCTCGGCAAGGCCGGGAGCATGAGCCTGTTAGACGTTGCCCAACTGACGCCGCAGGAATTTTTCGACGGCATCGGCAGCGGTCTTTACCCGCACCCGCCGATCGGTGAGTTGATGGATTTCGTGCCCATCGAATGGACGCCGGGGCGCTTCGTCTTTCAGGGCACGCCTGGCCCACAACATTACAACCCGCTGGGGACAGTGCATGGCGGATACGCTGCAACGCTGCTGGATTCGTGCATGGGTTGTTCGATTCACACCCAATTGAAGAAGGGCCAGGGCTACACCACCCTCGACCTGCGCATCAGTTACATCCGCGCCCTCAACAACAAGACCGGCCCGATTCGCGCCGAAGGGACGGTGGTGCACGTCGGGCGCTCCACGGCACTGGCCGAGGGCAGAATCTACGACGCCGATGGCCGCCTGTATGCCACCGGCACCACCACCTGCATGATTCTCGACATGAACCGCTGACCGGGCGCGACGTGATCGAACACCACCGCCTGTAGCAACACGGCTTTCCGGCGGTGGCGACATCAGAAACATCACCGCCGGCAAGCCGGACGGCTACAGCCCCGGGTACTCCTCATTCGTGATTTGCAGTCAAAAGTCCCTTTCCGATTGCCCGGTTTTTCCGCTGCGATCGAACCGGGATACTGGGCTTCAGATTTCCCACCGACGCAATGGAGTATCCACATGACTGTTCCTGCATTTGGCCTGGGCACGTTTCGCTTGAAGGACCAGGTTGTAATCGACTCGGTCACGACCGGCTTTGAACTGGGCTACCGCGTCGTCGACACCGCGCAGATTTACGGCAACGAAGCCGAAGTCGGTCAGGCCATCGCGCAAAGCGGCGTCCCCCGTGAAGACCTCTTCATCACCACCAAGATATGGACCGACCACTATGCCGCCGACAAGCTGATCCCTAGCCTCAAGGAAAGCCTGGCGAAGCTGAGAACCGACTATGTCGACCTGACCCTGATCCACTGGCCGTCACCGGGCGGCAGGGTTTCGGTCGCTGAATTCATGGGCGCGCTGCTGGAAGCGAAGCAGCAGGGCCTGACCCGCGAGATCGGTGTGTCCAACTTCACCATCGCGTTGATGAAAGAAGCCATCGCAGCGGTGGGCGCCGAGAACATCGCCACCAATCAGATCGAACTGCATCCGTATCTGCAGAACCGCGCCGTCGTGGGTTTCGCTCAGCAGCAGCGCATCCAGATCACGTCGTACATGACCCTGGCCTACGGCGAAGTCATCAAGGACCCGGTAATCCAGCAGATCGCCCAGCGTCACAACGCGACACCTGCGCAAGTCACCCTGGCCTGGGCCATGCAACTGGGCTACGCGGTGATTCCGTCGTCGACCAAACGCGAGAACCTGGAAAGCAATCTCAAGGCGGTTGACCTCAAGCTCAGCAACGAAGACATGGCCCAGATCGCCCGACTGGATCGCGGCCATCGCCTGACCAGCCCGGCAAGCCTGGCGCCGCAGTGGGATTGATCGCCTCGATTCAACAGCAGATCAAATTCCTGTAGCAGTCCGGCTTGCCGGCGGCAGCGACGTCAAAAACGCCAGCGCCGGCAAGCCGTGCTGCTACAGAGGTTCGCTGCTGTTCATTACCCAGTGAAAGAATCTGGAAGGACTCGAACCGCGCCCCGTAACAATGCACCCGAACCATAATCAGGCACCTGCGTAACACCTGCGAAAAATTGGTTCACTTATTCCCCGAACCAATCGCACCTCCTCCCGCGAACCAAGCTTGTGAACCTTTGGCGATTGGCCCAAGGGGCCTCAAGTGCTGGCTTCGACACGTCTGAACCGCGCATTTTCCAGCCGAACCAATTTCCATTGGCATCGCTATTGCACTCGCCCTTCCATCGCTACTCGCAGCCTTGCGCTGCAACTGGCCCCTGATTTCATCCTGTCACGAGAGACCATGATGGAAAGGCTCGAGACTGACGCCCCTCACGACAACTCGTCGAAAATGGCCCTTGATGCGCTGCGCCAGATGGTGGCGCAACAGGCGGCGTTCCCCCAGCGGGCATTGCCTACCGAACGCGAACTGGCGGTGGATTTCGGTGTGAGTCGCCGTGCGATTCGACGCGCCCTTGCGGTGCTTGAAGCCGAAGGCCAGATCTGGCGCCGCCAGGGCAAAGGCACCTTCGTCGGCCCTACCCCGCCCAGTGCCGCGATGAGTTTTGCCAAGTTGTCGAGCCGGACCAATTTCAGCGAGGTCATGGAAGCGCGCCTGTATCTGGAGCCCGCGCTCGCCTCACTCGCCGCGCTACGGGCCAACGGAGAACAGATGGCGATCCTGCGCCGCCTCGCCGAACGCACTGAGCGCCAGCAGCACGCGACCGAGATCGACGCCGAGGGCATCGAGCTGTGGGACAGCGCGCTGCATCGCGGCATCGCCGAAGCCGCCGGCAACCGCTTGATGCTGGATATCTTCGAAATGCTCGACGCCATCCGCCTCGACCCTGCCTGGCGCGACCTGCGCCAACGCGCCCGCAACGCCGACCGGCTGGACACCTACAGCCACGATCACGACGACATCGTCAGCGCCATCGAAACCCGCGATCCGGTCAAGGCCGCCACTGCCATGCGCGGTCATCTGCGCGCGTTGCAGCAAGCCCTCGACCACGTCATTCAACAAGACCTTGAGGCCAGCGTATGAGCGACACCCCTCGCGATCAGCAACGCGCAGTACTGAGCGTCAGCGACCTCACCGTGCGCTTCAAGGATGCGCCGGCCAACGTGGTCGACGGCGTGTCCTTTTCCATCAAGGCGGGTAAAACCCTGGCGATTGTCGGTGAGTCCGGCTGCGGCAAAAGTGTGACATCGATGGCTCTGATGGGCCTGCTGCCCGACACTGCGAACGTCGAGGCCAGCGCCTCCAACCTGCTCGACGAGGCTCTGCTGGGCATGTCCGATGAGCGCCTGCTGGACGTACGCGGCAATCGCATGGCGATGATCTTTCAGGAGCCGATGACCTCGCTCAATCCGGTCTTCACCATTGGCGAGCAGATCGCCGAAAGTGTGATGCGCCATCAGGGCGTGTCTGCCAGCGCTGCCCGAAAACGCGCACTGGAAATGCTTGAAAAAGTCCGCGTGCCCGACGCACAACAGCGTCTGGACGCTTACCCCCACGAACTCTCCGGTGGCATGCGTCAGCGCGCGATGATCGCCATGGCCCTGGCCAACGACCCGGCATTGATCATCGCTGACGAGCCGACCACCGCGCTGGACGTAACCATTCAGGCGCAGATCCTGTCGCTGGTCGCCAGCCTTCAGGCAGAGACCGGCACCTCAATGATTCTCATCACCCACGACCTCGGGGTCGTCGCGGAAGTCGCCGACGAGGTGATGGTGATGTACGCCGGTCGCGTGGTGGAAAGCGGTTCGGTGAAGACCCTGTTCGACGATCCGCAGCATCCCTACACCATCGGCCTGATGGGTTCGATGCCTTCGGTAGGCCCGCGCGAAGGACGACTGGCGACGATCAATGGTCGTGTGCCGACACCTGCGGAAATGCCCAGCGGTTGCCGCTTTGCCAGCCGTTGCCCGTTCGTCATCAGCGCCTGTCACGAAGCTCGCCCGCCCCTGCTGGAACTCTCCGACGGCCACTTCGCCGCCTGCATTCGAGCGCCACTGGAACAGCATCTGGGAGTCAGCGCATGAACCTGTCACAGAAAAAAACCGCCGATGCCGATGCGCTGGAACAGCCGATTCTGGAAAGCATCGCTGTGAGTAAACATTTCCACAGCGAAACGGGTTTGTTCCAGCGCAAGAAGCCACCGGTGCAGGCGGTGAATGAAGTGTCTCTGGCGGTGCGTCGAGGTGAGACGCTGGCGTTGGTAGGCGAGTCGGGTTCCGGCAAATCGACTCTGGGCCGCGTGCTGCTGAACCTGCTCAAACCCACCGCAGGCGATGTGATTTACGAAGGACGCAATCTGGGTAATTTGCCTGCCGACAAGCTGCGTCAGGTACGTCGCGATCTGCAGATCATCTTTCAGGACCCGTTCGCGTCGCTGAACCCGCGCATGAGTGTGGAATCGATCATTGGCGAGCCGATCTGGCTGCACCGAGACGACAGCCGCAGCGCGCGTCAGGACAAAGTCGCCGAACTGCTGCGCACGGTTGGCCTGGCGCCGGAGCATGGCAGTCGCTTCCCCCATGAATTCTCCGGTGGTCAGCGTCAGCGCATCGGCATCGCTCGTGCTCTGGCCTCCGAGCCAAGGCTGATCCTCGGCGACGAACCGGTGTCGGCGCTGGACGTGTCGGTGCAGGCGCAGGTGGTCAACCTGCTGGAAGACCTCAAGCATCAGTTCGGCCTGACCCTGTTGATCGTCGCCCACGGCCTGGCCGTGATCCGCCACATGAGCGACCGAGTGGCAGTGATGTACCTAGGCGAAATCGTCGAACTGGCACCGGTCAACGCGCTGTTCGAGACGCCGTTCCATCCCTACACCCAGGCGCTGATGGCGGCTGTACCGGTCAGCCATCCGGATTTGCGCCGCCCTCGGCCGCTGCTCGGCGGCGACATGCCAAGCCCGAGCAAGCCGCCGTCAGGCTGCCGCTTTCATACCCGTTGTCCGCACGCCAGGCCGCTGTGCCGCGAACTCAAGCCGACCTTCGAGACCGTCGAGCCGGGACGTCAGGTCGCCTGCCATTACTGGCGCGAAATCGCCAACGCCGGCGCCGGTTCGCTGATCGTGCCAACGCCCAGCGCCGCCTACAGCCAACGCCTGAATCTGTTCAAAAGCCATCAAGCCCTTTCTCTGGAGAGTCAGCCATGAAGTTCGCCCACCTGATGACAACCACCTTGTTGCTGCTCGCTGCGAATGCTGCTGTCGCCGAAACCACCCTGCGCATTGGCATCCAGGACGATCCTGACGTGCTTGACCCGCATCGCTCGCGCACCTACTCGGGGCGTCTGGTGTACACCGCCCTGTGCGACAAACTGGTGGACATCAGCCCTGACCTCACCTACGTCCCGCAACTGGCCACGGCCTGGAACTGGAGCGAAGACGGCAAGACGCTGACCATGACCCTGCGCGACGGCGTGACGTTTCACGATGGCGAAGCGTTCGACGCCGCCGCCGTGAAGTTCAACCTGGACCGCGCCCGCACCCTGCCCGACTCGCTACGCAAGAGCGAGCTGTCGTCGGTGGAAAGCGTGGATGTGATCGACGCGAAAACCGTGGCGATCAAGGTCAAGCAGCCAGACGCCACGCTGATTTCCCAGCTCTCCGACCGCGCCGGAATGATGCTCGCGCCCAAAGCCTCGGCCACCGATGTCGGCTCGAAACCGGTGTGCTCCGGCCCGTACAAATTCGTCCAGCGTGTACAGCAGGATCGCATCGTGCTGGAGCGTTTCGACAACTACTGGAACAAGCAGGCCTACCATTTCGACAAGGTGATTTTCCTGCCGATTCCGGACACCTCGGTGCGTCTGGCGAACCTGCGTTCCGGAGATCTGGACATCATCGAGCGCGTGGCGCCGACTGACGTGAAGACCGCCAAGGCCGACAGCCATGTGCAGGTCTTCAGCACGCCGGGCTTGGGCTACATGCAGCTGATGTACAACACCAACAACGGCGACAAGGCCAATAATCCCATGAGCCAGGACAAGCGCGTGCGCAAGGCGTTCGAGCTGGCCATCGATCGCGACGCGATCAATCAGGTGGTGTTCGAAGGCCTGTACGCACCGAGCGCGCAGCCGTTCCCGAAAAACAGCCCGTACTACGACAAGTCCCTGCCGCTGCCAGCGCGAGACGTTGAAGCGAGCAAGAAGCTGCTGGCCGAAGCAGGCGTGAAGACGCCGGTCAATGTCGAGCTGAAGGTCGCCAACAACCCCATCGCGCAACAGGTTGGGCAGATCATTCAGGCCATGGCCGAAGAAGCCGGTTTCAAGGTCAACCTGATCGCCACCGAATACGCCACGCTGCTCAGCGAACAACAGGCGGGCAACTTTCAGATCGGCATGAGCGCCTGGTCTGGCCGGCCTGATCCGGATGGCGACATCCATCAGTTCGTGACCTGCAAGGGCGGTCAGAACGACGCCCATTTCTGCGACCCGAAACTCGACGAACTGCTGAACAAGGCCCGCACCGTTAACGATCAGGCACAGCGTCAGGCGCTGTATTTCGAAGCCCTGCGCCTGCTCGCCGACGACGTGCCGACCAGCTACCTGTATTTCGATCCGCGAATCATCGCCATGCGCAGCAACCTGACCGGTTTCGTGCCCAATCCCGATGGTTTGATTCGCCTGAACAACGTCGCCTTCAAATGATCATGGCCCCTGTGGATAACCGCTGCGGCCGCGAGGAATCGCCATGCTGATTTTCATTCTGCGACGTCTGCTCAGTGCCCTTCCGACGTTGATCCTGGTCTCGCTGTTCGTCTTCACCCTGCAAAAGCTGTTGCCGGGCGATCCGGTGCAAGCCATGGCCGGCGAAGAGCGCGACCCGGCGGTGATGGAATACCTGCGCGAGAAATACCGGCTCAACGATCCGGTGCCGCTGCAGTACGTCCACTGGGTGGGCAATGTGCTGCAAGGTGACTTCGGCACCTCGCTGCGCACGGAGCAACCGGTGACCACGCTGCTGGCGTCCAAGCTGCCGGTGACCCTCGAACTGGCGGTGCTGGCGCTGATCATCGCGTTGCTGATCGGCATTCCGACCGGGGTGATTTCCGCCGTGCGCAAAGGCACGGCGACCGATTACGCGGCCAACGTCTTTGCGTTGTCGGGGATTTCCATTCCGCATTTCTGGCTGGGAATTCTGCTGATCATGATCTTCGCCGTGAAGTTGCAATGGCTGCCAGCGTCGGGCTTCGTGCCATTGGGTGAGGACGTCGGGCAGAACCTGAAAACCCTGATTCTCCCGGCGTTCGTGCTCGGCGCGGGGCTGTCCGGCGTGCTGATGCGTCACACCCGCAGCGCCATGCTCGAAGTGTTGAGGGCCGACTATGTGCGCACGGCGCGAGCCAAGGGTCTGTTCCCGCGCACGGTGATTCTCAAGCACGCCTTGCGCAATGCGCTGATGCCCATCGTAACCCTGACCACACTGCTGTTCGGCGAGTTGCTGGGGGGTGCGGTGCTCACCGAGCAAGTGTTCAGCATTCCGGGCTTCGGCAAGATGATCGTCGATGCCGTGTTCAATCGCGATTACGCCGTGGTGCAAGGCGTGGTGCTGTGCGTGGCCATCGGCTTTCTACTGCTGAACCTGCTGGCCGACGTGCTCTATCGCCTGATCAATCCACGCCTGAGGACTGCCTGATGACCTCGATTGCCGTCAATCCTGCAGTGCCCGTCAAAGAGTCGTTGAAGCCGCGTACTCGCTCCCCGTTCGTGAAGAAATTCCTCGCCAACAAGGGCGCGGTGATCGGCGCGGTGGTGTTGATCGTGTTCATCCTCGCAGCGCTGCTGGCGCCCTGGATCGCACCTTACGATCCGCTGAAAGCCAACTTCCTCGCAGTGCGCAAAGCGCCGTCGATGATGTATTGGCTGGGCACCGATGAACTGGGGCGCGACCTGTTCTCCCGACTGCTGTGGGGCGCGCGCAGTTCGCTGTTGGCGGGAGGCGTTTCGGTTGCCATTGCCATGATCATCGGCGTGCCCCTGGGCCTGCTGGCCGGGTACTTCGGCGGCAAACTGGACGCTGTTATTTCGCGAATCATGGAAGCGTTGCTGTCCTGTCCGTTTCTGGTGCTGGCGATTGCACTGGGTGCGTTTCTCGGCCCAAGCCTGACCAACGCGATGATCGCCATCGGCCTGTCGGCGATGCCGATTTTCTCGCGCCTGACTCGCGGCCAGGTGCTGGCGATCCGTCACGAGGATTATCTGGAAGGCGCACGCGCCATCGGTCTGCCGGACCGCTGGATCATCCTTCGCTACGTGCTGCCCAACGTGCTGTCGCCACTGGTGGTGCAGGCGACGCTGACCATCGCTTCGGCGATTCTGGCCGAGGCCAGCCTGTCGTTCCTCGGCCTGGGCCAGCAACCGCCCTCGCCGTCCTGGGGCTCGATGCTCAACACCGCAAAAAACTTCATGGAGCAGGCGCCGTGGATGTCCATCGCGCCGGGCGTGGCGATCTACATCACCGTGCTGTGCTTCAACCTGCTGGGCGACGGGCTGCGTGACGCACTCGACCCGAAAAGCTGACTCGCCATCCGACCTAAAGCTATCAACTGCCAAAGAGATGAATTCATGTTCGATGATCTGGATTACAGCCAACCTTACGCGTCTGCCCGCTCGCCGGTGATGGGCAACAATATGGTCGCCTGCTCGCAGCCACTGGCCGCTCAGGCAGGCCTGGACATGCTGCGTCGCGGCGGCAATGCCGTAGACGCCGCGATTGCCGCCGCCATGGTGCTGACTGTGGTCGAGCCGACCGGCTGTGGCATCGGCAGCGATGCGTTTGCCATCGTCTGGGACGGCAAGACACTGCAAGGCCTCAACGCTTCCGGCCGCTCGCCGCAAAAGTGGACGCCGGAGCACTTCGCCCAAGAAACAGAAATGCCGCAGCGCGGCTGGAATTCGGTGACCGTGCCAGGCGCGGTGTCGGCCTGGGTCGCGCTGTCCGAGCGCTACGGCAAACTGCCTTTCGCGACCCTCGCGGCACCCGCAATCGGCTATGCCCGCAACGGCTATCAGGTCACCCCGATCATTGCCGAATTGTGGCGTCGTGGCGGCGCGCTGTTGAAGGATCAGCCAGGTTTCGCCGAGTGTTTCCTGCCGGACGGCAAGGCACCTGCAGCCGGGGAAAAGATCACCCTGAAGGACCACGCCAACACGCTGGAGCTGATCGCCGAAACCAAGGGCGAGTCGTTCTACCGCGGCGAGCTGGCCCAGGCGATCATCGCCCATGCCAACGCCAACGGCAGCGTGATGAGCCTGGAAGACCTGGCCAATCACAGCGTCGACTGGATCGACACGATTTCGGTGCCCTACGCCGGTGCCGTGGTTCACGAACTGCCGCCCAATGGCCAGGGCATCGCCACCCTCGCCGGCCTGACCATGCTCGAAGCCCTCGGGGTCGGCGAACACGCCGTGGACAGCGTCGAGACCGTGCACCCGGTGCTGGAAGCCATGAAACTGGCGCTGGCCGACCTCAACCACCACGTGGCCGACAACGACCACATGCGCCTGAAGTCCGAGCACCTGTTGGACCCGGCCTACCTGATGGAGCGCGCCTCGCTGGTCACCGAACAGGCCGCCGACCCTCAGCACGGCGCGCCCAAGGCTGGCGGAACGGTATACCTCTCTGCCGCCGACGAGAGCGGCATGATGGTCTCGTTCATCCAGTCCAACTACATGGGCTTCGGCTCCGGCGTCGTCGTGCCAGGCACCGGCATCAGCCTGCAGAACCGTGGTGCCGGTTTCAGCCTCGACCCCGAGCACGTCAACGTCGTCGCGCCGGGCAAACGCCCTTTCCATACCATCATTCCGGGCTTCGTAATGAACGCCGACGGCACGCCATTGATGTCGTTCGGCCTGATGGGTGGCCCGATGCAGGCCCAAGGGCATCTGCAAATGATGATGCGCATCCTGCGCTACAAACAGAACCCGCAAGCCGCCGCCGATGCGCCGCGCTGGAGGATCGAGGAAGGCTTGAAAGTCGCCGTGGAGCGTTCGTTCGATCGCCTGGTGGTTGAAGAACTGCGCGCCAAAGGGCATGAAGTGGAGATCGAAGACCCAAGCGGCGTGTTCGCCTTCGGCGGCGCGCAGATCATTCAGCGCACCGCCCACGGGTATGTGGGTGGGACCGATCCGCGCAAGGATGGGTTGGTGGCGGCGTATTGATTAGATTGCTGGCCCCAAGGCCCGAACCGCAAACTCGGCAATCGCCTGCAACTGCTCGCGGCTGGCCCCGCCCTTGGCGCTGACCTTCATGCCATTGAGGGTCGACAGCAGGAAATCACACGCCCCGGCGATGTCGATAGTCGCCGGGATCTGTTGCTGTTCGACGGCCAGTTTCAAGGTCCGCTCCATCGCCGCCCGCAGGGTTTTTCCCGAACTGGCGCAGAGCTGATTGAGCTCTTCGTCACTCATCCCGAACTCGCAGATCGCATTGACCCCCATGCAGCCTGAAGTCCCTTCCCTTTCGGCGCGGGAGGCGAACGACGACAGCGTGTTACGCAGCGATTCCAGCGGCGTGGCGTCTTTGCTCAGGCGCCAGATCAGGTCGCTGATACTGTTGGCCTGATACTGCTGCATCGCCTCGATGTACAACTGGCGCTTGTCGCCGAACGCGTTGTACATGCTTTGTCGGCTCAGGTTCATCGCTGCCATCAGCGCTTCGGTAGAAGCCGCCGCGAAACCTTTGTCGCAGAACACTCTTATCGCCTGAAGCAGCGCCTCGTCACGGTCGAATTGTCTCGGTCTTGCCATGGGCTGCCTCAGGGTTGAAGGTGCGACGTTTGCCTGAAATCAGGCGAGATACCCGCCGTCCACGGTCAGGCTCGCGCCGGTCACGAACGATGCATCGTCGCTGGCCAGGTACGCGGCCATGCTGGCGATTTCGTCCGCCCTGCCCAATCGTCCCAGAGGCACCAGTGCGATGGCGTGATCAAGATAGGGCGCGTCGGGCGGATTCATGTCGGTGGCGGTCGGACCCGGCTGGATGTTATTGACGGTGATCCCGCGTGGGGCGAAGTCCAATGCCAGGCCGCGAATCATACCGGTGATCGCTGACTTGGTCATGGAATACGCGCTCGACCCGGGGAATCCCGAACGCTGCCCTGCCACGCTGCCGACCGTGATGATGCGGTCGCCACGGTTCATGACTTTCGACGCTGCCTTGGCGGCGATGTAGGTTGCTCGGACATTGATCGCGTACATCTCGTCCAGCGCTTCGACACTGAAATCATCGACCGACCCCAGGCCGAGGATCCCCGCGTTGTTGACCAGGATGTTCAGCCCGCCGAACTGCTCGACAGTGGTTGTGACCGCGCGCTCGATATCTACTGCTGCTCTGCTGTCGGCCTTGATCGCCAAGGCTTTGCCACCTTGGTCGCGAATGCTGGCGACCAGCTCATTGGCCTTGTCGGCAGAAGCGGAATAGGTGAAGGCAACGGCGGCGCCCTCTTCTGCCAGACGACGCACGATGGCCTCACCGATACCACGGGAGCCCCCTGTAACGAGGGCCGTCTTGCTGGTGAAGCGTTGGGATGGGACGGTCATTTCATGACACCTTTAGTGGATTAATTTATCTATAACAGACCTATTAGCGCCCAGGCAGCTATTAAAAATCAACCTATAAAAGATAATTTAATCCATAATTTTCTCTATCAGATGCAAAAAAGGCGCCCGTAGGCGCCTTCGTGTTTACCACTTGTTTACGCGACGACAGGGATCATCGGATCCGCTGCAGCCAGCGCCGCTTCGCGCTCGGCCACGGGAGGGTAGATCCATACCGAGTTGATCTGCTGCTTGAGTTCTTTGGCTTCCTGCTTGATCAGCTTGACCTGACGGTCCCAGCCTTCGGTGTACACCGCGCCCCAGGCGCCGAGGTCCAGGCAAGTCACGTATTTGACCTGGCTGTAGGGAATCGGCGCTTCGCCCAACAGGTCGGCAGCGACGTTGTTGCCGGCCGAACGGCCCAGTGCGATCGCGTGCTGGCAGGTCATGAGGGCGAAGTTGCCCTCCTCGTCGGTGGCAGCGTAGGCGGTATCACCCGTGGCGAAGATGTCCTGTTGGCCAATGACTTTCAGGTTACGGTCCACATGCAGACGGCCAGATGCGTCGCGCTCACCGGGGATTTGTTCGGTCAGGGAGCTGGCGCGCACACCGACGGTCCAGACCACGGTCTTGGCGTCGATGCGGCGACCATCGGCCAGGGTCACCCCATTGCTGTCCACCGACGCCACCGATGCATTGATCACCCATTCCACGCCCAGAGTTTCGGTGGCTTCGATAATCGACGGGCTGATGTTCGCGCCCAGCGCAGCGCCGACCTTCTCGCCACGGTCGACGATGATCACCCGAACCTTTGCATCGGCGCCGAGTGCGGCACGCAGCCGGGCTGGCATTTCGGTTGCGGTTTCGATCCCGGTGAAGCCACCGCCCGCGACCACGACGGTATTGCGCGGCGCGGACTCAGGTTGCTGGGCCAATGCCTTGATGTGCTGTTCGAGGCGGGTGGCTTCGACCATCAGGTCGACATCGAACGCGTGCTCGACGCCCGGCACAGACGCAGGACGAACCACGCGGCTGCCGGAGGCCAGAACCAGTTTGTCGTAGTTGATGGAGGTCTTTGCACCGCTGGCATCGGTGTAACCGACTTTCTTGGCCGCCACGTCGATGGTATCGGCCATGCCTTTGATGAAGTTGACGCCGACGGCATCGAACAGTGGGCCCAACGGCGACTGCATCTGATGCACTTCCTGCTCGTAGTAACGAGGACGGACGCCCAGCACGGCTTCTGGCGCCAGCACAGTGACTTCGACGTCGCTGCGATCGTGTTTGTCCAGCAGACGCATGGAGCTCAGCGCGCTCCACATTCCGCCAAAACCCGCGCCGACAATCAGAATTTGCTTTTTCATTGTGTGCTCCAAAGAAGAAATAGGTCGTTTTCAGGTTGAGAATGCAGCGGCCTGATGAGCTGAAAGCTGCATGGGCCAGCGCTGGTTCGTTTCGGTCGGAGTTGGCGACCGCCTCAGGACAACTACGACTCTATTGATCGGAGTTAATTTCAGCAAGCTATTTTTTGTCACCTTAGCAACGGCGCGCGAGTAATCATCAAATAAATTATTTTTAAATCAGATAGTTGAACCACATTACCGTCTATCGGCACTTCTCACTGAGCTGGGCTAAGGCTTCACCGCCCGTCATTCAACCTCTGCATACCTTGCGATGGCCCCATCAAATTGTTAGCTTTTGCACGATCAATTCAGTCGGAGATTCAAATGTCTCTTTATAGCGCGGGTGTCGAGTACGGCATTCACTGCCTGCTTTATCTGGTGGATGAGCGTGGCGACAGTCGCGAGGCCAGCGTCCGGGATCTGGCCGACCTGCAGGGCGTACCACAGGAATACCTGGCGAAGGTGTTCACCAAACTGGCGAAAGCGAAACTGGTGGTCGCGACCGAAGGCGTGCGTGGGGGTTTCAGGCTCGGGCGGCCGTCGGACGAAATCACCCTGCTGGACATCGTCACCGCCATTGACGGGCGCAAGCTTATTTTCGATTGCCGGGACATTCGCGGGCGCTGCGCGGTGTTCGACGGTTGTGCGCCGCAATGGGCGACCGAAGGCATCTGCGGCATCAACGCCGCGATGCTGACCGCGCAAAAGCGTATGGAAGAAGCGCTGGATCAGCAGACCATTCTTGACCTGGCCCGCCGCACAGGGCGCAAGGCGCCGGCCGAGTTCGCCGGTCAGATCAGCGGCTGGCTGAGTGAGCGCAAAGAGAGTCGTGCAGGCGCAGCGGGTGACAGCATCGCGGTGGTGCAGGTGGATGATTAACCAGCGGGTGCGCCACTAATCCGTGGCAGAGAGCTTGCTCGCGAACGCGGTGTGTCAGTCACCATTGCGAACCTGACATATGCCCATGCCCCTGTAGCAGCCTGGCTTGCCGGCGGTAGCGATTTTGAGTCCGCCTCCGCCGGCAAGCCGGAATGCTACAGAGGCCGTGTCAGCTCAACAAACAGCACCGCATAAATCCCCACCACGCTCAGCACCACCACGGTTGCGCCCAGCACCACCACTTCTCGCAGCGGCGCAGGAATGCGTTCGTTCTTGAGGCCGCGGGCGCTTTTTCGGTAGCGGGAGTTGAGGGCGATCTGGATCATCAGGCTGGCAGCCAGCGAGACGATGATCGGCAGCAAGGCGATCAGGCCGAAGTGCGGAATCCAGCGCAGGAAGAGGGTGCACACCACGATCAGCGTCAGCAGCGTACGCCGCCAGGCCAGCAGCGTGCGCTCCGGTTGCAACCCCGGATCGTCATGCCCCAGCGTGATCGGGGTAACGGGCAGACTGCGCCGGCTCACGAGGCGCCATATATAAGGAAGACGATCAGCCCTGCGGCAACCAGTGCGCCGCCCAGCGACAGAATCGGCACCAATACCGGTAAAGGCAGCGGCTTGCGATGACGCATCGCGCGCTCCACTTTCAACCAGCGAATACAGGCACTGGCGCTGACCAGCATTGCCAGCAGCAGCAACGATAACGCCACAGCACGCCGAAGCCCTGGGCTGAACACATCGCCGGTGAACGCTTCCACGGCGATGCCGCCCGCCAGAAACGCCAGTGCGGTGCGAATCCACGCCAGAAATGTACGCTCGTTGGCCAGTGTGAAACGCGGGTCAGGCTCGCAACCGCCGCCCAGCAGCGACGTGGACAGACGATCACGATCAGGAGGGGCTGTGACAGAAGGAGGGACTTTGGCTGGATCCGGAGAATTCATGTCGCACCGAGGTCGGGTAGATGTCCGCGATCATACCGATGATGCTCGCCAAAGGCCCGCCTCGGCAGCGACATTGGAGTGCCAGTGGCCGCAACATCCAGCTCACGGGAGCCGGAGCCGTACATCTGCGACAGTGGACATTGGTTGCGGCACGGCTTGCCGGCGGTAACGATCATTCATACGCCACAGCCGGCAAGCCGGACCTGCTACAGCTTATTAGCCAGATCCACCCACACCGGCCCGTTCGGATACTGGTAGCGCTCCAGCGTTTCGGCTGTCATCTCGATGCTGTAGCCCGGGCGCTTCGGCGGCATGTAGCGACCGCGACGGATCACCACCGGATCGAGGAAGTGCTCGTGCAGATGATCGACGTATTCCAGCACGCGGTTTTCCAGAGAACCGGAAACGGCGATGTAGTCGAACAGCGAGATGTTCTGCACGTACTCGCACAGGCCCACGCCACCGCCATGGGGGCAGACCGGTACGTTGAACTTGGCCGCCATCAGCAATACGATCAGCACCTCGTTAAGCCCACCCAGCCGTGCGGCGTCGACCTGGCAGAAGTCCAGCGAGCCGGCCTGGAACATCTGCTTGAACATGACGCGGTTGTGGCAATGCTCGCCAGTCGCCACGCCAATCGGCGCAATGCGCTGGCGGATGGTGGCGTGGCCCAGAATGTCGTCCGGGTTGGTCGGTTCCTCGATCCACCAAGGCTCGTACGCCGCCAGCCTGCGCATGTTGCTGATCGACTCTTCGACGCCCCAGACCTGATTGGCGTCCATCATCAGGGTGCGTTCCCAACCCAGTTCATCACGCAGAATGGCCGCGCGACGCAGGTCCTCTTCGATGTCCGAACCGATTTTCTGCTTGATGTGAGTCCAGCCTTCAGCCACGGCCTCACGAGCCAGACGGCGCATCTTCTCTTCCGTATAGCCCAGCCAGCCTGGCGCTGTGGTGTAGCCCGGATACCCCTCGGCCAGCATGTGCGCTTCGCGCTTGGCCTTGCCCGGGGCCTGACGACGCAACAAGGCAATGGCTTCTTGCGGGGTGATGGCGTCGGTGACGTAGCTGAAGTCCAGACACTTCACCAACTGCTCGGGGGTCATGTCGGCGAGCAGCTTCCACACCGGCTTGCCCTCGACCTTGGCCCACAGGTCCCAGACCGCGTTGACCAGCGCTGCGGTCGCCAGATGAATAACGCCCTTTTCCGGCCCGAGCCAACGCAACTGGCTATCGCCAGCGGTGACGTCGTGCCAGAACGCGCCCATGTCGGCGGTAATCGCTTCAAGGCTCAGGCCCACGATGCGCGGCGCCAGCGATTCAATGGCGGCGACGCAAATCTCGTTACCTCGACCGATGGTGAACGTCAGGCCATGGCCTTCGAGGCCTTCGGAGGAATCGGTGTGCAGTACGACGTAGGCGGCGGAATAATCCGGCGCGCTGTTCATTGCATCGGAGCCATCTAAAGACAGTGAGGTCGGGAAGCGGATGTCGCGGAGGGAGACGGAGGTGATTTGCATGGGTGCACTCTTGTTGTTTTCAGCCATTTCCTGATACCCCGCCTGGAGCAGCACGGCTTGCCGGCGCTAGCGGAATCGAGATCGCCACCGCTGGCAAGCCGTGCTGCTGCGACCGAGTCCATGTCATGGCAGGGCTATTGATTTCGACTGTAGGCCGATTACCGATACAGGCATAATCGCTAAATCCTAACGATCGATATCAAAACCGATATGTCTGAGCTACCCGAGAAATTTGCCACGCTGAAAATCTCCAGCCGCCAGATCGCCCTGCTTAACGCCTTGGGCGCACTGGGCAATCTGCGCAAGGCTGCCGCTGCGATCCACACCACCCAGCCCGCCGCCAGCCTGCTGTTGCAGCAACTGGAGGAGCGTCTCGGGGTGCAACTGTTCGAGCGTTTGCCCCGAGGCATGCAACCGACGCTGTTCGGCGAAGTGATGATTCGTTACGCCCAGGGCGCGCTGCATGAGTTCGAATACGCCGAGGCGCAGATCGCCGAACTGTCGCGCGGCGCAGCGGGCATGGTGCGTATCGGTACAGTGATGGGCCCGGTGCCGACCTTGCTGACGCGTGGCGTTCTGGCGTTCAAGGCCCGGCACCCCAAAGTGCGCGTGGCGATTGAAGTCGGCACCAGTGACACGCTGCTGCCGGCGCTGATTCGGGGGGATTTCGATGTCGTGCTGGGGCGCCTGCCGGATCAGCTCGACAGCCAGGGGCTGGACATTCAGCTGTTCGAACAGGGCGAGCAAATGCGCATCATCGCCCGCCCCGGCCATCCGCTGAGCGCGAAGAAAAAACCGGCGCTGGCCGATCTCGCACCCCTGACCTGGATCCTCCACCCCATCGACAGCCCGATGCGTCGTCAGGTGGAAAACGCGCTCAAGGCCGCACAACTGATTCAGCCACTGGACATCGTCGAAACCAGCTCGATCCTCGCCACCACGGCCATGCTCGAGTCCTCGGACATGATTGCGGTGGTGCCCAATGACGTCGCTGAGCACTATGCTCGCTACGGCATGATCGCGGTGCTGCCGGTCGAGTTGCCACTGGCGATGGCCAATCTGGGTTTGCTCACTTCCAGGGCCAGGCCGACGTCGGCGGCAGTTCGAAGTCTGCTGGCGTTTCTCAATCGACAAATAGCGACCTGATTCGATAACCAACCGTTATCGATCAATCGAAACCTTTCATTGGGAAATTATCGAAACGCTTCATAGAGTGATTCACAACCGGGCAGCACGAACTGCCCTTTAACAAGAAAAATTTCGCCGCCTGTAACGGTGTTGTTCCCTCCCCGGGAGCCGTTGTGCTCTTGATGCGTCGCAACCTGGACGCAGGTGGTAACCGTCCTGAGAGGCTGCATGGAACTCATCGCCAAAACTCCAGCGTTCGACAGCAGCGCCCTGGTCATCCGGCTCAATCCCCTCGACAACGTACTGGTTGCCCGGCAGGCGCTGAGCGAAGGCACGCTACTGGAAGAGGAAGGCATTACCGTACTGCAGGACATTCCGTCCGGGCACAAGGTGGCGACGGTGCGCGTCGAGCAAGGCCAGCCGTTGCGCCGCTACGGGCAGATCATCGGCTTTGCCTCCCAACCCATCGACGCCGGCCAGCACGTGCATGTGCAAAACGTCGAGATGTCAGACTTTTCCCGCGATTACGCCTTTGGCGTCGACGCCCATGAAATCCCCGGAACCGAAGCGTTCTTTCAAGGCATCGTGCGCGCCGACGGCCGGGTTGCCACCCGCAACTACATCGGCATTCTGACGTCGGTGAACTGCTCGGCCACCGTGGCGCGGGCGATTGCCGATCAGTTTCGTCGCGACATACATCCCGAAGCCCTGGCCGATTACCCGAACGTCGACGGCGTCGTGGCATTGACCCACTCCTCGGGCTGCGCCATCGACTCCAAGGGCGAAGCCATAGATTTGCTGCGCCGGACACTGGCAGGCTATGCCGTACACCCCAATTTCGCCGCAGTGCTGGTGGTGGGGCTGGGTTGCGAGACCAATCAGATTCAGGACCTGCTGGATAGCCAGGGCCTCAAGGCCTCTGACCAACTGCGTGCGTTCACCATTCAGGGCACCGGCGGCACGTCGAAAACCATCACCAGCGGCATCGAGCAGGTGAAGTCGTTGCTGCCCCAGGCCAATCAGATCAAACGCGAAACCGTCAGCGCCCGGCATTTGATCGTCGGCCTGCAATGCGGCGGCTCAGACGGCTACTCCGGGATCACCGCCAACCCGGCGCTGGGCAATGCGGTGGATCGCCTCGTCGCAGCAGGCGGCACGGCGATTCTGTCGGAGACCCCGGAAATCTATGGCGCCGAGCACTTGCTGACCCGTCGCGCAGTGAGCCGCGAGGTCGGCGAAAAACTCGTCCAGCGCATTCACTGGTGGGAAGACTACTGCCGCCGCATGAATGCCGAACTGAACAACAACCCTTCTGCCGGTAACAAGGCAGGCGGCTTGACGACGATCCTGGAGAAGTCCCTCGGTGCCGTGGCCAAGGCCGGCTCCACCAACTTGATGGGCGTTTACGAATACGCCGAAGCGGTCCGCGCGCAGGGCCTGGTGTTCATGGACACCCCAGGTTACGACCCGGTGTCGGCCACCGGCCAGGTCGCGGGCGGCGCCAACCTCATCGCGTTTACCACTGGCCGCGGTTCGGCGTACGGCTGCGCGCCCACGCCATCGATCAAGCTGGCGACCAACAACCGCGTGTTCGAATTCCAGCAGGAGGACATGGACGTCAATTGCGGCGGGATCGCCGATGGCAGCACCACGATTGAAGAACGCGGCGCATACATCTTCCAGATGATGCTGGACATCGCCTCAGGAGCACGCAGCAAGAGCGAGCAACACGGCTATGGGCAGAACGAGTTCGTGCCCTGGCAAATCGGTGCGATCACCTGATGGCCTGACACACCCGGGTCAAAAATTCACTGCCGGGTCGTGGTCCGGAACGGCAGCCAGCAACCTTGACAACAATAAAAAAGGTGCCTATGAAAACCCTCAAGACCTACCAGACGATCACCGTCGTCTTTCTGATGCTGTTCGGGATCGTCAATTATCTCGACCGCAGCGCGCTGTCCATCGCCAACACCTCGATCCAGAAAGACATGCTGATCAGCCCTTCGGAGATGGGCATTCTGTTGTCGGCGTTCTCCCTCGCCTACGCCTTCGCGCAGTTGCCGATGGGCATGGTGATCGACAAGCTCGGCAGCAAGATCGCGCTGGGTGGCGCGCTGCTGGTGTGGTCGGTGGCACAGACGGCGTCGGGCTTCATCAACAGCTTCAGCGGCTTCTTCGCGCTGCGGGTACTGCTGGGGATCGGCGAGGCACCGATGTTTCCGTCGGCGGCGAAAACCCTCAACGAGTGGTTCGAAGAACACGAGCGTGGCACACCCACCGGGATCGTCTGGTCGGCGACCTGCATCGGGCCTTGCCTGGCTCCGCCGGTTCTGACCCTGTTCATGGTCAACTTCAGCTGGCGCGGCATGTTCGTCATCACCGGCGTGCTGGGGATCGTTCTCGCGCTGTGCTGGCTGATGTTCTACAAGAGCCGCGCGCAATACCTCAAGGAGCTGGAAGCCCGTGGCGAACAACCGGTCAACGCCGCTCGCCAGCCTGTGGTCGTCGATGTGGCACCCAAGGGATCGTTCTTCGCCGGCTGGCTCGACCTGTTCAAGCATCGCAGCACCTGGGGCACCTTCCTGGGCTTCATGGGCGTGATCTATATGCTCTGGCTACACCTGACCTGGCTGCCGGGGTACTTCCAGCGCGAACACGGCCTTGATCCCTATTCGACCGCTTGGGTGGTGTCGTTCGCCTACGTGTTCGGCGCCATCGGCACCATCGCGGCCGGACGTATCTGCGATCGCCTGGTGAAGCGTGGCGTCGGCGTGCTCAACAGCCGCAAATACACGGTGATCGGCGGCCTGGTGTTCGCTGCCGTGTTCACCCTGCCTCTGACATTCGTCACCAGCCTGGGCGGCTGCATCGCCCTGCTCTGCCTGGCACTGTTCGGCATCAACCTCTCCAGCGCCACGGCGTGGATGGTGGTCAACACCGTGGTCGATACCAAACGTGTGGCCTCGCTGGGCTCGATCCAGAACTTCGGCGGCTATATCGCAGGCTCCGTGGCACCGATCGTCACCGGCTTCAGCGTCCAGTATTCCGGGACCTTCGCCACAGCCTTTGCGGTCAGCGCCATCGTCGCCCTGCTCTCGGCGGTCGCGTACTTCGTCCTGCTCAAGGCGCCGATTCCGGTCCACACCAGTGCGGCGGAGAAAAACTGGCAGCCGCAGGTGGATGACGTGCAGGGGCGGCAGGTGTGATAGGCCGCAATTTTCGGGACGACGAATAACCTGTGAGAGGAAGCTTGCTCGCGAATGCGTTTTTTAGTCAGCAATCTGTCAGCTGACATACCGCCTTCGCGAGCAAACTCCCCCCACAGCAGGCACTTTGCTTGAATCCGCATTAATCCACCTGCACCCGAAACATCAACAACGACTTTTCCCTTCAAAAACCCATACTTGTCCTACTCTCTCTGTCAGACGGTCGCTGTTGCGATACTGTGTGCCCGAACCATGGAGCGTTCGGCCGCGCGGTGGGTCTGAAATCGTGGGCGTCAGTGAGGGCGGGGCTTGAGACAAGTAGAAGGGACAGACTTCGGCGCCAGGAGCAGGCGACTGAAGCGTATGCCTGTGTTGTGGCTGGCGGGATTCTTCACCGTGCTGGTGTGTTTCTCCATTACCAGCATCACGCTCTGGCAATTGCGCCAGACCCGCGCCCATGAACTGGAAATCGCCAATACCAACGCAGCCAACCTCTCACGGTCGATGGCGCAGCAGGCCGACGACACGTTCGATCAGGCCGATATTCCCGTCGCCGGAATTGTCGAGCGCCTCTCCTACGACGGCTTCGGTGCCGCCACCAGCTCACGCATGCACGAATACCTGCGCGCTACCGCCGCCAGCGTCGAGCAGATCCAGGGCCTGTTCATCTACGACAAGGACGGCAATTGGGCGGCCACCTCGCTCAGTCACATGCCGGTCGGCGCCAATAACGCCGACCGCGAGTATTTCCAGTTCCACAAGACCATGGACAGCAGCCTGCCGCACATCGGCCAGGCGATTCGCAGCCGCACCACGGGCGACTGGATAATTCCCATTTCGCGACGGGTCAACGACTCGGTCGGCAACTTCGCAGGCGTAGTGCTGGCGACCATCGAGCTCGCGTATTTCGACCGTTTCTTCGACCGCTTCGACATCGGTACCAAGGGCGTCATTACCCTGGCGATGGCTGACGGTACGGTTCTGGCCCGACGACCAACGATGGAAAACGTGCGGGGGGCGTCAATCGCCGATGGTGAACTGTTCCGCAAGTACCTGAAGGAGCGCTACGAAGGCACCGCGACCGTGCAATCGGTCCTCGACCACGAAATACGGCTGTACGGTTACAAACGGCTGGATCGCTATCCGCTGGTGGTGCTGGCGGGATTGTCGGAGCACGAAGTGCTCGACGAATGGCGGCAATACGCCTGGCGCTCACTGGCGATCATCGTCTGCGTGGTGGTCGCCAATCTGCTGTTCGGGGTGTTGCTGTTCCAGCAGATTCGCTTCGGTCTGAACGCCGAATCACAGCTGCGCATCGCCAGTCATTCCCTGGAAAAACTGGCGCTGCAGGACAGCCTGACCGGGCTCGCCAACCGTCGACACTTTCAGGAGATCCTCGGGCTGGAATTCGCCAATGGCCAGGCGAATCTGCACCCGCTGAGCCTGATCATGATCGACATCGATTTCTTCAAGAGCTACAACGACAATTACGGGCACGTGGCGGGTGACAAATGCATCATCGCCGTCGCCGAGTGCATTCGCAGCAACCTCAACCGGACCGGCGATCTGGCGGTTCGTTATGGCGGCGAGGAGATGGCCGTGTTCTTGCCCTACAGCGAAGCCAAGGGCGCGTTCCAGTTGGCAGAAAAAATTCGTCAGTCCGTGCTCGCCCGCGCCATCGAACACCAGGGCAATCCCAGCGGCATTGTCAGCATCAGTCTTGGGGTTTATGGCTGTCAGACCCAGGAATGCCCGACGATGGAAGCCTTCGTCGAACGGGCCGATGCGGCCCTGTACATCGCCAAGCACGAGGGACGAAATCGCACGGAGATCTGGCAGGGCGGTGGCTCTCTCTAAACGCTCGCCTGGGCCATGACGATCTGCGCGACCCTGCCGCGAAACAGCTCCAGCCGATCGGTTGGCGCATCGTGCTCAACCACCAGCGCACCCACTTCCTCACAGGGAGCGATGTGGTAATGGGCGATGCTCGCCAGCTTCTCGTTGATCACCGCCACCACCACCTGCCCGCTGCGCGCCACGACGGCACGCTTGAACTCGGCCACATCCATGTCGAACGCGGTCAGCCCCTTCACCGCATCCAGCGCACAGGCACCCATGAAGCACAGGTCGAAATTGAAATGGGTCAGTTGCTGGATAGTGGTGAAGCCGTAGGTGCTGCCAGCGATGGGGCTCAATCGACCGCCCAAGAGAATCACCTCCACCAGCGGCAACTTCATCAGCTCCACGGCAAGAACAGGGGAGTTGGTGGTGACGGTCAGCGCCAATTGCGGATTGATCGCCCGCACGATCGCAAGGTTGGTCGAGCCGCCATCGATGAACACATGCTGCCCGGCTCCCATCAGCCCCGCGGCCGCCACGCCTAACGCGCGCTTGCGATTGGGCTCGTGCTCGATGCGCGCGGTCAGCGGCCCATCGGACGCCAGCGAAATCGCGCCGCCATACACCCGTTTGCACAACCCGGCCGACGCCAGTGCGCCCAGATCTCGACGGATCGAATGCTCGGAGACATTGAACTCCGCCGCCAGATCGGCCGCGATCACCCTGCCCTGCACGGCCAGGCGTTCGGTGATCAGGCGCTGACGCTCGCCGGGAAAAGCTTCAGGATTGGCAGACATAAGAGGCCTCGACATCAAGCTGAATCGATCATAAACGAGCAGGAGCATGCGGGGGTGTGGGCGGCAATGTCAAACGCCGGTTGGGGCGCTCAGCATCCGACCAGCGCACGTGTGCACGCACAAACCTGCCCATCAGACCTCATCGATAATTCACCCAGTTTTCGCAGAGAAACGCGGCGCCTCTGTGGCCTCCTGTCTCCTACACTGACCGGTTCCACTTAACCCAATTACCTTGAACCCACGCTGATTCCAGCACTCCATCTTTCTTTCGACCTCAACGGAGACATCCGACATGAAAATCGATTTGACCGGCAAGACCGCACTGGTGACGGGCTCGACCCTGGGTATTGGATACGCCATCGCCAAAGGGCTGGCGGAAGCGGGCGCAGAGGTGATCGTCAATGGGCGCAAGCAGCAAGCGGTCGATGAGGCCGTCACCCGACTCAAAGGCGAAGTACCCGGCGCGAAGTTGCGGGGCGTGGCCACCGACGTCGGCAGCGCGGACGGTTGCGAGGCGCTGGTCAAGGCGGTGCCGCAGGTCGATATCCTGATCAACAACGTCGGCATTTACGGCCCACAGGATTTCTTCGACACGCCGGACGAGGTATGGCAGCGCTTCTTCGACGTCAACGTGATGTCCGGTGTGCGCCTGTCGCGCGCCTATGCAGACGACATGGCCAAACGCGGCTGGGGTCGGATTGTGTTCATCTCGTCGGAGTCGGCGCTGAACATCCCGGCGGACATGATCCATTACGGCTTCACCAAAACTTCCAATCTGTCGATCTCCCGCGGGCTGGCCAAGCGCATGGCGGGTACGGGCGTGACCGTGAACGCCGTCCTGCCAGGCCCTACCCTGTCCGAAGGCGTGGCAGACATGCTCAAGGATGAAGTGGAGAAAACCGGAAAGTCGCTGGAAGAAAGTGCCGCCGCGTTCGTCATGCAACATCGCCCGAGCTCGATCATCCAGCGCGCGGCGACCATCGACGAAGTGGCGAACATGGTGGTCTACGTGTCGTCGAAACAGGCATCGGCCACCACTGGCGCTGCTCTGCGCGTTGACGGCGGCGTGGTCGACACTATCGCCTGATTCAGCCTTGAATCTGCGGGCGAGCGGCGCTTTCCCGCAGCATCAGGCGCTCTTGAGCCAGCGCAGGAAACCACCCTTCTTGATCTCCACCGGCTTTTGCAACAGCAGCGACTGGCGCACCCCCTGACGAAACAGTTGCAGCTTGTTCAACGCCGCTTTCAACTCCCCGCTGGCTTCAAGATGAGTGCGCAACATGGCCTTGTCGATGCGGAACAGAACGCACCCGGTGATGCAACGAAATTGCCCCCGAGAGCGCGCGTCGGCCAGAATCCCTTCTTCGCCCAGCACCTCACCCGGCCCCATGCGCGTGGCTTCGAGCAGCCGCTCGCCATCATGCACGGCGAGGGAAATCACTCCGGTGCTGATGATCATCAGGCAGTCGGACACCTCTTCGTATTCCAGCACGACCTGGTCGGCATGGCACTCGACCACGCGCATGGCTTCAGCCAGTTGATCACGCTGAACCGAACTCAGCGAACGAAAGATCTTGACGTCCTCCAGCAACAGGCGCTGCCGACTCCAGCCTTGCGCGACGTTGCCTGGCGCTGCGGCCGCCTGAGATCCGTTACCCAGTTTTATCCCCGCTGCTTCCAGATGCCGATGGGCAAGATCGAACAGTTGATTGCAGACTTCGGTGCGCTGGCTGAGCGAAGCAATGAAGCCGCGCATTTCGTATTCGATATAGTCGGTGGTCGAACTTTTCACCGAGGCCTTGGCCGAGTGCGTGCCGAGCAACTGGCGAGTGCCCTGCAGCGCCCTTTCCAGCGCCTCGATCACCCGGCCAGGGCGTATCTGCGCCGGGACTTGCAGCGTGACACTCACTCCATGCACGTCCACCGGCCGACTGAAGTTGAGCACCTTGGCGTTGGCCACGATGGCGTTGGGAATCACCGCCATGCTGCCCAGCGAGGTCATGAGGTGCGTCGCGCGCCAGTCGATGTCGACCACCCGCCCCTCGATGCTGTCGATCTGCACGTAGTCATCAACCTGGTAGGGCTTGGTGGTGTTGAGCACGATCCCGGAAAACAGATCGCTCAAAGTGCTGCGCAGCGCCAGACCGCCGACGATGGCCATACCGCCTGAGGTCGCCAGCAGCCCTTTCACCGGCAGCTGCATGACGTAACCGGCAGCCGCCGCAATGGCGATCAGGAAAATCCCCGCGCCGATGATGTCCTGAAACAGACGGGCGCTGTGTTCGCCACGGTTGAAAAACATCGAGCTCAACACAACCGTGAGGGTGCGTGCTGCGAAGAACCACCACAGCACCGCAAGGACCGTGCTCAGCATGTTCAGCGCGACATCGTCCGGCCAGGGCGATGGCTGCAACGGGCTGACGCCAACGGCGATGATCAGCCAGGAGAAGAGCAGGAAAATGGCGACGCGCACCAGCGTTCGTTGAAGGATGCGAACGGACGGCGTGAAGTGCCAGACGAGCAGATCCAGCGCCAGCAGCATGAAGCCTGCAATCAAGGTGAAGAGTTGCGGAATCTCGATCATGACGTATGCCTGCTTCACACCAAAAAAGCCCGTCCCGGACACACCGGGACAGGCAAGCAACAGCCTTTGTTTGCTCCGGACACAGGTTTGAACATGCTAGGACCGGAGCGAAGGAGGGTAAACGCCAAAAATCCCTAAAAAAAGGCCAGTGTTCCGGCCGTGTTTTCAGACCCGACAAACAGCTCCGGCAGGTGTTTCAGCGAGAGAACCGACTGCGATAATCACGGGGTGAAATCGCCAGATGACGCTGAAAAGTGACGCGCATGCGTTCTTCGTCTCCGAAGCCGCACGCGCCCGCAATCTGATCGATATTGCGGTCCGAATCCTCCAATAGCCGACGCGCCGCCTCCAGACGGAAGATCTCCAGCGCCTTGGCCGGGCTGCGTCCGGTTTTCTGCTTGTAGACCCGGCTGAAATTACGCGCACTCATGTTCGCCTGGCGGGCCAGGATTTCGACATCCAGCTCTTCGCGCTGCAGGTTCTGCGTGAGCCAGACATGGAAACCGGCAAAAGTGTCGCCATCGTTCATCTGCGATTGCAGCATCTCGCTGAACTGCGACTGCCCGCCCGGGCGCTTCATGAACACCACCAACTCGCGGGCCACCTGCATCGCCACATCTCGCCCGCAATCGGCCTCGACCAGGGCCAGCGCCAGATCGATGCCCGCCGTGACGCCCGCCGACGTCCAGACCATGCCTTGTTGAATGAAAATCGCGTCCTGATCGACCTCGACCGTGGGAAAACGCGACTTGAGCATGTCGCACATCGCCCAGTGTGTCGCAGCGCGCTTGCTTTCGAGCAGACCCGCCTGGGCCAGCAGAAACGCGCCGCTGCAGACCGACGCCGTGCGCCTTGCCTGAGGCGCCATCCATGACAGCCAGTCAATTACATCGGGGTTATTGTCCAACGCACGAATGATCTCCGGCGCACCCGGCACAATGATGGTGTCCACCTCTTCACCGGCGAATGACGACAGGGGAATGGTGTCCACCGTCACGCCTTCGGCGGTTATGGTCAGCCCCCCGGCGATGCTTGCCGTGGGGCGATCGTAACCGGCCAGGCCGCGCTCATTCATGGCCTTGGTGGCGCACCAGAAAACCGTCTGCGCCCCGGTCAGGTCCAGCAGGCCCATCTCGGGATACGCGACGAACAACACAGTACGAGGACGATTGAACGGCACGGCGAGCGCAGCACTGGACATGACGAGCGGTCTCACTGACAAAAGCGCACATTTTGCCGATTCGCGGGCAAAGCGCACTCATCCTTAGGTAGGTTTTTTCAAGGCCTGGATCACTGCTGAACGATTTTTTGATGCTGAGGAAGGTGTAGCGAAAAACGGCGGGAATTCAAGGCGGGGTGAATCAATTCAAGCGGTGACCAGAGGCGCACGGCAGTGACACCCCTGGTCTTTCTCGGCGGTCTCAAGGTGTCTATTCCTCCTCTTCTTCCTCGTCGTCCACTAACGTGAACCAGGGTTTCAGTTCGCTCAGCTCGAAATTGTCTGACTCCGCCCTGACTCTCCCGATACGGGGAAAGTCCGTGGGTTTTAATGACACGGACGAGTCGAAGATCTCAGCGCTCGTCAATACAACGGATTTGTCAGCCATGTTTGAGCCTCCCTGTCCAAAGATGCGCGTAAGAACGCTGGGAAACTATAGACCAGCTTCGTGAACCACTCGTCGATTCACGACCCGCTGGTCATGACGCGCAAGACGGGCTTGGTGGCACGACCCATTCCCCGTAGCAGCAGGCTCGCCGGCGGTAGCGATCTCAGGTTCGCCACCGCCGGCAAGCCGTGCTGCAAAGTTCGGGGTTGCCCCTGCGGATCGGTCAGAACTCGCCATACTCCGCGCGCATGCGCCCGTTGCGTTTGACGTGGTAGAGCAAGCCATCAACCTTCTCGATGAACGCAACGGCCGTCTGATCCGCTCCGGGAACGATGGTCCCGACACCGAGGCTCAAGGTGAGCAAAGGCGAGACCTCAGACTTCTCATGGGGAATCTGCTGCTGACGAACCAGCTGCATGCATTTCTCCGACACGCGTCGCGCCTGATCCTGTGTGGTATCGGGCAGCAGCCAGACAAACTCTTCACCGCCGATGCGCGCGATGAAGTCCCGTGGATTGTTGGCGGCCAGGGACAGCGTCTTGGCCACCGTGCGCAACGCTTCATCGCCTTTGATGTGCCCGTAGTGGTCGTTGTACTGCTTGAAGTAATCGATATCCATCATGATCAGCGACATTGGCTGCCCGGTTTCCTGAGCGCTGGTCCACTCGCGCTCAAGCACGGTGTCGAACATGCGCCGGTTGGCAATGCCGGTCAGGCCGTCCTGATAGGAGTACGCTTCGAGCTGCTTCTGCAGGCGAACCAGATGTTCCTCGGTCTTCTTGCGCTCGCTGATGTCGAACATGAAACCCACCAGCGCCTCGACCTCGCCATTCTTGCGCACCACATGGACCACGTCGCGAATCCAGACGTATTCGCCGTCTTTGGTCAACGCGCGGTAATCGGCTTCATGATCGACCCCGGCCTTGGACTGGGACACGCAGAAGTTGACCACGTAATCGCGGTCGTCCGGGTGCATGCGCTCGACCCAGTCGTTGATGCCCACCCAACTGTCCTGCTCCCAGCCAAGCAACCGTTCGATCTGCGGACCGATGTAACTGAAGGTCATGCTCTGCCAATCAATCCGCCAAGGGATGGCCTTGGTCGATTCAAGCAGGGTTTTGTAGACGTCGCCGTCGGTGCCTGGGGGCAGGGATTCGTCACTCATGATCGACCACGTTCCGGGAGAAAGAAGGTGGCGACAGCATGTTGCCACTGTCGGCACCGCGCAAGCGTGGTGTCGGCGTCAGAAGGGACTTTCCAGACGGCTGGTTGAAGGCCAGCAATATATGAACCTATCGACACTTCTCTGTAGCAGTCCGGCTTGCCGGCGGTTGCGTTCGCCAGATCGAACCCAGGCCCGAAGCCGTCACCGCCGGCAAGCCGGACTGCTACAGGGCAGGCCTCATCACGGCAGCAACGAGTAAACCAGCGCCGAAATCGACACCAGACCGACCACTACCACAAATACGTTGGACAGCTTGCCCGCGTACTGACGCATGGCAGGAACCTTGCGCACGGCGTACATCGGCATCAGGAACAGCAACGCGGCGATGACCGGACCACCGAGGGTTTCGATCATGCCGAGTATGCTCGGGTTCAGTGTCGCCACCAGCCAGCAAACCACCAACATGAACGCTGCAGTGAGGCGGTCCAGCGTGCGTGGCGACGGACGACGACCGCTCTTGACCACCAGGCCCTTGAGGCCCTCACTGGCACCGATGTAGTGACCCAGGAACGATTTGGTGATCGCCACGAAAGCAATTAACGGCGCGGCGAAAGCGATGGTCGGATTGCTGAAGTGGTTGGCAAGGTACGAGAGGATCGACAGGTTTTGAGACTTCGCCTCGGCCAGTTGCTCCGGCGACAGCGTCAGCACGCAACTGAAGACGAAGAACAGCACCATGACCACCATCAGGCCATGGGCACGGGCAAGGATCTGCGAGCTGCGCTGTTCGGCCTGTTCACCGTACTGACGCTTTTGATCCACGGCGAAGGCGGAAATGATCGGCGAATGGTTGAACGAAAACACCATCACCGGAATCGCCAGCCACAAGGTGTGCAGCAAGGCCGAAGGTGCAGGGACGCTGGTGGCCGTGGAGAGAATGCCGCCGGTCCAGTGCGGAATCAGAAACACGGCCAGAAACAGCAGCGCGACGATGAACGGATAGACCATCAGGCTCATGGCCTTGACGATCAGCCGCTCGCCGCAACGCACCACCGCCAACAGGCCGATGATCAGCACGAATGCCAGCACCGCGCGGGGAGGCGATTGAACGTGCAATTGGTGTTCGAGGAAGCTGGCGACGGTGTTGGTCAGCGCGACGCTGTAAATCAGCAGGATCGGGAACACCGCGAAGAAATAAAGCAGGGTGATCAGCGCCCCGGCTTTCTTGCCGAAATGCTGCTCGACGACTTCAGTGATGTCCGCGCCTTCGCGACCTGACAACACGAAGCGAGTCAGCCCGCGGTGCGCGTAAAACGTCATGGGGAATGCCAGCACGGCAAGCATCAGCAAAGGCCAGAAGCCACCGATACCTGCGTTGATCGGAAGGAACAGAGTGCCTGCGCCGATGGCGGTGCCAAACAGCCCGAGCATCCAGGTGGTGTCGTGGCGGTTCCAGGTAGTCGTCACGCTTGCGGGCGCGGCGTCGATGCGTTGTTCGACGCTGTTGGCCTGATCATTCATCCGGTCGATTTCTCCGTTGCCGGTGATAGCTACAAGGTCAAAAGCGCGTCGAAAAGCTCGGCAGTCAGCGCCCCTGACCGGTTCTCTACAGGGAAAGGGGCGCGATTCTCCGGGATTAGAGAGCAGAATCAAAGGGTTGTCGGAGGGATGGTCATGCTTTCAGAGGTTTCCGACGGGTCACTGCGACAACGTAGCGCAGGGTACAGGGCATGGATCATCCGTAGCAGTCCGGCTTGCTGGTGGTGACAGTCGCTTGATCGCCACCGCCGGCAAGCCGGACTGCTACCGGTGAGTAAGGGCCCGATCAGCCATCGACCCGCCGCAACGGCATGCTCAACTCCACCCGCAACCCGTCACTGCGGCTGTCGAACTTCAGCGAGCACGCACAGCGCTGGACGATGGCCTGAACGATCGCCAGACCCAAGCCGGCGCCGGGGCTCTTGCCGTTGCGCCAGAAGCGCTGGGTCAGTTTGTCCAGATCGGGCTCCGGAATGCCGGGGCCGTAATCCCGGACGCGGAAATGCGCCTGGCCATCGAAGGTCTCGATACTCAACTCCACCCGCGCCCCCACTTGAGTGTGACGCAAGGCGTTGTCCAGCAGATTGCGCAGCGCCGCCACTGCCAGCGCCGCGGGCATCTCCACCGGCGCTGTGGATAACTGCGTGGGCAAGATCAATTCGATGCGTTGGTCATCGCCGTGGTTGGCATCGTGAATCGCCAGCAGTGCTACCTTCTCGGCATCACATTGCACGCCATCATCGAACGACAGGCTGCCTTCGACCCGCGCCAGCAAGAGCAACTGCTCAAGGGTCCGATGCATCCGGTCGGCGCCTTCTTCCGCATGGGCCAGCGCCTTGTCGCGCTTGTCGCCTTCGGTCATGCGCGCCACTTGCAAGTGGGTTTTGATCGCCGTCAGTGGACTGCGCAACTCATGGGCCGCATCGCCGGTCAGTCGGCGTTCGCGTTCCAGAGTCTGGGCGATGCGCTGGAATAACTGGTTCTGGCTCTTCAGCAACGGCTGCAACTCGCTGGGCAGATTCGGCACGTCCAGCGGCTCGACCGAATCGGCGCTGTGTCGATTCAATGCATCGCGCATGCGATTGAGTGGCGCCAGCCCGCGCCCGATGCCGAACCAGACCAGTATCAGGCTGCCGAACAGCGCCACGAGCACCGGCACCGATGCCGCCAGCAGCACCGAATGCCCCAGCACGTCGCGTTCGATCTGCCGGTCCGCGGTACTCACGCGCACGTTGCCGTGCATCATGGTGTACACGCGCCAGTGTTCGTTGTTGATCATCTGGTCATGGAAGCCGCTGGCGTCGGCCTTGAGCGGTTCAGCGGGCGAGCTTTCGGTGCGCGCCAGCACTTGCCCACGCAGAGAACTCAACTGACAGGCCATGCCGTTGGGAATCCCGAGTTCACCGGCCCGCAGCGAGCGACCCTCACCGTCGGCGGGCATCTGCATCTGTTCCAGCAGCCCCGCCACCATACGCGCCGACGCTTCAAGCCGCTGGTCAAGGGATTCCATCATTTGCGTGCGCAGGTCACGTAGCATCCACGCGGCGGCCAGCACCCAGATCAGAATGAACGCCGAGCCCAGAATCAGGCTGAGGCGAGTTCGCAGACTCATCATCCTTGCTGCTCCGCAACATCACCGGCAGGACCGAGGCGATAGCCCAGGCCGCGCACGGTCTCGATGATGCCGCCACCGAGCTTGCGCCGCAGATGATGAATATGAACGTTGAGGGCGTTGCTTTCGACTTCGTCACCGAAGCCATAGACGCAGTCCTTCAGTTGCTCGCTGGACAGCACCCGACCGTTGTTGTTGAGCAATGCCTGAAGCAGCGCCTGCTCACGTCGCGACAGATCGACAGGCTGGCCAGCCAGACGGGTCTCGCGACTGCTGGGGTCGTAAGTCAGGGCGCCATGCTCGATGACGTTGACGCTGCGTCCGGCCATGCGCCGCACGAGCGTGTGCAGCCGGGCGCTGAGCTCGCGCAGGTCGAAGGGCTTGAGCAGGTAATCATCGGCCCCTGCCTGCAGGCCATCGACGCGATCGGTGACGGTGTCGCGCGCGGTGAGGATCAGCACCGGAATGTCGACGCCCTGCTGGCGCAACTGGCGCAACAGTTTGAGGCCGTCTTCATCCGGCAAGCCGAGGTCCAGCACCATGACATCGAAATGCGCCGCCGAGAGCATCGCCCGCGCCGCCGACGCAGTGGCAACACGGTCAACGGTCAGCCCTTGGGCATCGAGCCCTGCAGCAATGCCGCTGGCAATCAGGTCGTCGTCTTCACAGAGCAGTACGTGCATGGGCGGCCTCGACAAAAAGGCGATTGAATCAGCGGGGGATTAAGGGTGGATTATGCAGCAGGCGGCAGACGTCCGCTTTTGATTCTGGGCGCTGCCTGTGAGAACCCCGCCGTTAATCAGCCCTTAATCACCGCCCGTCACTCTCGCTTCATTCACGATCTGCCGGGTGTATGCATGCGTAAGTTGTTGCTGCTGCTGATGCTTCTGTTGTTTCCCTTGCTGGCGCAAGCGCTGCCCGGCACAGACTTGTTCAAGAAGCCGGATTTCCTGCCTGTCGGACAGGCGTTCATGTTCAGTTCAGAGCGTCTGGAGTCCGGGGAAACACGTCTGTACTGGCAGATATCCGACGGATATTACCTGTACCAGAAGCGGCTTAAATTCGAGGGACTGAGCGTCAATCAGCAACCTGCTCTGCCGCCGGGCGAGGAGCACAACGACGAGTATTTCGGTCAACAGCAGGTGTATCGCCAAGGGCTTGAATTGGTGATCCCCGCTTCCGCCAAGGGCCAGGTCAAGGTCGGTTGGCAGGGTTGTGCCGACGCCGGGCTATGTTATCCCCCGCAAAGCCAGGTCATCGATCTGGGAGGCGGCAGCGCCAGGGTGGTCGACGGGCAGGCGCAGGATCAGACGTTGGCCAGCAACCTGCAGGAGCGTTCGCTGGGCTGGAGTCTGCTGATTTTCTTCGGTCTGGGTCTGTTGCTGGCTTTCACCCCTTGTTCGTTGCCGATGTTGCCCATTCTGGCGGGCGTGGTGGTGGGCAGTGGCGCTCGGCCTCGACGCGGTTTCGCGCTGGCGGGTGTCTATGTGCTGAGCATGGCCCTGATCTACGCCGGTTTGGGAGTAGTTGCTGCGCTACTCGGCGGCAATCTGCAATCGACACTGCAACAGCCCTGGTTGCTGGGCAGTTTCGCCGGGCTGTTCGTCCTTCTATCGCTGCCGATGTTCGGGTTTTTCGAGCTGCAATTACCAGGTTTCCTGCGTGATCGACTTGAAAACGCCGGGCGCCAGCGCGAAGGCGGAAGCCTGCTGGGCGCTGGCGCTCTCGGTGCCTTGTCCGGACTGATGGTCGGGCCTTGCATGACCGCGCCACTGGCCGGCGCGCTGCTGTACATCGCGCAAAGCGGTAATGCCCTGCACGGCGCGCTGGTGCTGTTCGTCATGGGCCTGGGCATTGGCCTGCCATTGTTGTTGGTCGTCACTGTCGGCAATCGCTTCCTGCCCAAACCCGGGGCGTGGATGGATCTGGTCAAAGGCGTGTTCGGCTTCCTGTTACTGGGCACCGCGCTGATCATGATCAGGCCGTTGCTGGATGAAACCCTGTGGCTGGCGCTGTTCGGCGTATTGCTATTGATCGTCGCTTTCAGCGCTATCGCTCAGACCCGCCACCTGAAGCGCGCCGCCTTGATCGCCGGCCCGGCTGGGATAGTGCTGGGCCTGTGGGGCGTGATGATGATGGTGGGCGCAGCCGGTGGCGGCGACGATCCCTGGCAGCCGCTGAAGATTTACAGCGGTGCGCGAGGCGACTTGACCCGCGAAAGCCACGACGCATTCACGACGGTAAAAGACCCCGCCGTCCTCGACCGCGAACTGGCCACCGCCAGCAGCAATGGCCAGTGGGTCTTGATCGACTACTACGCCGACTGGTGCGTGTCCTGCAAGATCATGGAGAAGAACGTATTCGGCAAGGCTGACGTCATTCAGGCGTTGAACGGCGTTCGGCTGCTGCGCCTGGACGTAACGGCGGACAACGATGCCAGCCGTGAATTGCTCAAGCGTTATCAGGTTCCCGGCCCACCAACAATGCTGTGGATCGGTCCAGACGGCAGCGAACGTCGGGAGCGCCGCATCACTGGCGAAGTCGATGACAAGCAATTTACCGAGCAATGGCAGACCACCCGGGAGCGCGGCTGATGCTGAGCTTTTCCCTCGGCCCCTTGGTGCTGGCGATGAATCACCTGCTGTTGCTTGCAGCACTGGCGCTGGCGACGCTGGTGGGCTGGATCAGCGGTCGTCGTCAGAGGATCAATCCGGAGCGCGCGCTGTTCGGCCTGTTTCTGCTGGGGCTGGTCGTCGCCCGCCTCGCTTTCGTGATCGGCTACTGGGCGCAGTATCGTGCCAACCCCATAAGTATCATCGACATTCGCGACGGCGGATTCTCCCTCTGGCCGGGGGTGATTGCGGTGCTTACCGGCGCCCTGCTTTTCGGCTGGAAGAAACCAACCCTGCGAATGCCCATGAGCATGGGCGTCGCCAGTGGCCTGGTGTTCTGGGGGCTGGCGAATCTGCTGGTCAGTGTGTTCCACCACGACGCGCGTCTGCCGGATCTGACTTTGCGTAATGCCGCTGGAGAGCCCGTGCAACTGAGCAACTTTCACGGCAAGCCTATGGTGGTCAATCTATGGGCCACCTGGTGCCCGCCCTGCCGTCGCGAAATGCCAGTGCTGCAATCCGCGCAACAGCTCAATCCCGGTGTTGAGTTCCTGTTCGTCAACCAGGCAGAAACGCCTCGCGAGGTTGCGACTTTCTTCGCAAGCCAGGGTCTGCATCTGAGCAACGTGCTGTTCGACGGTAATGGCGAGCTGGCGCAGCGCGTCGGCTCTGCCGCCCTGCCTACCACCCTTTTTTATGCCCCAGACGGTCGCTTGTCCGGCAGCCACATGGGCGAACTCTCCAGCGCCAGCCTCAAGCATTATCTGGACAACTTCAACGAAACGGCGCCGCCCGATTCCCGTCTTACGAACACTCCCTCAAGGAGCACTCAATGAGTTTCATGCGTTTATCCGTCGTCGCCGTCAGCCTGCTCGTGCTGCAAAGCCCGCTGTTGCAGGCCGAGGAACTGCCCGCGCCGATCAAGGCTCTGGAAGCCAAGGGCGCGACGATCAAGGGCAGCTTCGACGCACCCGGCGGGCTCAAGGGTTTCGCCGCCGAATACCAGAAGCAGGCCATGGCGCTGTACCTGACAGCCGACGGTAAACATGTGCTGGCGGGCAACCTGTTCGACGAGAAAGGTGAAGACCTCAGCGAAGCGCCACTACAAAAGCTGGTCTATGAGCCCATGACCAAGGAAATGTGGAGCCAGATGGAGAACAGCACCTGGATCGCCGACGGCGTCAAGACCGCCCCGAAAGTGATCTACCTGTTCAGCGATGCCAATTGCCCTTACTGCAACGTCTTCTGGGAACAGGCGCGACCCTGGGTCAAATCCGGCAAGGTGCAACTACGGCACATCATGGTCGGTGTGATTCGCGAAGACAGCGCCGCCAAAGCTGCGACCTTGTTGGCCGACGCCAACCCGGAAGTCGCCCTGCAAAAGCATGAACAGGCCGGCAAGAGCAGCACGCTCAAGGCCATGGACACCATTCCCAAAGACATCCAGGCCAAGCTCGACGCCAACATGAAACTGATGGAAGACATGGGGCTGTCGGCCACGCCATCGATCTTCTACAAAGACAAGGACGGCAACCTGCAACAACAGCAAGGCGCGCCGCGACCCGAGGTGCTCGCCAAAATGATGGGCCCTAAGTAAACGCCAGGGCTGTGACCTTCTGACCAATGGCAACCCGGCCTGAAAAGTGGATACTGCATCGGCATGTCATACGTGTAAAAATGTCGATCACCATTTCAAGAGCCATAGTCGGGAGGCTCGTTCAATGCGTTACGCCGAAGATCACAAAGCCCAAACCCATCAGCGCATCCTTCACGAAGCCGCCGCGCGCTTTCGTCGGGACGGTATTGGCGCAACCGGTTTGCAGCCGCTGATGAAGGCACTGGGGCTTACCCATGGTGGTTTCTACGCCCATTTCAAATCCAAGGATGATCTGGTCGAAAAAGCCCTGCGTTGCGCAGTGGATCAGTTGCATGAGTCGCGAGCCGCCAAATTGTCCGGGGACGACTCGGCGGCGGCGTTCATCGACATGTACTTGTCGCCCGAGCATCGCACTCAGCCCGAAAACGGCTGCCCGCTGCCGACCATGTCGTCGGAGCTGGGGCAACGTGGCCAGCCGAGCGAAATCACTGACGAGTTGATCGAGCGCATGCTCGCCACGCTCGAAGCCGGGATGGGTGCGGGGAAAGAAAACAGCGACAAGAGCGTCATGCTCATGTCGGGCCTGGTCGGTGCGCTAATGCTCGCTCGCAGTGCAAAGAACCCGCAGTTGGCCGAACGCATCTTGCAAACCACTCGCGATCAGCTCAAGCAGCAGATCGACCAGGCCTGATCGGCAATGAAAAGCCCTGCCGTTTCCGACAGGGCTTTTTATCGTCTCAAGGCTGCCAGCGGCGGAACAGCACGCTGGCGTTGACGCCGCCAAAGCCAAATCCGTTGGATAGCGCGTATTCGATCTTCATCGGTCGCGCCTTGCCGTGGACGATATCGATCCCGGCTGCTGCCTCGTCCGGGTTGTCCAGATTGAGGGTCATCGGCGCGATCTGATCACGAATCGCCAAAGCCGTGAAAATCGCCTCGATGCCACCCGCAGCGCCGAGCAAATGCCCGGTGGCCGACTTGGTCGACGTCACGGCCACACCGTTCTGATCGCCGAACACTGTCTTGATCGCCGCCATTTCCCCTTTGTCCCCTACCGGAGTGGAGGTGGCGTGCGCATTCACATGCTGGATGTCAGACGGCTTGATACCCGCCTGACGGATCGCCGCCTGCATTGCCCGCCGCGCGCCGCTGCCATCTTCGGGGCCGGCAGTGAGGTGATAAGCGTCGGCGCTGGTGCCGTAACCGACCAGCTCAACAATCGGTTTGGCGCCACGAGCCAGAGCGTGTTCAAGCGTTTCGATGACGACGATACCCGCGCCCTCACCCATGACAAAGCCATCACGATCACGATCAAAAGGCCGAGACGCGCGCTCCGGGGTCTCGTTAAAACCACTGGACAACGCCCGCGCCGCCGCGAAGCCACCCAAGGCGACCCGATCAATACAGGCCTCGGCACCGCCACATATCGCGACATCCGCTTCACCGGCAAGAATCATCCGAGCGGCGTCGCCGATGGCCTGCACGCCTGCCGCACATGCGGTAACCGGTGCGCCGATAGGCCCTTGGAAGCCGTGCTGGATCGACACATGCCCAGCCGCCAGGTTGACCAGAAACGAAGGGATGGTGAATGGCGAAAGCCGCCGGGGTCCGCGGGAATCGGTGATCCGCACCGCATCGGCGATGGAAACGAAACCGCCCACACCTGCACCGATGATGGTCGCCGTGCGCTCGCGCTCTTCATTGGTCGATGGCGCCCAGCCAGCCTGCTTGACAGCCTCTTGAGCGGCCCCCAATGCAAACAGGATGAAGCGGTCCATCTTCTTCTGTTCCTTGGGCGGCGCGGCGGCGTCGGCATCAAACCCCGCTTCCGGGTCATCAGCCAGGGTCGGTACCGGCCCACCGACCTTGCCTGGTAAGTCAGCCACCGTTTCTTCGGGCAACTGAACGATGCCAGAGCGCCCTTCGAGCAAACGCTGCCAGACTTTCTCGACACCGGTACCCAAGGGCGTTACCAGCCCCATGCCCGTCACTACGATGCGACGTTCGTTCATGCGTTCACCTTTTCGACTTTCAGGACGTTCACAGGCGCGTACTCAAGCACCTGACGTTTTGTATCGGGAAGCCGCGTGTTGCAGCGACAGATTAGGCCCCAGCGCCAGACGTGCATTGACCAACGCGTCCCAGTCTGCGGCATTGGACAGTGATGGAATGGTGACAAGTTCCTTCTGATCGAAACCTGCCAGCGCTGCGTCGACCATCTCGTTCACGTCCATCACCATTTCTGGAGGGAAGGCATTGAGGTCCATGCCGGCGCGTTCCCAGATCTCTGTACGCGTCGCGCCGGGCATGACCGCCTGAACCTGAACGCCCCTCTCGCCGATTTCGGCATTGAGCGACTGGGTCAGGCTCAGTACGTAGGCCTTGCTTGCGGTGTACACCGCGTTGAAGCGCTCGGGGATCATCGGCACCACCGAGGCGATGTTCACGATCGCGCCGCGACCACGGGCCAGAAAACCGGCTGCCGCCGCCGAGGCGAGATGGGTCAACGCGACGATATTGAGTTGGATCAGCCGATCGACCTCACCCATGTCGGCTTCGGCCAACGCGCTGTTCGACGCCACACCTGCGTTATTCAGCAACAGCGTGATGGACGCGTCACTGCGCAGGCGCTGCTCGACAGTGGAGATATCCGCGGAGCTCGTCAGGTCAGCTTTCAACACCTCGACTGTCACAGACGTCTTTGCACGCAGCTCGGCGGCGAGGGTTTCCAGACGCGCTTGATCGCGCGCGACCAGCAGTAAATCGAAACCGCGTTTGGCCAAGCGATCGGCGTAAGTGGCGCCGATGCCTGAGGAAGCGCCGGTGATCAGGGCTGTACCTTGAGTGCTGGTGGTGCTCATGGGCATTTCTCCGTGGACTTTGAGAGTAGCAACAGGGGCATATTACGCCCGTAATCTAACAAATTATATGGCGACTGACATTTTTCGTGTCAAGCCCTCGTCTGGTAAGCGTCGCCTCACGCAGTTGAAAAACAGGCAAAAAAAGACCGATCCATGATCGGTCTCTTGGTGCCAGGGTCCATCTCAATCGAGAGCGAGCTTGTCGCGATTCCTGTCCAGTAACGCCTTACCGATGCCTTTGACCTCGATTAACTCGTCAACCGAAGTAAAAGCTCCGTTCTCTTCACGATAGGCGACGATTGCAGCTGCTTTGGCCGCGCCTATTCCCGTCAACTCCTTTTGAAGTACCTCGGCAGTGGCGGCATTGAGATTGACCTTGAGCACATTTTCGGCGGCAGCAGGGGTGGAAACCGAGGCCGCAGGGGGTGAGGTGGTCGTGCTATCGGCGGATGCGGCGTTGGCGGCGATGGAAACACTGGCCAGCAGGCCAAAAAAAAGGGACGACAGGTAGGAAGTGCGCATAAGCAATGCTCCATGACATCGTTAGGTGGGAAGCAGCTTTCCTGAGCTGCTTCCCAAACCTAGACGCTGCCGGTGAAGCGTCAACGAAAGGATCGGTGACTGGATGTGTATTGCGTCGGAACCCGCTGAATCCAAGCCCTCCGCGCGACTGCGCGGAGGATTTAAGTGAGTAAGCAAAGGTTTCTCAGCTCAGCCCCCCCCTGGCTCGTGACGACGCTGCTGGTGAATCCAGTCAACGATATCGCCCTCCGGCGCATATCCACTGACGGTGTCGCCCAAGATCTGACGAACCCTGTTGTAATCGTCTTCGTCCAGCGCCTTGAGCAGGTTCGACAGGCTTTGCTTGAATACATCCCACGAGAGAAAATCTTCCTGAGCACTCATGATCATCGGATGGCTGGTGACTGCCACGTTGTCGCCGATCAGCAGCTCTTCATAAAGCTTTTCACCCGGGCGCAAGCCCGTGAACTCGATTGAAATATCGCCTTGAGGATTCTTGTCCGTGCGAACGCTCAGGCCCGACAAGTGAACCATTTTCTCGGCAAGCTCGATGATTCTGACCGGCTCGCCCATATCGAGTACGAATACATCCCCGCCCTGCCCCATGGAACCCGCCTGAATCACCAGTTGCGCGGCTTCCGGAATGGTCATGAAGTAGCGGGTAATTTTTGGATGGGTGACAGTCAGCGGCCCCCCTGACTTGATCTGCTGATGAAACAGCGGAATCACCGAACCGGAAGAGCCCAGGACATTACCAAAACGCACCATGATGAAACGGGTTTTATTGACCTGATGTACATTGGCGCGGTCCCCGAACATCACCGGAGCCGTCTCGCGACTCAACGCCTGCAGGGTCAACTCCGCCAGGCGCTTGGTGCTGCCCATGATGTTGGTCGGCCTGACCGCCTTGTCAGTGGATATCAGCACAAAGTTGGCAACGCCGGCCTGCAAGGCAGCCTGCGCTGCATTGAGGGTTCCGATCACATTGTTGAGCACACCCTCGGCGATATTGTGCTCGACCATCGGCACATGCTTGTACGCCGCTGCGTGGTAGACCGTATCGACCTTCCAGGTCTTCATGACATCCAGCAGCTTGGAATGATTGCGCACCGAACCGAGTATCGGCAGGACCTTGACCTTCAGCGACTCACGGGCGATTCGCCGCTCAAGTTCTGAAAGAATCGTGTAGAGGTTGAATTCGCTGTGGTCCAGCAACAGCAGAGTCGTTGGCTTGAGCAGCACGATCTGTCGGCACAGCTCCGAGCCAATCGACCCGCCTGCGCCGGTGACCAGCACGCACTGATTCTTGATGCAGTGTTCAAGCAGTTCTTCTTGCGCCGGAACGGAATCACGGCCCAGAAGGTCCGCGATGTCCACTTCCTGCAAGTCATCGACCTTCACACGGCCTGCTGCGAGGTCGGAGAAGTTGGGCACACTGCGAACGTGCAGCGGGAAGCCTTCGAGAAAACCGAGGATTTCACGGCGCCGCGCGCGCGCCGATGAAGGGATCGCGAGCAGGATTTCCTGCGCGCCCGTCGCGTCGATCATCTGCTGGATGTGTTTGGGTTTGTAAACCTGCAGCCCGGAAATTACCCGATTGGAGATCGAGTCGTCATCGTCGATGAAAGCAACCGGGCGCATTGACCGCCCCATCCTCAGCGCGGCAACCAGTTGATTACCGGCCGCGCCCGCACCATAAATGGCAACTTTGGGCAGACCGTCGTCGCGGGTCGCGAACGGCACATGCTGCGCGGCCGAGAACCAGTCACCCAGGAAATATTGGCGCATCGCGAGCCGCAAACCGCCAATCATCACCAGGCTCAACCACCAGTAGTTGAACATCACCGAACGCGGCACGACGTGCTGGTGGTTGCTGTAGAGGTAGACCACAACGCCCAGAATCAACGCTGAAAGACTGACGGCCTTGATAATTGCGACCAGCGCATCGTTGCCGAAATAGCGCATGACGGCGCGGTACATGCCGATCCGGATAAACAGGGGAATAGCGACGACTGGAGCGCTGATGAACAACCACGTGTGGATTTCGAGCGGATTGATGAGATCGTCTATGCCCAGACGGACCACGAAGGCCATCCACAAGGCAAACCAGACCAGACAGACATCTGTCGCGACCTGAATTATCCGCTTCTGCCGACGCGGCAACGCCAGAAGCATAGCGCGCAATTTGTCCATGAATCCCTCGAACACGAGTTCAATCTCCTATCGACCAGCAACAGCAGTGTTGATTCCAGCAATACGCAAGAATTACACCACCCCCAAGGCTCGGGGGCTGCTTCAATTACGTTCAAGCTCTCCAGCGTTGAATTTCAATGCCAGAATCGCCAGCGGAATGTAAGCGACGACTACACCGATCGCACCATCAAGCCCGAACTGCGTAACACAGATGGCCACTGGCAACAGCCAGAACAGATTGATTACACCGACTGCGGACGTCACTGGAAGATGCTTGCCATATTTACGCGACGCAAACTGGTAAGCATGGCTTCTGTGAGCCTCATAGACTTTGTCGCCCCGGACGAGGCGACGGATGAGGGTAACTGTAGCGTCTACGATGAAAACCCCAAGGAGAATAAGCCATGCCCACAATAACTGCGAGGAAATAGAAGCCGCCTGGAGCGATAGAAGGCCAAGGATGATGCCCAGAAAGCCGCTCCCCGCATCCCCCATGAAGATTTTGGCGGGAGGGAAGTTCCAGAACAGAAATCCCAGAACGGCCGCTGCCAGCAACAGAGGCAGCCAGATCAGATCGGCCAGACCGCTCAACGCGTAGATCACTGCTGCGCCGATGCACACGCAGACAGCTTCGACGCTGGCAATGCCGTCGATACCGTCCATGAAGTTGTAAAGGTTGAGCAGCCACACCAGATAGACGGCGGCCAGAACATGTCCCACCCAGCCAAGGTCCAGCGCTGCACCGAAAATGACCACGGGTGGTAAGCCGCCCAGCCAGACCAATGCCCAAACCGCGGAGAAAAAATGCCCTAACAGGCGCCAACGCGCGGCGACATGGCCATGATCGTCGAGAAACCCTAGCGCAGCGATGATCAATCCGGAGCCAAGCAAAGCGAGAAACAGAGGTCCACTGAGCGCGCCTTCCGCGAATAGCAAAACCAATGCAGCAAGGTAGCTGATTACGATGGCGACCCCACCACCTCGTGGTGTGGGAACCGTATGTGAGCTCCTGCCGTTGGGGATATCGAGCAGGCTTTTATGAAGTGCGTAACGCCGCAGCCAGTAAGTCAACGCAAACGAAATACCGACAACCGCAACCGCCAAACACCAATGATCCATTTTTGTTCCGTTGTTGAGTACGCGCGTGCATCCCTCCATCACCTGGAATGAACCGCGGCGATGGAAGGATGGGTCTACGAAAAACGTGCGAAAGATATCACGCAGGGGGCATAACGCTAAAGCGGGAGAGAATGGTGCGGGGCATCGGCCAGCAACCCTTGATCAACCTGTCCAAGGGCCGCGGTACCGTTATCAACCGGCCTTCAGCAACTGCTCGATTTCCTTGACCTTGGCATCCACCAGCGCCGGATCACGGCGACTCTCTACGTTCAGGCGCAGCAATGGCTCGGTGTTCGAACCACGCAGGTTGAAGCGCCATTCGGCGAACTCAAGGCTGATACCGTCAGTCTTGTCGATGTTCGAGCAGATGGGTTCGTAGTGCTCCAGAACCTTGCTCAATACGGTCTTGACGTCTGCGACCTTGTAGTTGATCTCGCCGCTGCACGGATACGCGGCCATGCGCTCATCGACCAGCTGAGAGAACGATTTACCCGAAACCGACATCAGCGCTGTTACCAGCAGCCACGGGATCATCCCGCTGTCGCAGTAGGCAAAATCGCGGAAGTAATGATGCGCGCTCATTTCGCCGCCGTAGACAGCGTCTTCCTTGCGCATACGTTCTTTGATAAACGCATGGCCAGTCTTGCAGAGTACCGGCGTACCGCCTGCCAGATTCACCTGATCGATGGTGTTCCAGGTCAGACGCGGGTCGTGAATGATTTTCGAGCCAGGATGCTGCTTGAGGAGCATTTCTGCCAGCAGGCCCACGAGGTAATAGCCCTCGACGAAACGACCCTTTTCATCGAAAAAGAAGCAGCGGTCGAAGTCACCGTCCCACGCAAGCCCCAACTGGCAATTATGTTCGAGCAACGCAGCGCGAGTCAGCTCGCGGTTTTCCGGGAGCAACGGATTTGGCACGCCGTTCGGGAAGTTGCCATCCGGCTCAGCGTTGATGATCACCCATTCGAAGGGCAGCCTGGCCTTGATCGCCTCCAATGCAGGCCCAACAGCACCGTTACCCGGATCGGCCAGAATCTTCAGGGGCTTGAGGTCAGCGCCTTTTACATAGCTAAGCAAATGTTCGATATAGGCGGCCTTGTCCGGCTTTGCCTCGACGCGGCCCTGCTGGGCAGCTGCTGAGCCAAAGTCACCGGCGTCCACTCGCTGACGGATGGCATCAAGACCGGTGTCGCCGCTGATCGGGCGAGATTCGCGCTGGACCAGCTTCATGCCGTTATAACCCTTGGGATTATGACTGGCGGTTACCATCACCCCACCGTCGGCGGCATAGTGACTGGTTGCAAAATAGACTTCTTCGGTACCGCACAAGCCGATGTCGATCACATCGGCGCCGGCCTCCTGAATGCCTTGCATCAAGGCTTGAGCCAGCGCTGGGCTTTCGAGACGCATGTCTCTGCCGACCACGATATTTTTGGCACCCAGTTCCACCACCATGGAGCGCCCAATCCGATAGGCGATATCGGCGTCCAGATCATTTGGGACCTGACCGCGAATATCGTAGGCTTTGAAGCAACGGGTCTGAATAACGGGATAGTCGGGATTCATGTGTAAAAAACCTATGCGACGAAAAAACCCGAGGGTTCTTCTGTTCAGTATGAAGCAGCCCGATCTGCGGGCTGCACGCTACCCTCGCGCATAACAGCTTGAGGCGAGGGTTAGGCAGTAAAAATGGAAATTAGTTAACTCCACGAATGCATTTATCTTCATCGCACCCGCTCCCAGTGTTAACCGGAGACTGCATGGGGATGATATCAAAAAGAAATGTTTGAATTGAGCGCCCCATACATTCAGCTCACGAAGCGCAAACCTGCAGGGACGGTCTTGAGGACGACTTCTGCTTTCGGTCCGCCGCCTGAAAAAAAGCGCAGATTAGCCCATCCACCGTAGAATCCGGCCGCTATGGTTTTACGAAATTTATCGGAGGTATTCAGGAACAGTCACCCTGAGATAGGGCGAAGAGACGGCGCTGCCAGCGAGGCACCGCATGGCGGACGAGCTCAAGCCTGATCCAGCCAAGGCGAGCCGGTGTCCACCAGGCGTGTCACAACGCTCTGGAAAGCAACGCGCTCAAGCCAGGCGAGACTTCGGCCTTTTGCGTAACCGGGTGACCCAGGTAAGAACCGGGCCAATCAACATCCCAACCAAAAGAGCCAGGATGACCGGCACGGCGACGGACAACTCCGGTGCGGACCAGCCAAAGAACACCAACGCAACGGGCTGTTGGTTTTCAAGCACGAACACAATCGTCACTGCGAGAACCAGCAGGACGATCACAAAAAAAATCAGGCGTTTAACATTCCGCATCGAGTACTCCTCTGACGGCTATTGGAGCTCGTGCTCCTCCTCTTCGTTCACCCGATCACGCAACTCTTTTCCGGGCTTGAAGTGAGGGACGAATTTTCCGTCAAGGCTGACGGATTGTCCGGTTTTAGGATTGCGACCCACGCGAGGCGCGCGGTAATGCAGTGAGAAGCTGCCAAAGCCCCGTATTTCAATACGGTCGCCGGTGGCCAGACATTGCGACATCTGCTCAAGCATGGTCTTGATGGCCAACTCCACATCCTTGGATGAGAGCAGTCCTTGATGGGTGACAATTCGTTCGATCAACTCCGACTTCGTCATATTTTTCCCTTCTTTTTCAAGCAGCTAGGTAAAGCGCTTTGAAGGTTTTAGCATGACCGCGTGAATTTGAACAGCCCATGTTTCGACTTATGTGAGGGGTATTTTCAGGCAACAGGCCATTACGCCGCCCAAGCCGCATCATTCGGGGCCTGGAGCATATCGACGAGGACCGGCATCTCAGCCCTGAAAAACAGTCACCCACAAAAAAGGGCGACCGAAGTCGCCCTTTTTGAATGGTCAGACAGAACTCAGTTCTGCTTTTCCATTTGAGCACGCAGCAGGTCGCCCAGAGTGGTCGGACCAGTGTTTTCCGCGGTTTCAGGCTTGCTACGCAGGCTCTGAATCGCTTCTTTCTCGTCTTCAACGTCTTTCGACTTGATGGACAAGCTGATCACGCGGCTCTTGCGGTCAACGCTGATGATCTTGGCTTCGATCTCTTCGCCTTCTTTCAGGACGTTACGCGCATCTTCAACGCGGTCACGGCTGATTTCGGAGGCTTTCAGAGTAGCTTCGATGTCGTCGGCCAGGGTGATGATGGCGCCTTTGGCGTCAACTTCTTTAACGGTACCGCGAACGATAGCGCCTTTGTCATTGACAGTGACGTACTCGGAGAACGGATCGCTTTCCAGCTGCTTGATACCCAGCGAGATGCGCTCGCGCTCTGGATCAACAGACAGGATCACGGTGTCGAGCTCGTCGCCCTTCTTG